>Ga0189289_10138_pt1 | contig 81490 bp, 75 predicted proteins | sample UW106minimetaG_FD_130313 | JGI IMG/M metagenome (GOLD analysis project Ga0189289, IMG submission 130313) | Marine microbial communities from the Costa Rica Dome - UW106 mini metaG | ecosystem: Environmental > Aquatic > Marine > Oceanic > Photic zone | place: Costa Rica: the Eastern Pacific...
GGCGCGCTGGAGACAGCCGAAGGACTGTCCAAGACCCTCCCTTTGGTGGCGTCTATGAGTGCCTAAAGACAAAATGCTAGCCCCCGAAGCGGACATTGCTCAAATGTCGGCAGTGTCCCGCACTGCCGACCTATAACTCGCCAAAATGCTGCACCCGTGCGCCAACGGCAGCTTTAGGAAAATTGCAGTGCAGCGTTTTGGCTTCCCGCTAACGACAGTAGTGGGCCGAAAGGCGAACTTTGCAAAGTCTGTTTCCTGCGCAAAGCGGACACTTTTACAGATCGCAGCGAACTCCCGCTTTCCGCCCTCCTCCGCATTAGTAAACTGGTTGCTCCAGCGATGGGCAACAGGGCTGTCTTGGGCTGGGCCCGGCCGTTCGTCACATTTGAAAAGAACGAGCGATTGGTGCCTGATTTGGAATTTGGTCTGCAAAGAAGCATTCGTGCTTTGAAGAGGAAATTTGGCCTCCTCTGCTGTGCGCTCGAAGGACTTTCATTGGGCCACCTCATACTCAAATCGCTGTAACCGAATGCTATATCAGTACGAGATTGGAGCTGCGCTTTCGTTGTTTATAGCAGCCGCAAAAAACGCCAAATTTTTCTATTGGGGCCTTGATATGGAGTGAAGAGCCAAGCCGTCAAATCTGTGTCCAAACTCCAAATTTAGATGAAGAGGTCTTCCGTGGTTTTGGCAGGTATCAAGTCCGAACATCGTCCATTAGAGGCGGAGCCAACATTCAAAAACGCGCCGCTCCTCCAGACTGGCGTTGCGAAGCAAGCTTCAACGCCATCTCAACCACTGCATCCATCAGCACGGCCAAGTGGCTAAATACTGTCTGAACGCCGCTCAATTTGGCGCCCAAGGCTTATCCCATTAGCCCCTTGGAGATTTTAGTTTTCACGCGCCGACGTCTTGCCCAATTTGTAGCAACCGACCAGCCCCCCTAGCGTCTCAAAAGCCCCACGAAATGTCACGTTGGGGCCGACGGCACGATGCATTTGCCACAAATTCTCTCTATCGAACGATCAACACAGAGCAGGAGGCGCGCCTGCAAATGCGAGAGGTTGTCGACCCCAGGGCGTAGCCTTCGCTGCCTGGTCGCTGTGCGGCAAGCACGATCAGATCGGCCCCCATCTTGCTGGCAGCCTCAACAATCGCAACGCCCGGTTTACCGGTCCCAACCTTGCATCCGATTTCCGGGTGATCCTTTAGCGCAGACCTTAGAACCTCCTGCGCATTTTGCAGGAACTCTTTCGGGCTGCGCTCAATCACGGCATATTCAGCTACATAGCTCGGCAGGCTCTCCAACACAGTCAGTGCCGTGAGATGGCCATCATCAGCAAGCATTTGACGTGCACATGCGACCTGCTTCGGCAAAGCGTCTAAATGATCTAGGGCAACAGGAATTAGGACGTTTTTGAACATGATCGGTCTCCGATTGGGATCGGGGCTTGAGCGCCCCGATCCTTTGGACAAACGGTGCAATTAATCCGTTGAAACATGGCTGACATCCGCATCGGGAGAATAGATGTCCAAAATATTCCAGTGGCCAGTTGTGGGCGTTGGATTGTTGATCATCGGCACATCCAGAACAGTTGGCCGACCACTTGCCATCGCCGCCTCAAGTGTCGGCAACAGCTCTTCCGCGCTGTTGATCTTGATCCCATCCGCCCCGTAAGCACGCGCTATCGCGGCATAATCCGGCCCATGTTCTGGCTGAGCTGCGCTGCCGGGGAACGTGGTCCCGTAGGTGAGCCCATAGTGGGCCTTTTGCAGGCCAGCGATGGTGCCAAAGGCGTTGTTGTTCATAACCAACCAGATAATCCCAAGGTTCAGCTCAACCGCCGTCGCCAGCGCGGCAGGGTTTTGACCGAAACCACCATCCCCAACCAGACTGAGCACCACACGATCAGGGGCTGCCAGTTTCGCGCCCAGCGCCCCCGGAGGGCCGAATCCCATCGTCGCAAAGCCCCCTGGCGTCAGGATCGATCCCGGTGTCAGAATATCGAATTGTTGCCCAACACCGTTTTTGTTCCAGCCGACATCTGTTGTGATAATCGCGTCCTCAGGCAGAGCCTTGCGCGTGTCAGCAAGAATGCGCTCTGGCATCATTGGAAAGGCTGCTGAGGTTTGCATGTCTTCGTTGGACGCTTTGAAAGCTGTGCGAAACTCTGCGATTTCCGCCCGTTTTTCATCCCGTGCAAAACCATCGGGATACATCTCTTTTGCAACACGTGTCAGGACCCGCAAAGCCGCTTTCGCATCTGCGACGACGCCAATCTCGGTTGGGTAGTTCCGGCCAATTTCTTGCGGCTCAATGTCGATATGAATGACCTTGGTCACATCGTCTTTGCCACCGATATTGAAGGTGTAGCCGGGATACCAACTGGAGCAATCGGCCTCCTTAAAGCGTGTTCCCACCGCAAAAATAGTGTCCGCCTTGAGGCAGCTCTGGTTCACAAGGCTGGTGCCCCAAAAGCCGGTCATCCCCATCACAAGCGGATGATCGTCACGCAACGCCCCCTTACCCATCAAGGAATGGGCAACCGGCAATCCCATGTGATCAACAAACTCACGTAATTCTTCACTGGCCTGGGCCAACAAAATGCCACCACCGACGTAGGCAACAGGATTTTGTGCATTGGCCAGCTTTTGAACGATTTCACGCGCCGTTTCATCATCAATAGATGGTTTGGAAAGGGTTCTGGTGTTTTGCGCAACGCGCTCAAAACCGTCGGCCGGGATGACTTCGGAAAAAATATCCATTGGGACATTTACCAAAACCGGCCCAGGCTGGCCGCTTTCTGCGAGATGGAAGGCCTTTTCCAGGATTTCGGCCATCAAATCCGCGCGGTCCACCCGCCAAGCCCTTTTCACAAAGGGCCGGTAGATTTCCCATTGTGCCGCATCCGCGTGCAGGTTCACCTCCTGATGGGGATGTTTGCCGTAGTAATGCGTCGGGATGTCCCCGGCGATCACCACCATCGGAATGCAATCCAATGCAGCATTTGCGACCCCGGTGGCGCAGTTGGTTAACCCAGGAGAGAGATGCGACAACACCACCGAGGCCTTGCCCGTCACACGTGCGTAAGCGTCCGCTGCGTGACTGGCGATCTGTTCATGTCGCACTGTGACAAACTCAATCGGACTGTCGGCCAGAGCCGCCAACACCGCAATATTGGTGTGGCCACATAGGCCAAAGACATGTTCGACCTCACGACGTTCCAGAAAATCGACGATGTGTTCGGCAACCGTTTTGCCCTGCGTCTGGCTATCGACCTGCTGACCATCCATCACGCGACCTCCTGTCCAAAGAACTCACCGAACAGTTCCTCTTCCGAGGGGCGATCCTCGGGGATAGGGCGGCTGACCCAAGTGTAGTTCATCATATGTTTCATTGTGACGTTTTCATTGGTGATGTTGCCGCCCCAGATCCCGCACCCAAGGCTGGATGTCATCGGCATCCCGTTGGTCCATGCGCCTGCGTTTGCTTTGGACTGTGGCTGACGCACCATCATGCGGCTGACGGGTGCAAGTCGGGCGAGCCGATCAATGTTTTCGTTATTGTGGCTATAGATCCCGCAGGAATGGCCCTTGCCCCCAACAGCGTAGATCTGGCTTACGGTATCCAGCGCATCATCGAATGTTTCAAAGTGGTAAAGTGCCATCAGCGTGGTCAGTTTTTCTTTGGAAAACTTATGCTCTGCCCCGATCTGCCCCTGATTTTCCACCATCAGGAATTTGCGATCTTCAGGGATCGAAAACCCTGCAACTTCGGCCGTTTGCTGCGGACGGCATGCAATGGTGGGAAAGGTACGATTGCCCTTGTCATCCCACATGGCGGCTTCAAGCTTGGCCTTTTCCTCGGCGTTACACAGATAGCCCCCTTCTGCTACCAGCGCAGCGACCATTTGGTCATAGACCGACCGCTGAATGATGATGTTGCCATCCGCAGAACACCCGGAGCCAAAATCCGAGGTTTTTGAAATCCGACTGTTCTGAGCGGCGATTTCGATGTCGGCAGTTTCATCAATAACGATTGACGAGTTTCCTGCCCCAACACCGTACGCCGGCCGGCCAGAGCTGTAGGCCGCCTTAACCATTGGCTTGCCGCCCGTGGCCAAGGTCAGGTCGCAGATTTCCATCAAGTGTTGCGTCAGGGGGATCGAAGGTTTCCGAATGGCCTGAAACAAGTCTTCCGGGGCGCCCGCAGCGCGACAGGCGGCGCGCATCACCTCAACCATTTCATAGGTTGTGTGGGCGGTCCTTGGATGCGGCGAAAAAATCACCGCATTGCGCGCATTGGCAGCTGATACGCCCGTGACAGGCGGCGTCATGGCCGGATTAGTCATCGGAATGAGTGACGCGATCACGCCAGCCGGCTTTGCATATTTGACCAGCCCCTTTTCTTCGTCGACCTCGACAACGCCAGTCGAAGGTGTACGCAGGACATCGCGCAAGACCATGTGGATCTTGAACCGTTTTGCGGGGCGGCCATCGCGGTCACCAATACCGCTTTCATCTACGCCCTGCTTGGCCAGCCGCGTAAACGTCTCCTCGTTGCCTGCATACCAAGCGATGGCCTGAGACAGCCGGTCCAGGCTTTCCTGACTCCAGTCTTCAATCTCGGACATGGCGACGCGGGCACGCGCCAACATGTCTGCCGCCAACTGGCGATCTGCATCAGTGAGCTCTTTGCCCATGGTGGTCCTCTTTGATTTTCAATGTTGGGGTATCAATGACGCGGCGCTGCGAACGGGCAGCACCGAAAGTGCGCTTTGCATGTTGCAGACAGCGGCGCGCATGTTCTTCGTAGCCCAGTTCAGCCACACGGCTTTGGTTGGGCAATTCGATGGAGTAGTTCATCGGCGGCATCCGTTCGATGATGCCGTTGAAGTCGATCCACCCCTCCCCCGGATACAGACGTGCATCGCGCGCCAGCTGGATCATCCCTTCGCGCGTGTCCGCGATGCCGGGCAAACAATCCGAGATATGGAGGAAGTGAAACAGCTCTGAGGGGACATGCAGCAGCTCCCCCAGATCCACCCGACTTAGGTGGAGGTATAGCGTATCCACCAATATCCCGCCATTGGGCCGGTCTGCTGCCCGCACAATGTCGAGTGTTTCATCCAAGGTGCGCAATCTGGAAAAGCTGGGAAACTCCAAATCCACGGTCAGGCCATACCCCGCGGCCAGATCACAGGTCTCGGCGTAGACATCGATCAAAAAGTTCCGGTCATCCCGCGTCGGTGTCCAGGCAGACATGATCATATGCCTCGCGCCCAACTCCCCACCAAGCTCCAGCGCGCGTTCAAAACTGCGTGGATCGACATCTTCGGTGATCCGCGCCAGCTCAACATCCAGCACTTTTACACCCGTTGTCGCCAAAGCTGTCTTGGTCGCCTGGATCTGCGCCTTGCTTACCGGGGTTTCGGAGAACTCACCCGGGACTTTCATCGGGATAAAGCGCGGGCTCACCGCATCATAACCGGCACGCGCGGCAATATAGACCAATTCAGCCGGTGTCGCGTTGATCAACGTAAGATGCGCAAGCGAATAAAGCGGCTCTGCTTTCGTTTGACTGCCTTGCTGCGTCATCCTGCCCTCAATTGTCAGCGAATCTCAATTTCAACTCATGTTTATAAAAATATCTGACATTTTTATTTTTATCAATCATTCTCTACTGCAAAAAAAGACGCCCGGGACCTCCGAGCGCCAATCTGCCTTTGCGACTGCCAAGAAAACTAGGGGATCGACGTCCAGCTGCCTTGCGCCGTATTCGAACGCACCGAAGCCGCGATGAATCGCACCCCGTTGGCGCCTTCTGACACTTTTGGAAACGCCAGCCACCCTTCTGGTATCGCCACGCCATCCCTGCGGGCGGCGACGGCCATCGCCAGCTCTGTATATAGATTGGCCCAGGCCTCGATGATCCCTTCCGGGAAACCGCGCCCAGCACGCACCAGGCGTTCTGTTCTTGCACTCAGGCCATGTCCGTGCCCACGGCTAAGTAGCTGATCTGGTTGACCATAGATGTTAAGTTTCAACTGTTCGGCCTGTTCCAGATCCCATTCTACACCACCTTCGGAACCATAGATCCGCAGACGCAGCCCCCCGCGATTACCTGGCGCCAATCGGGTCGCCATGAGGGTGCCGGGAACCTCACCCGCGTAGCGCGTGAACATGAAGGCGGTGTCCTCCAGCGGTTTGGGCGCCCCACATACGTGAAACTCCGCTCTGAGATGGGTCATGTCCAGCCCGGACACAAAGGACGCCAAATGCGCGGCATGTGTGCCAATATCGCCGACACAACTGGTCGGGCCAGAGACCTTAGGATCTAACCGCCATTTCACATGCGGGGCATCTTCCACGTCTTGTGGGGTCATCCAGTCTTGCAGAAATTCAACGTGAATTTGGTTGATCTTGCCAATCTGTCCCGCCGCAACAATTTCGCGGGCTTGTCGGATCATGGGGAAACACGACATCACATAGCCTACGCCAAAAACCTGACCGGTCTGCGCCGCCATAGACACGAGGTCCTCGGCTTCGCCCACCTCATTCGTCAGCGGTTTGTCACACAGGACATCGATCCCCGCCTCCAGAAACGCTTTGGCGGCAGCAAAATGCAGGTGATTGGGCGTGGTAATCATAACAGCATCCACCCCGTCGGGACGGGCAGCTTCGGCACGCGCCATATCTTCGAAGGATGTGTAACAACGCTCTTGCGGCAAATACCACTCTGCCCCGCGCGCCTTGGACCGTGCGGCATCCGAAGACAAGGCGCCGGCAGTGACCTCCCATAGGTCGGACAGGCGGGCGGCCGTTGTTTGTGTCGCCGAGATACGTCCCCCGCCCACAACGCCCAGCCTCAATCGGCGTGACAGCTTTGGAAAGGGGCCGTCAAAATCAAAACTCTCAGGAAGAAGTCGTTCAGTCATCGCGGCCTCCGATTGCTGGCACATCAGCGCCTTCTGGCAACAGCTCGATGGCCATGAAGATACTGGGCGTTGTGGTTTCATATTGATGCCAGGGGTAATTGCCCTCTGCGTCATACATCGGTCGATGTGTCATACCGGGGGCCATTGGTTCCTCCAGGTATAGCGTTGCTGGATCGCGGCGTTTGCACTGCTGCATTTTGCCAAACCCCACAACCTGCGTGTGAACTTCGCGGAACCCCGGCACCGGACAGAACGGGTGTTCGCGATGCAATCCGACATTCAGCGGAACAGAGGCGGAATGATAAAGGCTTAGCCCCAGATTACCGACGTAAGCCTTTGGGGACATGTAGTGTTCCACACCGCGCAGGCGCTCCTCGCCACGCACCTCAAATGCGGTCGGCCATTGATCGCGGACAGCGGCACATAAGGCTGCGTCGGCCCCATGCCCTTCAAACCGTTCTATCAGGATCGCACGGGTCACATCGGTCAACGTAACGTTGGCAAAAATCGCGGATTGAAGCGGCGCCAGTTTCTGTTGCTCAACACCAATGTCGTGCTCCCCCAGGTTCACAACAATCGTCCGATCTTCAACCTCCAACCGGGGTTCATCTGAAACGTGCCGCAGGCCAAAGAAGGGCTCCGCAATATCAATGTTATTAATCGGCATTTGCCACCTCCTGGGTCGCGCGCACGTGTGCTTGCAAGAAATCAACGGGCAGTGGTGCGGGCACCTCACAACGGCTGCGGATGTCCTGATATGATCCAAGTGCAGGCGCGCACTCTATCGCGTCCATCACTTCAAACACATGAAAGGCCAAATCCCCGCTGGCACGCGGTGCGCGGTTCTCCTCCACGGCTTGCGCCAAATCCAGAAGTCCCAGTCCGCGGCTGTTTTCGTTGAATCCATGGATATTTTCCGCAACGTGCCAATCGTCGCGGCCCTGTGGCCTTGGCTGATGGCTCCATCGCGATGTTTCACGCGTGCGAAACCAGACAGGGCCATGAAAGTCGTTGGCCCCATGCACAGGGTCCGGGTCTGGGATCGAGATCACCCCATCTTCGCCATAGATCTCTAACCGGGGGGTTTCGCTGTCCCAGATGTCAAAGCTCATGGTCATCGACCCAATGGCGCCACTGTCAAATTCCAGCAGGCTGACACTGTGGGTGTCGACCTCGACTTGGATTTCGCTGCCGGTCCTAGGTCCGTTTTCGATGGCCCGCGTGCCAAATGCCCTGTTACCCAGTCCTGCAACACGAGCAATCGGGCCCAGGCAAAAGACCATCGCGGTCAGATAGTAAGGCCCCAGATCCAACAGCGGCCCGCCGCCACGCTGGTAGTAGAAATCTGGGTTGGGATGATGCCTTTCGGTGCCATGTGTTCCGACATGCGCAAAGACACCGGTTGGACGCCCAATCGTTCCTTCATCAATCAAGCGGCGCACAGTTTGCCAACGACCGCCCAGAAACGTATCCGGCGCATTTCCAAGTTTCAGGTTTTTCTGCTTGGCCAGAGCAATCAGCGCCTGCCCCTCAGCAATATCTGTCACAAAGGGCTTTTCAGAATAGACATGTTTGCCCGCCATCAAGGCCTGCCGTGTCACCTCGGCATGGGCGGCTGGAATTGTCAGGTTCAAAACACAATCAATGGATGGATCATCGATTATTTCAGCAACAGAGCAGGCCCGCCCGATCCCGTGTTGCGCCGCCTTCGCGCGGCTTTCGGTCAGATCGAGGCTAGCACAGGCCACCACCTCAATATGAGCGAATTTGGCGAGTGTTGTGAGGTAGATGTCACTGATGCGGCCACATCCAATCAAGCCGACCCGGAAGGATTTCGAAGCGTCATTCTGCATTTTCTCTGGCTTCGTCTTTGTTTCGTTTTCCCTGGTAGAGGGGCAAGTACTGCGGCGGCATTGGCCCCTTGTTTCGTCCGCCCTGGTTCATTTGTTCCCACGCATGGGCCAGAACACCAACCGAGCGGGAGAGGCAAAACAACCCGCGCGACAGCGGCGCCGGGAACCCAAGCTCACAGAAAATCACGGCTGTCGCGCCGTCGATGTTCATTGCGATCGGTCGCCCGCCGCGTTGTCTGGCCAATTCTATCTGAACGGCCTCCCCAATGTCAGCGAAATGCCCCGAAACTGTACCGGCCTTCGCCGCCTGTCGGACAAGGGCCATCAAGCGCGGCGCGCGGGGATCGACGGGTTTGTGAAATCTGTGACCAAAACCCGAAACGATTTTTCCATGCTCAGCGCGCCAATCATCAAGGCCTGCGCGCGTTGCACTTTCCAGATCCTCACCGCTTTTCAAACGCTCCGCGATCAGGTCATAAAGTTCGGCACATTGTTCCCCTGCGCCGCCGTGCACATCCCCCAACATGTTGACTGCTGTCGCCATCACATTGTTCAGACCAAGACCACAGGTTGCAGCCATCCGCGCGGCAGCAATCGACGGCGCTTGGGGCCCGTGATCCACCCCAGCGACCAAGGCGGTTTCCAGCAGCGATGCTTCGCTTGCTGTCGGCAGATCACCGCGTAGCATCAGCCAGATCATCTGGGCAAAACTGACGTTGCCGATCAGCTGTTCCACCGGGTGACCGCGAAAGGCAATGCGACCGGGTTCCATGTCGATGATTTCAGTACGCCACCAATGCCGGACGGCATCTGCGTCCGTGCCATTTTCCTGTGCCTTCATAGACATTGCGCATCCTTTGAGTTTTCTTGTGACAGCTGGTCAAACCGCTGCACCATGCGGTCGGGATCCGGGCTGCGTTGGGTGAACAATTGAAAGGCAGTCACCGCTTGGTACACAGCCATGCCTGTGCCATCCATGACCCTCAGCCCAGCTTGGCGTGCGGCCTTGATCAGTTCTGTTTCTCTTGGGAAATAGACGATATCGGACACCCAGCTACCTAGTCTGAGCCGCTGTGGCTCGAAGGGCAAACCGGGATACTCTTTCATGCCGACAGGCGTCGCATTCACCGCACCATCGATTGCCGACCAATCCACGGCAGTCAGATCCTTCTCAACACGAACGAGCGCTTGAGGCCGCGCGAGCCGCAACACATCGCACAGCGAGTGCGCTTGCGCAGGATTGCGATCATAGAGGATGAGGTTCCGTGTGCCTTGATCCAGCAAGGCCAGAGCCACTGCGCGCCCTGCACCTCCCGCCCCGACCAACAGAACCGTATCAATCGGCGCCCGCGGCAAGGCCCGTCGCAGGGCCGAGCGATATCCGATATAGTCGGTGTTATGCCCAATGCGCTTGCCGTCCTGAAACACAATCGTGTTTGCACTGCCAAGCAAGGTCACGACCTCGCTCTTCTCATCAAGCAGCGTCACGATCTGTTGCTTGAACGGATGGGTCACGTTCAAACCAACAAACCCGCTCTGCTCTGCCTCAGAAACCAGATCTGTCAAAGATGAATTTCGGTGGGGTACACAATTGGCGTCGATCCGGCGGTACTCATACCTCAACCCCAACGCCCGACCTTCGGCCACATGCATTTCAGGTGTCAGCGACGCTTGTATACCCTGCCCGATTAACCCCGCTCTCATCACCCATTCTCCATTTTGCGTTGGTTGTGAATTTGGGCGGCCAGTCTCGCGGAGGCATTGCGTGCGCCGTAGCCGGCATAGCCGTTGCGACGTTCAACGATCTCAAAGAAGAATCCCCCGAAGATGGGTTGGCTATAAATCTGGAAATATTCGGTTCCATTGTGCTGGTCATAGAGGATATTTGCCGCGCGCAACGCTTCGACAAACTCATCCGACAGATCAAATTGAGACTGAAGATCGTCGTAGTAATTGGGAGAAAACGACAGTCGTGGGAACGCGTTCCGTTCCAACTGCGCTGCGGTTTCAAAAATGTCGTCGGTCAAAAATGCGATGTGTTGAACACCAGCACCAAATCGGTCTGCCAAGAACCCCGCCGCAAACGTACGTCGCCCTTCGGCACCGTTGAGGTTCAGCCGCACCTCGCCTTCCGGGCTTTCAATGACTTGCGAATGGACGATCCCTGAAGGATCGGCCACGTCGACAACGGGTGACTTGGCCATCTCAAACGTCGACAAATAATAGAGCAGCCAGCTCTGCATTTCTTCGTGGCGCATGGTTTGGGCCACATGGTCCACACGGCGTAGACCTGCGGGTTGGCGCGCTTCCGTTTTGGCCACCGGCTCAAACTCGATATCCCACACCCGATGCAGGTCTGATTTTTCATCGATGAAGTGGACGACATTCCCCCCCACCCCACGAATGGCTGGAATGTCTAGCTCACCGGTGCCGACAGGCTGGGAAAAGGCCGTCGTTCCCAATGCAGTTGCCCGTTCAACCGTCTGTGCCGCATCCCGAACCCGAAGCCCCATGTCACAAACAGACGGGCCGTGTTCTTCAAAAGCTTTGCGGGCGAAACCATCTTGATCCGAGTTTACAACAATATTGACGGCCCCTTGCCGCCACAACTCAACGGACTTGGTTCGATGCCGCCGTTCCATGCGAAAACTCATGGATGACAACAGGTTGGTCAGCGCGCTGCCAGACGTTGAATCCACCGCAAATTCGATAAATTCAAAACCAGAACTGTATACAGGCGGGGGGAGCTGCGGAATGTCGAAACGTAGCGCGGGATCCTCCCGCGATACAGCATCCAACAGGTTTACCAGGGCGCGATAGCCGTCGACGGCCATTGTTCGCCCGCCCGGTAGCGGGCTGTGCTCATTCACCCGCGCAATCGACCAGGGGCCTTTGTATCCCCCCCGCGCAAGCACTTTGACAAAGCCTGCCAGGTTCAACCTGCCCTGCCCCGGCAACAAACCAAAGTGCCGTTTCATGCTGCGCATTTCTGCGCTCACCTTAGGTGCGTCCGACAATTGAACGTGAAAGATCTTATCGGCAGGAACGCTCCGAAGAGCGGCCGGTTTGGTGCCATCCGCAAGCGAGAGGAAACTGTTTAGCGCCAGCCCAAGGTTGGCGAGATCCACGGTTTCGACCAATGACAGGGCCTGTGCATCTGACCGCACATGCCCCGCCCATGGCAATCCCAGATAGGCAAGACGCACCCCTCGCGCCGCGGCGCGTTCAGCAGCTTCTGCCAAATCGGCTTGCAGTTGGGCGTCATCATCGGTCTCAGCTGACGATGCCCCAACCAGCAGCAAATCTGTGCCAAGCGATTGCATCAGGTCAAACTTGCGTTCAAGCCTGTCAAAGCTGCGCCGCCGGGCCACCCCTTCCCAGCCTTCCAGATCATTGAATGGCTTGAGCAGGTTCGTCTTGAGGCCACAGTCCTCAACCATCGTGCGCAGATCATGCGCCGAACCATGAAATCCAGTGAAATCAGGCTCATGCAGTTCGAGGCCTGTGAAGCCAGCCTTGGCAATAGCGGCCACCTTATCCGCCAGCGACCCGGGGATAGATGTTGTAGAAATCGCGAGTGTCATTGTCTTAGCCTTGGTAGCCCAACAGCCGGGGCAGCCAGAGAACAAGGTCCGGAGAGGTGATCAGCAATAACAGTGCTGCGATAAGAACCGCCAGGAAGGCCCAAATCTCTGAGATGATTTCGCGCAGAGGAATGCCCGTCACCGCATTGATAACAAAAAGCAAGATCCCATAAGGCGGGGTGATCAATCCAATCATCGAGTTCACGACGACAAGAACGCCGAAATGCACCAGATCGATCCCAAGCGCCTGACAGGTTGGAATGAACAACGGTACAATCACCAGAATGATCGTGGTCGCGTCCAGAACGCACCCCAACAACAGGATCAGAACGTTTACAGCAATCAAAAACAGCAGCGGGCTGACATCCGCCCCCTCCAGCAGGGCTGAGATGCTCTGCGGGATTTGTTCCTGAATAACGATGAAGTTCAGGATGAACGCACCACCGATCACAACGCCAACGGCAGCAGAGGACCGCGCCGAGTCCACGAAGACGCGGTAAAGGCCTCGCAATGACAAAGCGCGATAGAACAACGCCGCCAGCAAGAGTGCGTAGAAGGCAGCAACCGCAGCAGCTTCGGTTGGGGTCGTGACCCCGCCATAGATGCCATAAAGCAGGATTGCAGGCATCAATAGGGCCGGAAATGCGTTGGCGGTTTTGCGAGGCAATTCACTTAGCGGGATTGGATCTTCGAGTGCAAAACCCCGCTTGCCCGCCAGATAATAGTTCATCGCCATCAAGACGATCCCCATGATCAGACCAGGCAGGATCCCTGCAAGGAACAGCGAACCAATGGAGGCTTTGGACACCAACGCGTAAAGCACCATCGGAATGGACGGCGGGATGATCGGGCCGATCGTTGCCGACGCCGCCGTGATCGCCGCTGCATAGCCACGCCCGTAGCGACCGTCCTTGGTCATCATTTCGATGATAATTTTGCCAATGCCCGCTGCATCCGCCACCGCCGAACCGGACATGCCCGAAAAGATCAGCGATGCCACAACATTTACGTGACCCAAGCCCCCTTTGAACCGTCCAACAGCGGCCACACAGAAGTTCAGCAAACGATCCGTGATTGAACCGGCATTCATGATGTTGGCCGCCACAATGAACAGCGGAACAGCAAGTAGGATGGTGCTGCGATAAAAGCCCTGCAGGATTTTTTCACCCGCCAACGCCACATCCAGACCAGCAACACCAAGGTAGGCGATCGACGCCAACAAAATTGAGTATCCAATCGGCGTTCCGATCCCTGCCAGGACGAACAGGGTCAGCAGGCACGTCATCAGTTCCAGGCTCATTTGTCGGCTCCGTCCGGCGCGTCAAGCTTTGCTTGTTTTTGATCTTCGGCTTCATTCAGGTCGTCGACGACCAGCTCAAGCTCAGTCTTTGGTGGACCTTCTCGCAGAACGGTCACGAACATCAGCGCGTAACGCAGGATGACGGCCAACATGAACACCGCATAGATCGAGAAGACGTCGCGCAGGGGAATTTTGTTCCCTGTGAATGGATTACGCACCGTGGACGTTTTGCGGATCTTCATCCAGTCGATGTAATCCCAGGTTGGCAGATAGGTGTAGATCATCCCGATGATGATCGCGGCCGCCCCGACCAGGGACATGATTTGCCGGGCCCGGTGTGGCGAAGACAGGTAAATGATGTCGAATTTCACGTGATCCTGTTCGCGTACGACAAAGGCACAGCTGAAGAAGATCACCCAGACCCAGAGGATACCGATCAACTCAAGCGTCCAGCCAGCGGGGGTGAAAAAGTACCTGAGAACAATCTGCAATAGAAAGGTCAGGAAGATTGCCGCCAGTAACCCGCCGGCAATCGCTTCGGTAATGCGGGAGAACCACTTGAGTATTGTTTGCATCGTCGTTCTCCCCATTTATCTAGGTCCGCAAAGACGGATTAGCTTCCCTGATTAGTTCCCAAGGGCGTTGATCTTGTCCAGAACACCTTCCGGCCAGGTCGCAGCAAACTCGCTATCGAGATACATCGACTGCACCTGATTGCGGAACGCGGCCAGATCGGGCTCATAGATCGTCATCCCCTGATCTTTGAGGAAGGCAACGAGGTTGGATTCCTTCTCCAGCTGCTTCTGCCGGCCGCTTTCTGCCGCGGCATCCGCTGCCTTTTGCACCATAGCCTGTTGATCAGCACTCATGCCGTCCCAAACACCTTTGCCGATGGCGATATAGTTGAGGTCCACCAGGTGCGACGTCAGCACGATCTGGTTCGTCACCTCGTAGAACTTAGCGTCTACGACGGTTGGCAGAGGGTTGTCCTGACCATCAACCGCACCGGTCGACAGAGCGGTGTAAACCTCGGAGAACGCCATGGGGGTCGGGGCGGCGCCCAGTGCTTTTCCCAGGAACTGCCATGCGTCGGTCCCCGGCATCCGCAGGTTAACCCCTGCCAGATCTGCCGGCGTCATGACCTTCAGGTCATCGGGGCTTTGGCGCAGGTTCACCTGACGACGGCCCAGATACATAACCGATAGCAGTTTTACACCCAGCTCATCTTCGGCCTTGGCTTTGAAGGCATCCATCAGAGGATCATTGAACACCGCAACCTGGTGGGCGGCATCCTGATGGACGTATCCTGCCGTGAAGATCGAAAATTCAGGGAAGAACTGCGCCAGCTCCTGAGCCGAGGTGATCGACATCTCAAGGTTGCCACGCGAAATCGCGTCCAGTTCAGTGCCTTGGGCAAAGATGGTGCCGTTGTAGCTTGGCTCGTAGCTGGCGAAGTCAGCGACCATAGGTGCGAAGACTTCTGCCATCGCGACCGAGCGCTGATCCGTTTCAGACCCCGAGGTTGCGAGTCTGAGTTGCAGTTTGTCCGCGAAGCTGGCCCCGGTGCTGCCCGCAACAACCCCTGCAGCAACAAGTGCAGTGATCGCGGCACGGCGCGAGAATTTCTTAAACATTGTAGTCCTCCCTTTGAGCGATTTGTGAAAGCTCGTTGATAGATTTGCCTGACTCTCTGATTTTTGCAATATTTTTTACAAAATATCAGATATTATTTAGACTCCCTCATTTTCTTTATACTTTTCAGTCACCTGCAGGTCATTGATGTGCTGAACCAAACCGGTTTCCCCAGCTTTTTGGATCGCTTCAATCACCTGAAGTGTACGTAGCCCCTCACGTCCCGACACCAGAGGAGCAGTTTCCCCGCGGACAACAGAGGCAAAATGAGCCATCTGGTTGACCAATGGATCAGAGGCCGCCCGTGTCAGCGAACTGGCCGCAATTGGCGTCCACCAATCCGGCGCGCCACCTGAATGCGACCACAGCCGCAGATCCGGCACCGAAAGTGACCCCGTCGAACCGCCAATCAAATAGCAGCTTTCCGGCGTCGGCGGATAAATCGGGTATTCACGAGAGGTCAATTCCCAGCTCCACGGTGCGGCGATGCTATCTGAGACCGTGAGCGTACCCACTGCACCATTTGCAAATCCCAACACCGCGCCAGCAACATCTTCGTTCGCGTAGCCTCTGCGTGAAGGCGCTGTCAGCGCCTGCACGGTTTTCACTTCACCGCACAGGTAACGCAGCAGATCAATATCATGCACCAGATTGACAGAGATCGGCCCTGCCCCCTTCTCTTTGCGCCAGGGGGCCTGATCGAAATAGGCATCGGGTTTATAGAACCAACAGGTCGCCTGAACGGCGCGCAGTTCGCCCAGATCTCCGGCAGATATAACCTGATGCGCCTTCTGGATTAGTGGATTGTGCCGCCTGTGATGGCCAACCAACAACGACACGCCAGAGGTCTCGGATGCAGCCACAAGCGCGAGCGCTTCGGCAGCGGTTGTTCCCAAAGGCTTTTCCACAAGCACCGGACAACCGCAATCAATTGCAATGAGGCCCTGACCAACATGCAGTGGCGTAGGCGTGGCCAGCACAAGCCCGTCCGGAGCATTTTTGTCAAACAGCGCTTCGAGGGTTTCGTAACAAGGCACCCCGGCAGATGCGGCGAAGGCGCGGCCATCTTCACTTGGATCCACAATTGCGGAGAGGGCAGCATCTTGCAGTTGCGCCAGCGCCGCAGCATGGCGTTTACCGACCAGTCCAACGCCCGCAATCGCAATTTTTAAGTTCTTTTTCAATGCTGCCCCTCCCAGCGCCCCGTCCGCGCATCGTTCTGAAGCTAGTTTAGTCGGGCAATATGCGATTCGCAATAATATCTGACATTTTTAAATTCATCTCATTTTTGTGCAGGTTGCCGCACTGTCGCTCCCGTGATAAATGCTGGTTAATTCCAAAATCATCGGACAAGTGATGACAAAGCAAACGGCGACCATCGGATCCAGCACCTACCAGCGCATCAAACACGACATCATTTTTGGTGTCCTGGAGCCTGGCTCAAAGCTCAAGCTTGAGGCGCTGAAAGAGCGTTACTCAACAAGCAATTCGACCTTGCGGGAAACACTGAACCGGCTGACCAGCGATGGTTTTGTCGAAGCCCCTGAGCAACGCGGATTTCGTGTCACACCGGTTTCGCGCGAAGACCTGATTGAAATCACCGAACTTCGTGTTTTGCTTGAATGCCACGCCCTGGAGCAATCCATTGAGAACGGTGATACGGATTGGGAAGGAAACCTTGTCGCCGCGCATCACAAACTTCACCTCATGGAACAAAAGCTCCTCGCAGGAGACAACTCCGACGTGGAACTTTGGAAGCGCTATGATTGGGAATTTCATCAAGCCTTGATCGCAGCCTGCAATTCCAAAAACCTTCTTGCGCTACATTCCACCATTTTCGACAAGTATCTGCGTTATCAGATGCTTGTCCTGACCTACCGCGGCGATGTCGCCGTAGCGGAGCACCGCGCAATGTTCGACGCCGCGCTGGCGCGGGACACCCAAAAAGCGCGTGACATCTTGGAAGCCCACATCCGAAATGGCCTCTCCCATACACTGGAAGCGATGTAACCGTCGAACCGGAACAAAGACGTTGCAGGCTGCCCCAACGATGGCCTGAGAGGCATACTGTAAAGATTGGTGACACCTTAGGTTCATCTTACTTCGAGCTATCAGGAGAATTGCAACGCCGATGTTTTGGGCCAGTTAGTTGCACACTCCTTGGCTGGACCTCCAACGGTGAGATCAATTTTCCTCGGCGTTGCTCTAGCCATTGCGCCCCACATAGCCCCTGTCTGCGAAATGATGCTCGTGGTGTCACGACTTCTGAAGCGCCTCCGCTTCTTCCAAGGACGCGTAGGCCTTTTCCGCCTTCGGCATTGCTTTGGCATAGGCCGATTTCGGCAGTTGGATGTAACTCGGCAGGTCGGCAGGCAGACGTTTGTAGCCATCCTGTTTGATCAGCCATTGTAGGAAACTCATGTTCTGAGAGGCCTGATGTGACGCTGTGGAGCGTGACTTCTGGCCGTCCCCGGTTGTCGCCATCGCCTCCTTCAAGGCAGAGCGCACTTGATCGACATCCCGGATTGTGAGCCGATCGAAGGCTTTCCCGTGCAGAACGTCCTCCATAAACCGGATTGCTGCGAGGTGCTGATCTACAGTCTGCTCCGCCAGCCGACCTGCGTGAACCTGCCAGTCATAGACAAGCCGGTCATTTGCCGGCCACACGCGCGGTGCATCCGTTTCCGCGCTCATCCCAATACCACCGGGACCTCGGCCAATTTCTTCGTGTGATGAGTCCACGGTGGTGTTTGGATTGCGCAACGTCTCAAACACCGCCAAATCAGCCTCAGAAACGAACTTTCTGATGTGGCAGCGGCACTCCGCACACTGCCCAAATGCCATATTGGCACCGTTAGACGTTCCGGTGATTTCTAGGCTACACGCGTCAGGAAAACACCGTCGAGTTGCAGCCCGTGCATTTGAACTCCCCTGGCTTCAACCGCGTGCGCATCCGTTCCTGGCGCGCTTTATGGAACGCTGTCACCACCTCGCCACCGAACACATAGGGACGCTTGCGATCCGAGGGCTGCAAGCCAGCCTGGACCCAATTCGAAATGGTGTTCGCTGTCACGGAAAAAGCGCGCTGGAGGTCCTCGGTCGCATAGACCCGGTTCTTCTTCAATCGCAGGCCTTTATACGACCGGCTCATGGAGCACCGCCAATCACGTCACACGAAACGTGTTGGGTTGCGGAAGTGGCTGACAACTTGACCATCATCGCGTGCTGTCCCGAGACGGCTCAACGCGATTGGCGGCCAACCAAGCATTCAAGTCGGAGCCACGATAAATCACCTTGCCGCCGATCTTGTAATAGGCGGGACCAACGCCCTTGTGGCGCCATTGCGCCAGTTTATCGCGATCCCCCAAAATCTCGAGTTCAGTATCCCCCAAGACGTAGCAGCGATCGTCTTCAAATAGGTTCGGCACGTCTGGGTTTCCTTTCGCTGTGTTGAATGACAGCGAATGAATTGACGCCCAGCACCCAGCCCCGGCAGTCCCCGATTTACAAATCGGGGACCCTAACGGTCTGAAACATATAAGAAAGAAATCTGCGCTTGCGGATCTACATATGAAGCATTTGTGCCCTTAGGGCAGTTGGTGCTGAGCCCCAATCGAATGCGCTCAGCCAGGTGCAGCACATGCGCGCGCATCTCTGGGTGTTCCTCAACGTAGTCCATGGCCATGCCCAAATGCACAACACCACGGTACCGTTTCCAAATTTTACGCAGTACGTCGAGGTCTTTTGCGCCACGGACCCCCATGTCGCGGGCGTAGTCCGAGGTCTGCTCCAGCAAGCCGCCAGCGACCTGCAGCCCCTGGAACCTCCGGGCTTGAATGCTGTCCCAGACCTTCTTGCCAATGAACTCAGCGATATTGAGGTGGCGCTCATTCTTGCCCTCATACCTCTGGGCAATCTCATGGAACGCATGGGCCGCCTCATAACGAGGCGGTGCGGTGGTTGCGGCCCACCGTACAAACTGAGGACTCGACGCCTCAGTGATCGGAAAGCTGTCCAACCCCATACTGACTACCTCGTGTCGCATCACCTCGATTGCGCTCAGACGATCTGCTGCCGTCGCCTCACTGAGCGCCATGCGAAACAGTCCCAGAGCGGCGCATTGAGGTTCATTCAGTCGTACTTGCATTAGATTGCTCTCCGCTGATCCCTGATGTGACGTATCGCGACCACAGGCGCATCAAGTCCCGCCGCTTTTCCAAGAGGTCGGATCTCGCATAAGCGCGCTCCACTTCGGAGCCGACGCTGTGCGCCAGGCTCTTCTCCGCAACCTCACGCGGCACATTCGCAACCTCGGCCGCCCAATCCCGAAAGGTGGAGCGGAAGCCATGCACCGTTACCCCCTCAACCTGCATCCGCCGGAGCAGCATGAGCATCGACATGTTGGAGAGCGGCTGATGGCGTTTCTGTCCTTCAAAAACATAGTCTGACTGCAGCGCCTTGAGCGGTTCCAGGATCGCAAACATCTCATCCGTCAGCGGCACACGGTGCTCTTCACCGGTCTTCATCCGCTCCGCTGGGCAGATCCAAAGGCGCTGGTCAAAATCCAACTCCGCCCAGCGCAAGCCCAGAACCTCGCCGGTGCGCGATCCGGTAAGGCATGTGAACATCAGCGCATTGGCAGACATGGCCTTCTTGCGCTTCAGCGCGGCGTAAAAGGCAGGAACATCCTGCCAGCGCATCGCCTCATGGTGTTTGGGCTTGGCCTTCACTTTGGGCAAGACCTGCCCCTCTTTGATGGCGGTGACCGGGTTCTCCCCAGACCGGAACCCTTTAGATCTGGCAACATCCAAGACAATCTTGATCCGCTGCGCCAGCCGCCGAGCGGTTTCATGTTTCTCTGTCCAGATTGGGGAAAGGCACATCAGCACCTCAGGCTGACCGATACTGTCCACCGGCATGCGGCCGATTTTGGGGAAGGCGTAGTCACGCAGCGTGTTGATCCATTGCGCGCCGTGTTTGGCATTCTTCCAGGTGGGCAGGCGTTCAATATGCACCTGTTGGGCCACTTCCTCGAAACTCGGGATCTCCCGCGTGGCGTTGTAGCGAGGATTGAGACCCTGCTTCGCCATGCGGCGATATTCCAGCGCCCGTTCCCGTGCTTGTGGCAGGGTCACCAACTCTGCGCTGCCCAGACCAAAGTCAGTCCGCAGCGGCCCGCCACGTCGGTTCTTCTGCCCCTTAACAACCACCCGAACAATCCAGCGCCGCGCACCGGATGGGTCAACAACCAGGTACTGCCCATTGCCATCGCCAGGCCGCCCAGCGCCGAGGGTCTCCACGCGTTTCTTTGTCAACGTGCCACGGAGCGCCAAGTCCATACGACATTTTACACCACTCTATGAACAGGATTGTGCAGAAGCGAAGATAGCTCAAGGGAATCCACAAATCGCATCAAGACCATAGAAACAAAAGACAAAGACCGCCTAAAGCGGCCTACTCAGATCAAACAAAAAGGAAATATGGCAGAGAGGAAGGGATTCGAACCCTCGAGACGGTCTCCCGCCTACGCACTTTCCAGGCGCGCGCCTTCGACCACTCGGCCACCTCTCTAACTGGGCCATCATTTATTAGAGCTCATCATCGGTCGCAAGCCCAAAATGCAAACTTCTGCCACGGCACCGAATTTTTTTGATCCGCCCCGCCCCCTCAAGGTGCGCGACCCAATGATACCGCGGCGGCGTCTGTTCCGGTCACAGGCTGCCGCCGGTTCGGGCAATCGGCACGATAGCGCGCAAATGTGAGGCGGGAAATGGCGCGGGGTTGTTGTATCCTTGACGCGCTTGGAACATAGTCACGCGACACGCCTCATGAGCTGAAAGCACACGTGATGAACCAAAGTCCGCATCGTCCCCCTGTTGCCCGTCGTCTGACGGGGGCGGACCCGAAGAAATCACAGATGCAGCGGGTTCAGACAGGGGCGTTGGTTATCATCGCCTTTGCGGTGGTGCTGTTTCTGCTGGTACAGGCGCGGTTTCTGCTGATTTCGCTGGCCACGGCCATTGTGCTGTTCTCCCTGACCAGTGACGCCATCAACTTCATCGCGCGCCAACGGATCGGGCCGTTTCGCATTCCGAATTTTCTGGCCACGATCACGGCGCTTTTGCTGATCTCTGCCGGGATGCTGACGCTGACCTCCATCATTTTGAGCCAGCTCAACACCGTTCTGACCACCACGCTCAGCTACGCAGAGAGCCTGCCGGGCGCGGTTGCGGCGATGTTTGCCTGGATCGGTGAGGATGTTGAGAAGTCGGTCTTTGACACGGTCAGCTCGATCAATGTGGGCAGTTACCTCAGCACGGCTGCGGGCCAAGCAGGCAACCTGATGTCGGCAACCGTTCTGGTGATCCTCTTTGTGGGTTTCCTGTTCGCCGAGCGGATCTGGTTTTCCACCAAGCTGGTCAACTTCATCGGCGATGAGGAACAGGCCAAGCGGGTTGGCCGGATCATGGCCACCATCATTCACCGAGTGAACTATTACCTGCTGGTGAAATCCGGCGTCAGCGCGGTCACCGGCGTGATGGTCTGGGTGGTTGCCGGGGTGTTCCAGCTGGAGCTGGCGGCGGCCCTGGGCATTTTGACCTTTGTGCTGAACTATATCCCCAACATCGGCTCCATCGTGGCGACTGTGCTGGTGGCACTGGTGACCTTCGTTCAGATTGGTGAGCCGGGGCCAACGGCGGCGATTTTTGTCACCGTGGGGATCATCCAGTTTGTCAACGGATCGGTAATCGATCCGATGCTGATGGGGCGGGCGCTGCGGCTGTCCTCCTTTGGGATCATCATCAACCTCGCCTTCTGGGGCGCGGTTTGGGGTGTGCCGGGCATGTTCCTGTCGGTGCCCATCATGGTGGCGATGATGATCATCTGTTCGCAGGTGCCGGAGTTGCGCCCCATTGCGATCCTGTTGTCGCGCGAGGGGTTGCCGGAACAGGATGAAAACAACTCTAACATTCCCGAAAACCAAGACAGCGCCGCCTAAGCGACGCTGTTTGTTTGCTTAGCGCAGAACCTCAGATTCAGTTGTCGAGGTGCAGGTAGACCCGGCGGTTCTGTTTCCCCTTCTTTTCGACCTTGCCCAGACGGATGCGGCCGATTTCACTGGTGCGCGCCACATGGGTGCCGCCGCAGGGCTGCAGATCAACCTGATCGTCGCCCGAGCCGATGCGCACAAGGCGCACACGCCCCTGCCCCATCGGCGGCATCACCGACATGGTTTTCACCAGCCCCGGATTGGCCTGCAGCTCCTCATCGCTGATCCAGTCTTCGCTCACCTCAAGATCACGGTCGATCAACGCGTTGAGGGCCTCGGCCAGGGCTTCCTTATCTTCGGGCGCCTCGGGCATATCGAAATCCAGCCGTCCCTTATCGGCGCCGATGCTGCCGCCGCTGACCGGCAGCGGGATCACCACAGACAAGAGATGCAGCGCCGTGTGCACCCGCATATGACGGTGGCGGCGGTTCCAGTCGAGGCTCTGGCGCACCTCAGTGCCCACAGGGGGCAGCGCGCCGGGTTCTGCGGGAACCAGCACAATCGCGCCATCCTCACCCTTGACGGTGGTGGCGATCACCATCTCTGACCCTTCCCACGACAGCTGGCCGCTGTCGCCGGGCTGACCACCGCCGGTGGGGTAAAAGACACTCTGATCCAGCACGATCCCACCTTCGGGCGTCAGCGCCACCACCTTGGCCTCGGCCTCCCGCAGGTAGGCATCGTCACGAAACAGCGGATGTGTCATTCAGACCTCTTTGTCTTTGGGTGTTGTGTCTTTGGATGTGTCTTCTGAAGTGTCGGCTTGCCCGGCCTCGGCTTCGGCGGTGGCGGGCGCGCCAGTGGCCTACGGCTGCAGTACCTCGGGGTTGCGCAGCCAGACGTCGCGCTGCGCGAACGGGATCTCAATCCCTTCCTCGGCAAAGCGCGCGGCAATTGCGTGGTTCATTTCACTGCGCACGCTCAGTGCCCAGTTCACATCGCGTAGGATCGCGCGGATCTCAAAATCAAGCGAGTCTGCGCCAAAGCCTTGGAACAGCACCGCCGGGGCCGGATTGGCCAGCACCATCGGGTGATCTTCGGCAATCTCACGCAGGATCCCCTCTACCCTATGAGTGTCCGTGCCATAGGCCACGCCCACCGAAACGATGACCCGACCCACGGTATTGCCACGGGTGTAATTGGTCACCGTGCCGCTGACGAGGTCCGCGTTGGGGATGATCACATCGGTGCGGTCAAAGGTTTCGATCCGGGTGGCGCGCACCGAAATGTCGCGCACATAGCCCATTTGGCCGCCCACCTCGATCCAGTCACCTTCGGAGATCGGGCGTTCGATCAGCAGGATGATGCCGGAGACGAAGTTCGACACGATGGTCTGCAGGCCAAAGCCAATGCCTACGGACAGGGCACCGGCCACAATCGCGATCGATGACAGATCCAGCCCGGTGCCGGCAAAAGCCACCAGCGCCGCCAGGGTGATGCCGACATAGCCGACGCCCGAAACGATGGCGGTCTGGCCGCCCTGATCGATCCGGGTTTTGGGCAGCACCGAGGTTTTCAAAGCGCCCTGCACCAACCGGGTGACCAAATAACCGGCGCCAAAGAACACCGCAAAGGCAATGAAATCACTTGGCGATATCCGGGTATCGCCCACCGACACGCCTTCGAGGAAGCGGCTCCACAATTCGGTCAGGTCAGTGGCCCGCATGCCCCAGATCAGCGCCAGCACCGGCACCGAGGCCAGCACCATCGCCACGCCGATCAGGGCCGGCAGCAGCGCATCGCTGCTGTCGCCATCCCGGCGGCTGAACAGCGCGTAGGTCTGTTCGGTGAAATACTGCATGGCAAAGAGCAGCCCCAGCAAACCAGCGGTCACCGCGGTGGGGTAGACCAAAGCCTCAGCCGCATTGCGATAGCCGATACCGGCAAGGACAGGCCCCACCAGTGCGACAAGGATCGCCCCGCGCGCCAGCATGGAGATCGCGCGCAAACGGAAGGCCACGCCCTCTTCGCTGTCTTCCATCCGGGGCTGCACCAGAACCCGCACCTGCCGGGCCAGCCGGGTCAGCGCCAGACTGGTCAGCACCAGAATTGGGAAGGCCAGAATGGCACCAGTTGCGGCACTCAGCGTATTGACAGCCTCAAAGCTTTCGGTGGCGCGTGACAGCACCACAAAGATGGCCAGCGTCACCCCAAGGCGCCGCATCTGACCGCGCCGTTCCGGTGGCACGTCAAACAGCGATCCGGCCGGCGGCACCGGGAACAGGCGGTCACAGAGCCAATGCGCCGCATAAAGCGCCACACCCCAGAGCGGGATCTGCTGCAGTAAGGTTTCGCCTTTGAGGCCGAAAAACCCGGTGGCCAGCAGCGATTGCACCAGCAACAGCAGACCGATCCACGGCACGATGCTTTTTGACAGCGAGGCCACAAAGGCAAGCGGTTCTGCCGCGCGGCCAGCATGGGCCCGCAAATGCCGCACCAGCCCGGTGGCCCAGGCCCTGCCCCGCAGCATCAGGACCAGCCCAAGCAGGAACAGCGGGATGATCACCAGGAGGTTCTGGCGGAACTCAAACTGGCGCAGTTCATTGGTGTAATTTGACCGGAATTCGGCCCGCATGGCGTTCAGGCCGGCCTGCACCTCATTCCAGGCGGCAGCCCAATAGACCGGGTTCACCGGGCTGGGGCCAATCGCCAGCAGCGCATCCGTCTGACGGGTGCGCAGCGTGCTGTCGATCTCGGCAATCAGGCCGGAGGCGCGGCTGCGCGCCTCCTCGGCGGCCAGAACCGGGGCCAGCAGTTGCGACAGCTGGGTATTCAGATCGCTGCGGCGCAGGGTGATCTCAACGCTTTCGGTGGCGTTTTCCGGGGGGGTGCCCAGCACCGCGATCTGATTGCGCAGATTGGCGATCCGCTGGGCGTTGGCCTCTTGCGCATCCTGAAAGGTTTCGCGCCATTTAACCAGGTCGGCCCGCAGGGATTCCAGCGCGGCGTCTGAGGCCAGTCCGGCCTCCAGCGCGTCCTCGGCCCGTTTGGCGGTGCGTTCCCATTCCAGCGTTTCGGCTGACGGCTGCGGCGTTGCCACCTCTTCTAGCGCTTCGGCGACCAACCCGTCATCTGCACTGGTCGCAGCGGTTGCCGGATCAGCGCCTTCCTGCGCCAAGGTTGATACTGGCAGGCCCAGACCCAAGGTCAGCACCATCAAGAAAGCCAGCGCCAGCGATTGCAGCGCCCGTGACAGCCGACTTGGGATAGACCCGCCCTGCATCATGTTACGGTGTCTCAAACACGGCTGGCGGCGCGGGCAGTTCCTTGGTCAGCCATTCCGGCTGCGGCAGACCCTTTTCCGCCAGGAATTCAGAGTTGAACAGTTTTGACTGATAGCGGGTGCCATAGTCACACAGGATCGTCACGATCGTGTGGCCCGGCCCCATGTCCTTGGCCATCCGCACCGCACCTGCAATGTTCACCGCAGAGGAGCCGCCCAGGCACAGGCCTTCGTCTTGCAAGAGGTCAAAGACCATCGGCAGCGCCTCTTCATCGGGGATCTGGTAGTTCATATCCGGTGTGAACCCTTCGAGGTTCGCGGTGATCCGGCCCTGCCCGATGCCTTCGGTGATCGAGGTGCCGGTGGAGGCAAATTCACCATGGGCATAGTAGCTGTAAAGCGCAGCACCCATCGGATCGGCCAGACCGATTTTCACACCTTTGGGCTGCAGCGCCATGCCAACACCTGCCAGCGTGCCACCCGATCCAACAGCGCAGATGAAGCCATCCACTTTGCCGCCGGTCTGTTCCCAGATCTCCGGCCCGGTGGTTTCAACGTGCGACTGGCGGTTGGCGACATTGTCAAACTGGTTGGCCCAGATCACGCCGTTTTCTTCCGTCTCAGCCAAGGCTTTGGCCAGACGTTCCGAGTAACGCACATAGTTGTTGGGATTCTTGTAGGGGGCGGCAGGCACCTCAACCAACTGCGCGCCAGCCAGACGGATCATGTCCTTCTTTTCCTGGCTCTGGGTTTCGGGGATCACGATCACGGTTTTGAATCCCATCGAGGCGCCGACCAGTGCCAGACCAATACCGGTGTTGCCGGCGGTGCCCTCAACGATGGTGCCGCCCGGCTTCAGCTGGCCTTTGGCGATGGCGTCTTTGATGATGTAAAGCGCCGCGCGGTCTTTGACCGACTGACCGGGGTTCAAAAACTCAGCCTTGCCCAGGATCTCACAGCCGGTCTCTTCACTGGCCGCTTTCAGGCGGATCAACGGGGTCTTGCCAATGGCATCAGCCAAGTCGCGTGCAATGCGCATGTTCTTTATCCTTATCAGGTCTAATCCCAGACTTAGGCCTCTCAGCACGGATGCTCAAGCACCTCTGCGCAGGGTTTCACGATTCCGTGCGAGCCAATGCAGCGCAAGCGCCAGCGGTGTCACCCGGATTTGGCCAGTATCCAACATTTCCAACGCCCTATCGAGGGGCATCAAATGGGTTTTGATATCTTCCTGCTCTGAGGCCAATCCGCCAATCTGCGTGACCTCATCGGGCAGATCCGCCAACCCCAGATAGATGTGGAAAAACTCACTGTCACAGCCCGGCGACGGGTAGCCCAGGTGGATCTCTTTAAGGGCTTTCAGATCCAGCTCCGCCTCTTCCACCGCTTCGCGCCGCGCGCAGGCCTCAGGCGTTTCGCCGGGATCAACCCGGCCTGCGATTGGTTCCAGCTGCCAGGGCCCATGATCCCCCCGCGCCAGCGGCCCCATGCGGAACTGTTCGATCAGCAGCACCCGGTCGCGCACCGGATCATAGGGCAAAACCAGCGCCGCATCGCTGCCCATGAAGGCCGCCCGGTCCACCACCGGACTCATCGAGCCATCAAAACGGCGGTAGCGCAGCTGCATTTCCTTCAGGGCAAAGAAATTGGCGTAGGGGTAGCTTTCTGACAGCACCTCCAGATCCGCTAATCCGCGCCCTGACGGGCCCAGTACAGGTGTTTCCTGCTGCGCCAGAACCTGGGCGGCAGCGCGGGTGTGGATCATCCGGTAGATCGCGCCAACCTCTTCGGGGGTTTTCTGACCGCGATGCAGCAGAACCTCTTTGGCGGCGGCGCAGTTGGTCGACCCCCAGATCGCCGCCCAATCGGACAGGATGAATGCGGGGCCTGCCTCATAGCTGCTTTCAGGCGGCCAGAACATCTGCACCCGACGCATCTGGCCGTCCTGTTCCAGATCCACCCAGATCAGGTCATAGCCAAAGACCCGCTCATAATAATCCAGCCGCGCCACATCTTCATCGCTTAGCCCTTCGGCCAGCAATCCAATGGCGCTGCTGCCCTCCTTGGGCAGGATCAGCGGAAAGGCCTGCCCCTTGGCCCAGCGAATCTCATACCCCGGCAACCCGGCCTCAGACAGGGTGATGCCATCCAGCGGGTGGCCCACCACGGTTTCCAGCAGGGGCAAATGGCGCAACGTGCCATAGAAGAACAATGCAGACATTGAGGGAACTTTCAGCGCAGATCAGTTTCTAACGCCACAAGCTATTGGCGATTTCCACGATAATGGCAATCACCACAGACCCAATAATCAGCGGCCCGATCACCGTGGGGTGCAGCAGCACAGACCCGTAATCCGCCAGAATGCGAAAGATATCCTCCAACGCGCGCAGCGGGTTTGGGTACATCTTGCGGGTCGACAGGCGCAGCATCTCATTGATCGCCTGGGTGAACAGCCCCACCGTCGCCAGCCCAAAGGCCGCCGTCAGACCGTTGGCCAGCGAAATCATCAACCCACCCCCGGCCTTGGGGCCCAGCATGGCCCAACCGATCAGAAACCCAAGCCCCAGGTTCACATGGTTGAACCAGCCCAAAATGGTGCTTTCCGGCATCAGGGGGCGGACAAGGTCGGATACGAACCACCCCAACCCCGCCATCATCAGCGCGCCTATCACGCGTGCCGCTGTTAATGTCATCTGCTCGCCTTTCTTTGTTTTCTGTTCTTTTGGCCTTCACGTCCCGCAGTTAGATCAGCAGTCAGACCAGCTGTCGCGGATCATCCTCGCGGGCGACTGTCAATTGTACCACATCACAATTGCCGCCCCGAAACGATCCCGCGCAGGAGGTCAGGTAGAAATTCCACATGCGACGGAACCGGTCGTCAAACCCCAAAGCGGCCACATCGGACCAGCGGTCATTAAACACCTCATGCCAGCGTCGCAGCGTTTGGCTGTAGCTGTCGCCAAATTCCAGCACGCTTTTTTCGGCCAGCCCCTGCTGGCGCACCTGTTCCCGCAACGCGGTTTTGGACGGCAGCATGCCACCTGGGAAAATGTATTTCTGAATAAAATCAACACCTTTTCGATAGGTCTCAAAGCGTTTTTCCTGCAGTGTTATGATCTGCAGCGTCGCCTGCGCACCGGGTTTCAGGCAGCGCTTCAGGGTTTGAAAATAGATGGGCCAGTATTTCTCGCCCACGGCTTCAAACATCTCAATACTGGCGATCCCATCATATTGCCCCTGCTCATCCCGGTAGTCCTGAAGTCGAAACTCCACCAGATCAGAAAGCCCCGCGTTTTCAATGCGCTCCCGCGCATAGTTAAGCTGTTCCTGTGAAATGGTCAGCCCGGTGACCCGCAGCCCACGTTCCCGGGCCGCATATTCGGCAAAGCCCCCCCAGCCGCAGCCGATTTCCAGCACATGATCGCCGGGCTTCACCGCCATCTGATCCACCATGGAGGCATATTTTGCCTCCTGCGCGGCCTCCAGGCTTTCCTGTCCTGAGGTGAAAATGGCGGAGGAATAGGTCATCGACGGATCCAGCCAAATGGCGTAAAAGTCATTGCCTAAGTCATAGTGATAGCTGATGTTTTTCTTAGCCTGCTCACGGGTGTTGGAGTTCATCCAATGACGCATGCGTTCATAGACCCGCACCAGAAACATGCCGGGAAACCCGTCATAGAGCTCATCATTGCGGTCATGCAGAAGATCCAGAAAAGCCTGCAGATCGGGCGTGTCCCACCAGCCCTCCAAATAGGCGTCACAAAAGCCAAGATCGCCCTCCCGGACAAGGCGCGCGAAGGTATCGGTGTTATGCACCCGCAGCTCCGCCACAAACCCCGGTCTGCCCCCCTCGGCGCGAAACACCCGGCCATCCGGCATCACGAAATCCAGCCGCCCCGACTGCATCCGATTGGCCATTTGAAACACCTGCGCAAAGTAGCGCGGCAGGTCTGTTTGCCCTTCTGTTGATGTCAGGATCATCTTGCAACTCCCCCAAGCTTTCGCCTCAGGCTTGCAAGAAATGCGTTTTCGATCAAGGTTTTCGTGCAGATTGCCCTTAATCCACGGTCCCCAGATCGCGGGTTTTGAACCGCTCCATCGCAGCCAAGGCAGCCGCGCGCCCCTCGGCCAGCCCCACGATGGGGGTCAAGGGGCGCGGCGTCTCTGTGACCTTCCACGCACGCGGCGTGGCCTCGGCAAACCCGCTGTCCGCGGCCAGCCAGCGCCGGGTATAGCGGGCCTGTGCATCAAACTTTTTCTGCTGGGTCTCAGGGTTGAACACGCGGAAATAGGGTGCCGCATCAGGCCCGCAGCCCGCCACCCATTGCCAGCCCATCGCGTTTGACGCCGGATCCCAATCGACCAGAGTGTCTGCAAACCACTGCTGGCCCAGCCGCCAATGCAGCCGCAGGTGTTTGGTCAGGTAAGAGGCCGCAATCATCCGCACCCGGTTGTGCATCTTGCCGGTCACGTAAAGCTCGCGCAGGCCGGCATCGATCAGATCCACCCCGGTGCGCCCTTGTTGCCAGGCCTGCAAATGCGGGTGATCTGCCACCGTGTCCCAGGGAAAGGCCTCCCACTCATGGCGCCAGGCGCGGGTCTGAATATGCGGATCATGGTAACTCAGGTGCCAGGCAAAATCGCGCCACGCCAGTTCCTTAAGGAACTTTTCTGCAGCACGGGTCATGGTGGCCTGTCCGGCAACCGTGACCCGCGTCACATGCCAGATCTGGCGCGCCGAAATCTCACCATAGGCCAGCGGTTCACTTAAGCCCGATGTCACCTGCCGCGCCGGAAAATCGCGCCCCTCCGCGTAATCCTGCAGCGCCCCGGCCAGAAAGCGATCCAATTGCGCCTGCGCCGCAGCCTCGCCCAACAGAAGATGCGGCGCCACAACAGATGCGCCGCGCTGCATCGCCTTGCCCAACTGCCAATCAGCCAGAGCCTCTGAGCGCGGCCAACTGTCTGGCGCTGGCAACCTGTCCGGCGCGGGCATGGCCGGGGCAACCTCCTGCGCCGCAAGGGCCCGCCAGAACGGCGAATAGACGCGAAAATGCCCGCCCGCCTTGGTGGTTAAGGTCCAGGGCTCCGCCAGCAAGTTTCCGGCAAAGCTTTTCACGTCAAGGCCTTGCGCGGCGAAATGCGATTTGATCGTCGTGTCCCGCGCGATCCCCTCCGGCTCAAACGACCGGTTCCAATATAGCGCCTCTGCCCCGGTCTCCTGCACGAGCTGCTGTAGGGTCTCCAGCGCGGGGCCAGATCGCAAGATCAGACCGCTGCCGATGCGCTGTAAACTGTTCTGGAAGTGCTCCAGCCCCAGACCAAATCGCCATTTCGGCGCCGCGCCCAGCGCGTCAAACAGGTCATCCCGCAGAAAGATCGGGATCACCGGGCGACCGGTCTGCGCCGCCGCAGCCAGCGCCGGATTATCCGTCAAACGCAAGTCACGCCGCAGCCAGACAAGGACCGGACGGCTGAGATCGGGTTGGGAGGTGGTCGTAGAGCTGTGGGGCATGTCGCGGCCTTTTCCCACATTACGATCCGGCCCGTGGGCCGGATCAGTTTTTCTGCCCGGAAATTGCCTTACAGAACGGCGTCCAAAGCCTTGAGAAGCTGCTGAATTTCAGCCTCAGTCGTGTAATGCACAAAGCTCAGGCGCAACACGCCCTGCGCGGGATCGACGCCCATCGCCTTCAGCGCCCGCACCGCATAAAAATCGCCGCCGCCCGCCATAATGCCATGGTTCGCCAGAGCCGTGGCCACCGGCAAAGCCGCCCGGCCCAAATCCAGCGCAACCGTTGGCGCGCGGCGTTCCGGGTCCGTCGGGCCGATCAGACGCAAATCATTGCGGTTTTGCAGATACTCCATCAGCGGCGCGGCCAGTTTCACCTCATGCGCACGCATCAGATCATGAACCCCACTGCCTTGTGCCGTAAGATCGCCGCTGATCCCATGATGAGCCGCCAAGGCCTCGATGTAATCAACCATCCCTGCCGAGGCCGCGACCTGCGCGTGATCAGGCCCTGCGGGGGTAAACCGTTTGTACAGAACATCCGAATTGAAATAATGCGCCTGATTGGGCAGCTGCATGCCCAGCTCCCGCCGGATCACCATGATGCCCTGATGGGGCCCATAGGTCTTATAGGCCGAAAACAGATAGATATCCGGGCCCAGCATCCCCACGTCAGGGATCCCATGCGGCGCGTAGCTGACGCCATCGACGCAAACGAAAGCCCCGGCGGCATGGGCCATCGCAGTGATTTCCACCACCGGATTGATCTCCCCCACCACGTTGGAGCAATGCGGGAAACAGACCATCCGCACCTTTTCATCCAACAGGTTTTCCAGATCGGCGGGATCCAGCGTGCCGGTTGTTGGGTTGATCCGCCATTCCCGCACGTCGATGCCACGCTCTGTCAAACGGCGCCAGGGGCCTGAGTTGGCCTCATGATCCTGATCGGTCACTACAATCGCTTCGCCCGGTTGCAGCCACTGGCCAAAGGCCTGCGACAGAACATAGGTGTTCTGCGTGGTTGACGGGCCAAAGCTGACCTCATCCGTGGCCACGCCCATCAGCTGCGCCAGACGCTGACGCGCCTCATCCATTTCGGCACCGGCAAGCTGACTAGCAGCATAGGGCGCATAAGGCTGCACCTTACGCGTGTGATAAAACCGTTGCAGCCGGTCAATCACCTGCGCACAGGTGTAAGAGCCCCCGGCATTTTCGAAAAAGGCCTGCCCCTGCAACGATTGTTCAGCAAACGCGGGGAAGTTATCCCGCACGAAATTCACATCTAGATCTGTCATGCGCACAGCTTTGCCGTGTCTCATGGATTGGGTCAAGAACCGTTGTCGCGGCCTAGATTTGACGCGGCGCTTGGCCGGATGGAGAGGTCGCGGCCCAAGAATGGGCCGCAACAGTTTGATTTAACACCCCGAAGCGACTTGGCGGCGACGGGTAATGTTGAGACCCCGCTGTACGGAGTCACCAAACCGCAATGTCGCAGTCGTCAAGACGCCAGTATCAAGCGTTTACGTCAACGACCACCCGGCCCTGAACCTTGCCCGCCAGAATATCCGCACCCAGCTGCGGCAGATCCTGAAGCGTCGCTGGCTGCACCATGGCCTCCAGCTTTTCCAGCGGCAGGTCCGTCACCACCCGCTGCCAGGCCCGTTGCCGGTTCTCAAACGGCTGCAGGACCGAGTCGATCCCCAAGAGGTTCACCCCCCGCAACAGGAAGGGAATAACCGTCGCCGGCAGTGCCGCACCGCCGGCCAAGCCAACGGCGGCTACCGATCCGCCGTATTTCATCTGTCCCAGAAGCCGTGCCAGCATTGCGCCGCCCACGGCATCAACACATCCCGCCCAGCTTTCGCTTTCCAGCGGACGTTTGGTCGTTTCATTCAGCTCCTCCCGCGGAACGATCTGGCTTGCGCCAAGGCCGCGCAGGTACTCCTCGGTTTCCGGTCGGCCGGTTACCGCGGCAACCTCATATCCCAGATGCGCCAGGATTGCGGTTGCAACGGATCCCACGCCCCCGGCTGCGCCGGTCACCAACACCGGACCCTGCCCTAGGGTCAGCCCGTGATCCTCCAGCGCCATTACGGCCAACATCGCGGTGAAACCTGCCGTGCCCACCGCCATTGCCTGGCGGGTGCTGATCCCTTCGGGCAGAGGGACAAGCCAATCGCCCTTCACCCGCGCCTTTTGGGCATAACCGCCCCAATGGGCTTCGCCGACACGCCAGCCGGTCAGCACAACCTTGTCACCCGGTGCGTAGCGCGGATCCTCCGAGCTTTCGACCGTGCCTGCGAAATCAATCCCCGGCACATGGGGGTAATTGCGCACCAATCCGCCGCCGGGCCCAATGCACAGACCGTCCTTATAGTTCACGGTGGAATAGTCCACCGCGACCGTCACCTCCGCATGCGGAAGATCATCCAGCTGCAGCTGTTTCACCGCAGCCTGCGTTTTGCCATCTTCATTTTTGTCAACAACAAGGGCGTTAAACATCACGCTATCCTCCCAAAGTTAATATTTCGCAAACGCAGGCGGCATGAACGGCAGATCCGTGGTCCACCCTTTGCCGCCCGCGGCCGTCACCATCGCGTGGATCTGACCACGGTGATGGGTTTGATGATTGAACATCTGCATCAGGCACAGCGCCTTTGGCAGTGAGAAATCCTGTTGCATTGCAACGGAGTACCAGCTGAAGTCACCGTCCATATCCGCGGCAGTCAACCCGTTGGCCCACGCCAGAAACCGCTGATCCAGCGCCTGGCGCTTTTGCTGCCAATCGACCAGATCCGCCGACTCGGCAGTGCTGTTTTCCAAGGCTGTTTCCGGACCTGCGCCACCGTCAAAACGCGACAACCAGGTCAGATCGCCCCAGAGCAAATGATTCGCCGTACCTTGAATGGAGCCGAAGAAAGCGCTGCGATCCAGCCACAGCTGGGTCTCACTCAGCGCGGCCATTGCAGCCGACATTTCGTTATTTTGCCAGAGGTTATGCTGCGCCATCCGCTGACAATATTGCGGCGTAATCATTTGTTCATTCCTTTGGTTCATCCTGAACTGGCGACACCAAAACCTAAGGAGGATGCTCAGGAGTGTTGCGAGAAACCACGGGGCTTGATAAATGTCTGACAAATAAATCAGCACCTGCCAAGTAAAATGTCAGACAATTCAAAACCCCGTCCGCGCCCGACCGATCTGTCGGCAGCGATCGCCAGTGATATCCGCGACGCCATCATCGCGGGGCGGCTGATTGTGGACGAACGCCTGCCGTCCGAGGCAGAGCTGGCTGCTCAGTTCGAAGTGTCGCGCCCAACGGTTCGAGAGGCGCTCAAACGGCTGGCTGCTCAATCGCTGATCCGCACGCAACGGGGTGCAAGTGGCGGTGCCTTTGTGAACCGGCTGAGTTATGAGCAGGCCTACGGCCAGCAGATCACCACCTCGACCCTACTGCTCAGTATGAATGGCGTCAGCTTTGACACTGCCTGCGAAGCGCGGTTTGCGCTGGAGCGGGCCTGTGCCCCCCTGGCCGCAGAAAGGCGGCAGCCTGATCACCTGGCCGCGATGCAGGCTGAGATTACGCGCCAGTCTGCCACTGGCCTATCGGATGAGGCGTTCTGTGCCTCGGATGTTGCATTTCACAGGGCCCTTGTGGATGCAGCGGGCAATCCTGTGCTGTCTTATCAACTGGCCGGTGCGGTTGAGGCGATGCAGCCCTTGATGAATATGATCACCTACACCCGCCGGTCCCGGGACGTGATCATCGGTCTGCATCAACGCATTGTGGATGCGCTGGAACAGCAATCGCCGGAAGACTGCGACAGCGCCCTTGTTGAATTGCACAGCTATACCCGCGATCTGAACCAACCCACCGCACGTTGATCAGCCTGTTCTCGCCGAAACGACTGCGGCGGCAAGGTGTGACTTGCCCGACATCACCGCGCGGCTCATGGTTCGCGCATGCGTAAAAGCCTCCTACTGATATCCTTTTTGGCCCTGACCGGCACTGCCTATGGCCTGGCCTCCCCGCATCACCGACTGGTTGCTCACAACAAACTGTCGGACATTGTTCACTCTATCCTTCCCGCGCCGCGGCAGCCCGGCCAGGAAATACGCCCAGATAATGCCACCCCAGCCACGGAATGGGCCGCAGGTTTGGTTAACGCCGCTAAGGAGCAGATCGGCATAACAACGCAGTATGATGGCGCCTATCAAGGGCTGGACTATCCTATGGGTGACATTGATCGGCGTCGCGGCGTTTGCACGGATGTGGTGATCCGCGCCTTGCGGGACGCGCATGATCTGGATTTGCAGGTGGCCGTGCATGAGGACATGGCCGATCACTTTGACGCCTATCCTGCGCTCTGGGGTATGACAGGTCCCGATCGCAACATCGATCATCGCCGGGTGCCAAATCTGCGCCGCTATTTTGAACGCATCGGTGTTGAACGCCCGCTGGCCACGACGCCCAGTGCCACAGATTTTCGGCCCGGTGACATCGTCACTTGGTCCTTCGGGCCCGGCCAGCCACATATCGGCATCGTCAGCACCCAGATGGATCGCCGCAGTCAGACGCCGCTGATCATTCACAACGCCGGGGCCGGCACCCGACTGGATAACATCCTGTTTTCATACCCGATCACCGGACATTACCGTCTGGAGGATGCCCTGCACCCCACCTAAATTTGCAATTCTGCCCCTTCTCTTCCCCGAAGTTCCCGCCTATATAGGAGCTGTTCCCTTGGGGACTATGGACATAAACGCGCTCGTAATAAGCGGATCGGACCCGGGGGCGGTACCCGGCGGCTCCACCAAATATCCTTTATTGGGGGATCATGGGGCCGAAACAGGATCGACGAACGTCTAAAGGGGTTAGCTTTGTCCCGGTGAGATACCACCGTTATCGGTTCGCTAAGCATAATTGCCAATAACAATCGTGCTCCGATGGCTCTGGCTGCGTAAGCAGTCCGAAATATCGACCTTTAAGCCCTTACGCCTAGCAGCCTAAGGCGGGGTCCGCAGGTACCTGGCAACAGAAACCTGCACCCTACCACCCATCCCAGACCTGATTTAGCCGCTATACGTGCCCGCGCTCCGCCGGTATGAGGGTGGCATTTGCAATGACAGCAGCATCAGGCCATGACCACCCCAACCGTTTCTGAACTGACCCGCGTTTTTGGCCGTATTGGCGTCCTGTCCTTTGGCGGTCCCGCCGCCCAAATTGCCCTGATGCACAAGGAATTGGTCGAAGACCGCCCTTGGCTGAGCGAAAAACAGTTCCTGTCGGCCTTGTCGTTTTGCATGTTACTGCCCGGGCCTGAGGCGATGCAGCTGGCGACCTATGCAGGTTGGTTGAAACGCGGTGTCCTGGGCGGGTTGATCGCCGGCGCCCTGTTTGTGCTGCCCGGGGCGGTGGTCATTCTGGCGTTGGCGCTGGCCTATGCGCAGTTTGGCACGCTGCCCTTGGTGCAATCGGCCTTCCTGGGCATTCAGGCGGCTGTTGTCATCGTTGTGTTCACCGCATTGCGCAAGATCGCCGGCAAGGCCCTGACCCGGCCAAGTGCCTATGTGCTGGCCGCATTGTCCTTTGCCGCGATCTTTTTCCTGCAACTGCCTTTCCCGCTGGTGGTTTTGGCCGCCGCAGTGTGGGGTGCGTTGAGCGCGGAACATTCGCAGGCGCCAACCGAAGCAAAGGAAGCGCCGCGGTTTCTGTGGCGTCCGGTTTTGGCCTGCGCTTCGCTGTGGGCAGCGCCTTTTGGCCTGCTGGCTCTGTGGGATCATGCGTTCCTCAGCGAAGTTGCGCTGTTTTTCTCCAAGCTGGCGGTGGTGACCTTTGGCGGCGCCTATGCGGTGCTGGCCTATATGACGCAGGCCGTGGTCAATGATCATGGCTGGCTGAGCCTGCCACAGATGATTGATGCCCTGGGGCTGGCGGAAACCACCCCGGGCCCGCTGATCCTGGTCACTCAGTTCGTTGCAACCCTGGCTGGTCAAATGCAGGGCGGGGTGAGCTTGGCGCTCACGGCCTCAGCTCTCGCACTTTGGGTGACTTTTGTGCCGTGTTTCCTGTGGATTTTTGCCGGCGCGCCCTACGTCAACCTGCTGACCCACGCGCCGCGCCTGTCTAATGCGCTGTCCGCAATCACGGCGGCCGTGGCGGGGGTGATCGCCAACCTATCGCTGTGGTTCGCGCTTCAGGTTCTGTTTGGTCAGGTCAGCCAGACACGTTTCGGCCCCGTGCCGGATGTCAGCAGCTTTTCACCCGTCGCGGCAGGGTTCATGGGGCTGGCGGCTGTTTTGATGCTGGGTCTAAAACGCGGCATGCTGACGACCTTGGCGATCATGGGACTGGTCGGCATCATCTGGGGCCTTCTGAGCTAACATCACCGGTTAACCCGTTGACCACTCATCAGGATACCGCTGCTTAGACCGCCCGCCGAGCGGCAGGCTCGGACACACACCCCGACCCACCCACAGATTTTTTTTACCCGCTTTCGGTCACTTGCCCTTTCGTTTTTTGGCAAATCCCCTATGCTCAGACCCGCACCAAGAAAGGCACTCTTATGTCAAGCAGCATTGACTACGGAAACCTGATGCACCGCGCCATGCGCAGCCTGATTCAGGAGGTTTTGCAAGGCGTTGCGGAAAACGGCCTGCCGGGCGCGCATCATTTTTTCATCACCTTCGACACCACCCACCCGGATGCGGTGCTGGCCAGTTGGTTGAAGGAGCGCTACCCCAGCGAAATGACCGTGGTGATGCAGCATTGGTATGACAATCTGCTGGTCGAAGAAGACGGGTTTCATGTCACGCTGAACTTTGGCGATCAGCCGGAACCGCTCTACGTGCCATTTGATTCAATCTGCACCTTTGTCGATCCCTCGGTCGAGTTTGGCCTGCGGTTTGAAACCCCAGAGGACGGCGAAGAAGAAGACGAGGATATCACCGAACAAGACGGCACCGCCGCCTTGGAAGAGATCCTGGAAGAAAAATCCGCCCCGCAGGAGGCCGAGGTCGTCAGCCTCGACAGTTTCCGCAAGTAGGTCCTAGCATTCCCCGTCTCTGCCCGCAGATCGGCGAATGCTTGCCCATTGACAATGGGGTTGCCCGGATTTTTTGGCAGCGCCATCTCACATTTACAATCAGGTGACATATCTTAACCCGTAATAGATTTTATTACGGGAGGATTGATATGGCACGGGACTTCACGCTGTTTATTGGCGAAATGATCCGCCGCCCCAATGAGGTGGGCGCGGTGGCTCCGTCTTCGGCAAAAACGGCGCAGTGGATGTGTGAAGGGCTGGCACAGGTCGAGGGTCCGATTGTGGAAATCGGTCCCGGCACCGGCAGTTTCACCCGCGCCATATTGGATCATGGCATCGCGCCTGAACGGCTGACCTTATTGGAAATGGGCCCGCGGTTCTGCGACACGCTGCGGGAAAAATTCCCCGGCGTGCAGGTGTTGAACCGACCCGGACAAGACATTGACAAAATTGGATTAAACAACATCGGCGCGGTGATTTCAGGGGTGCCGATGCTAGCCCGCCCGGACCTGCAGCGCGGCGTTTTGGAACCTGCCTTTCGCGTGCTTGCGCCGGGGGCCAGTTTCACCCAGTTCACCTATTCCATCCGCACCCCGTTTGGCGATGACCTCCTGTCGGACCTGGGGCTGCAATCGCGCAAACTGGCGACGGTCTGGGCCAACCTGCCCCCGGCCACCATCTATCGGATTACGCGCCGCTGACACGCGGCCGCGACCTCAGGCCCCAGATGCGATCAGAGCCCGCACCTTCACCGCTTTTTCAAAGTGGTTAAGCTGGTGGGTTCTGATCCACCACTCCGCCGCCTCCATGAGCAACTCGGGGTCATCGTTTTTATTGGCGAAAAACGCATAGAATGACAGGCCAACACCGTCGCCTTTTTGGGCGATTTTGGCGTCACAGATTTTGATGGCTTTTAGGCGCAATGTCTCTCGCATGGGGCCGCTCCTTTTCCTTCGGGGTAATATGCGGCGGCTGGGCGGTTCAATCAGCCTGCTGACAGCGACTGTCAGCATCCCCGCCAATGGCCACGCTGTGTAAGTGTTAGCGGTATCCCACGGTATACAGCATTGCACTTTGCCCGGATTACGCTATGAAAACTGCAACAGATATCTCGGAGGTCATCATGGCGAATACCCGCACCGAAACCGACAGCTTCGGCCCCCTCGAAGTTCCTTCTGACAAATACTGGGGCGCACAGACCCAGCGTTCGATCATGAACTTCCCCATCGGCTGGGAAAAACAGCCCGTCGCCATTGTGCGCGCGCTGGGGGTGATCAAACAGGCCTGCGCGATGGCCAACAAAGAGTCGGGCAAGCTGGACGCCAAGATCGGCGATGCGATCATTCAGGCCGCCGGTGAGGTTTTCCAGGGCAAGTTTGACGATAACTTCCCACTGGTTGTCTGGCAGACCGGTTCGGGCACCCAGTCGAACATGAACTCGAACGAGGTGATTGCAAACCGTGCGATCGAAATCCTCGGCGGTGTGATCGGCTCCAAAGATCCGGTGCACCCCAACGACCACTGCAACATGGGTCAGTCCTCCAACGACACCTTCCCGACCGCAATGCACATTGCCGCCGCCATGATGGTGCGCGACACGCTGCTGCCGGGTCTGAACAAACTGGCCGAAGGTCTGGAACAGAAGTCGGAAGAGTTCAAAGACATCATCAAGATCGGCCGCACCCATACACAGGACGCGACCCCGCTGACACTGGGCCAGGAATTTGGCGGCTATGCCCATCAGATCCGCCAGGGCATCGCCCGTGTGGAGGCCGCCCTGCCCGGCATCTATGAGCTGGCACAAGGGGGCACAGCGGTTGGCACCGGCCTCAACACCCAGAAAGGTTGGGGCGAAAAGGTTGCGGCGAACATGGCCGAAATCACCGGCCTGCCCTTTGTGACCGCGCCGAACAAATTCGAAGCGCTGGCCGCCCATGACGCAATGGTCTTCATGTCGGGCGCCTTGGCCACCGTCGCCGGCGCCATGTACAAGATCGCCAACGACATCCGCTTCCTGGGCTCGGGCCCGCGTTCGGGTCTGGGCGAGCTGATCCTGCCGGAGAACGAGCCAGGCTCCTCGATCATGCCGGGCAAGGTGAACCCAACCCAGGCCGAGGCAATGACCCAGGTGGCCGCCCATGTGATGGGCAACAATGCGGCGATGACCTTTGCGGGTTCGCAAGGCCACTTTGAGCTGAACGTCTACAACCCGATGATGTCCTACAACCTGCTGCAGTCCATGCAGCTGCTGGGTGACGTCGCCGACAGCTTCACCGAGAGGATGCTTCTGGGCATCAAGGCCAATGAGCCGCGCATCGAAAAGCTGATGAAAGAAAGCCTGATGCTGGTCACCGCCCTGGCCCCGACCATCGGTTATGACAATGCCACCACCGTGGCAAAAACCGCCCATAAGAACGGCACCACATTGAAAGAAGAAGCCATCGCGCTTGGCTTCGTGGATGCTGAAACTTTCGACGCCGTTGTGCGCCCGGAACAGATGATAGGTCCGAAAGACTAATTTTCGGTTACCAACAAAAAGAAAAGGCGGCCCGAGTGTCGCCTTTTTTCATTTTCCTGCGACGGAACCGACTTTGGTCCGCGTATCACCCCCATTGAAAACAGGGGGGGGCTCCATGGCCAAGACGTACATTCCGCCAGTATTTCTGGTTCTTCTTTTGGTGCTCAGCGGCTTTTGCCTTGCCACTTCGCCGGTGTTTGCCGACGCGGGGGAAATGCAGGATGCGCGGCTTTTGCTGCAGCTTGGGTTGTTGTTATAGACGGCATTAGCCCCAAATTTGGCAGCAAGAGGTGCTGGGCAACACGGCCCCAGGTGGCTAGAGTGATGCTATGACAGTGGTGAACCTCAACAAGTTTCGCAAAGCTAAAGCCCGCGCCGAGAAAAAGGCGCAGGCCGATGAAAACGCTGTGAAATTCGGCCGCACCAAGGCTGAGAAATCGCTGGATCGCGCCCAGAATGCCAAGGCGCAGAAGGATCTGGACGGCAAAAAACGCGACGGGCATCCCCCGGAATGAGCCGCCCGGTCAAACGTTCCCTCACCCTGCGCGGCCACCGCACCTCGGTCTCATTAGAGGATGAGTTCTGGCAGGCGTTTCGCGAAATCGCGCAAGAGCGCGACCTTGCGATCAATGAATTGGCCGCCGAAATTGATGAAGCGCGCGCGTTGGATTGTGGGCTGGCCACCGAAATGCGCCTTTATGTATTGCGGCACTACCGGGCTCGTTGCGCCTGATTATTCTGGCAACAGCACTTATATCTGCACTGTGTTAAACCTTCGTTCATCTCTTGCGGCTAGTCTGGGCCTGAGAGGAGAAAAGCCTGAGTTAATCCCGCGGTGTCAGGCGCAGCCAAATACCATCTTTCCCGCGCACCGTCAGATGCGCCACCGGAACAGGTGGGCGTTCGTCTACCAGGTCAAACCGGTAGGCCCGCACCAGCTGTGCCAGCAGCAGGGTGCCTTCGACCATGGCAAAACCGGCGCCGGTGCAGACCCTTTGCCCGGCTGAAAACGGCATATATGCGTGGCGCAGGCAGTCTTTGCCGTTCTCTGTCGCGAAACGCGCGGGATCAAAGCTGTCAGGATCATCCCAAAGACGCTCATGGCGATGCAGGTGCCAGGGGCTGAGCACGATTTGACTGCCAACCGGCACATCCCGTTTGCGAAACTCCTCGGGGCAGCGGTTTTCGCGCACCATCATCGGCACTGGCGGGTAAAGCCGCAGCGCCTCCCGAAATACATCGCGGGTCAACCGCAGTTTGGAGACAACAGAAAATTCCGGCAGCACCGGGCTGGCCAGCACATGCGCCTCCGCCGCCACCTTTTCCTGCCAGTCAGGGTGCAGCGCCAAGAGGTAGAGCGCCCAGGCCAGGGCCGAGGCACTGGTTTCATGTCCCGCGAGGAAGAAGATCGCCACCTGATCCACCATTTCCTCGGTGTCAAAGCGCGCGCCGGTTTCAGGATCCGCGGTGGTCATGATCTTGGTCGCCAGATCATCTGGTGCCTCCCCCGCGCGGATGGCCACCATTCGGTCCTGCGTCAGCTGGGTGATCAGCGCCCGTATCACCGCCGCCGTTTCGCGGGTTTTCTTGCGATGGAACCGGGGCACCCATTTGGGCAGCGGCACAAAGGCGCCGAGGTTCAATACAGGCTGCGTGCGTTGATGTTCACGGAATTGGTCGAACACCTCAGCCGCGACAGCATGTTCGATCGGGATCGAAAACAGGGTGCGAAAAATGACATCAGCGGCCGCATGGCTGCTGTGGGCCTCAATCTCCACCGGCTTGCCGTCGGCAGCCGTGTTCAGCCGCGCCACCGCCGCCTGCCCTGCCGCCCACATGGCCGGAAACGTGTCGCGCAGACGTCCGCCCTCAAAGGCGGGATCAATGATGCGGCGTTGGCGTTTCCAGGTTTCGCCATTGGTCAGGAACACCGAATTGCCCAGCAAGGGACGCAGCCCCTCACTGATCCGATCAGACTTGGGGAAGTCATCCGGACGCTGTTTCAGCACCAGATCCACCAGATCGGGCTGGTTGCACATGTAGCTGCGGAAAAAGGGCGTGCGAAACTCAGCCATCCAGGCCCGGTAGAGCCGCTGCGGCTGCGCCGAAAGGATATCCTGCCGGAACAGGCGCAGGTAACGCCAGAGCGATACCTTATCGGCCCGCGCTGGGGGTTTTGGCGGCAGCGGCGCTGGCGTGGTCATGGCGCCCCCCGCTCAGACATCTGGGTGAACTTGTTCACCGGGGTCTCAATGCGTGATTTGGACGGCTGGCGCCCGGCAAACCGGTGATCCAAGCGCTGCGGCCCTGCCGTGATGCGGAAATAGTCATAGTCACCGGGCCGATCAAAGGCGCAGAGATATTGAAAATGCAGCCGGAAAAACCGCCAGCGCAGCGCCTTCCAGCGGTCCGGGCTGAGTGTTTGCGTGAAGGCGGCTGAGATCACGATGGGCCAGCGTTTGCCCTCAGGTGCCACACCGCTGACCGCCACAGGATCGCAGAGCGCAAAGGCGCAGCCATCCCCGGGCGCAGTGACGTCGAGCCAGAAGATCTCTTCGCGCTCAGACAGATAGGCCAGATCGCCGCGCAGCCGTCCGGCCTGCGGCAGGAAAGAAACCATCGGCACCACCTGCCCCAGCGACAGGAAATTCAGCCGTGCGCCCTCTGCCGGCACCTCTCCTGCGCGGATCAGATCCGACAGGATTGAAATCGCCAAATGCGCGCCGGAGCTGTGCCCCACCACCAAAACCTCATCCACATCTGTGCGCAGGGCCGCGGCGATCAGCGCGCGAAACTCGGTGATCCGCGCCTCAAGCGCAGGCGGGTTGGCACCTTTGAAATGGGCGGAATAGGCGTAGTCATGCATCAGGTAATAGGCGAAGAACTTGCCGTCCTTCTTGCGAAACCAATTGAGCACAAAGGGCACCACAATCAGCCCGCCCCAGGCCGCCCAAGGATGCAGCAGCGCCAGCCCCTGCCCCAGCCCCCAGGCCAAGAGCAGCGCCAGCATCAGCTGCACCAGCAGAAAAATCACCGGGTACAGCGCGGCAATCACCGGCCCTTTGCGCAACCGCATCAACCGCCAGAGCGCGCCCGAGCCGATATAGGTCCAGGCGGTGCGGATCAGCTGCAGGTAGGTTTGTGTGATGCCCAGATCCATGCTGTCACGCACCAGATCCGCCCAGTAGAGCACCTGCACATCGGTTTCTACCACGGCACCGTCCTGGGTTGAGGTGACACGCCAGCCGTAGGGTCCCTCAAGCTGTTTGGGGCTGAGCGCCAGATCATAACCCGAGATTAAAGCCTGCGCCGCGCCCTCCTTGCGATAAAGTTCGCGGTAGCGGCGCGGGTGAATCGGATCGTAGCCGGGGATGTAAAACACCCGACGGCGCTGCACATTTTGGGCGGATCTGTTGTGGTCTTGCTCGGTCATAGGTGCCTCGTCCACGCCATCTTAGCGCAGATTTACCAAAGCACCACAACCGTTACCTGTTTATTTTGAAGAGATTACCCGACCAGCGCCAGTGCCGGGAAGGTTTCCAGTAACCAGTAGGAAAAGGCGGAGAAGCCGCCAGTCAGCATCAACAGGCCGATGGTCCACAACAGGAGCCCCATCACCCGTTCGATCTGTTCCATATGGCGTTTCATCCAGCCCATCACCCCGGTCAGCCGTGGCAGGAAGGCCGCGACCAGCAGGAACGGCACACCAAGCCCCAGCGCATAGACCGCCAGCAGCAAGGTGCCGCGGGTCAGTGACGCCTCAGAGGCGGCCAGCGACAGGATCGCACCCAACTGCGGGCCGATACAGGGCGTCCAGCCAAAGGCAAAGGCCAGGCCTAGAATATAGGCGCCAAAGGCCGATCCCCCGCGGTCCCCCGCATCAATGCGCGCCTCGCGGTCCAGAAAACCGATCCGGTAGACGCCCACAAAATGCGCGCCGAAAATCATCACAAGGATGCCCGCGATGGCGTTGAACCAACCCTGATATTGCAGGAACAGCGTGCCCACCGCAGAGGCGGTGAAACCAAGGAACAGGAAAATCGTCGACAGCCCCAGCACAAAGAACAGCGCCGGCACCACCGCCTTGCCGGTCTTGGCCTTGCCTTCGCTGAGATCGGTGATCGAAACCCCGGACATATAGGCCAGGTAGGGCGGCACGATCGGCAGCACACAGGGGCTGAGGAAGGAAATCAGGCCCGCGATAAGCGCGATGAGCATGGCAGGCAGCAGGGCGGCATCGATGATGCTGATATTTTCAAGTCCGAACATAGGGCTTAGCTACCTGATCGCTGCAGCGCTGTCACCCGACGCATTGTCACAAGGCCGTGGCGAAACGTTACAGGCCCAAACGCAAACGCCGCCCCCGAGGGAGCGGCGTTCAAACTGTAATGCTGTCAGCCCTTTAGACGGACCACCAACCGCGGCGCTTGGGCTTTGGCGGGGCTGCGGGTTCTTCCACAGCGACCTCGGCCACCGGCTCGGGTGTGGGTTCCGGGGCAGGCTCTGGCGCTGCGGCAGGTTCCTCAGAAGGCTGAGCTTCGGCTTGAGCTTCGGGTGCGGCCTCAGCAGCTACCTCTTCCAGAACGGGTTCCGGCGCGGCCTCAGGTTCGGCTTCAGCTTCAACCGCTGCAGCGGCGTCCTCAGCTGGGGCGTCTTCTGCCACAGTGTCTTCGGTTGCTGCCACTGCAACGGTTTCCGCTTCAGGTGCCTCGGTCACGGCCTCTTCGGCGGTGTCTTCAGCAGCCGGCGCGTCTGCCTCTGCGGTTACCTCTGCCTCAGCGGCAGGCTCTTCGGTGGCAGGCTCCGCACCCGCGTCAGCGGCAGGGGCTTCGGCGTCAGCTGCGGCCCCCTCCTCGGTGCCCTCAGCGGGTTGATCCGATTTGCGGCGACGCGAGCGACGACGGCGGCGTGGTTTCTTCTCCTCTGCCGGGACGTCGCCCGCAGCAGCTTCCGAAGTCTCTGTGCCTTCGTCGGTCACAGCCTCAGCAGCCTCAGCGGTTTCGCCTTCGGCTTCAGCCTCTTGTGCCTCACCGTTTTCACCTTCTGCCCGCTCACCAGCGTTTTTCCGGCGGCGACGACGGCGGCGGCGCTTCTTCGGCTTGTTCTCATCCTCACCGTTTTCAGCAGTTTCTGCGGCCAGCGCTTCCTCTGCTTCTTCGGCTTCCGCCTCCTCGTCGATCTGATCCATCAGCGAGGTGTCGACCGAAACCACAGGCGCCGGCGCTTCGGCAACCACGCGGGTGGCGGTTTTGAACTTCTCCAGCGTGAAGTCGGGGCTGATCAGCATCGGATCGCCTTCGATCCGCACCGACAGACCATAGCGGCCTTCGATCTGGGCGACGTGTTCACGTTTCTGGTTCATGATGAAGTTGGCGATACCAACCGGGCATTTCACCAGCACCTCGCGCGAGCGGCCACGGGTGCCTTCCTCTTCGATCTGACGCAGGATCGACAGCGCTAGGTTGTCGTCCGAACGGATCAGGCCGGTGCCGTGACAGGCGGGGCAAGGCTGGGTGGTGGCCTCGATCATGCCGGGACGCAGACGCTGACGCGACATTTCCAGCAGGCCAAAGCCCGAGATACGGCCGATCTGGATCCGCGCGCGGTCCGATTTCAGCTTATCTTTCAGACGTTTCTCAACCGCGTTGTTGTTGCGGCGTTCGTCCATGTCGATGAAGTCGATGACGATCAGACCGGCCAGATCGCGCAGACGCAGCTGGCGCGCCACCTCTTCAGCGGCCTCCAGGTTGGTCTTCAGCGCGGTTTCCTCGATCGAGCCCTCTTTGGTGGCCCGGCCCGAGTTCACGTCAACCGCCACCAGCGCTTCGGTCACACCGATCACGATGTAGCCGCCGGATTTCAGCTGAACGGTCGGGTTGAACATGCCACCGAGGTAGCTTTCCACCTGATAGCGCGCGAAGAGCGGCAGCTGATCCTGATAATTTTTCACGTTTTTGGCGTGGGACGGCATGATCATTTTCATGAAGTCCTTGGCGATGCGGTAACCGCGTTCACCTTCCACCAGCACCTCATCAATCTCACGATTGTAGAGGTCACGGATCGACCGTTTGATCAGGTCGCCTTCTTCGTAGATCTTGGCGGGCGCGATCGACTTGAGCGTCAACTCGCGGATCTGTTCCCACATGCGCTGCAGATATTCATAGTCGCGCTTGATCTCGGCTTTGGTGCGTTTGGCACCGGCGGTGCGCACAATGAGCCCGGCGCCCTTGGGCACGTCCAGCTCATTGGCAATCTCTTTCAGTTTCTTACGGTCGGCAGCATTGGTGATCTTGCGCGAGATGCCACCACCACGGGCGGTGTTGGGCATCAGGACACAGTAACGACCCGCCAGCGACAGGTAAGTGGTCAGCGCCGCGCCTTTGTTGCCGCGCTCTTCTTTAACGACCTGCACCAGCAGGATCTGACGAACCTTGATGACTTCCTGGATCTTGTAGCGACGCGGACGCGGTTTGCGGCGCGGGCGGATTTCCTCGCTGTCATCTTCTTCGGCGACGGATTCGATGCTGTCGTCTTTTTCGGTCGCATCCAGCTTGTCGTCGCCGTCTTCGTCTTCATCGTCGGAAGCTTCTTCCGATGCCTCTTCCGCATTGACTTCCACTTCGGCGGCAGGCGCGTCTTCCGCGGCAGTGTCTTCCGCAGGGGCTTCCTCGGCCGGGGCTTCGGCCACGGCGTCGTCGGCTTTCACCTCTTCTGCCTGAGCGGCCTCAGGGGCAGCTTCGGCAGCACCTTCTGCCGTGTCCTCAGCAGGTGCCTCTTCGGCAGCAGGCTCTTCAGCCGGCGCCTCAGCCGCGTCTGCCGCAGGTGCCTGCGCCACGGCTTCATCTGCCTTGGGTGCCTCAGCTGCTGCGGCCTCTTCACCCGCCTCAGGGGCGTCAGCAGTTTCTTCTGCAGGGGCCTCTGCTGCCGGCGCGTCCTCTGCGGTTGCTTCAGCAGGTTCTTCAACCGGGGTCTCCGCCACGGTTTCCATCGGCGACAGGCCTTCGCCTGCGTCGACCACATCTGCGGCGCCAACTTCAATGGCGTCCGAAGTGGTTTCGTCCGTCAGGTCGATAGTTTCCATGCCAGCGATTTCGCCGGACGCCTCAGCAGCGGGCGCATCGGCCTCAGCCGCCGGGGTGTCCTCAGCAGGTTTTTCCACCTCTTTGGAGACTTTCGCATCCTTCGAGCGGTTCGACGCAGCGCGCGACCGCGACCGGCGGCGACGCGGCTTTTTCTCTTCTTCTTCCTCTTCGGCCTTCTGCTGTTCGGCATAGGCACGTTCTTCTTCCATCAGCGCTTCGCGGTCGGCGACCGGGATCTGATAGTAGTCAGGATGGATTTCCGAGAAGGCAAGGAAGCCATGGCGGTTGCCGCCATAGTCTACAAAAGCCGCCTGCAGTGAAGGTTCGACCCGTGTTACTTTTGCCAGATAGATGTTGCCAGCAAGCTGGCGTTTGTTTTCGGATTCAAAGTCGAATTCCTCAACCTTGTTGCCGTCCACCACCACGACGCGGGTTTCCTCCGCGTGGGTGGCGTCGATGAGCATTTTCTTTGCCATGTTGTCCGTTTGCATCGCGGCAGAACCGCCCGGCCCGGGGGCCCGGCAGGTTGCGGCAGATGTCTGTCAGGGGCGAGTGCGGACGCGCTGCAAAGCCGGCTGTTCTCAGCCGTTGCAGTGGAACTCGTAGGTTTCGCGCGCCTCATCGCGTTTCTTCTCCGACGCTACAGGCGGGTATGGTGACCTCGCTCAATGCGCCCGTTCATGGCCCGCGCCAGAGTGTCTGGCGTCAGGCGGTCTAAAATGGCTCGTCCGCGGGGGCGCGGTCCGGGCCCAATCGGTCTGTCCGAGGGGTCGCGGCGAAGTCTGATGCCGTCGGCCGATCTTCGGATCAGCGAAACTCATGCGGTGCGGGAGGAGTCCACGACACCGTCTCCAGAACATAGTGCGGGCTGGGGATAAATTACAATGGGAAAATGTCTGCGCGATCTGCCTGAAAGGGAATTGAGCCTGAAAAAGCAACCATTAAGGGATCAACGCCCCTTATTTGCCACGCTGTGCTGCGCCATGCTGACGGCTTCGGCCAGGGTGCGGGCGACCATTTGCCCCAAATCCGGCAGCGGTTTATCCACAGGCCGCAGATCCGGGATCTGCACCGCATGACATCCGGCGGCCACAGCGGCGGCGATGCCGCGATCACTGTCCTCAAACGCTGCCGAATGGTTCGGGTTGACCCCCAGCCGTTCCGCCGCCTGCAGGTAGGGGGCTGGATCGGGTTTGGTGGCCCGCACCTCATCGCCGCCCAGCACAAATTCCACATGGCCCAACAGGCCAGCAACCTCCAGATGGTGGCGGGCACGATCGCCCAGTGTTGAGGTGACAACCGCCATGCGGGCACCCTGCCCGGCCAGATCCGCCAGCACCTCAGCCACACCTTCTTTGACAGGCAGATCCGCGGACACCGCCGCATCGAAATTGGCGCGCCATTCCTCAATGACATCTGCCGGTTTCAGCGCTTTGGGCAGAAACTCCAGCAGCATGGCATTGGTGGTGGCTGCTGAGGTGCCAACAAGGGTCAGGAAGAAAGGCTCAGCCCTCGACAGCGCGACGCCTTTGGACACCACAGTGTCAAGGAAGGAGGACATGGCCAGCCGCTCACTATCGAGCAGCAGACCGTCCATATCGAACAGATAGGCCTCTGGCAGCATTGTGCAGATCTCAGAGGTAATCCGCACGGGCGAGGCCGTATTTCGCCATCTTCTCATTCAGCGTCCGGCGCGGCAGGCAGAGCTCCTCCATCACTGACGCGATGGAGCCTTTGTGACGGCGCATGGTGTTATCGATCAGCATGCGTTCGAAGGCTTCAACGTACTCTTTCAGCGGTTTGCCCTCGGTGGTCATCACCGGTTGCATGTCTTCATGATCCGACATCAGGAGCGAGGCAATGGTGCCCGAGCCACGACGCGATTGCAGCACCGCACGTTCGGCCAGGTTGATCAGCTGACGCACGTTGCCCGGCCAAGGGGCCTGCAACAGCTGCGCGGCTTCTTGGGCTGAAACCTGCGGCGTGTCACAGCCGTATTCCTCGGCAAACTGTTCGCTGAGGCGGGTGAACAGGGTCAGGATATCCTCCCCCCGCTGGCGCAGCGGCGGCAGGGTTATGCGCAGCGCGGCCAGACGGTAGAACAGATCCGAGCGCAGCGCGTCTTCGCAGGTGCGGTCCTGTTCCTGCATGTTGCAGATCGCCACCACACGGGTTTCTGCTGGCGTGCCCTGATCGTTGATAAAGGACAGGAGGCGCGCCTGCAGGCTATCGCTCAGCGCCTCCACGTCTTCCAGCACCAAGGTGCCACCACGGGCTTCTTCCACGGCGGGCAGCTGGCTGTCTTCGGGCAGCATCGGGCCAAACAGACGCTTGGCCAGCGCGTCCTCATCCCACGCCGCGCAGGAGAGCAACACAAACTTCTTTCCGGCGCGGGAGCCAACCGCGTGCAGCGCGTGCGCCACCAGCGTCTTGCCGGTACCGGTTTCACCATCGATCAGCACATGACCGTCGGCCTGACCCAGATCCAGAATATCCTCTTTCAGACGTTCCATCGCAGGGGCGGAGCCGATCAGCTTCTTCATCAGCTGACCACCATCCGACAGTTCGCGGCGCAGGGCCCGGTTGTCCAATGTCAGGCGACGGGCATTGGTGGCCTTTTTCGCCAGTTCAGTCATCCGGTCCGGGTTGAACGGCTTTTCGAGGAAATCAAACGCCCCCACCCGCATCGCTTCTACCGCCATGGGGACGTCCCCGTGGCCGGTGATCATGATGACCGGCAATGCGCTGTCAGACCCCATGAGTTTTTTCAGGAACTGCATCCCGTCCATGCCCGGCATCTTGATGTCCGAAATGACAATGCCCGGATAATCCGGCCCCAGCGCCTTTAGCGCATCTTCGGCGCTGGCGAAGGTTTCGGTGTCATAGCCCGACAGGGCCAGCCATTGGCTGATGGACTGACGCATATCCTGTTCGTCGTCCACGATGGCGATTTTCATTGCTTTTGCCATGGTCTTCTCGGCCCTTATTCCGCCGCCTCAATATCACTTTCACCGGTCAAGATAGGAAGTTGCATCTCAAATACAGCCCCCCCGCCTTCGGCGTTGCGCGCCAAAAGGCGCCCCCCTAGGTCGTTGACGATCCCCGAGGAAATGGCAAGCCCCAGCCCCACGCCCTCCCCCGGACGTTTGGTGGTGTAGAAGGGCTCAAACAGGGCATCAAGATCATCAATGCCCTGCCCGTTGTCACGCACCGTCAGCGTCGCCGTTTCACCGGCGGCCAGCAGCAGTTCGATCTGCGGCTCATCAACCGATTGGGTGGCATCCAAAGCGTTGCGCAGGAGGTTGATCATCACCTGTTCAACGCGCACCCGGTCCCCCATGACCATCACCGGGTCATCGGGGTAGACGCGGCTGATCTCAACCTTGCGGCTTTTCAGCTGCGGTTCCATCATCGACAGGGCTGAGGCCAGCGCATCGCCCATATTCACAGGGGTAAACTGATCGCCGCCTTTGCGCGCATAGGACTTCAGCTGGCGGGTGATCTGCCCCATCCGATCAATCAGATCGTCGATCCGCTGGAAGGACGACAGCGCTTCTTCGGGCCGGTTGCGATTGAGCAGCAGACGGGCGCCCGCCAGATAGGTGCGCATCGCCGCCAGCGGTTGATTCAGCTCATGGCTGACGGCCGCCGACATCTCGCCAAGCGCGGCCAGTTTTGACGATTGCGCCAGCGTCTGTTCGGCCACGGCAAGGGTCTGTTGGACCTTTTCGCGTTCGGCGATTTCCCGCTGTAGCCTTGCGTTCAATGCGCGAAGCTCTGCCGATTCCCGCTGGAACAGCATCAGACGACCGGCGGTCTTGCGGCTGAGCGCATAGAAGGCCAGCGCCAGCAGCATGGCGAATCCCATAATCTCCAGCGCCAGAACGCCGTTCACCTTGTCACGAACGCTTTCGTAGGTGGTGAAACTGGCGATGTGCCAGCCACGGAAGGGAATGCGGCTTTCCATCCGCATCACGGCCTTACCCTGCACGTAGGCATCTGCCGGCAAGGTGGTCCAATCTGCGGTGGCCTGAATGGCGCGCTGAATGGCCGATTGCGCTGGCGCCTGGGCCAGCGCCTCACCCTCGGTTTTTGAGCGCCAGCGTGGTTCGGTGGCCAGGATGATCGTGCCGGTGCTGTCGGTGACCAGAACCGCGTCCGAAATGCCCGCCCAGGCACGTTCAAACTTGTGCAGGTCAACCTCTACCATGATCACGCCCAGCGTGTTGCCCTGTTCCTCAATCCGGCGCGAGTAGATGAAACTATAGCCACCGGTTTCGGTTTCCAGCACCGTGAAAAGGGTCTCGCTGGCCCGGATGGCGTTGAAAAAATAGGGGTCCGAGCGGTGCTGACTGCCCAGCCGGTTGCGATCCGTTGCCGCCACTGCGCGGCCATCGGAATCCAGCAACATCAATGAGGCGGCGCCGATTTCTTCGACAAAAGAAATCAGACGCTGGGTCGATGTGGAGTAGTCAGACGAATTCAGCGCCCCGATCAGCGCCGGGTCCCGTGACAGCAGCTGCGGCACGATGGCGTTGCGGCGCAGCTCAGACAGCAGGTTGCCGGAATAAAGCGCCAATCGCAGCTCGGCCCGGTTGCGGGTGTTTTCCGTGAAGCGATCGGTCAGCAGTTTGTTGGTGACCACAATGGTGATCACCGCCATCACAAACAGCAAAGCCAGTGCCAAACGCACCCGCCAGGAGGTCAGGCGGGTCCGGCGCAGCGATGCGGCAGGTGTCGGGGATTTGGAGGTGGGCAGCTCAGACATGCCCCAAAGTAAAACAGCCCCCGAGGGGGCTGCAAGATCTGTCGCTTAGGCTGTGACCAATTGGTCCATCAGACTGCGGAACATTGCCGATCCATCGGTGCCGCCATGGCGTTCATCCACCGACCGCTCGGGGTGGGGCATCATGCCCAGCACCCGGCGGTTGTCCGACAGGATACCGGCGATATCGCCATCCGAGCCATTAGGGTTGTCGGTGTAGGTGAAGGCCACGCGGTCTTCGCCTTTCAGACGGGCCAGCAGTTCCGCGTCGGCGTTGTAGTTGCCATCGTGATGCGCCACGGGGATCATGACCTCCTGGCCTTGGCTGTAGCCCGAGGTAAAGGCGCTGTCTGCGGTGGCAACCTGCAGACCGACCTGTTTGCAGATGAACTTCAGCCCGGCGTTGCGCATCAGCGCGCCCGGCAGCAGACCGGTTTCGGTCAGCACCTGAAACCCGTTGCAGATGCCCAGCGCATAGCCGCCACGTTCGGCGTGTTTTACCACCGAACGGCAAATCGGCGAATTGGCCGCAATCGCGCCGCAGCGCAGGTAGTCACCAAAGGAGAAGCCCCCGGGAATGCCGACAATATCGACGCCCTCAGGCAGGTCAGTGTCCTTGTGCCAGACCATGGTGACATCAGCACCTGCCTGCTCAAAGGCAACGGCCAAATCTCGGTCACAGTTGGATCCAGGGAAAACGATGACGGCGGCTTTCATCGCGGCATTCTCCATGCTTGGGCCATCTCAGCGTGATGAGGGAGAGCGCCCCCCTCAGCCCCTAGCGGATGGCGGCGACGGCCAAGCGTCGCAGTTGAACTGCGGGCCTGATACGATGCACGCCCGCGCGGATCAAGCCCAGCGCGGGCGCGATTTGCACTTGCGGCGTAATTGTCGCCATTTGGGGGCGTTTTCAGCCCCCTGCGGCGGCAATTTCGCCGTCGATTTGCGCCTGATCAGGGCAGCGGCTGCAGACCACTGTAGATATGGCTGATTTTCAGGTCCGAGTCGCTGGAGGTGCTGTGGCACAGGAAGCAGTTCTTGGATTGGAAATTGTTGTTCTCATCCGGGTATTGATGGAAGGTTTCCAGGGTTGAGTTGGCCAGCCGATCACCGCCGCGAATGTTGGGATCACTGTCACCGGTGGGCATCTGCCCTTTCTGCGTCCAGATGCTGCCGATTTGGTAGTAATTACCGCGGACATCCCCGCGCTGCTGCAACATGTTCAGCAGCGATCCGTTGAGCGACACCAGATCGGAATTGGCCAGCGCCGTATTCATATCCTCCGGCGCCAGACCAAATGGATTCATCTGCACCACGCTGACCGGGCCGATGGTTTTGCCTGCGACCGCAGCAATGCCTGTGTCACTGGTGGCCGCCACTGTGGCAATCATCGGCGAGGTTCCGGCCGGCGGCATCGCGTCAAAGAAGGTCCAGTTGCCCGTAGTGTCAGGCATGGCCAATGCAGGCTGACGCGCCGAGGTCATATAGTAGTAGCTGAGGTTCGGCGCGTTATCGACATGTTCGAAACTGGCCCAGATCATTTCGGGATGCCCCTTGGCGGTGCCCACCACATGCATCCCCACCATTGCCAGTGGCATGGTTTCGGTGCCCATCTGTGGCCAATCGGTTGCGCTGCTGCGATCAAAGGCCGGGACTTCGGCGTTGATCACCAGATAGCGTGACGCATCCACCGTGCGCGCATCCACCCAAGAGGTTTTGAGTTCAAGCACCAGCGCCTCAGCATAGGGCAGCTGTTTGCCAATCACCTTTTGCAACTCCTCCATCTCAGGCTGGTCGCTGGGGAAGTTGATATTAAGCGCGCCGCTGAGTTGCCCCGCCTTCTGCGCGGTGAGGTATTCGGCGTAGGCCTCATTGACGTGAATGCCGTAGTAGGTGAGCGATCCTTTCTGCGACAGAAGCACATCGCCGCCGCCCGCCTGACCGGTGCCACCAATGGCTTCGTCCCCTTTCAGGCCACGCACCCCAAAGGCATTTGGCGCATCGCCCAGGAACTGTTCAAAGGTGAATTCATCATTGCCGTGATTGATCACGTCATAAAAAAACGGCCCGTCAAAGACATACCCCGGGTGTGCCGTATTGGGGCTGGTCAGAAACAGAAACATCTGCGCCCCCCAACGGTAGAAATTGCAGTTGGTATCGTCGTCGAACAGATCGCTGTCAGGGGGATTGAAGGGGCCATTGGGGCCTTCGCTGCCATAGCGGGCCCATTGATGCAAATCGCCCGGGGTTATCGGGCAGGTTGCGTAGACATCATTTGGAAAAGTCACCTCGGCGCGGGCTGTATTTACACCGACCGAGCTAACGAAGGCGGCCAAAGCGGCCGCAGCTAGGGAATAGGTTTTCAGCATTAAAGGACCTCAGAAATTGAGCAAGAAACAGCTGGGCCCCTTCAGCTGCCCCCACAATACCACCTAGGCGCGCACGAAATCAATCGAAAAACACAACCTTTGCGCAAGCAATTCGTTCAAACTCCCGCCAAATGCGCATAAAAAAGGGCGCCTCAGCGGCGCCCTCTCTGACATCTGTTAATCAGACCTTAGGACAGTTCGATCGAGTAGCTTTCGATCACCGTGTTGGCGAGCAGCTTCTCGCACATGTCCTTTACAGTGTCCTCAGAGGTGCCATCGGCCAGATCCAGTTCAATTACCTTGCCCTGACGAACGCCTTCGACGCCCTCAAATCCAAGCGACCCAAGGGCGTGGCGCACGGCCTCCCCCTGCGGGTCCAGAACACCGTTTTTCAGCATGACGTGAACGCGAGCTTTCATGTGCGTTTCTCCGGTCTCAGAAGTTAACAAAATTGCAGTTCGATAGAGGAACGCCCGGACAAAAGCCGGGCGTTGTATCAGTTGATCAGGGTCGGTTTGCCCATCGGCGGCTGGTTCTTCGGCAACAGGCCCAGACGGTTGGCCACCTCGGTATAGGCGTCCGTCAGGCTGCCAAGGTCGCGGCGGAACACGTCTTTGTCCAGTTTCTCACCGGTTTCCAGATCCCACAAGCGGCAGCTGTCGGGGCTGATTTCATCGGCAACAACCAGACGCTGGAAATCCCCTTCAAAGACGCGGCCGATCTCAATTTTGAAATCCACCAGCTTGATGCCCACGCCATACATCACACCCGACAGGAAGTCGTTGACGCGCAGCGCCAGGCTGAGGATATCGTCCATGTCCTGCTGGCTGGCCCAGCCAAAGGCGGCGATATGCTCTTCAGTGACCAGCGGATCGCCCAGCTTGTCCTCTTTGTAGCAGTATTCCACGATCGGGCGTGGCAGTTGGGTGCCCTCTTCGATGCCCAGACGCTTTGACATGGAACCGGCGGCGTAGTTGCGCACGATTACTTCCAGCGGAATGATTTCGCAGGAACGCACCAGCTGCTCACGCATGTTGAGGCGTTTGAGGAAATGGGTCGGAACCCCCACGTTTGCCAGGCCCAGCATGAAGTATTCGGACAGGATGTTGTTCAGCACACCCTTGCCTTCGATCACGTCTTTCTTTTCGGCGTTGAACGCGGTGGCGTCATCCTTGAAGTATTGCACGATGGTGCCGGGTTCCGGGCCCTCGTACAGAGTTTTTGCTTTGCCTTCGTAGATTTTCTTGCGCCGTGCCATGACCACTCCGTCAGTGATCCGGGGCCGAGTCCCCGGGGTTGGCGCCCTCTTAGGCCATCAAAGCCCTTGCCGCAAGCACACTGAGGGCTGTTTGAGGGTTAAAAACAGCGGGCGGAGCGATCACAGCGCCCCCTGCCCGCCTGTTCAGCAAATGTGGGATTAGGCCGCGCGCTGCAACATGCCGACCACATCAATGATGCGGCCTACCACCTCATCCGGCATGGCGAAGCGTTCGGCGATTTCTGACAGCGCCTGTTTTTCCCGGTGCGCCAGTACGCCGTCTACCATGGCCACCCTCATGGCGAAACAAAACGCGGTTTCGCGCAGCTCCATCGGCAGCACCTCAGCGCAGTTTTCGATCACCGGCTCGGCGCCTGCCTCTTGCAGATCGGCCAGGATCCGTTCGATCAGCGCCAAAACGGCACCTTCCGGCAAACGGGCAAAAATCGGGCTGAAGGCACAGAGGTTCTGCAACAGCGCCATCTCAGCCTCAGTGGCGCGCCCGTCGGAGGCCATGGTCAGCACCGCAGGGGCCAGAACCGCACGCGCTGCGACGGGTAAAACCGCCAGATCCAGCGCCTCTGCGACGGCCTGTTCGGCCGAGGGTTGCGTGGATGTTCCGCTGCGCCCCAGAAGGCGGGAAAAAACTGTCATGGTGACCCCTTATATCTCTGTCCTGAGTCCAACGGGCCAAACCGGTCTGGTTTTAGATCAAAACAAGGTTGAAAACTGGCGTCAGCGTGCTTTGATCTGTATCATATGAAGCAACCCAGCCTTGTGTCAGGAAGTGATTAAACAATAAGGGAAAACGTCAATGAGCACCTTTGAAGAACGCGAAACCGCATTTGAAGCCAAGTTCGCCCATGACGAAGAGACCAAGTTCAAGGCCGAGGCGCGCGCGAACAAGCTGTTGGGCCTTTGGTCCGCAGAACAGCAGGGCCTGAGCGGTGAGGCGGCAGAAATCTACGCGCTGACCGTGGTGAAAGCCGATTTCGAAGAGGCCGGCCACGAAGATGTGATCCGTAAAGTGGTGGCAGATCTGGAAGGCAAGGTCGAAGCTGAGGTGATCCGCGGCAAACGCGCTGAAATGCTGAACGAAGCCAAGGCGCAGCTGATGCGCGAAGCTGAATAAGCCCAAGCCCGAAAAATGCTGAGAAACGCGGCGGTTCTCGCCGCGTTTTGTCGTTTCCGCCACAGCGCCCTTGGCCTTTGGCCCTTATCTCTATAGCTTCCCGCGAATCCGCCGTTAGGCGAATGACCCCATTTCTATATTGGACAAAGCGATGACCAACGCCCTTTCCCGTATCCTTGAAACCCGCGACTGGCTGCTGGCCGACGGGGCGACCGGGACCAACCTGTTCAACATGGGCCTGCAATCCGGCGATGCGCCGGAACTGTGGAACGAACAGCACCCTGACCGCATCAAGAAGCTGTACCAGCTGGCGGTGGATGCAGGCAGCGATCTGTTCCTGACCAACAGCTTTGGCGGCAATGCCTCGCGCCTGAAACTGCATGACGCAGGCAACCGGGCCCGCGAACTGTCGCGTATGGCCGCCGAGATTGGCCGTGAGGTTGCAGATGCCTCGGACCGTGACATCATCGTTGCGGGCAGCGTTGGGCCGACCGGTGATATCTTTGCGCCGATGGGCCCGATGACCCATGAGATGGCGGTTGAGATCTTCCATGAGCAGGCCGAGGGCCTGAAAGAGGGCGGCGCCGATGTTCTGTGGCTGGAAACCATTTCCGCCCCTGAGGAATACAAAGCCGCTGCCGAAGCTTTTGCCCTGGCGGACATGCCCTGGTGCGGCACCATGAGCTTTGACACCGCCGGGCGCACCATGATGGGTGTGACCTCGGCGCAGATGGTCGACATGGTGGAAAAGCTGCCGAACCCGCCGCTGGCCTTTGGTGCCAACTGCGGTGTTGGGGCCGCCGACCTGATGCGCACCGTTCTGGGCTTTGCCGCGCAGGGGTCTGAGCGTCCCTTCATCGCCAAAGGCAACGCCGGCATTCCGAAATATGTTGATGGCCACATCCACTATGACGGCACGCCTGAGCTGATGGCGGAATATGCCGTGCTGGCACGGGATGCGGGCGCCACCATCATTGGCGGCTGCTGCGGCACCATGGCGGAACACCTCTCAGCGATGCGCGCGGCGCTGGAAAGCCGTGAACGCGGCCCACGCCCAACCCTGGAACAGGTGGCCGAAGCGCTTGGCGGTTTCTCCTCCTCCTCGGACGGCACCGGTGACAGTGCTGAGGCCCCGGCGCGCCGCAGCTCCCGCCGTCGTCGCGGTTAAGCGAACTTCGCTGTGTAGAAATTCAGCGCTGTTCCCCATCCTCGGGGGGCAGCGCTTTTTTAACGGCTGCGAGCAGTTCTTTGGCGCCAATGGGTTTTGACAGCACCTCAACCGCGCCCAGCACCTTGGCAATGTGCAGATAATCCGTCGCCGATCCACGGGCACCGCCCGAAACGGCAATGATCGGCAGGTCGCGGTGGGATTTGCGCAGGGCATTGATCACCTCAACCCCGTCCTTTTCCGGCATCATAATATCGGTGATCACCAGATCATACCGCCCCTGTTCAATCTGGCGCAGCCCGATGGCGCCATCTGCGGCCGAGCTGATCCGGTGACCGTCGCTGGCCAGGATGATCTCAAAGGCTTCGCGCACCAACGGGTCGTCTTCGATCAGTAAAATATGTGCCATCACCCCACCTCCGCCACACGCTGGGCTGACCGCCCTGCCCCGGCCGCAGGCAGCCAGACCTGCATTTCGGTGCCGCGCCCCAGTTCAGACTGCACCTCAATCCGCCCGCCCGCCGCGCGCAAAAGGGCCTGAACCTGCCAGAGGCCCAGACCGGTGCCCGCGCCCAGCGGTTTGGAGGTGAAATAAGGATCAAATATCCGCTGTTGCAGCGCCTCGGATATGCCCGTTCCAGTGTCTGACACGGTCAACACCGCCGCGTGGCCGTTCGGATCTGGCCCGCTGGGCGGATGCAGCCGAATGTCCAGCTGTCCTGGCGCGCCATCCATCGCCGCAACGGCGTTGGAAAACAGGTTCATCACGATGCTTTCCACATCGGCCCAGGCAATGCCCAAGGGCGGCAGATCATCGGCCAGGCTGACCGTCATCTTAACGGTGGTCGGGCAGCTGAGCCGCATCAGTTCCACCAGCGAGCGCATCGCCTCACTGGTGTCGGGCACAACAAAGCCTGCGGCCTCGCGCCGGGCGAACCGCAGCACACGGTCCACCGACTCGCGCGCTTTCAACGATCCGGCATAGATCAGTTCGACCTGTCGCCGCCGTGGATCATCTTGGGGGGTTTCGGCCTCCAGCAGTTCAGACAATCCGACCAGCGGCTGCAGCTGATTGTTCAACTCATGCGCCAGCCCACCGGCCAAAGTGCCCAGACTGTCGATTTTGCGCGCATGTGACAGGTCCCGTTCGTTTTCCAGCGCCCGCTGGGCCAGCCGCGTTGCCTCACGCGCGCGGCGCACGGCGTACCACGCCAAAGGCATGGGCATCAGCAGGACGATCAGGATCACCTCGTCCAGTTCCCAGGTTTCATGTGCACGGGTGAAGGAATGCAGCCATTCGAAGGCCTCAAATTCGGCGGCGGGAATCCACATCAGCAATAGGATCACCGCCATGATCCCAAGGTCACGCCATTTCTGCGATGGAAGATATCTACGCATTGGGGCCTCTGCTTTTTGCCAGCCTATACAGGGAAACTACGGTAAATCCAGAAATTTCAACCGGGCAAAGCGTTTGGAGGGCGTCATAGGTCCAACGCCATCTGATCGCCGGGGCGCGGCGGTGGCGCAAACAGATCACAGCGCAGGGCGGGCTGGGGCTGATCCAGACCCAGACGGCGGGCGGCCAGTTTGAACCGGTGTGACAGGATCTGCGCATAGTGCCCTTCACCGCACATCCGCTTGCCCCATTCAGCCGAATAGGCCTGCCCCCCATGCATTTCGCGCAGCCGGGCCATCACCCGGCCGGCCCTGTCAGGGTAGTGTTCCGCCAGCCAGTCCTGAAACAGCGGTGACACCTCGCGCGGCAGGCGCAGCATGATCCAACTGGCCGAACGCGCACCGGCCGCCTGACCGGCGGTCAGGATCGCCTCCAACTCAAGATCAGACAGCCCCGGCACCATGGGCGATGCCATCAGCCGCACCGGGATCCCCGCCTCGGAGAGCCGTTCAATGATCTGCAGGCGGCGTTTCGGGCTGGGCACCCGGGGTTCCATGCGCCGGCTCAGATCCGCGTCCAAGGTGGTCAGCGAGATCCCCACCCGCACCAGCCCCTTTGCGGCCATGTCCTGCAGAATATCAATGTCACGTTCCACCAAGGTGCCCTTGGTCACAATCGCCAGAGGATGATTGAAATCGCGCAGCACTTTCAGACAGTTGCGCACAATTTTCAGATCCCGTTCAATCGGTTGGTAGGGATCCGTATTGGTCCCCAAGGCCATAGTGGCAACCTGATAGGATTTGCGCCGCAGTTCCTGTGCCAGCACCTCTGCCGCGCCTGTGCGGGCGATCAGGCGGGTTTCAAAATCCAACCCCGGGGACAGGCCCAGATAGGCATGGCTGGGCCGGGCAAAACAGTAGATGCAACCATGTTCGCAGCCCCGATACGGATTGATGGAGCGGTCAAAAGGCAGATCCGGCGACCGGTTGTAGGTGATCAGCGATTTGGGCCGTTCCTGCCGCACCTCAGTGACGATCCGCGCCTCCTCCGCCGCGGTCTGGCCGTCCTGCCAGCCGTCATCAAAAGGCATCCTCTCAAACCGTTCAAACCGGCCAGAGTCATTGCTGGCCGCCGCCCGACCACGGCGGCGCTGCGGCGCAATGGGCGTCGCGGCATGTGGCGGCAGAGCCGGGTCATCTGGGGCGGGTTTCCTGTGCATGGCACCAAAATAGAACATTTGGAGAACATCGCGCAAGGCCGCGTGGTCTGAGACCGGCAAAACCTGCCTAGCGCCTTATAGACACAGAACAATCACCAAAATTTCAGACCCTCAGGTCGCAACTGTCCTTCGCCAAGTCGCAAATTGCCCAGACCAAAGGGCCACAAAACCGCCAAAGAGAAGAGAGAAACACCGCCTGCAGTCCCTGTGGGCCCTACCCCAAGCCGGATCCCCCTGCCCGAAATTTGCAGGGCAGAGCAAGTCAAGGAAGCGCGCCATGTCGGACGAAGACGATATCATCCTGTCGGACCTCGATGATGAGGAACTGGTTCAACAGATGTTTGACGACCTCTACGACGGTCTCAAGGAAGAGATCGAAGAAGCGGTCAACATCCTGTTGGAACGCGGCTGGCAGCCCTATGACATCCTGACCAAAGCGCTGGTCGGCGGCATGACCATCGTGGGCCATGACTTCCGCGATGGGATCCTCTTTGTGCCCGAAGTTCTGCTGGCGGCAAACGCTATGAAGGGCGGCATGTCGATCCTGAAACCGCTGCTGGCGGAAACCGGCGCGCCGCGCATGGGCTCGATGGTGATCGGCACGGTCAAAGGCGACATCCACGACATTGGCAAAAACCTTGTGTCGATGATGATGGAAGGCGCTGGCTTTGAAGTGGTGGATATCGGCATCAACAACGCGGTTGAGGCCTATCTGGAAGCGCTGGACGAACATAAGCCCGACATCCTGGGCATGTCGGCGCTGCTGACCACCACCATGCCTTACATGAAGGTCGTGATTGACACGATGATCGAACAGGGCCTGCGCGATGACTACATCGTTCTGGTCGGTGGCGCGCCGCTGAACGAAGAGTTCGGCAAAGCGATTGGCGCTGACGGCTACTGCCGGGACGCTGCGGTGGCCGTGGAAATGGCGAAGGAATATGTCGCCCGCAAACACAACCAGATGAGCGCTTAAGGCCGCGTTTCCCCTATGACGCGGTTTGATGACAGCACCCTCACCTCCGAGACCCTGGCACCTCTTCCGGGGTCATCTTCAGGTCGGGGGCGGGTGCTGATCATCGCCTGTGGTGCGCTGGCGCGGGAAATTCTGGCGCTGCGCGATCTGAATGGCTGGGCCCATATGGATCTGACCTGCCTGCCCGCCATCCTGCACAATCACCCCGAAAAAATCGCCGCCGCCGCGCAGGAGGCGATCGACAAACACCGTGGGGATTACGGTCAGATCTTCATGGCCTACGCCGATTGCGGCACTGGTGGCGCCTTGCAGACGGTCTGTGACGCCGCAGGGGTGGAGATGATCGCAGGGCCACATTGCTACAGTTTCTTCAGCGGCAATGAAGCCTTTGAGGCCGCAGGTGAAGTGACCAGTTTCTTCCTCACCGATTTTCTGGCCCGGCAGTTTGACACCTTTGTGGTGAAGCCGCTGGGCCTAGACCGGCATCCAGAGCTGGCCGAGATGTATTTCGGCAATTATGAGAAGCTGATCTATTTGGCGCAGACCGACGATGCCGCCCTGACCGCCAAAGCCGAAGCCGCTGCCGAGGCCCTGGGGCTGGCGTTTGAACGGCGGATGACGGGGTATGGCGATTTGGCGGCGGCGCTTGAGACGCTGAGCAGCACAGCAGGTTGACAGCGAGGATTGGGGCGCTGCCCCAAACCCCGGAGTATTTGGAAAACGGTGAAAGCGGTTTAGGCGGCTGCGGCCGCGGTTTCGCGGATCCGTTCGATCATCGCCCGCAACCCGTTTGAGCGCTGCGCGGACAGGTGATCATTGAGGCCCAGCCGGCCAAATTCAGCGCGCGCATCAACCGCGGCGACCTCAGCCAGTGGCAGATCATTATAAAGCGCGCGCAGCACCGCAATCAGGCCGCGCACAATCATCGCGTCACTGTCGCCTTCGAAGCGGAACACGCCGCCCTCAATCACCGGGTGCAGCCAGACCTGACTGGCGCAGCCATCCACCTTGGTGGCAGGCACCTGCAGCGCCGCGTCAAGGCCCGACATCGCCTTGCCCAGCTCAATCACATGACGGTAGCGATCTTCCCAGTCGTCCAGAAACTCAAAGTCTTCGACAATCTCTTCAAAGGCGGCGCTGGCCATGGGGGCTCTCCTGAATTCGGCGGGGTCTTGCACCTGTCCAGTTAGGCACAGCGGCCCCAAAGGTCCAGCCCAAAGCACAACAAAGCGCCGATCTGCGATGCAAAGCGCGCAAGCGTCTTTTCAACTGGCCCATGATAGGATACCCAGAGGCAAAGAGATGACAGGCAAGCCTATGCATAAATCCATTTCGGTTCTTCTGATTTCCTCGGTTCTGCTGGTGGGCTGTGGCCAGTCGCGCCTGAACCCGCTGAATTGGTTTGGCCGCGCCGAACCGGTTGCAGCTGCAGACCCAACGGCCACGGTCAACCCGCTGATCCCAAAACGCAATTCCATCACCGCCCGCGATGAAACCTATCGCGGTGAGCTGGTCGCTGTCATTCGCGAGCTGAAGGTCGAACGCACCCCTGGTGGCGCGGTGTTGCGGGTGACCGGTGTGGCGGCAAACCAGGGGTCCTGGGACGTCCGGATGGAGCCGCTGAACAACGGCAAACCGGTGGACGGCGTGCTGACTTATGAGCTGCGCGCCCTGCCCGGTGCCACGACTGTCGGCAGTGAACGGACCCGGTTGATCACCGCAGCGACCTTTGTCAGCGATCAATCACTGGAGGGCGTGCGCAGCCTGCAGGTTCTGGGGGCGGAAAACGGGCTGAGCAGCCGCCGCCGCTGATCAGATGTTGATCTAGCCAGAGCGATCAGAAAAAACGAAAGAAGGGGCCATGCGGCCCCTTCTTTTTGCCTATTTGCGGTGCGATATTTGCAACGTCAAAGTGGCCGGTCACAGCTCAATGATTTTGACGTTTTTGCCTTTGGCCGCCAGCGCTACCTCACCGTTGCACAGGCGCAGCGCGTCGTTGCCAAAGACCTCTTTGCGCCAGCCCTGCAGCGCCGGAACGTCGCGCAGACCTGCCGCGATGGCGTCCAGATCTGCAGCCGGGGCGATCAGCCGCGAGGCAACGCCGGCATGTTCGGTCTTGGCCTTCAAGAGAACCCGCAGCAGATCCGCCAGCGCCGGGTTGACCTGCAGTTTGTCACGGCTGGTGTCGGGTTTCGGCATCTTGTCTGCCGGGCAGTCCACACCGGCCTTCACAGCGGCCAGAATGCCATTGGCGATGTCGCCTTTGCGCGCCTCACGCAACAGCAGGCGCGAGCGTCCTAGATCCTGCATATTGGCAGGTTTGGTTGAGGCCAGTTCCACCAGCGCATCATCTTTGAACACCCGCGAGCGTGGCACGTTGCGTTCCTGCGCATAGGCTTCACGGAACTTTGCCAGCTCACGCACCACTGCCAGAAACTTGCCGCTGGTGGTGCGGGTCTTGACCCGTTTCCAGGCATCTTCGGGCTGAATGATATAGGTGTCAGGGTTGGTCAGGATCCGCAGCTCTTCACGCACCCAGGCATCGCGGCCGGTCTTTTCCAGCTGCGCCGAGAGGTATTCGTAGATCACCCGCAGATGGGTCACATCCGCCAGCGCATATTTCTTCTGCGCATCGGTCAGCGGGCGGCGCGACCAATCGGTGAAACGCGAGGTTTTATCGAGACTTTGCTTGGCGATCTTGCGCACCAGAGTTTCATAGCCCACCTGTTCGCCAAAGCCGCAGACCATCGCCGCAACCTGCGTGTCAAACAGCGGTTCGGGAAAGACGCCAGCCTCCACAAAGAAGATCTCAAGATCTTGCCGGGCGGCGTGGAACACTTTGACAACGTTGGTGTCTTTGAACAGCTCCAAGAGCGGCGCAACCGAGATGCCATCGGCCAGCGGGTCGACCAGCACAGCATTGTCATCGGTGTCGCCGGGCATGGCCAGCTGCACAAGACAGAGTTTGGAGTAGTAGGTGCGTTCGCGCAGGAATTCGGTATCGACCGTCACGTAGGGATGTTTGCGGGCCTCTGCACAGTATTCGGCCAGCGCCTCGGTCGTTGTAATCGTCTTCATCAGAGAGCTTTTCGCCTCATTCTTTAAAGGGCTGCGGGGTCATCCCGCGGGATCAAACCAACCATCCCTGACGTTTGGGTATGGTGGATTTGAAAGCCTTACGCCATTGCAGCACGGTTGCAAAGCCAGCAAAGGCCTTCAAATGAGGGTTTTACGGTGTTTTGCGGCATTTCTGCCCGGCGACAGCATTTATAAAGCGGAAGTCAGCCCAGCATCAGTGGCGCATGGTCCCCTGCCGCGAAACGGCGCAAGACTGCCGGGTAGAGCAGATGTTCCTGCACCAGAACACGTGCGGCCAAGGTGTCAGCGGTGTCCCCCGGTTCAACCGGCACCCGCGCCTGGCCCAGGATTGGGCCATCGTCCAGTTCCGGTGTGACCAGATGCACGGAACATCCGGCCTCAGCATCGCCGGCCTCCAAAGCGCGTTTATGGGTGTGCAGACCTTTGTATTTCGGCAGCAGTGAGGGGTGGATGTTCAGCATCCGCCCGTCCCAGTTGCGCACGAAGCCTTCGGTCAGAACCCGCATAAAACCGGCCAGACAGATGATATCAGGCTGCGCGGCCTCCAACTGGCGCTGCAGCGCGGCCTCAAAGGCCGCGCGGTCACCCTTGAACGGGCGATGATCCACGGTAAAGGTTTCGATCCCCATGGCAGCGGCCTTTTTCAGGCCCCCTGCCTCAGGATCATTAGAGCCAACAAGGACGGCGCGTGCAGGGTGATCGCCCTGCATGCTTTCGACCAGTTTGACCATATTCGAGCCGCCGCCCGAAATCAGCAGCGCAACCCGTTTGGTCACAGCAGCGAACCCTCATAGGCGACGCCGGGCGCTTCGGTGATCGCGCCCAGTTTGGTCACGGTTTCACCGGATGCTTCCAAGACTTTGGTCAGCGCCTCGGCTTCTTCTTCGGCGACAACAAGGATCATGCCGATGCCGCAGTTGAAGGTTTTGAGGATTTCGGCCTCTTCCATGCCACCGGTTGCGGCCAGCCATTTGAAGACAGGCGGCAGGTCCCAGCTGCTGAGGTCGATGGTGGCACCCAGATCTTCGGGCAGCACACGCGGCAGGTTTTCGGTCAGACCACCGCCGGTGATATGGGCCAGCGCATGCACGCCACCGGCGCGGATCGCCTCCAGCACCTGTTTCACATAAAGGCGGGTCGGCGCCAGCAGGGCCGCGCCCAGCGTCTGGCTGTCATCCCATGGGCAGGTTGCGTCCCAGCCAAGGCCCGAGACCTCGACCAGTTTGCGCACCAGCGAATAGCCGTTGGAATGCACCCCGTTGGAGCCAAGGCCCAGCAATACGTCACCGGCTTTCACACCCACAGGCAGGTCCGCACCGCGTTCCATTGCGCCCACCGCAAAGCCAGCAAGGTCAAAGTCACCTTCACTGTACATGCCGGGCATTTCTGCGGTTTCCCCGCCAATCAGCGCGCAACCGGACTGTTCACAACCAGCAGCGATGCCGTTGATGATGCGGGTGGCGCTGTCCAGTTCCAGTTTGCCGGTGGCAAAATAGTCCAGGAACAACAGCGGCTCAGCGCCCTGACAGACCAGATCGTTGACGCACATGGCGACCAGATCGATGCCGATAGTATCAACATTGCCGGTGTCAATTGCGATGCGCAGCTTGGTACCCACACCGTCGGTGGCAGCCACAAGGATCGGGTCTTTGTAGCCCGCGTCTTTCAGGTCAAACAGCGCGCCAAAGCCGCCAAGACCTGCCATCACACCCGAGCGGGCCGTCCGCTTGGCCGCTGGCTTGATGCGGTCGACCAGCGCGTTCCCTGCATCGATATCCACACCTGCGTCTGCGTAGGTCAGACCGTTCTTGCCCTGGCTCATAGATAGATCCCCCGAGTGCCACCGGTAATTTGGCGCCTCCGATAGACCAATGGCGACCACATGTCCATGTTTTCCGTGCTGCAGCTGCAAAACACTGCAAAAGCCTAAGTTCAGAACCCATTGATTGCCGCCGCGCTGCGCGGGGCCAGCAAAATTATTTTACCAGATTTGGCGAACTCAAAGGTATGGGTTCGCTGCGCATGCGAGAGTTGGCTAAGCACTTGGGAAATATACCGCAAGCCCGGCCAAGGCAGCATTTTCCCTATAAAATTAAACAATTGAGAACGAGCGCGGAAATCAACATCCGGCCACCATTCTGCGCATGGATGATCTGCGCCACCGCACCCTCAACCCAGACGAGATACCGCCAGCTAAGACCCTGCGCGGTCAGGTCGTTAGTATGCTTGCAAGAAATGTGCACCCGTTAACCAGTCCAGAAAGATTTACGATGTCAGTAGACCCCACTACCCATGACACCAGTGATCTGTCGCAGCAGTTAGCCTACGCGGCCTACGAACACCTCAGCTGCCCGATCATGGTGTGTGACGACCAACTCATCATTCGCTATGCAAACTCGGTTGCCTTTGAGCTGTTCCAAAGCCTCGAAGCTGACATCCAGGCAGACCTCCCGCATTTTTGCGCCAGCGATATCATTGGGCAGAAGATTGACGTCTTCCACAAAAACCCCGCCTACCAGCACAAGCTGATTGCCGCGATGAGCGAGACCCACCTGGGCAAGTTCAAGATTGGCACCACCCATCTGGCCTTCCACGCGTCGCCCAACTTCAAAGAAGACGGCACGCTGGACGCAGTGGTGGTGGAATGGCAGGACCGCACGTCTGAACATCAGGCACAAGAAGACCTTGATGCCTTCCTCGGCGACGTCAAAGCAATGGGCGAAGCCCATGAGCGTGGCGAAACCGGCACCTTCATCGCCTCGGCCAACTACCCTGACGGGCTGGCAGAAGTGTCCAAGGCCGTGAACGCCATGGTGCGCGGCCACATGCATCTGCAAAACCAGATGGTCGAAGCCGTCGAAGCCTATGCCTGCGGCAACTTCAACCACAAACTGGAACAGTTCCCCGGTGAGAAAGCCTATATCAATCAGAGCTTTGATATGGTGCGTGACAGCTTCCACGGGCTGACGAACGAGATCCGCAAAGCCTCGGAATCGATTGTGAACGGCGATCTGGCCATCACCATTGAAACCAAGAAATTCCAGGGTGAATACCGCGAAGTTCTGGAAACCTTTGACCGGGCCTTTGGTGACCTCAGCAACATGATTGGTGAGCTGAACACCCAGATTCAGGAAGTCTCCAAATCGTCGGAAATGGTCTCCTCCTCCTCCTCGACCCTGTCGATGGGCGCGGAGCGGACCAGCCAGGCGATTGATGAAATCTCCTCGTCCTTTGATGAGACCGAAAGCATGGTGCGCGCCACCTCAGATGCGGCCAATCAGGCCCATGAAGTGGCCAATTCTGCCAGCCAGACAGCCACCGAAGGCAGCGAAACCATGGCCAATCTGCTGAGCGCGATGGACGGTATCGATGCCAAGGCACGCTCCATTGCCTCGATCAACAAAGTGATCGATGAGATTGCCTTCCAGACCAACCTGCTGGCGCTGAACGCAGCCGTGGAAGCGGCCCGTGCGGGGCAGTATGGTCGCGGCTTTGCCGTTGTGGCCCAGGAGGTGCGCAACCTCGCCGGTCGTTCTGCCAAAGCGGCGCAGGAAACCACATCGCTGATCGAAGATTCGACCCAGGCCATTCAGGACGGGGTGAAGATCGCCAACGATATGGACACCGCCTTCCGCTCGCTGTCGGATGCCTTTGACGATGTTCAGTCGTTGGTCAATGAGATCAACGTGGCCACCCGTGAACAGCAGTCCGCGGTGTCGCATATCTCAAACTCGGTTGGTGAAATTGCCACCAACGCCGCCACCACCGACACTGAGTCTTCGTCTCTGGCAGCCGGTGCGGAGGAGCTCTCCTCCTCCACCAGCATGATGCGCGCCCAGCTGGGCCGTTTCAAACTGCGCGACACTGGTTCACCGATGGCAGCCGCGATGGCGGATTTCGATCTCTCCAGCCTCAGCCCCGAAATGGCGGCACAGGTGCAAAAGATGCTGGAAGATGAAAATCTGACAAAATACGCCGCCGAATAAGACAGCAGGACGAACGGGTTCTAAAACTCAGGCGCGGTCAATCATGACCGCGCCCTTTTGACGTTTCAAATATCTACGGGGCGACGGTTGCCACGCTCAGGTATTTTGAGCCTCTATGCTTCAGCCAGAGCCGCCATTTCCGGGCGCATTTTCCAATCCGCTTTCAGATCGCGCAGCAGAGGGAAGGTTTTGAACAACATCGGCAGGGTCTCTGCCTTCACAGGCTCCGTGCCACGGCGCCCTTTACTGTCATTGCTGGCATGGACCGAGCGGATATACTGGGGTTCCAGCGTGTGAATGACCCGCACTGGGCGGCGTTCCAGCACCTTGTGGTGGGCCACGCGGAACGGGCTGCGGTGGCTTTCGGATGGCGCCACAACCGTCAGCCCCAGATTGGTGGCCGGAACGTTGCGCGGGATAAGCTCGAGATTGCCATCCTCAAACAGCGCGGTGACGCCCCGCGGCCAAGACAGGAAGACGTAGTTTGGCTGGTTCGCTTTGCGCAGCGCAACCGCAGCGTTTGCCTCACCGCGCAGGTCTGCGGTGAAATCGACCCCCACCGCATCATCATCATCCAGCACAATCTGCGCCGTGTGGGCATAGCGGTTGAAGGTCTGCCAACGGTATTTTTGAAACACCTTTGAGGTCGAATCCGGCTCGCGGAAGATCACATGGGCGCGCGGCCCCAGCATGTCATTGCAGACTTCTTTGAGGCGGTCCTGATAGGGTTTCGGCATCAAGGTGGAGGACAGCACAATCAGGTTGAAATCCTGATCCGTCTGATCCCGCAGCGACGGCAGCGCCACCTTGCGCAGGTAGTATTCGCGTTGCTCCAACCGTTCCGGCGAAAACAGCTTTTCGGGATCACGGCTCGCCTCACCGCGCCAGCCAGACTGGCCGTAAAAAGAATACCGCATCAAATAAAGCAAATGCATTGCGCAAGCCTCACCCTGTCGCGGTGTTCTTGAAAATACTGCCCACACCGCTGTTTGTTATCTGATGAGAGTCTAACGCCTTTGCCCCAGAGCCGCAATTTTTTTGCGATCATCGATCGCCGGCAGGTCCGCGCGGCCTGTCAGCCGCTGTTGATGTATGCCGTTACATGGGCCAGCGAGGGCAGACCGACCAAAGGCTAGCATTGAACTCCCCTGACACCACAATGAGGCGCCGCGTCTCTTGTGACACTAAAGGAAAGCCGAAAAATGCCAACAAACGCAAACAAATAGGTCGGCAAACAAACTCAGTGCTCCGATCGCATTTCATTCTCTTGACCGCCTTGCCTGACGACCTAGGTGGCCAAAGGATAGTTAAATCGGAGTCTTATCGTGACCGGCTTTAGACGATCCCTTTCAGGCACTAAAAATTCAACCCACACCTTTCTTTTCCAGTATATTGGCGCCGCGACAATGGCCCCTTTGCTGATCGCAACAACGGCTGCGGCGCAGGATCGCGACCCGTTCCTATTTTACGATCAAAACGGCACCAAGGTGCGCGGCCATTTGCAGGCGGGGATCAACTTCCCTGTTGAATCCAACCTCTACTGGAACCTGCCGCAGGCAATCACACCGGGTCTGGATTTTGGCCCCGACACCAGTTGGGTCGAAGCCTATGTCAAACCCGGCATCAGCTTTGAAAACACGCTTGATTCAGGCGGCACGATCTACGGGAAATTGTCCGCCGTCGCCTCCTACACCTGGGGCACGGACGCCTTTGACACCGGCGACACCGGCGCCACCACACTGGAAGAAGGCTACATCGGCATCCGCGGCACCGCGGGCGCTGGTCTGACCTACGATGTTTCCGTGGGTCCGCGCGAGCTGAAGCTTGGCACCGGGATGCTGATCTCAAACGGGGCCACCAGCGGGTTTGAACGGGGTGCGCTGAAACTTGGCCCCCGCAAGGCCTGGGAAATGTCAGCCATCGCCAAGCTTTCGGGCAATGGGCTGACCGGTACGGTGTTTTACATTGATCCCAATGAATTGCCCTCCACCGATGCGGGCAATGAACTGGCAGGCATTGATCTGCGCCACGACGGGGCGCAGGGCAGCTATCTGGGTGCCACCTACATCCATGTTTTGAACTCAGGCTCCCCCTACCCGCAGGCCGCACCGGGTGGCATTGGCGCCCCGTCTGTTCTGACCGGCGCACGTGAAGGCACCAATACGATCAACCTCTATGGTAAAACTGCGCCCTTTGCCGGGGCGCTGGCGAACTGGACCTTCACCGGGGATTATGCCTACCAGTGGAACGACACCGTCGATCTGGAGGCCTGGGCAGGGCGCGTCACGGCAAGCTATGCCTTCCAAGGCATAGCCTGGTCACCTGTGCTGACACTTGGATATCAAACCTTCTCCGGCGATGATCCCGACACCACAGCCTTGGAACGGTTTGATCCGCTCTATTACGAAGGCAGCCCCAGCGCCTGGGCAACGGGGTCAAAGTCCGCCTCGACCTTTATCAACTCCAACGTCAATGCGCTCTCAGTAGCATTGCAGGTGAAACCCAGCCCGAAAGACACCGTCACCTTTCGCTATTCCCACATCCGTGCGGATGAGCTGAACAGCCCGATCCAATTTGGTCAGGGCACCCGGGTGGATGCCAATGGCGTGGTGGTCAGCGGGGTGACAGATGCCCATCTCGCTGATGATTTCTTCGTGGAATACAACCGAATTATTAACCGCAACACCTATTTGACCGCTGGCGTCTCCATCTCCCTTCCCGGGGCTGGGATCAACAATGCCGCCGGTGGAAATGCTGACAATTGGAACGGAGGATTTGTGAATGTCGTTGTCAACTTCTAGGCTCATGGCCCTGGCTGCAGGCGCTTTTCTAATGGCGGGGGCGATGAACCCCGCCTTGGCCCAGTCAAAACCGCTGAGTGCGCAGGAGTCTGATCCAAACGTCATGGGCTGGATGCAGGGCTTCCCACCGCCGGCCGACAAGATGATCACCCAGCCGGATTCCAACTACTTCAGCTTCCCTAAACTGCGCTGGTCAGTCTGCCACCTGCGGGAGTTTTTGCCGACCGAGGAAATCAGCCGTGGCATTGGCGCGCCAAGCCCGCTGAACTACCCCTCTGCGGCTGAGTTTGCCACGCTTCGTGGCACCATCGATGCGCTGACTTTCACGCCGATGAACAGCGACAGCCCGATGACCTGGGAGGAGTCGCTTTATACCAATTACACCGACGGGATGCTGATCCTGCACAAGGGTGAAGTGGTGTATGAACGCTACTTTGGCTGCCTGAAAGAGGATGGCAAACACGCCATCATGTCGATGACCAAATCGATCACCGGCCTGTTGGGGCAGATCCTGGTCAGCGAAGGTGTCTTGGATGACAGCCTGCTGGTGCGCGACATCATCCCGGAAATTGGTGACAGCGCCTTTGCCAGCGCCACGGTGCGGCAGGTGATGGATATGACCACCGGCGTGAAATACTCCGAGGATTATTCAGACCCCAACGCCGATATCTGGCTCTACTCCGCCGCCGCCAGCCCCCTGCCCAAGGCCGAAGGCTATGAAGGCCCCAATGGCTACTGGCAATATCTGCAACAGGTACAGCCAGAGGGCAATCATGGCGATGCCTTCCATTATAAAACTATCAACTCGGACATGCTGGGCTGGATCATCAGCCGGGTGACCGGAAAATCGGTGACCGATCTGGCCTCAGAACGGCTGTGGCGGCCGCTGGGTATGGAACAGGACGCTTATCAAACCGTTGATGCGATGGGGGTGCCTTTTGCCGGTGGCGGCGTCACCGCAGGGCTGCGGGATCTGGGCCGGCTGGGCCAGCTGTTGCTGAACGAAGGCAACGCCCACGGCACGCAACTGTTCCCGGTCGATGTGGTCAAAACGATCAAGGCTGGGGGGGATCAGTCGAAATTCATGGGTTTCCCGACGATTGAGAACGGCAGCTACACCAGCCAATACTGGGTCTTCCACAATGACCACGGTGCCTTCGCGGCGCGCGGGGTCCACGGCCAGACGATCTATGTTGACCCCACCGCGGAAATGGTTCTGGTCCGCCTGTCCTCTTTCCCGCAGGCCCAAAACGGCTTTATCGACCCAACCTCCCTGCCCGCTTATCAGGCAGTGGCGGAATTCCTTTTGGCGCGTGACTGACATGCACCGTTGATACGCTGCGAAACGGGCCCCAAGCGGGCCCGTTTTTCATTGTTCGGGGGCTCTAGATTGATCGCCTTATCAAGCTGTCAGGCGTCACGACGCGACGCACTTCGGGCAGCCAGCAATCGATGTAAATGCGGCCGGATCCGGTCGTAAAACAGATTGAAAACAAACGTATAGATCAGAACAAACACAATAATTGCCGCTTCCAGCTGAACCGCGGCCCAAAGGGTCAGCTCAAGCCACCAGGCCACGGGCGGCAGTGTCAGTGCCACAAAACTCGCCTCAAACAAAGTGGCATGCAGCACCCGCAACCGGAGGGATTTGGTCAGGGTGCCGCGCAGCAGCAGCATCGCCCGGTCAAACATCGCATTGAAGGTGACATTCCAAACCATCGCAGCCAGCGACAGGAACAGGCCGATCGTGACCGATTTCTGCACGTCCACTTCACTGATCAGAGGGATCAGGATGGCGATGCACAACAGCGCAACTGCTTCAAATAGAACCGCGTGAAAGATCCGCTCGGATAGGCGCATTTTGATTTCCTCTTTGCTTCACCCCCTGCATAACCCTATTGGTGAGATCAAAAAAATTAAGTACCATCTACATATCAGATAGAAGGATCGACCAATGCGCGCATCGTTTGAACAGCTGGAAGCCTTCGTCGCGACCCATCATGAGGGTTCCTTCTCAGCCGCTGCCCGCAAATGCGGCAAGGTGCAGTCGGTCATCAGCACATTGGTTGCCAATCTGGAAATCGATCTGGACGTTGAACTGTTTGATCGCAGCAGGCGCTACCCCGTTCTAACCCCGGCCGGCCGTGCACTGATCGCTCAGGCGGAGCTGTTGCTGGAACGGCGCAGCCGGTTTTTGGCTCTGGCGGATGCGCTATCGATCGAGACCGAAGACCGCGTGACACTGGCGATTGCACCGCATGTCAAACTGGCAAACCTGGGCGAGATCATACGGCGGTTTAATCAGGAATTTCCCTCGGTGGATGTCGATATCCAGTCAAACTCCTCCGGAGAAATCCAAAGCTATGTCGAGGCTGGCCAAACGGATCTTGGCATTGTAGTGGAACCGGAAGAAACCCCAAAACACCTGGATTTCCGCCCCTTGGGCAAACTCAAGCTGGTCTGTGTCTGCAGCCCCGACTATGCGCTGTCACAATTGCCGTTAGTGCCTTGGGATCAGCTGCGACTGCACCGGCAAATCCTGCTGAAAGAGGCCCATACGTCCGACACGGCCATGTTGCAGGCCTCCCCCACCATCTGGGAGGTCAGCACCGTCGCCGAAGCCGTTGATTTGGTGGTTTCCAAACTGGGCTGGGCCGCCCTGCCCCTGCATGCGGTGGACGCCTTTGTGCAAACCGGTGCACTAAAGATCATGCCTCTGCAGTTTGAGGCAGAACCATATGTGGAACGGGGCGTAGATCTGGTTTGGTCATTTAAAAAACCAATGGGGCCGGCCACCGCCAGCCTCATGGAAAGCCTGGCGGAAACCGCAATTATTCAAAACGCTTACGCTGGCTGAGCCTCAGCACGTAGCTCCTGGGCAAAGGATGCAATCGTCGTCTGGGGCTCGCCCAAGATACGCCAGGTTTCGGCGCTCACCTGTTGCTCACTTGTTTGTTCCAGGAAGGACAAAAGGTGTTCAAAAAAGATCGCCTGATCTTCTGGCAGCCCCATCTGCCGCACGGTTTCAAACGGAAGTTTCAGCACCTGCGCTTCTGGTGCAAAATGGCACAAGAACTCCTCCGATCCTTGTGCAAACGTCATGGCTTCACGCCCCTGAACCGCAAACTCCTTGCCCCGCGCGGCAGGGTTGTCGATGGCATTAAAAACCAGCGCCGCCAGTTCAGTTGTATTGGTAAAATAGATCGGGTTCACGTGTTCCCCGATGACTGCCATCTCCTCACCCTCAAGGAATTTTGGCAGCGAATCCATAAACACAGAGCAGTAGAAAAACGTGTAAGGAATGCCCGAGTCTTTGATCGCCGCGATCCCTTCTTTGCGGATGGCATTGGTGCCGTAGGCCATGCCCTTGGTGGAAAACTCAGGATGAATGAAGTCGATCCCGGCAATTTGCATGATATGGCAAACACCCGTTTTCTGGGCCGCCGCAACAATGTTTTTCACCCCTTCCCGCTCGCTATGGAAGGGCAGCGTCACTTCCAAAGATTCCGTGTTGAGCGTGATGTAAAGCGTCTCGGTACCCGCAAGGGCCGTGACCAAGCTGGCCGGATCCGCGACATCGCCCTGAACCAGCCGCACGGATGCGGGCAGGATGGTTTTTGCCCGGGCAGGATCACGGACAACGGCTGTTACCTCAGCCCCCTGTGCCACAAGTTTCGCCGTGACCCGATGCCCCAAATGCCCGGTTGCACCGATGATTGTGATTTTCTTTGACATAGATTCGTCTCCTTTTCCGGAGATTTCTACGGGCAGCGATGAGATAGTATTAGTCACTATCCATTCATGAAAGCGATATATTGAAGATGCATCTCCCCGCCTCGCCCCGTAACACAAGGCGATTACCTTCAAACGCGGGGCTACGGGGGCCACCGACAGGGCGCAAAAAGGATCTGAACCAAATCTGACCACAGGGTTTTGCCGCCCAAACGATAGCCTGACGAACGCCAGCCGTGCAGTTGGCAAGATGAAAGCCATTGGCTAAAAGCACAAACCACAAAGCCCATTCGCGCCGATGATGGCGGCCAACCCGAGAAAGCAAAAAAGCCCTCAAGTCTTTCGACTTAAGGGCTTTTTATGGCTCCGGCGGTAGGGATCGAACCTACGACCAATTGATTAACAGTCAACAATTCACCACATAGGCAATACCGGCCAAACTTGACCAAACCGATCCAAACACTCCTCTAATCACAAGAAAAACAAACACTTAACAGACAAACCTTTTGACTACACCCCATTTGGGCGCTATTGGATCAGAATGCACCTTAGACATTTCGGGCCCCAAAACGGGACCCCACCGGGACCCACATTGGAGAAATTGAGTGCACCCGAAGACAGATCTCCCGCCAATCGGGCGAGCCACCCTTAAAGATCCTGAAATTCCAGGCCTGGAACTTAGGGGCAATAGCAAAAGTGCGACATGGACACTCCGCCACCGTGTAGACGGCAAACGGATCCGTGACACCATTGGCCGCTGGCCGGGTCTGACAACAGTTGCAGCCCGCAAAGCCGCGCACGCAAAGCTTGCCTCAGTCGCTGTTACCAAAGCATCTGGCGGGGACGTTCTTGCACAGCGCGCGGAACGCCAAAAGGTTAAGAAAGCCAGAAGTTTCGACGAAGCGCTATTGACCTACGTTTCCCAACGCAGCGATCTCCGAACTATTGGTCACGCAGACAGAGTTATCCGCAATGTTTACTCTCGCTTGCTACAAGAAAAACTGCCTTCGTTGACCAAAGCCAAACTATTGGCTTGTACAGACAAACAGCGGGAATCTGCCCCTTCGGTCGCTGACCTTTCCATTCGTTATCTGCGGCCCTTCCTGAAATGGGCATATGACCGTGGAGAGGTTGGCCCAGATCTTCTTACATTGCATGTACGACAAACCGCCAAACGCGACCGATACCTAAACAAGAAAGAACTTGGGGCAGTTCTACGTGCCGCTCAATCTCACGGTACGCACGTCGCCGCAGCGGCCACAATAATGATGATTGCAACAGCCCAGCGCCGCAATGAAGTCGCAGGAATGAAATGGTCAGAAATCAATGGAGACCTGTGGACCATCCCAGGGGAGCGCACCAAAACCGGCAAGGATTATGCCGTCCCCCTGAACCACATCGCTCAGAAAGTGCTCGACGAAGCATCCAAAATGAGGGGAGAAACGGATTTGGTGTTTGCTGGTCGTACTGGAGTCACGCCATTTAATGGCTGGTCAAGGTACAAAAGAAAACTGGACACGGATAGTGGCATTTCAAATTGGACCTTCCATGACCTGCGGCGCACGTTCGCAACGCTTTGTGCTGACGAAGGCATTGACGCCGTGATCGTTGACCGTTGCCTAAACCATGTGGGCGCCGCAACTTTGAACGATGTTGCGCGTCGCTACCAATACTCTTCCATGATCGACCAGAAGAGAGCAGCAATGAAACGCTGGTCTGAAATCGTAACGAATGCATGAAAATTTTGAGTTACTGCACCGACGACAATATACTACTCAGAAACAAAATTTAGTCAACAAAACAATACCATAGACAACAATGCGCAGCCAAGTTAACTATTAGAGCAGAAATCATCCCAAGTGAAAGGACATGCCCTTGGTGCTCCAAAGAACGCTCCACCTGACTCTTTTAGTCGACTGCACATCAACTGCAGCTCGACGAGGAAACAAAGGAGCGTCCGACAGAAACCAAAAGCCGAACGGCTCTGGAGGACTAAGTGCCCTATTCACTTTCATGCCCGCCCCTGCGGGCACCAATTGCGCATCACGCAGACACCGTTTCTAGCCTCGCCTTCAAAGTCTCAGCACGCACAATGTTGCGCTGGGGCCTAGAACTGACAATTGTTCAGGGCAAGCGCCAGCCGCTCTCAAGCGACGTTTGGGCTGGCGCCCTTGCACGCATGCCCCAAACAGACCACAGTGTCTTGCTGTCTCAAATGCCTGAAGACTTTGCCGCACAGGTACAAGAATTGCTCCCCGCCGCCATCGACTTTGCAGGGGGGATTGCATAATGCAAACATCGACCTATCGGCATGCCAAGTCCGGGTGGGAAATCTGCGAAGAGTTCCTTGACATCATCTACGGCAAAGAAAACGTCGGCGACGTCTGGGTGACAGGCTTTGAGGACATTCAAAACGGGGCAAACTGGTTCGGGATGCAGGGCTTGTCCCGGCTGAAAGCCCGCCTCATGACGGCGGACGTGGTGGACCTGTATTTCTGCACCGGACGTCTGAAACCTAACGCCGAGCGCCGGACGCTGAGCGAAGTGGTGGACCAGCCGTTGCTTTACGCGGACGACATTGGCACCAAGGTTGACCCCGCCAAGTGGACCGAAATGTTTTTGAAGGGGTTCCCGGAGCCGACGTTCCGCATTGAGACGTCGCCGGGCAATGAAACGTGGCTCTGGAAGCTGGAAGGCGACACGGGCAGCGTGGAACACAACACCGACCTTGCCTTGATCCGGGCCTACATGATCGAACACGGCCTGACAGACGCCCTGCACGACGCTACGCGCTATCTGCGCCTGCCATGGGGGCACAACTCCAAACCAGCCTACCGGGACAGCAAGGGCCGTTCCCCTGCCGTTGGCTACGTGGATTGTTCACCTGAGAAGACGGCGACACTGGACCAGATCGGGCGCGTCCTGATCGGCGGTGAGGATTGGCGCAAGGCTGACGTCCCCCTCGCCGCTCAGACGTCCGGGGCCATGGCCGCAGCTGGTGGCGGTTCGCGTCCGCGTGACGCGGACATGGACGATCCTCTGGTGCAGATGGCGGCAGTGATCGGCTTGGACCCCAGCCAGCGCGTCAAGGGTGTTGTGGACGCGCTGTGCCCCAACATGGAAGCCCACGGGGCGCGGCCTGAAACCGGGTTCTCCTTCATTGGCTCTGACGGCGCTTGCTTCTGCAATCACGCTTCCTGCGCGGAACTGCGGACCCCTGACTTTCTGTCCATGATCCGGCGGCGTTACGAAGAACATGTCGAAGTGTTGAACGCGACCGGGAAGAACGACGAGAACCTGCCCGCGTCTGCATCGATGTTTGAAACGCGCATCATTTTTGGCGCGAACGATCCGGCCAAGAAGCGCGCCTTGCAGGAAGAAGCCAACGCCCTTGCATCGCGCAACGAGCGCCGGGCACAGCAGGCGCGCGAGACTGAGGAAGAAGCCATTGCTCGTTTGGTCGCACGGTTCGTTTACTTGAAGACTGGAGAACGCTTCTACGACACAACTGAGCGCCAGTTTTACTCTCCGGCAGGCTTGTCACGTCATGAAGCCGTGACCCCCACCATCAAAGCGGGAAGCAAAGGAATGAAGTTGGCCGCAAATGTACTCGCCAATCACCCTGATTTCCAAGTCGTGACTGGTTTGGCTTATGTTCCCGGGAATGAAGCGGCTGTTGTTTCCGCTGAAAACGAAGCGGGCCTGAAACAGCCGCATATTAATACATGGACACCTTCGAAATACGCGAGCGTGAAGGGTACTCCAGAACTTTGGCTCAAGGTGGTCTATCACCTAATTGACAATGACGACTACCGGAATTGGTTCCTAGATTGGCTGGCTTGGACCGTCCAGAACCCCTCCAAAAGAACTCCGCTCATTCCCCTTATCGTGTCTGGTCAAGGGTCAGGAAAAGACACTTTGCTGCGCCCATATCAAGAGGTGCTGGGAACGCACAATTGTACCAGTATCACAACGAGCCAGCTTTTGGGTGACTTCAACAGTTACTTGTTGAACCATCTAATTTTGTTGCAGGAAGCACGACTGGATTCGAAGGGCGACGCTTACCTACGGCTGAAAGACCTGACCGGCAACGCAACTGGCTTCGTTGACATCAACGAAAAGCACCAAAAAGTTCAACGCACTCGTTTTAGCGGAAACTTCATCGCCCTTTCAAATAATGAGGACGCAATCAAAGGTATTGATCACGACGACAGACGCTTTGTTCCCTATGTTTCAGGCGCCCAGCGCCTAGATGCAGTATTCACTCCTCAAGACCACCTCAAACTTTGTGATGCTGACGAAATCGGGCGTGTGCGCTATTATTTGGAAACGCGTGACATTTCCAATTTCAATCCCTTTGAGCAGCCAAAAGACGTATCTGGCTCGCGTCGCGCAATTGTCGAGGCAGGCCTCAGCAGTACGGCTCTAGCAGTTCTCGAAATGATGAGCACCGGAGCCTTCGGTAAACGTGGGCTTGTTGCGCTTGATGAAGTCATGACCCAGCTGCGCATCGATAAGAAGATGTACCAAAACCCGAGCCTAAGCGAAGTGAAAAAGGGGCTCAAGGCCGCGAACTGCTTCCACGCCAAACCAGGAAATGCGGCGCAAGTGAAGGTTAACGGGCAAATGCGGCGGGTTTGGATTACCCCACACGCTCCAGAAGAATTCCGGAATCTTAAATCGGTCGAAGCAATGACTGGAAACAAGCTAGCTGCTGCCTATCAAAAAGACCTTGAGCAGCATAAAGCTTCGCTCCTCGCCAACACATCATAGAAATTCGAAACCGAAACCTAATCAGGGCCGCCAAACCAGCGGCCCTTTTCTTGTTTGAAGCAAATCTTGCCAAGGGGGCAACAAAGCCGGCCGGGAGGGCCTGCAGAACCGAAACCGAGCGAAAAGAAAAACCACACTCGAAGCCGGTATTTTATTAATATTTTCAATAATTTACGCAAAATTCGCTTCGAACTTTGTTATTCCCGATGCAAACCAACAGAACACTTAGAGCCCTCTTGGTCTTCGCTTAGATACTCCCTTAGAAAGGGGACCAGTTTTTTACAAAACCGCGAAACCCGAAGCCGAAAGGCTCGCCTCAGAGTTACACAGACCGCAAGATGCATGTATGCTGGAACAGGCTCCCTAAAGGTGTCACTGGACAAGTCAAATTGCAGTATCTTTGCGGCTGCGGTGCAGTCGCATAAGCTTAGCCTAATCGTCCCGAACTGCTCCAGCCCTTACCGCATTATAATAGAAGCCGCCTTTAGTTCACGACCCTAGGAAGCACAGATACAAAAAGGGGCCGGTATATAGAATCACTGTCTGACGTCAGCGCCTATGGGTCCAAATAGGGCGATTTGATAAGAGAGTATTTCTGGCTCATCGTGACCACCGAGGAGTGGACGATGAGAAAGACAACCAAGAGCCCCGGCGAGAAGATCGTCAAAGACATCAAACTGGCAACCCGCAAACAGTATTCAGCTGAAGAGAAGATCAGGATCGTGCTGGATGGCCTGCGTGGCGAAGATAGCATTGCTGAGCTTTGCCGCCGTGAGGGGATTTCCCAGGGTGTTTACTACAAGTGGTCCAAGGACTTTTGCACTGACACCCGAAATTCCGACCGTTTCTGAGTAGAGTTTTCCGCTACGTTTTCCTGGTTGGGAAAAGGAGCGAATTGAGCCTCCCCCAGTGAACTGGTCCGCCGCTATGTTTAGGAAACGGAGGACCACGCACGGCAAACAAGCGACCGAAGCCGGAAGAGATAGTTTCGAAGTTACGGCAAGTTGAGGTGTTGATGGGGCAAGGCATGTCCCGTCTGGATGCAATCAGACAGATCGGTGTTGTTGAACAAACCTA
>Ga0189289_10140_pt1 | contig 81219 bp, 79 predicted proteins | sample UW106minimetaG_FD_130313 | JGI IMG/M metagenome (GOLD analysis project Ga0189289, IMG submission 130313) | Marine microbial communities from the Costa Rica Dome - UW106 mini metaG | ecosystem: Environmental > Aquatic > Marine > Oceanic > Photic zone | place: Costa Rica: the Eastern Pacific...
GATGCGTAATACTCATTGTTCTTTAAGGAGTTAAACACCATGAACGAGATCGTGCTACCCAAGCAACTGAACAATGCGAAGGCATCTACTGTCGCCTCTTCGGACGAAGAACAAAAAGCGCAGGACACCATCAGTTGCGACACAAAGTCAAAGGTAGAAAACGATTATTCTCATCCGGCGCATCAAAACCCTATTGGTTTGAAACGCAGTTACCCAGAGGATTTTGTGGCCGATGCGGCGTACAAAGCCGCGATGCCCGATCTTCAAAACGGGCCGTCGAGCCTGATCAAGGGGTCCAAGACCGAAATTCAGCATGTTGGCATTTCGAATTTCCGCCTGCCGCTAAAATGGCAGACACGCGCGGGTGAACCTTTAACGCTGGAGACATCCGTGACGGGGTCGGTCTCTCTTGAGGCGACGAAGAAGGGCATCAATATGAGCCGGATTATGCGCTCATTCTACAAGTATGCCGAGGCTCCTTTCAATCTTGAGACCGTCGAGCAAATTCTGACAAGCTATCTAGATGACCTCAAAAGTTTTGATGCGCGGCTGCAACTCAGCATGCGCTACCCAATGCTAAAACGTTCATTGCGCAGCAATCTTGAGGGATACCAGTACTATGACGTTGCCTATGAGGTGATCCGCAAAGGCGCATCATCAACGAAAATAGTGCATTTCGACTACGTCTATTCCTCGACCTGTCCGTGTTCGCTGGAACTGTCTGAGCATGCGCGCATCAACCGCGGTCAGATCGCGACGCCACACTCTCAACGGTCCGTAGCACGTATTTCGGTTGCGGTCGAAGGTGGCAAAACGATTTGGGTCGAAGATCTCGTAGATCTATGCCTGACAGCTATTCCAACAGAAACGCAAGTGATGGTGAAGCGTGAAGACGAACAGGCGTTCGCTGAATTGAACGGGTCGAATCCGATCTTTGTCGAAGACGCTGTGCGACTTATTTTTGCTGGCCTTGATCGGGAAAGCCAAATCGGTGACTTCCGCGTGATCGCAAGCCACCAAGAGTCACTGCATAGCCACGATGCAGTCTCGATCCTGACCAAGGGCCGCACGTTCGAACAGGTGAGCTATGATCACAGACTGTTCTCGTCTATGTATCACGTGGGTTGAGGTCGGCTGATTACGACGACGGGCGCGGACGATAGCCGGTGAGGTGTTCCCCACCATCCAAAGCGATCATCTGCCCCGTTATCGCTTTTTGAGAAAGCAGGAAGCGGATCGTTTCGCATACTTCAGACAAAGACGCAGGCCTTTGCAGGGGCAGCTGTGAACAGCGGTCACGAAAATGCTCTTCTGTCCGGCCCGCTTCTGGCAAAATTGGACCGGGCCCGATTGCATTGACCCGGATCCTTGGTGCAAATTCTTCTGCCAAGATCTGTGTCAGGTTCCAAAGCCCCGATTTAGATAGCGTGTAAGTGAGGTGACGCGGCGAAGGACTAAGCACCCTGGAATCAATCACATTCACAATGGTGCCGCCCGCCTGTTCCGGCAAACGATCCGCAAAATGCTGGCACAATAACAAGGGCGATTTGACGTGCACCCCCATGTGTTGCTCAAAGGTCTCCGACGTGGCTGATGGCAAATCGTCCCATTCAAATACAGACGCATTGTTGACCAGGACGCCGATCGGTCCGCAGAGGTTTTCTGCCCTTTCAATCAACTTCGATGCTTCGTCGGGAATGGAAAGATCAGCCTGTACAATTTCGGCACGCCCCCCAGCAGCTTCGATGTCATTTTTGAGACGGCCGGCCGCAACCTTTGAGCCATTGTAGTGGATGACAACGCGCCAGCCGGCCCCTGCCAGGTCCGCAGCGATCGCCCGCCCTAAACGCTTCGCAGCCCCGGTAACCAAAACAGCGCTGTTTTGCGGTGCCGGCTGTTCATACGCATCAGTAAAGAAAATATCGTCGACGTTAAGCGCGGGCTTGGTAATTGGGGCCACTTTATTCATTGATACTGTCCGTTGCGATTGGAGAAAATTGGATCGGGACCTTTTAGTCAATTACGCAGTACTGCCGCATATGGATCAGTAACTACCCGTTGCATCTGCTATTTTCTGGTTTGAGACTGGGCCCGCTTTCTTTCTGCAAGGTGGCTGATGGTTTAAAATATCGGTATTTCACTTTGTGAGTGCCAGCGCCGAAGCGCCACCGATCAGCGCTCATAACGGCTGAGAGCACCTGCGGACAGTTGGCTTCCGTTGATGTGATTTTGCAAAGTCCGCTTTCTGCGCATCGCTGCTATTGGTTGACCTTAAATTTTGTCCTAGCAGCGTCACCTTTGCCATTTGGCCTTGCCCGAACTGGTTCAACGCCTTGCCAGCGTATCCGGGGAGTTCCAGCCAAAAGAGCTACTCAAAGCGTGATTGTAAATTTTCAGACGCTAATGCCGTAGCGGGGCGACTGTGCAGTCAAGCAGTCGAGAAATGCGACGTTTATAGGCTTGGTATAGAGAACAATTTGGCGTGTCATTGGGCTAGGCCGGGTGGGCTGTGATACCGTGTATGACAGGGAGACCCGCAACAGGTTCAGATTTGGTTAAGATGCAAGCATAACAATCCAACGCCACACGTACCGCTAAAGGGGTGCCCCCTCCAGTCAATGGCCACCAAGCCATTGCTTTCAATAACAAACCAGCGGTGCTGTCAGGCGAAGGCGAACTCGTCTCATCCATGCCAACAAGACTATCCTTAACAACCTAGGTGCCACTGAGAATGTCCGCAGTTGAAGTGACCACGCCAAAATGTCGGTTTTAAATGCCCATGCCATTCGATAGAATTTGTTTTCAAGATCGACTTTGTGGGGATCAAAATGCAATCGATTGCGCCTGACGGTATGAACGCTATTTCACGGCATGCGATTGCGCGGCCAAAGCTCTGGTTCTGGCTGAGCGGGGGGCTTGTGGCCCTGATGCTGGCTTTGGTGCTGGCGCCCACCTTCAGCACAGGCGTGGCCCGGGCCCTGCACCCGCTGACCATCGACACAGATCCTGAAAACATGCTGCCGGCCGAGGCTCCCGTGCGCGTGTTTCACAATGAGATGAAGGCTCTTTTTGATCTGCACGACATGATCGTGGTCGGCGTGGTCAATCCCGAGCGGGGCGTATTCACCCCCGAAACGCTGGCGGATATCGATCACCTAACAGAGGTGGCCCGCGCTGCAACCTGGCAGGACGATGGCCTGCCGCGCGGGGCCGTGTCAGCAGAAATTATCGCCCCTGGCATGGTGGACTACGTGGCGCAAGATGGAGCGGGCGCAGTACAGTTTCGCTGGCTGATGGAGAGCCCGCCCGCGGATGCGGAAGCCGCGCTGGAGGTGGCCCGGAACGCCAAGGCGATGCCAATGCTGGACAATTCTCTGATATCAGAGGCGGGGGATGCGCTCGCGCTTTACGTTCCGATCCATCACAAGGAAGACAGCTACCTTGTGGCCAAACAGCTGCGCGCGGCGATCGATACCTTTGACAATGGCGACACCTATCACATCACGGGGCTGCCGATTGCACAGGATCAATTCGGCATCGAGATGTTCATCCAGATGGCGATTTCCGCTCCCGCAGCGATGATGCTGATCTACGGCTTGATGTGGTTCTTCTTCCGGCAGTGGAATGTGATCATCGCGCCGATGGTGGTGGCCATGGTGTCGGTGCTGGTGACGATGGGCGCATTGGTGATCACCGGCAATACGGTGCACATCATGTCTTCGATGATCCCGATCTTTATCATGCCGATAGCCGTGCTGGACGCGGTGCATTTGCTCTCGGCGTTTCATGATACCTACCCGCGCTACAAGGATCGCCAAAAGACGCTGGCTCATGTGCTGCAGGATCTGTGGAAGCCGATGCTGTTCACCTCTTTGACCACGGCGGTGGGCTTTGCCTCTCTGGCGATGGCAGATATCCCGCCCGTGCAGGTGTTCGGCATATTCGTGGCGTTGGGGGTGTTGCTGGCATGGCTGGCAACGATGGCTTTGGTGCCTGCCTATCTCGTGCTGATGCCCGAGCGGCACATTGAGCAGTTTTGTCGAAAGAGTGCGGTCGAGATCGAGACGACGCGCTTGACGCGGTTTTTGCATGGGATGGGCCGGTTTGCCTATCACGGCAAGTATGTCGTGCTGGGGGGGGCGCTGGCACTTTATGGTGTGTCCTACTACGGGATCAGCCGCATCCAGATCAACGATAACCCGGTAAAGTGGTTTCATGCTGGCCATGAAATCCGGTTGGCCGATGCGGATTTGAATGCCCGCTTCGCCGGCACCTACATGGCCTATCTGGCTTTTGACGCGGGCCCGTTTGCAGCACTTGATGCCGCCGAGGTCGAGGCCCTGCCGGAACCGGCGCGATCAGGCCTGCAGGCGCGTTTGTCAGAGCCGCTCAATGATCTTTATGCGTTGGCTGAAGAGCGCATGGTCGAGGAGACCGATGATGCAAGCCACGCTGCCTGGCTGGCGGCCTTGGACCTGCTTGATGCCAAGGCAGCTGAGGCCGAGCTGTTCAAGTCGCCCGAAGTGTTGCGCTGGATTGAGGCGCTCCAGGCCCATGCCCATGCCCATCCCAATGTGGGCAAAACCAACAGCGTTAACGAGATCATCAAGACCGTTCATCGCGAATTGAACCTCGGCGAGGCAAAAGACTACCGGATCCCTGACAGCCAGAGCGCAGTTGCCCAAACCTTGCTGACCTTTGAAAGCAGCCACCGCCCCACGGATTTGTGGCACTTCGTGACGCCCGATTTCCGGCAGGCAAACCTGTGGTTCCAACTGCGCAGCGGCGACAATGCGGACATGGTGGCCGTTTCCGAAGCGGTCGATGCGTGGATCGCCGAAAACCCGCCACCTGCCGCCCTGTCCCATGACTGGTTCGGGCTGACCTATATCAACGTCGTCTGGCAGCAGGAAATGGTGGCTGGGATGCTCACTGCCTTTCTGAGCAGTTTTGTCATCGTGCTGGCGATGATGGTGCTGCTGTTCCGCTCGGTGAGTTGGGGCATTCTGTCCATGGTGCCGCTGACATTGTCCATCGGGGTGATCTACGGACTGTTGGGGATTGTCGGGAAGGATTACGACATGCCCATTGCCGTGCTGTCTTCCCTGAGCCTGGGGCTGGCGATCGATTATGCCATTCATTTCGTTCAGCGCAGCCGCGCTCTCGAGGCCGCTACACTTAACTGGAAAGACGCCTTGCAGGGCGTCACCGGGGAACCCGCCCGGGCGATCTATCGCAATATCATCATTGTTGGTGTTGGCTTCTTGCCGCTGCTGTTGGCCCCTCTGACGCCCTACAACACTGTGGGCGTGTTCATATCGCTAATCCTGCTTGTATCAGGATTTGCGTCCTTGCTGATCCTGCCCGCTCTGATCACCTTGCTTCAGAGCTGGCTGTTTAACAGGCCTGCACGCGCCCGAACGGAGGCCGCTGAATGAAGCAGATTCTCATCACACTATTCGTCTTGATGTTTGCAACGCAGATACAGGCACAATCTGCGCAGGACATCATGAACCGTGCCAGCGCCGCGATCTACTATCCTGGTGCCGATGTGCGCGGGGATGTCTCGATGACCATTGTCGACGATCAGGGGCGCAAGCGATCACGCTCTCTGGCACTGTTGCGGCGCAACGAGGGTGCAGCCAATGCCGATCAACAGATGTATATCTATTTCACCCGCCCGAGCGATGTGAACCGCACGGCCTTCCTAGTTTGGAAGAACACGCGGGGGGCCGATGATCGCTGGATGTATTTACCCGCCTTGGATCAGTTGAAGCGCATAGCGGCCAGCGACGAGCGCACCAGCTTCTTTGGATCGCATTTCTTCTACGAGGATGTGTCTGGCCGGCTGCCCAACGAGGATAGGCACGAATTGGTCGAAACCAATGGCACCTATCACGTCATGCGCAGCACACCCCGCAAGGCCGGCAAGGTCGAGTTTGCCTCCTATGTGACCTACATTGAGCGCAACTCGATGATCCCGACACGGATGGAATTCTACAAGGCCGATGGTACCCTGTATCGCTTGATGGAGGTGCTGGCCGTAAACACCATTCAAGGGGTGCCCACGGTCACTCAGATCCGCATGACCGACAATGATATGGGCGGCAACACCACGCTGCGCTACCGCAATGTCAGCTATGGCAATGGCTTTGACAGCGATCTGTTTTCCGAGCGCTCCCTGCGGGCCCCGCCGATGGAGCACCTACGCTGATGCGTGCGCTGACAGCCCTTGTTCTGATCCTTGTTGCGGCGCCCCCGGCCTTTGCTGAGATACCAGCCCTGCCGCCGGGCTTGGGCGGCCAGCCTGAGCTGCCGCCGGGCTTGGGGGGGCAACCTGAGCTGCCCCCGGGCCTTGGTGGCGCGCCGGAACTGCCGGCCGGCCTTGATGGGGTCGACACATCTGGCCAAGTGGCAATCGAATTGGAGGAACCCAGCGCGATTTTCACGGGCTTTTTTGATCTGCGCTATGGGGCACGCACCCAAGATAACTCCCTGATGCCGCGAGGCATCCTTGGCGAAGGGCGGCTGCATCTTGAGGCCGGTTTCGGCACAACGATCCAGACCCGGCTCGCCTTCGATGTGGTGGGCGATGCGGTTTTGCTGGGCCAGTCTCTTGATCTGAATGCGGGCACTGGTGCGCTCGACCTGCGGCAGGCCAATGTCAGATTTAGCCCAGTTGCCTCCGTGGACGTCAAATTGGGGCGTCAGATCCTTACCTGGGGCACCGGTGATCTGCTCTTCATCAACGATCTCTTCCCAAAGGATTACGAAAGCTTCCTGGTCGGTCGGGATATCGAGTATCTCAAGGCGCCGTCTGATGCGCTTAAGCTGTCATTCTTCAACGACATCGTGAATCTCGACTTGGTCTACACGCCGCAATTTGATCCCGATCGCTATGTCGATGGGGAGCGCCTGTCGTTCTTCAGCCCCATCGCGGGCAGCCAGATAGGGAGTACGGCGATTCCGGTTGCTCTGCCCGATGACAGCTTTTCAGATGATGAGTTGGCGCTGCGCCTGTATCGCACTGTCGCGGGCTTTGAGTTGGCCGCGTATTTCTACGATGGGTTTTGGAAAAGCCCTGTTGGCTATGACACGGCCCTGGCTGAAAACACCTTTCCGCAGCTACAGGTCATTGGCGCCAGCCTGCGCGGCCCCGTGGGCCCAGGGCTGCTGAATGTGGAGCTGGGCCATTATCACAGCAAGCAGGACCTTACGGGCTCTGATCCCAATATCCCCAACAGCCAAACCCGCTGGCTGATTGGCTACGAGATAGAGGTGGCGCGCGAAACCACCTTGGGCCTGCAGTATTATCAGGAAATACGGGATGATCAGGCAGCCTACCTTGCCGCTTTGCCAATAGTGATGACTGCGCGGCCAGAAACCCGCGATGTGATCACCGCGCGCCTGACCCGCAGCTTCCTTGACCAGCGGTTGACGGCCAACCTGTTCGTCGCTGGCAGCTCAAGCGACAAGGACGGGTATGTGCGCGCGGATCTTAGCTATACTGCCTCCGATGCGCTGCGCCTAAATGTAGGCATCAATCATTTCTATGGGGACAGCGAGCAGACGTTTTACGGCCAGTTTCAAGACGACAGTAACGCCTATTTCGGGCTTCACGTTGGTTTCTGACCGGTGCTGTAAGACGAATTCAAACCCGTCTAAACAATGCCAACAAGGCTGTCTTTTGTGCCGTGCAAAGACACCGCCACTCAGCGAGAGCCGCGCGTCGGTTCAGTTTGAAATTGTCTCGTGAGTAAAGGTGCCGTTCATGCAGTATGTCTTCGACATTTCGCAATGAAAGTCGAAATCGAACATACAGCATTACTAAAAGGCGGGAAATCTCAGGACTCGTTTTGAAATCGCGAAAAGGAGAGAGTTTTGTCTTTCCGTGACGCTACGAAACCGCTCTGCTCTTCAAAAACGAGGTTCCTCTGACAGGACCTGTCGCTCCGTCCGGTCAGCCTCGGGCAGGGCTTTTCTGTGTTCTGGGCCACGATTTTATGGGCGCTCCCACTTTCTACTTTCGTTCTTGTTATGTCCGGGGGAGGAAAATCGCCTAAGTGTTTGAGCAAATTATGTATTGCAATAGTTCAAAATCCCCCGCCTTTGCGGGCGTGCCGGTTCGAGTCCGGCCTTGGGTACCATATAAACCCCTGTTTTTCCTGTCGGAAATGCAGGGGTTTATTGTTTCTGGCGGGTGGTTCTCAAGATGATTGTCAGCGCTGGGAAATCACCTTAGCAAGGGAATAGAGCGCAACAAAGGGGATGGATCATGCAAGCGGAACGGTTGCCGGACGGGACGATCAAGCTTTCTGGGCCGGTGTGGCATGAGATCTTTGCTGAGGAGCGGCGGCTGCCCTGGGCGCGGTGGTATCGTCAGATGCATGCCGACCATGGCGCGCCTAGCTATCTGCAAGCAGCTGAGGCGCTGGAAGCTTTGGGTGAGCCTGATTGATCAGCTGAGGGGTGGTGAAGGTAAGCCTTTGCGCAACGCCCCGACGAAGCCCGGATGCCGTTTTCCAAACATGGGCCAAATGATGGCCGCGCGGCGTCAAAGGGGGGCACGCCCCTCCTTTCGGGAACGCGAGGCCCCGAATCAACTCGAAATGCGGCCAGATTTGGCCTGGTTTTCGTCAAATTGATTCGAAAATCCCCCTCAGATTGGTTCTAGCCAAGGGAATAGTGTGGGGCTAATCCTTCAAATTTCGGCCTATTTACCTACAAATTGGAACCAATCGGCACAAATTTGTCATTTTGCTCGGCAAAAATTTGACGCGACCTTCCGACAGGGCGGTGTTCACGGTCTGGAAACAGTTGTGCAACTTTTGGGTGTCACATAAGGCGAATTAACCACGATTTAGCCGAAAAAACGCGAATTGTTCCGCATTGCGGAATTAAAAATCGGGGAAATCTGCGGGAAATTCCCCGATCTGTGATCAATCTTCGCAGCGGATTTGACGAAATTAGACGGAATATTGGCGAGATGGCGGCCCGCATCCCTTTGTCTGGCGCAATTACTTAAGTATGTATTAAGGAGCCCAACTGGGGGGCGACGTCTGCTGGCTGCGGGGGCGGCCAACGAAAACACTGTTGTGCATTCGAGAGAATGTGAGGCACTGCCACTTGTGTTGATCCTGCTAGATCAATGCGAATGGGAGAACCGGTTGCGACCGTTGCGGCCGGGCGTTTGAGTTATGCCCACGCCTTTTTTGATGTCACAGCATTATTGATTTGGCTTTTGGCGCGCTTCGGGTGCGCCGCGCGCCTTGGGGTAACCCCCGCGCGACATGAAAGAGGGTTGAGATGGCAAATTTGGTTCTCGATTGGTCCTTGTTTGGCTCCTATAATTCGGCGCTTGCCGCGTCCTCAACCGTTGATACCGGCGGTGTAGACGTTACGGTGGGGTTCACTGGCATTGATGATGGTGCAGAGGCCTTCATCATGAGTACAGACACTTACGTGGCTACGGACGATCCGTTCGATCCAAACTCGTCCCTCAAGCTGCTGGGGAATGGCGGCGATGAGGACGGCGTGTCAGATACATCTGTCGTCACGATGGACTTCACTTCCAGCAATGAACTTTACACAGACAATGTACAGAACGTTAGCTTTCGCTTGAACGATCTGGATGGGGGCTCTGATCCTTTCAATGCAGGTGGTAGCCATCTCGATGGCATTGAGATCATCGCCTATGATGCTGATGGCAACGAGGTTCCAGTAACTATCACGCCAGGGTCCGATATTGCAGTTGCAGGTGGCACTGCGACGGCAGCCGGAGGCAGCTGGTCAGCGACAGACGCGGAAGCCTCGGCACTGGTGCAGATCACCGGCCCGATTTCCAACATCGAAATCCGCTATTCCAATGGCGGCGACGACGAACAGCGCGTGTTCATTTCTGACGTCCATTTTGAGACCGTGGATGTTGGTGATCCGCGCGGCGAACGCGACGGGATCGTTTGGGGCACCGAAGATGATGACGTCATCGATCTTGGGTACACCGGCGACAACGACGGTGATATGGTTGATGCCGAAGATAATATCTTCCCTGAAAATGAAGATAATGACGATGTGATCCGCGCACTTGATGGGGATGATATGGTGATTGCCGGTGAAGGCGATGACGATATCGAAGGCGGAGATGGTTCGGACACCATTTTTGGCGAAGATGGATCAGACCTGATTGTCTCTGGCCCCGGGGCGACTGATGGCGCTTTGCCAGATCTGGGATATCCGGGCATCTATCCGTCGGACGAAGATCCTGAAAATGACCGCGACTTTGTTGATGGGGGCGATGGCGCTGATACCATCATGACGGGCGACGATGCCGACACCATTTATGGCGGCGCGGGATCTGACCTGATCGACGGCGGTATCGACGCGGATGAGATCTATGGCAACAGCGGTAGCGACACCATCATCGGCGGCGAAGGATCTGACACGATCAACTCTGGCTCCGGGAATGACCTGATTTATGGGGGGCTGTCGCCAGAATTTCCCGATGCAGTGAATATTCCTGATGCCTTTGATTTGGTGCCGAACAACGGCATGGATGTCATCAACGCCGGCTCAGGAAATGATACAGTTTTCGGCGCTGACGACGATGATGTGATCGGTGGCGGCTCAGGGAATGACTACTTGGATGGCCAGATCGACGAAGACACGATTTATGGCGGTGTCGGCAACGACACCCTGATCGGTGGCGATGGCGCGGATGAGCTGTATGGCGGTGGCGATGCGGATACGATTTCCGGTGGCGCGGACCGCGACAGCATCGTGGGCGCTGATGCGGGTGATGTGATCGATGGTGGCTCTGAAGGCGATGACTGGGACACCCTGGATCTGTCGGACTCTGGTCGGTTCCGCTTGACTGATCTGGTGACGGACAGCGATGGCAATGGCTTTGACGGTACCGTTGAGTTCCTGGGCGATGATGGTGAGGTGACCGGGACGGCGACCTTCACCAACATCGAAGACATCGTGCCCTGCTTCACCCCCGGCAGTCTGATCGCGACGCCGAAAGGACAGCGTCGTGTTGAGGATCTGCAGGAAGGTGACAAGATCATCACCCGTGACAATGGCATCCAGGAAATTCGCTGGGTTGGCCAGAAGCGCATGAACGGCATCGATCTGGCCCGTCAGCCCAAGCTGCAGCCGGTTCTGATCCGCAAAGGTGCCCTGGGCAACGGCCTGCCGGAGCGTGACATGATGGTCAGCCCGAACCACCGGGTTCTGGTCACCAATGAGAAGGTGAACCTCTACTTCAATGAGACCGAAGTTCTGGCCTCGGCGAAGCATCTGGTGGGTCTGGACGGCATCCACAAAGTGAACGTGGTGGGCACCACCTACATTCACTTCATGTTCGATCAGCACGAAGTTGTGCTGTCGGATGGCTCCTGGACCGAAAGCTTCCACCCGGGTGACTACACCCTGAAGGGCATCGGCCGTGACCAGCGTGATGAAATCCTGACCCTGTTCCCTGAACTGAAGGAAAAAGAAGGTCTGGACAATTATCAGGCGGCCCGCCGCTCGCTGAAGAAGCATGAGGCACAGATCCTGACCCTCAAACGCTAACCAATTTGGTTTGCAGCGCGCGGCCAGCGTCACCGCTTGGCCGCGCCGGAAGAGGAATAGGGGGCTGTTCCTTTTCCCAAATTCCCGTCTCCCCAGCCTGTGTGTGATGACCTTCAGGTCGTGTTTTGGGCTGCTGGGGAGGCGGTTTTTTCGTTTTTCCCCCTGTTGACCCGGCTTTGGCCGCGCGAAGATGCAAAAGCGCCGCCAACCTGTCCATCTTTTGCCTAAATGATTGGGTCTATTCGGCCACAATTCCAGGATCTTGCGGCTTAAATGGCGCGAGGTCCGGCCGTATTCAGAAGTATAGGCATGAACCATAACGAGCAGATCATAATGCCAGACCAGCACATTTCCCCCGCGGCCCCTGTGGTGCGCGTGCGACAGCTGTTGCGCAGTTCTGTGATTGCCACGGGACAGGGCGCATAATGGACGGATCATTTTTCATCTACGGCAATGACCTGCTGGCAGCACCGGCTCTGGCGGCCTCGCCTGGGCAGTTGGCTGTGTCTGGGGGCGCGGCGCTGTTTGGTGCCGGGCAGGTGGTTGTGCTGCAGGTTGTGGATGCCGCGGATGATGGCAGCTTTACCGATGCGACCACCATCACAGGTGTGACCGTCTATGCCAGTCATGAAGATTACTTAGCGGCGACAGTGCTTTACAGCTACAGCGGTGTGGCCACAGTCAGCACGGATCCCGCTGCGATGGGGGATGCCTATCTGGCGCTGGACCTGTCTGGTTTGACCTCGGCCGATGGGGGCGCACCTATGCTGTCTGACGTTCTGATCGCGCCGGGGGCGGATCTGACCGGGCAAAGTGACGCGATCACTTTGCCGCATCAGCAAGACCTTGATGAGGCCGGACCGGGTGTGGCGGATGGACTGTTCGATCTGGCCGCGGCGGAACTGGCGTACCAAGGCCCCAGTGGCGTGCAATATGTGATCGAAGGCACCTCAGGCGATGACGAAATGGGCTTCGATCTGGAGCCTGACGCAGATGGCGATCGCCGGGATTCCAATGATGCGGCTGATGGGTCAAACGATGATGTGTTCCGCGCAGGTGCCGGAAATGACACGGTTTTTGCCGGTCACGGCAATGATCTGATCGACGCCGGTCATGGCAATGACAGCATCCTGGCCGGTGAGGATGATGATACCATCTACGGCGGTGCAGGCGATGACACCATCCGTGCCGATGAGGGCAATGACCACATCTATGGCGGTCACGGCAATGACAGCATCGAAGGCTTTGACGGTACCGATTACATCGTTGGTGGCGATGGCGATGACTGGATGAACGGCGACCGCGGCTCGGACACGATGTTCGGCGGCGCGGGCAATGACTGGATGCGCGGATCCTTCGGCAATGAATGGATGGAAGGCGGCACCGGCAATGACTTTATCTGGTCCGGCTATGGCGATGACACCATTCGGCTGGAAAACGATTTTGGCAATGATACCATTGAGATGGAAGGCATTGATGAAGTCACCGGCGACGTTCTCGACCTGACCGCGATCACCGATGATTTGGTAGTGGATCTGACCCATGGCCTAGAAGGCTGGGGTGCGATCAGCGATGGCACGTATACGGCCACTTTTGAGGATGTCGAAAACCTGCTGTTGGGCAGTGGCAATGACACCGTGCGGCTGGGCGATTTCAGTGGCGCGGATGCGGTCGTTGGCTTCCGCCTGCCCACGCTGAACCCAGATGGCACCTATAGTGTTTATGACCGCTTTGATCTGTCTGCCATGACCGATGAGGGCGGTGAGCCCTTGGGCGATGGTGATCTGCGCATGCAGATGGCTGATGATGGCAGCGCGATGCTGTTGTTCCCGAAGGCAGAGAGCATCGTCCTTGTTGGTGTCACCCCAGATCAGCTGTCTGACCCGGCTATGTTGGAGGCGATGGGCCTGCCAAGTCTGGCGGGCACGGTGCCCACCTCAGACGGGGTGATTGACGGCACAGCGGGCGCGGATGTCATCGATGTGGATTACACCGGCGACGGTGATGGCGATCGCATTGATGCCGGTGACGGAACCGGCGGCGCTGGCCCGGATGATGATCTGGTCGAAGCAGGCGGTGGCGCTGATCAGGTCACTGCCGTTGCCGGGTCAGATACGGTTTACGGCGAAGCAGGTGATGATACCCTGCTTGGTGGCGACGGCGATGACGTGCTGCACGGTGGCGCGGGGCTGGACAGTCTGGTGGCCGGGCAGGGCAATGACACGCTTTATGGCGGCGATGACGCGGATTGGCTGGTCGGTGGCGGCGGCTACAGCTGGCTGTATGGCGGTGACGGCAATGACGGTTTCCGCGTTGGCGATGGCGATTTCGCGCTAGGGGAATCCGGCGATGACTGGTTCCACATCCAATATGACAGCCTGGCCCCCGATGTGGAGATGACCGTCATTGGCGGTGAAACCGGCGAAAGTGCGGGCGACCGCCTCAAAATTCTGGGGCCGGCCACGATCACCTATGATCCGGTGGATCCTGAGGCGGGCACAGTTGTCTGGGCCAATGGCGCGGTGCTGCATTTCTCGGAAATTGAAAACATCAGTCAGGTGTCCTGCTTCACCTCGGAAACCCGCATTCTGACCACCCGTGGCGAACGGCCCGCTGGCCAGCTGAAGGTTGGCGATCTGGTGATGACGCGGGATTATCATTTCCAGCCGATCCGCTGGGTGGGGCAACGGCGTCTGACCCGGCAGGATCAGATGACGGCGCCCGAATTGCGCCCAGTGCATATTCCGGCTGGGACCTTGGGGGCAGGGGTGCCGCAGCGTGATCTGCTGGTGTCACCGCAACACCGCATTCTGATCTCGGGGCCGGAGGTGGCGCTTTGGTTTGGTGAGGATGAGGTGCTGGTGCCGGCCATTCAGCTGACCTGCCTGGACGGGGTCGAACAGCGTGCGGCGGCACCGGTGACCTATATCCACTTCATGTTTGATCGCCATCAGATCGTGTTGAGCGATGGCGCCTGGAGTGAAAGCTTCCAGCCCGGTGATCTGACACTGGCGGGCATGGATCAGGCGCAGCGCGACGAACTGCTGGCGCTATTCCCGGAAGTGACCGTCGCCGAAGGCTATGATGCCGCGCGACCCACATTGAGCAGCCGCGAAGTGCGGGTTCTGTTTTCTTAACGTCCGCCCGCCTTGGCGCGCCAATCTGCCCAGGCTTCAGGCGTGTCCAGATCGGTCAATGCATTCTGCCCCGGCAAGGGCACCAGTTGGACCTGACCGGCATAGGATTTGACCACAGACCGCGCGCCTTCATCGCCAGTGAGTTGCCGCAGACCTGCAAAGCATTCGCGCGGGAAGATCACCGGGTGGCCCGGTTTTGCAGCGCTGCTGGCGCCTCTTGTGATCTGATCCGACTGGTGTTCCCCCCAAACCTGCGCCAGATCTACGGCGCTGAGGTCTGGCATATCCGCAGGCAGGATCATCACATCGCTGATGTGGTCGGGCAGGGCTGCAATGCCTGTCGCTAGCGAAACGCCCATGCCCTCCGCCGCATTTGGCACCGGGATAGCACGCACGCCTTCGGGCAATAATGCAGCCCGGTCATGGGTTTTACTGGGAACACAGGCGAAAACCTGCAATCCGCAGCTAAGCGCCTTGTCGCAGTTGAGGCGCAGCAATGCGGTGCCCCCGATCTGTTCCATGAGCTTATCGCGCCCCACACCCATCCGGGAGGAGGCGCCTGCCGCCAGGATCAGGATTGCCCGGCTCAAAGCTTGCCGATTTTCAGCTTGGTGACCCGGTTGTCCTGCCGTTCGATCACCCGGAAGCGGAAGCCGTGGAAGGAGAAGACCTGACCAACCGTCGGGATCATCTGGGCCTCATGAATGACCAGACCGGCGATGGTGTTGGCCTCATCATCGGGCAGGTTCCATTCCAGCGCGCGGTTCAGGTCGCGGATGGTCATCGCGCCGTCAACCATGAACTGACCGTCCTTGGTCTTCTGCGCCATATGTTCGGCTTCGTCATCATATTCGTCAGTGATCTCACCGACGATTTCTTCCAGAATATCCTCAAGGGTAATGAGCCCCTCGAGCGAGCCATATTCATCCACCACCAGCGCAAAATGGGCGCGGCGGCGCAGAAACTGGCGCATCTGATCGTCCAGCGTGGTGGTGTCTGGCACAAAGTAGGGCGGGATCGCGACGGATCCGATGTCAAAGTCCTTCAGCCCGCCGGCCTCTGGCCCGAAGGCGCGTTTGTGGATGGCGCGCAGCAGCTCTTTGGCATGGACCACGCCGATGATGTTGTCAGGGTCGTTGCGCCACAGCGGCAGGCGGGTGTGCGGGCTGTCCATACACTGTGCGACGATGGTTTCAGGATCATCGTCAGCATTGATCATTTCGATCTGACTGCGGTGCAACATGATCTCATCCACCGCGCGGTCGCCCAGATCCAGCGCGCCAAGGATGCGGTCACGGTCTTCTTTTTCCACAACACCTTCGGAGCGGCCCAGCTGCAGCGCGCCGGCGATTTCCTCACGCACGGCAAGAATGTGGCTGTCGGGGTCGGTTTTGACGCCAAATACCCGTAAAACTGCACGCACCAGCCAGCGCACCGCGCTAACCACCGGGGCAAAGACGGTGATCACTATGGCAATGAAGGGCGATGCCTTGGCGGCGGCCGCTTCGGGGTTGGTGATCGCGTAGGTTTTCGGCAGCACCTCCGCAAAGATCAGCACCAGAAGCGTCATGACCAAAGTGGCCAGCGCCACGCCGCTTTCGCCCAGCAGCCGTGTGAACAGCGCCGTGGCGAGGGAGGTGGCAAGGATGTTCACCAGGTTGTTGCCCAGCAGGACGGACCCGATCAGCCGTTCATTGTCTTCGGTGATCCGCAAGGCCCGTGCGGCACCGCGCGATCCCTTATCCGCCTGGCTGCGCAGCTTGCCCCGGGAGGCCGCCGTCAACGCGGTTTCCGAACCTGAAAACAGTCCTGACAAAACCAGCAGGAACAAAATTGCCCCGGCTGTGGTCCAAAAGGCGCTATCGATGACAATGGCGCTGTCGTCCATGTGAAGAGATCCCCGATCTATCCTGCGTTAGGCAAATCCCATACGCTCTAACCGGTTATGGGGTGGTGAGCGCCCCCGTTCAAGGGGCATCAGGGCGCGCGGGGCGGCATTTTCACTCTTCTGCCAGCGGATGGTGTTCCAGCACCAGCTCTTTCAGGCGATCTGCCAGCACATGGGTGTAGATTTCCGTGGTAGCCAGATCAGCATGCCCCAGCAGGGTTTGGATCACCCGAAGGTCAGCGCCATTGGATAGCAGATGGGTGGCAAAGGCATGGCGCAGGGTGTGTGGCGTGACGTTTGACGGGCTGACGCCGCCACGCACGGCAAAGTCCTTGATCAGCTGGAAGAACCGGTGCCGGGTCAGATGCCCCAGCTTGCCGGTGCTTGGAAACAGGAACAGGCTGTTCGGTGTGCCCTTTTCCTGCCGCGCCAGGGTTTCCTTGGCATCGCGTTCCAAAAGCCATGCCGCCAAAGCATCCCGCGCAGGCGGCGACAGCGGCACGATCCGTTCCTTGCCGCCCTTACCTTTGATCAGCAGCACCCGTGGATCCCCCCGGCAGGCGCTGACAGGCAGTGAGACAAGTTCACTGACCCGCATGCCGGTGGCGTAGAGCAGCTCCATCAGGCAGGTGTTGCGCAGCCGGGCCGCGGTGCCCTGCGTGTCACAGCGCGCCGCTGACAGCAGGCGATCCACCTCTTCCTCGCTGAGGGTCTTGGGCAGTTTCTTGCTGCGGCCGGGACCGGAGATTTGAATTGCCGGATTGTCGGTGCGCCAACCTTCCTCAAAGGCGAAGCGAAACAGCTGTTTGATCGATGACAGTCGCCGCGCCCGGGTGGAGGTGGACAGCCCCTCGGCCTCACATTCGATCAGATAGCTTTCGATCTGATCGCGGGTGACCGTTGCAAATGTCTGCTGCGCGGCCTCCAGAAACTGGCTGAAGCCCAGCAGATCCCGGCCGTAGGCGGCCAGCGTGTTTTCCGCCGCGCCCAGTTCAGCCGCCTTTGCCTCCAAAAAGGCGGAGATCCAGTGTGACATCGGATGATCAGTCGCCATCAGAACCCCCGCTCCAACAGAAGGGCCTGCAGCGCAGCCTGACGCGCGGTGTCTTCCAGACCCATGGCACGGAAGGTGGCCAGCGCGATGGGCAGTTCGCGGATCTCACCTGCGATGGCGCGTTGATAAAGCAACATCGCGCGCAGGATCACCTCGCCCAGGCGGCGGTCCGCCATGTCCGGGGCAAACACCTCTGGCAGGGCCAGACCTGCAAAACCCTGCACAATCGCGCGCTCCACATCGCTGCGCGCCTGAACAGATCCCGGCTGACCTTTGGCCAGCGCGGTCAGGAAGGCCTGATCGGGCAGGATGTCGCCCAAGGTTTGCGCTGCGGTCTCGTAAGACGGCGACAGCAGTGCCACGTGATAGGCCAGCTGTGCCGCATCGCCGGTGAGCGGCAGTTTGATCAGCTCCTCAGCGTAGAGCTTGGCAAAGGGCACCTCCAGCCGCGCCACCTGCATGGCGGTGAAAGCTTTGGGCAGGGTCCGGGCGACCGCGCTGGCATCGCGTGCCTTCAGTGCAATATCGAACCGTTGCACCGCATCAATCCGGTCCCAGATCCCGCCCGAGGCCGCAGGCAGCCGCTCTGAATAGATGCCCAGCAGCCGATTTGGTGCCAGTGCCCCGGTTTGGGCCAGACGTTCCGCCGCCTCAATCTTGGCCTTCCAGCCCACCGTGCCGCGCAGATCCGCTACCGCAAAGGCGCGGGGCAGCGGCGCTGTTGGCAGCGCTTCCCCCACCGCTTCGCGCAGGCGGAAGATCAGCGGCGACGGACGTACGGGCGGATGCGGCAGCGGGTCACCTTCAAACAGCTCCGGATCCAGGAACAGCTGCAACAGCGCCATTTCCTGTTCGCTCACCAGCCCCAGCGCATCGCCGGTGGCCAATGTTAGCGCCGCGGTGTTCCAATCGCCACTGCGCGCGGTGCAAAAGACCCGCGCCGCATAAGACGGGCTTAGGTGCGGCGCCCCCATCAGCTTATCACAGGCCAGATCTTCGTCACCGGTCAAGAGCGTGGCGTCAAACCAGCGTGAAAACAGCGGCTTGTCGCCGGCCCCTGTGCGATCCAGCAGGGCCTGCACAGCCTCAACCGCGCCCAGTTCCAGCAGGGCATCCAGACGGCCCTGTAGCAATAGACTGCTGTTGGTGGAATCCGCTGGCGCTTCGGCCTCAGCCAGCAGGAGCGTGTAAAACAACGCCTGCATCGAAGGCAGCGCCGTCACCTCTTGCGCGCGCAACAGCTCAATCAAGGAAGTGGTCGCGGAATACTGCCACAGATCTGCGGGCAGGCCGGTCACCTTTGAAGACAGGAGGCCCACCGCGTCATTGGTGACCTGACCCAGCGGCGCAACCGCCACATCAGGGATCATCGCCCCCTCAGACACCGGCGGTTCGCTCAGCCGGTCAGCATCAATCACGGGCGCGGTCACCGGATCGTTCAGCCAATCGATGGCCGACAGGGGTTCCTGCGCCTCAGCGGCTGTTGTCATGGCCAGGGTTACCCCCAGCGCTGTCGTCAGCCAAAGCCGCCGCTGTTTAGCCCGCATCCAGAATCACCTGTTGTCGGATTTCCTCCTGGTTGGGGGAGAAGTCAGCCCCCAGCCACGGCCCGATATAGGCGTAGGCCACCAAAGCCACCGCTGCCACCACCGCTAAGATGAAAAGCCATTTAATAAGACGCCCCATAGTCCTGCTGCCCGTTGTTGATGATTTTCTTTCACTTATAACTGGCCTTTTTCGCAAGATCACGTCATTCAGACGGGAAATCGAAAAAACGGCAGAGGTTGGCCGAAGGGCGGGGCATCATGGCGTGGAAGCTGAAGAAAACGGTTGTGCTGGTGGGCATGATGGGGGCCGGAAAAACGGCTGTGGGCAAGGCCTTGGCGGCCAAGCTTGGGGTGCCTTTCCTCGATTCGGATGCTGAAATTGTCAGTGCGGCGAACATGGAAATCGCTGAGATTTTCAACCGCGACGGCGAAGCCTTCTTTCGCCAGAAAGAAACCCAGGTGATTGAGCGCCTGTTGACCGCGGCGCCTTGCGTTCTGTCAACCGGCGGCGGTGCCTTTCTGGCCGAGCGGAACCGGGAAATGATTTCCGAAAAAGGTGTGGCGGTCTGTTTGAAGGCGGATCTGCAGCTGCTGTGGAACCGGGTCAAACATAAGGACACGCGGCCCCTTCTGAAGACTGAAGATCCCTTCGCAACCCTTTCAGAAATATACGAAAAACGCGCCCCGATCTACGCGATGGCGGATCTGAAGGTTCCGGTGGAGCCAAGCTATTCCATTGAAATGACCCGTGACAAAGTTGTTGAGGCGCTGGTGACGCGCCCGGATGTGTTGGAGATGCCGAAATGACCGCTGTGACCGTTGAAACCGTTCATGTTCCGTTAGGGGATCGCGCTTATGATGTGCTGGTTGGTCCCGGTCTGATTGCGCGGTCGGGTGAGTTGATTGCGCCGTTGCTGCGGCGCCAAAAAGTTGCGGTGATCAGCGATGAAAATGTTGCGGCATTGCACCTTGATGCATTGAAGTCCGGGTTGCAAGCGGCTGATATTGATATGGTTTACCTGCAGTTGCCAGCGGGGGAGGCCACCAAAAGCTGGCCGCATTTCGAACGTGCGGTGGAATGGCTGCTGGCGGAGAAGATTGAGCGCAACGATGTTGTCATTGCGCTTGGCGGTGGTGTGATTGGCGATCTGGTGGGCTTTGCAGCCGCAGTGATGCGGCGTGGCGTGCGTTTTGTGCAGATCCCGACCAGCCTGCTGGCGCAGGTGGACAGTTCGGTTGGTGGCAAAACCGGTATCAATGCGCCGCAGGGCAAGAACCTGATCGGAGCGTTCCATCAGCCTTCGCTCGTGTTGGCCGATACCGAAGTGCTGGGCACGCTGACCAAACGGGATTTCCTTGCCGGCTACGGTGAGGTGGTTAAATACGGGTTGCTGGGCGACGCGGCGTTTTTTGACTGGCTGGAAGCCAACGCCGAAGACGCCGCCGCTGGGGACATGGCCAAGCGGATTTACGCGGTCAAACGCTCGGTCGAGATGAAGGCGGATATCGTCGCGCGGGACGAGACTGAGCAGGGCGATCGTGCGCTGTTGAACCTGGGTCATACCTTCTGCCACGCGCTGGAGGCGGCGACGGGCTATTCCGACCGTTTGCTGCACGGTGAAGGGGTGGCCATCGGCTGCGCGTTGGCGTTTGAAGTGTCCTCGCGCTTGGGCCTGTGCAGCCAGGAAGATCCCAGCCGAGTGCGCGAACACCTGTCCCGCATGGGTATGAAGGTGGATCTGAAAGACATCCCCGGTGATCTGCCGGGTGCTGAGGCGCTGATTGATCTGATGAGCCAGGACAAGAAGGTCATGGATGGCAAGATTAACTACATCATGGCGCGCGGCATCGGGCAGGCCTTTGTCACATCTGAGGTGGATCGCGCGGTGGTGAAATCAGTTCTGGAAGAAGCGCTGGCGGCGCGCTAATCCGCCGGTAAAGATCCTGGAAAGACCCGATAAAGATACAGCGAAAACACCTGTTTTCTCTGGCTGAAATTCGTTTATCAGGCCCTCTTGTCCCGCAAGGAGAGGCCCAGATGAGACGTTCCGAACTGCTGATGCCCGCAGGCAATCTGCGCAAGTTGAAAATGGCTGTGCTCTATGGAGCTGACGCCGTTTACCTCGGCACGCCGGATATGAGCCTGCGCACCAAGTCGCAGTTTTCGCTGGAAGAGGTGATTGAGGGCGTTGCGTTTTGTCACGCCCACGACAAACGCGCCTATCTGACGCTGAACCTGTTCAGCCACAACAAAGACGTGCCGAAGCTCGATGAGTACATCGAAACCATCCGCAAGGTGCAGCCCGACGGGCTGATCATCGCGGACCCCGGCGTCTTTACCTATGTTAAGAAACACGCGCCGGAAATTCCGCTGCATATTTCGACCCAGGCGAACGTCTGTTCCTGGCTGTCGGTGGATTTCTGGCAGTATCAGGGCGCCGCTTTGGTGGTTCTGGCGCGTGAGGTCTCCTACCCCGAACTGGCCGAAATTCGTGAAAAATGCCCGGATGTGAAGCTGGAAGCCTTCGTGCATGGCGCCATGTGCATGACCTATTCGGGGCGTTGTCTGCTCAGCAATTTCATGGCCGAGCGCGGCGCCAATCAGGGCAATTGCGCCAACTCCTGCCGCTGGAACTATCAGGTGCGGATGCGGCTGAAGGACGGCACGGTTGAGGACCTGAATATCACACCGGAAAATTCAGATATGTTTGAATTTTTGCTGGAAGAGGGCTGCCGCCCAGGGGAGCTGATGCCGATCGAAGAGGATGGCCGTGGCAGCTACATCATGAACTCCCGCGATCTGTGCATCATGCCGAAACTGGATGATTATCTGAAGATCGGCGTGGATTGCCTGAAGGTCGAAGGGCGCGGCAAATCCGAATACTACTGCGCCATTGTGGCCCGTGCCTACCGCATGGCGATTGATGCCTATTACGCCGACCCCGCGGGCTGGGATCCGAAACCCTATATGGCGGAGCTGGAAACCGTCGGGAACCGCGGTTACACGCTGGCCTTCCATGAGGGGCGGCTCACCAATCATGCGCATAATTATGAACACACCGCCGCCATTGCCCAGTGGGAATACGCCGGGGTGGTTGTCGGGGTGGAGGCGGATGCCTTCCTGATTGAGGTGAAAAACAAGCTGGAAGCGGGCGATGTGTTGGAGTTCGTCTCCCCCATCGCGCGGGACACGGTGCTGCTGCGGATGTATGATTTTGAAGAGGCCGCGACAGGCGCGCGCAAAGAGGTCATTCATGGCTCCACCAAGACGGTGATCCGGGTGCCCTTTGCCCTGTTTGATCATGAGGACACCGACTGGCTGCGTGCGCAGTTTCCAGAATACACCGTGATGCGCAAAGAACGCGCCCTGACGGATGAACAATGGGCCCGGATCAAACTGGATAAGGTGGTGCAGGGGATCGAAAGCTCGGGCAAAAACCGCCCCAAAGCCTATGACCGGTCACGTGACAAACTGGTTGATGCCATCGGGGAAGGGGCCGCGGAACGGCGGCACAAAACCAACCGCGTTGGCGTCGAAGGCTGCTGCGGCCGTGGCTGCAACGGCTGCCTGATGTTCTGGCAGGATCCGCAGTATGAAAAAGCACGCGCGGAATTGCTAACCCGCAAACAGGGCGCGCAGCTGAGCCGGGCTGAGGCCAAGGCGCTGAAATTGCCCGCGGCGGAGTAGAGTGATGTTCGAGTGGTGATTAAGGTCGGCTTTGAGCCCAAAGTGCCGAACTTCTGTATTGCAGCTAAGGTCTGCTTTCCTCTTTCTTGAGCTCAGCTCCCTTTACATGCGAAGGTATTTCGAGAACCACCATTGAGGCTAATCTGTGCTCAAGAAATTTTTGTTAGTAGCTTTATCTTCCATTTTCGCCGTGGCGTTGGTCATCATAGGGCTATTGATAGGGCTATTGTTTTGGTCATCCGGCGAAGCGTTCCGTGGCGCAACTTTCAACAAAGAAGAATGGGCGGCAAATGGGGAATGCGAAGCAAACACTGATGATAGCTGTTCTCAGCAACGCCAACGATGCCCTCGTGGGGCAATGGTTCAGGACCTACGACAAAATTTCTTGCATAACCGAGAGACATCTAAGTCCGAGGTTGCAGAGTTAATCGGCGAGCATGACACCATCGTCGTAATTGGCGGCGAACAATGCGAAGCTCACTATTTGGGTATGTGCAGCGCGATGTCTATAGATGGTGACAGCCTGTATGTTTGTTACGATCAGAACGACACCATAGATCGATCAGGCTACATTAGACACTGACAGGCTGATCGCCAAATCGGACTTTCAAATATGGTACGTCAATGGCAGGAAAGTCCGCTGATGGTCCGTTTATAGCGAATTAGCGATAGGAAGTACTGCGCCCGGTCACGGTACTAAAAAAACGCCCACACCATTCAAGGCGCGGGCGCTCCAAATTCACAATCTCTCCGGCGCTTAGTCGGCCAGTTTCACCAGTGCGTGGCGTTTCTTACCGGCGGAGAGCTTGATCGGCTGCGCAAGTTTGGCGGCGTCGACCATCAAGCCTGCATCGGTCAGGTTTTCATCGTCCAGCTTGGCGCCGTTTTCCTTGATCAGGCGTTTGGCGTCTTTGCCGGATTTGGCAAGGCCCGATTTCACGATCAGCTGCACGATGGAGATGCCATCGCCCAGATCCGCGGCGGAGAGCTCCAGCGTGGGCAGGTCATCACCGACACCGCCTTTTTCAAAGACCTCACGTGCGGTTGCTTCGGCAGCGGCTGCAGCTTCTGCGCCGTGGCACAGGGTGGTCACCTCATTGGCAAGCACCACCTTGGCGTCGTTGATCTCCTGACCTGCCAGCGCGCCGAGGCGTTCGCATTCCTCGACCGGCAGTTCGGTGTAGAGCTTCAGGAAGCGGCCGACGTCGGCGTCAGTGGTGTTGCGCCAGAACTGCCAGAACTCATAAGGGCTGAGCATATCGCCATTGAGCCAGATCGCGCCGCCTTGGGATTTGCCCATTTTGCGCCCATCCGAGGTGGTCAGCAGGGGTGAGGTCAGGCCAAAAATCTCATTTTCCAGCACGCGACGGGTCAGGTCGATGCCGTTGATGATGTTGCCCCATTGGTCCGAGCCGCCCATCTGCAGCAGGCAGCCGTAGCGGCGGTTCAGCTCCAGGAAGTCATAGGCCTGCAGGATCATGTAGTTGAACTCAAGGAAGCTCAGCGATTGTTCACGGTCCAGACGCGATTTCACCGATTCAAAACTCAGCATGCGGTTGACTGAGAAGTGGCGGCCAATGTCGCGCAGGAACTCAAGGTAGTTGAGGTTATCCAGCCACTCGGCGTTGTTCAGCATCACCGCGTCTGTGTCGCCGTCACCGTAGCTGAGGTATTTGGCAAACACCTGCTTCATGCCGTCGATGTTGGCGTCAATCGCCTCTGGCGTCAGCAGCGGGCGTTCATCCGCGCGGAACGACGGGTCGCCCACCTTGGTGGTCCCACCGCCCATCAGCGTGATCGGTTTATGGCCGGTCTTTTGCAGCCAGCGCAACATCATGATGTTCAGCAAATGACCCACGTGCAGTGACTTTGCCGTGGCGTCATAGCCGATATAGGTGGGCACCACCCCTGCGCAGAGCGCTTCGTCAAGTGCCTGATAATCGGTGCAGTCAGCGATAAAGCCGCGCTCCATCATGACACGCATGAAATCCGATTTGGGGTGGTAGGTCATTGCTTTTGTCCCTTACAGCTTTGCGCCCGTGTGTATAAGCTGCATCTACCCAAGGGGGAAGGTGTGAATTTGCACCCTTTCAGGGGTTTTGCAGTGAGGGCTGTGAGGGGCGAATGCAGGAGCAGGCAAAAGACGCGCCGATCTGGGCGCTGGGGGCGATGTCAGGCACGTCATTGGACGGTGTGGATGCGGCGATGTTGCAAAGCGACGGCCATGCGATCCTGGGTTTTGGCGACAGTGGTTATCGCGCCTACTCCGATGCGGAGCAGGCGGTTCTGCGCACAGGGCTAGGGCGCTGGCCCGGGGAGGCCGGCGTTGCGGAGGTGGCGGAGCTCTGTGTGCAGGCCCATGCTGAATTGCTGGCCGGGTTTGAGGGCGCCGCTTTGGTGGGCTTTCACGGTCAGACCCTGGCCCATGACCCCGGCGGGCGTGGCACCCATCAGGTGGGCGATGGTGCAGCATTGGCGGCGCGTCTGGGGCTGCCGGTGGCCTGGGATTTCCGCTCGGCCGATGTGCGTCTGGGCGGGCAGGGCGCGCCGCTGGCGCCGTTTTTCCATTTCGCCTGCGCCAAGTGGATCGGGGCGACGGCGCCTTTGTGTTTTCTCAATCTCGGCGGCGTCGGCAACATCACATGGGTTGATCCGCGCAAATCCTCCCCGGAGGAACCCGGCGCGCTGCTGGCCTTTGACACCGGCCCGGCCAACGCGCCGATCAATGATCTGATGCAAGAGCGGCGCGGCCTGTCCTATGACAAGGACGGCGCTTTGGCGGCGCAGGGCGAAGTGGTTGATGGCGCGTTGGAGCTGTTTCTGGATGATGCCTATTTCCCCAAGATCCCACCAAAGTCGCTGGATCGCGATGCCTTTGCCGACATGCTGGATCTGGTGCGGGAGCTGGGTGATGCGGATGCGGCGGCGACGATGACCGGCATGGCCGCCACGGCAGTGATGCTGGCGCTGGATCATTGCCCCACCAAGCCGTCACAGATCCTGGTGACGGGTGGTGGGCGGCACAATCCGGTGATGATGCAGATGTTGCAGGCTGGGATCGATTGCCCGGTCAAACCGGTTGAAGCTGTCGGGCTGGACGGTGATATGCTGGAGGCGCAGGCCTTTGCCTATCTGGCGATCCGCGTCGCCAAAGGATTGCCGACCTCCAGCCCCGAAACCACCGGCGTCTCGGCGCTTGTTGGGGGCGGCACGGTCAGCCACCCAGGCTGATTGCGCGGGAACCGGCGCTTTCATCGTTCCCAAAATACTCTGGGGTGAGCCGCAGCGCGGCGAGGGGCAAAGCCCCTTGATCCCTCAAATGCTGAAGCCCCTCAAATCCTGACAAACTGATCAACCAGAACAGCTGGCGCCGCCCAAGACGCAGAACTTGGCGCAATGGGGGTGGTTCAGGGCAACGTCTGCCTCAGCCTCGGCCAGGGTGGTGCCCATTTCAAACTGTTCGTCATAGGGCAGCAGGGTGCAGCTTAACACCGTGGGGCTGGCGGCGCCTTTGCGTTTCACCACCATGCGGGAGGAGGCGCACATCACGCTGTCGGGCGATTTGTTCAGGATGCCCCAGCAGGCCTCGGTGATTTCCGGCACTTCGGCGCTCATGTCCATTTCGGGAAACAACACACATTGGGCCGGATTGTCCGCATCGATCTTATAGCCGCGTGCCTTGAAGATCGCGGCATAGCCTGCGCGGGCGGCGGCATCGCTTTCATGCCAGAGCGCCCGACCAGCAATGGCCATCTGCACATTGTTGTCCCGCAGGAAATCCATGCCGGTCAGGGATTTCTCAAAGGCGCCATTGCCGCGTTCGGCGTCATGCGCCTCCACATCCCAGTGATCCAGCGAAATCCGCAAGGTCAGCTTGCCAGGGAAGGTGGTGTTCAGCCGCACCAGACCTTCGCGCACGCGTTTCCGCATCATCGGCATCATCGCATTGGTGAGGATCAATACCTCATAGCCCCGGCGCAGGGCCGCTTCGGTCATTGCCAGCATATCGGGGTTCATAAACGGCTCGCCACCGGTGAAGGCAATTTCGCGCACATTCCAGCGCCGCTCTTCCAGCTGGTTCAGGTAATCCTCAACCTCGGCCACGGTCAGATAGACCAGCGCGTCATTTTTGGGCGAACTGAGGATGTAGCAATTGGCGCAGGTGATGTTGCACAGCGTACCGGTGTTGAACCACAGCGTATCGGGGTTGGACAGGGCAACATGGGCGCGGGCCTGCCCGTCAGCGGTCAGCCGGGGGTCAATGAATTTGCCTTCATTGGCGACAACCGTTTGGGAATCCTTCATTTCGCCCTCATCACTGCGTCTTGGTCGGACCTTACATGCCACGTTTCGCCAGCGAAAGGGCGTCACATATGGCTGACGCCATTGTGATAATTCAATTCAGCGACGATAAATGGATTGAATGCTAGACTGTGGCGCAGGGATAAAGTATCAGAGCGTCGATAGCGCTAACATACTCACAATTAGCTTGCTGGCTTTCGCAGGTTGGCAGGCGCTGACAAGGATAGTTTCATGGTCTCGCGTGTCATCCCAGTCGATCCCTTTGATCTGGTCATTTTTGGCGGAACCGGGGATCTGGCCCGCCGCAAAATTCTGCCTGCCCTGTTTCGCCGGTATTGTGCTGGCCAGATGCCCGAGGGGTCGCAGATCATCGGCGCCGCGCGCTCGGACATGGATGATGCGGCGTTTCAGAAACTGGTGAAAGACGCGCTGGCCGAATTTAACCCCGGCCCAAAACCGGATGCCGATCAGCTGAAGGGCTTTCTGGCTGCGCTACATTACGTCAAAGTTGACGCGATGGGCACCGATGGCTGGAAAGAACTGGCCGGTAAAATGCGCGAAGGCAAAGTGCGCGCCTTCTACTTCTCGGTCGCGCCCAGCCTGTTTGGCGCTTTGGCAGAGCGGCTGCACGGCAATGGGATGGTTGATCCGGACACGCGGATTGTTGTGGAAAAACCCTTTGGCCGGGATCTGGAAACCGCCAAGGCGCTGAACACATCGCTTGCCGCGCATTTTGACGAAAGCCAGATCTACCGTATTGACCACTATCTGGGCAAAGAAACCGTGCAGAACCTGATGGCGATCCGGTTTGGCAACATGCTGTTTGAACCGCTGTGGAACAGCCAGTATGTGGATCACATTCAGATCACTGTGGCGGAAACCGTCGGTGTGCAGGGGCGGGGTGAATACTATGACCGCTCAGGCGCGATGCGGGACATGGTGCAGAACCACCTGATGCAGCTTTTGTGTCTGATCGCGATGGAGCCGCCGGCGAAGTTTGACCCCGATGCGGTGCGCGATGAAAAGCTGAAGGTGATCCGCGCGCTGGATCCGGTGGAGCCGGGCGACATTGTGCGCGGCCAGTACAAGGCGGATGGGGAGCGCACGAGCTACCTCGATGATGTGCATAACGACCAGTCCAAAACCGAAAGTTTTGTGGCGATGAAGGTGCATGTGTCCAACTGGCGTTGGGCCGGCACCCCGTTCTATCTGCGCACCGGCAAGCGGATGAAGGCGCGCGCCAGTGAGATCGCCGTGGTCTTCAAAGAAACCCCGCATTCGATTTTTGATGAGGATGCCGGCCGTCACCGCAACACCTTGTCGATCCGGCTGCAGCCCAATGAGGGCATCGATCTGGATGTGACCATCAAGGAGCCGGGGCCGGGCGGCATGCGTCTGGTGGACGTGCCATTGGACATGACCTTCTCCGAGGCTTTGGGGCCCGAGGCTGAGGTGGTGACAGATGCCTATGAACGGCTGATCATGGATGTGATCCGGGGCAACCAGACGCTGTTTATGCGCGGCGATGAGGTGGAGGCCGCATGGGATTGGACCGATCCGATCATCGACGGCTGGGAAGCCCGAGGCGACCGCCCTGAAAGCTATGACAGCGGCAGCGCTGGACCTGAGGATTCATTGGCCCTGATGCATCAGGATAGCCGCCGTTGGAGGGAGATCCGCTCATGAACTTTGTTGAATATCCTGACCGCGATATGTTGGCGATCGATCTGGCCAACAAATTGGCGGGCGAACTGGCCAGCATTCTGCATCACGAAGATCGTGTGACCCTTGTGGTGCCGGGCGGCACAACGCCGGGGCCGATTTTTGATGATCTCTGCGCTGCTGATCTGGATTGGGGCAGGGTTGACGTGATGCTCAGCGATGAACGTTGGGTGCCTGAGGATCATCCGCGCTCCAACACCAAACTGGTGCGTGAACGTCTGTTGACAGATCATGCCAGCGCCGCCTCCATGGTGCCGCTTTATGCCGAGGCCGACGCGCCAGAGGATATGGTGGCCAAATTGGCGCCAGCGATTGAGCCGAAACTGCCGATCTCGGTGGCGCTGTTGGGGATGGGGGCGGATATGCACACCGCCTCGCTGTTCCCACGTGGCGACAACCTGCGTTTGGCGCTGGACGCCCATGCGCCTATTCTGGTTCCGATGCGCGCCGAAGGTCTGGAAGAACAGCGGATTTCACTGTCGGCTCATGTGCTGCGTGATGCGATTAACCTTCACATCGTTATCATGGGCGAAGATAAGAAAGAGGCGCTGGAACGGGCCCGTCACCTGCCGGCAGAAGAGGCCCCGGTGCGCGCCATTCTGGACAATGCAACGGTGCATTGGGCACCGTAACAGCCACTGAACAACCTGCCGATCAAAACGCCAAGATAGGACGCGACACAATGGATTTTCAGACACTTGCCAGCCACGCCAAGCGCACGCAGGGTCGTCATATTCTGGATCTCTTCAAAGATGCCGGGCGCGCCATGGCGTTTTCGACCCATGCCGACGGCCTGTTGTTTGACTATTCCAAAACCAATCTTGATCGTGACGCGCTTGAGTTCCTGCTGGCCGAGGCTGAGCGCGCCGGGTTGGCCGAAAAGCGCGATGCGATGTTTTCCGGCGCCAAGATCAATGAAACCGAAGGGCGTGCCGTGCTGCACACCGCCCTGCGCGCGGCCTTTGGTACTGTGGTTGAGGTCGACGGCGAAGATGTCATCCCCGGTGTGCGGGCCACCCGTGACCGAATGGCAGAGTTTGCCAATGCGGTGCGCGACGGCAGCTATATCGGGCAGGGCGGCAAGATCACCGATGTGGTAAATATCGGGATCGGTGGCTCGGATCTGGGTCCGGTGATGGCGGTGAAGGCGCTGGCGCCGTATTGCAATGGGCCACGGTGTCACTTCATCTCCAACATCGATGGGGCGCATCTGGCCGATGTGCTGAAAGGGCTGAATCCGGAAACCACGTTGGTGATCGTGGCCTCTAAAACCTTCACTACGATTGAGACCATGACCAATGCGGCCTCAGCCAAGGCCTGGATGGAAGCACTGGTCGCGGACCCCGGCGCCCAGTTTGCGGCCCTGTCCACCTCAGCCGAAAAGACCGCCGATTTTGGCATCGATGCCTCCCGCGTCTTTGGGTTTGAGGATTGGGTCGGTGGCCGCTACTCCATGTGGGGGCCGATTGGGCTGAGCCTGATGATCGCCATTGGCCCTGAAAATTTTGCAGACTTCCTGGCCGGCGCGCGTGCGATGGACGATCATTTCCGCAAAGCGGATCTGCGTCAGAACCTACCGGTGCTGCTGGCGCTGGTTGGCATATGGCATCATCAGGGGCTGGGCTATGCCACCCGCGCGGTGCTGCCCTATGAACAGCGGCTGGAACGGCTGCCCGCCTATCTGCAGCAGCTGGAGATGGAGAGCAACGGCAAGCGTGTTTCCATGGATGGGGCGGATCTGCAATCGGTCAGCGGCCCCGTGGTCTGGGGGGAACCGGGCACCAACGGACAACATGCGTTTTATCAGCTGATCCATCAGGGCACTGCCATTGTGCCTTGCGAATTTATGGTTGGCAAACAGGGGTTTGAGGCTGATCTGAGCCATCACCATCACCTGCTGGTCGCCAATTGTCTTGCCCAGTCTGAGGCCTTGATGAAAGGCCGTTCATTGGCCGAGGCGACAGAAATCATGGCCGCCAAGGGCCTCACCGGGGATGAGCTGGATCGTCAGGCCCGTCACCGCGTGTTCCCGGGCAACCGCCCGTCCATCACGCTGATTTATGACAAGCTGACGCCTTTTGTTCTGGGCCAGATCGTGGCGCTCTATGAACATCGCGTCTTTGTCGAAGGGGTGATGCTGGGCATTAACTCTTATGACCAATGGGGTGTGGAGCTGGGCAAAGAGCTGGCGCTGGCCCTGGGGCCGGTGCTGTCGGGTGAAGAGGTGCCGGACGGCAAGGATTCCTCAACCCGTATGCTGGTCCAACACCTGCAAAGCTGACCCGTTGGATCTGTGGCGCAGCCTAGGTGGGCTGCGTCTTGAGCTTGGGAATGTCGAAATCCGGCGGGGCAAGGGTGAAATCCTCCCACCGGAAACCCGGCGCAACGGTCACACCGGCCAGTGTGAACGCCCCCAAACACTCGGTGCGCTGCCAATAATCTGGCCCAACCGGAATTTGCGGCCGTTCGCCAGCGGAAAAATCCGTTCCCAACACCCGATCCTGCCGCGGCCCATAGTGCGTCGGCGATGAAGACACCAGAAGCGGCGCACCATAGTAGTGATGCCACAGCGTGTCGGAGCTTTTGCGGTGCCAGGTGGTGATATCGCCCTGTTCAAACAGCACGTAAATCGTGGTCGCTAGCGCGCCGGTCTGTTCGGGGATTGTCCAGGTTCTGGAATAGAACCCTCCCTCCGAATGGGGGGAGAGGCCAAGCATGTCGATGAGGTCTTTTGCATCCATACCCTATTATTCTAGGGCGTTTGATGGATTGCGGTAAATACGGTATCAGGGTGACGTTGGGGCAGGTTCACCCAATCGCCTCAACCGGGAATGCTAAACCCCGGCTCCGCCAGCACAAATTTCTCAAACAAAAATCCGGGCGACACGGTGCAGCCAACCAATGTGTAGGCGCCGGTACTGCGCGCCGCCTGCCAATGGTTCACCGGCACAATCAGTTGTGGTTCCTGACCCGCGGCCAGATCGGTGCCCAGCAGGTGATCCACCGCCGGGCCTTCTTCGCTGGCCGCCATCGAAAGGATCAGCGGCGCCCCGGCGTAGTAATGCCAGATTTCAGCTGCGTCGATCACCCGGTGCCACAGGCTCTGTTCACCTTCCTTCAACAGAAAATAGATGCTGGTGCCGGCGGCGCGTTCATCTTCGCCCGCCTCAGCCACCCAGGTTTGCCGGTAATGGCCGCCCTCGGGATGGGGATCCAGTTGCAAATGATCGATAATGGCTTGCGCGTCCATGTCTAACCTGTGGCGTTCGGAAGTAACTGAGATCAGGAGTAGTAGATGGCGCAGAAGATCGCAATTGTCGGGGCAGGATTGATTGGGGCTGCACTGGCGTTTCAGCTGACCCGGCGCGGCGCTGAGGTGACGGTTCTGGATGCCGGCCTGCCGGGCCAGGCAGCATCTGGGCGCAGCTTTGGCTGGCTCAATGCGTCCTTCTTTGCTGATGAAGATCATTTCCGTCTGCGTCTTGCAGGCATGGAGGCCTGGCGCCGATTGAAGGCCGATGTGCCGGAACTGTCGCTGCGCTGGCCCGGGGCGCTCTGGTGGGAAGAACAGGGTGAGGGGCTGCACAGGCTGCACCGCGATCTTGGCGCTCTGGGCTATCCGGTGGAGTTGATGGCGGCCGCTGAGGTCAAGAAACGCCTGCCGGATCTGGCGACCGTACCGGAGGAGGCATTGTTGTTCCCGGCCGAAGGTGCCGCTGAAACGGGGGAGGTTGTGGCGCAGCTCTTGAAGGCCGCGCAGGCCAAAGGCGCCCGGGTCATTGCCGGGCTGCGCGCCACAGGTTTGATCGAACGGTCTGGCCGGATTGCCGGGGTCGAGACCACCTGCGGCCCCGTAGCCGCCGATCAGGTGTTGATCTGTGCAGGCACTGGCGCGGCGGCGCTGCTGGACCCGCTTGGTATCAAACTACCGATGCTGACCCGTCCCGGTGTGTTGATGCGCAGCCGACCGCTGCCCCGCATCATGGATCAAATCCTCGTCACGCCGCAGCTGGAATTGCGGCAGGATCCCAGCGGCCGGTTGCTGTTCCCAACCTCGCCCGGCCATCAAGGCGACACGGCGGAGGCGATCCCGGACCTGATGCCCCTGCTTGCAGATGCCGAAGCGCGGTTGCAGACGCTGTTCCCCGCGCTGCAACCAGAATGGGAACAAGCCATGGTCGCGCCACGACCGGTGCCCGGTGACGGCTTGCCAGCGATTGGTGCCATCGGCCCGCGGGGCCTCTACCTGTCGGTGATGCACTCCGGCGCAACGCTGGCGGCGATTGTGGCGGAGATTGTCGCGGAGGAGCTGAACGATGATCCCCGCGCGCCATTGCTGAAACCCTATCGCCCGGATCGGTTTCAATAACCGCCGGACGCGTTGGGTTACAGCACTTGCCATTCGGTGAAGCTGGCGGCCTCACCGCGTTTGACACCAGCGGCATCCAGCAGCGGCCAGATCACCGCATTGCGGATCTCAAACCGGGTGCCCGAGGCGCTGATGCGTATGCCGTGGTAATTCTCGATAAACCCTTTGGCGCGCATTTCAGCAAACATCGCGTCCCGCTGCGCGCGATGCGCGGGCTCCGCCGTCAGACGTGAGGGTAGGGTGGTCAGCTGATCCCAGCCCATCTCCCACAGGGTTTGCGCGGTCACATTGCCATAGGTCAGCACCGGATCTGCCGCCCCGTCATGGCTCAGCACTACTGCGTCACTGTGATACAGCGCTTCTGCGCTTTCCGCCAAGGGACGCCCAAGCAGGCGCTCATAGCTCGCCATCATCAAAGCGGCATGGTCTGCCTGGAATTGGTTTTCGGGGGATGGGATCTGCATGGGGCCTCAGGTGTTTTCCCTGTGGTTTAGGCGCGGGATCGCCGCAGGTCCAGCCAAAGCCGCAGGGCCCTGTGCCGTTCGAGCCAGATCAACACCGCAAGGTTGGTCATCAGACCTAAAGCGGAGGCAACAGTGAAGCTGTCAACGAAAGGCACATCAAACAACTGCCGCCCGGCGGATATGTAGTGCCGTGCCGTTGCAACGGTCAGTCCCAGCGCAAAGGAAAGCCGCATCAAACTTTGATGCCACATGAAATGTCGTACCCGCGCCGCTTGGATCGCTGCGAGGATGGCCACACACATGGCAAGGCAGATGGCCCAAGTCACAGCGATGGTCAGGGTGCCGCCCAAGGCCGGGAAGGCAAAGACCATATACATCACTCCCAGCGATGAGGTTATCGCCGTCCAGCAATAGGTGTATCCGACCCAACGGTGCAGATGCCGGTTCCGTCGCCAGGTGCTGTTGAATTGCAATGGCCCGATCACGAAGAACACGACCCCAGGCACCAGATGCACTAAGACCGCAACGGGATGGTCGGCATAGCGCTGATCCACCAAAGGCAGCGCGCTGTGGCTCTGCAATACAAAATGCATCCGGTCAACGCTGTCGCGCAGAACCGGCCAACTGAACAGCCACAGAGTAAGTGTTAAAATCCAGGGGTGCATTTTATGTGCCGCCTTCGCTCGGTGCCAGATCAGCACAGCCCGGGGGCAATTTCCAGCACAGATCGCCAATGCACCCTGCGACCAAACCGCCTTTCAATGTTCCCCAAATACTCCCGCCGGAGGCGTCCCGGCCTCATTCGCGCACTCACCCCCGCATAACAAAAAGGGCGGGCACGTGGCCCACCCTTTTCAATCGCTTCTTGGTGTCCTGAATTTACTTCAGGACCGAACGACCCGCGTATTCGGCGGTTTCGCCCAGCACTTCTTCGATGCGGATCAGCTGGTTGTATTTTGCCAGACGATCCGAGCGTGACAGCGAGCCGGTTTTGATCTGGCCGCAGTTGGTGGCAACCGCCAGGTCCGCGATGGTGGCGTCCTCGGTTTCGCCCGAGCGGTGCGACATCACATTGGTGTAGCGCGCGCGGTGGGCCATATCGACGGCCTTCAGCGTCTCGGTGAGCGAGCCGATCTGGTTCACTTTCACCAGCATCGAGTTGGCCACGCCCTGCGCAATGCCATCGGCCAGACGCACCGGGTTGGTCACAAACAGGTCGTCGCCGACTAGCTGCACCTTGTCACCGATCTTGTCAGTCAGCAGTTTCCAGCCTTCCCAGTCGTCTTCGTCCATGCCGTCTTCGATCGAGATGATCGGGTAATCGGCGCAGAGGTCGGCCAGGTACTGGGCGTTTTCTTCAGACGACAGCGATTTGCCTTCGCCAGCCAGTTCGTATTTGCCGTCTTTGTAGTATTCAGACGAGGCGCAATCCAGCGCCAGGTAGATGTCTTCACCGGGTTTGTAGCCGGCTTTTTCGATCGACTTCATCACGAAGTCCAGTGCCACGCGGGTGCTTTCCAGCGCCGGGGCAAAGCCGCCTTCGTCACCGATGCCGGTGTTGTAGCCTGCCGAGGACAATTCCTTTTTCAGAGTGTGGAACACTTCGGCGCCCATGCGGATCGCTTCGCGGATGTTGGCCGCAGAAACAGGCATGATCATGAATTCCTGAATGTCGATCGGGTTATCGGCATGCTCCCCACCGTTGATGATGTTCATCATCGGCACCGGCAGGACACGGGCCGAGGTGCCACCAACATAGCGGAACAGCGGCTGCGAGGTGAAATCGGCGGCGGCTTTGGCACAGGCCAGCGAGACGCCGAGGATGGCGTTGGCACCCAGGCGACCCTTGTTCGGGGTGCCGTCCAGATCGATCATCGCCTGGTCGATGGCCACCTGTTCTGTGACATCCATGCCCACCAGTTCTTCGGCAATTTCACCGTTCACCGCGGCGACGGCTTCCAGCACGCCTTTGCCCAGGTAGCGGTCTTTGTCACCGTCGCGTTTTTCCACCGCTTCATGCGCACCGGTCGAGGCGCCCGAGGGCACGGCCGCACGGCCCATGGTGCCGTCTTCCAGGATCACGTCCACTTCAACAGTGGGGTTGCCGCGGCTGTCGAGGATCTCGCGGGCGTGAATGTCGATGATAATGCTCATGGGCCAGTTTCCTTTGTAAAAAAGACCGTTCACGCGGCTTTTAGAACGCTGCGGCACAGGGGAAAAGGGGGCAGATGCATGTTTGCGCTCACCCGTGGTGAAAAACCCGCAATTGGCGGAAAATCAGGGGAAATACCGCAATGGTTTGATCAAAATCAGACCAATATTTGAGACATTTTCGCCCGGATTTTTGCAAAAATGTCATGCGCTAACATTTTTCCGAATCTGTCGCGCCAGATGGCGTTCGCGCAGGTAGGTGTAAAACCCGGATCCGATGATCAAAGCGGCGCCAAGATAGGTCATCAGATCGGGGCGTTCGCCCAGGATCAGCATGCCCAACCCCATGGAGAAAACCATGCGGGTGTAGCGGAACGGCGCCAGCGCGGAGGCATCACCGATCCGGGTTGCCATCACGATGGCGTAATAGCCAACCATGCCGAAGAAAATCGTTACCGCTGTGATGCCCCAGTCATTGCCACTGAGGCCGACCGGCGCATTGCCCATGAACAGCATCAGCAGGGGCCCGGTGATCAGTAGGGAGCCGAAGCCCTGAAACGCCACGACGGAGGATCGGGTGGCGGCGGGCAGGCGGCGCGAGATTACATCGCGGGCCGAAATGGTCACCACGGCCCCCAGAACCAGCAGGGTGGCAGGATCAAAGCTGGTGGTGCCGGGACGGATGATCAGCAAAACGCCAAGGAAGCCGACACAGATCGCGGCCCAACGGCGCCAGCCCACCGTTTCGCCCAGAAACAGCGCCGCCCCTAGGGTGATCGCCAGTGGGCTTGCCTGAAACACCGTAGCAAAGGTCGACAGCGGCACCAAAGCCAGTGCAGACACGATAAAGACCGCCGCGACCCCTTCGCAGCTGGTGCGCAGATAAAGCACGCCATTGCCCTTCAACGGCGGCAGCAGGCTGACGCCTTCACGGCGCGCCATCAGGGCAAAGAAAAACGCACCACCGCCGCCCAGCAGGGTCAGAACCTGACCTGCGGGCATGACGCCGGTCAGCTGTTTGATGAACAGGTCCTCAATGGCGAAACACACCATGGAAAAGACCATCAGCGCGATGCTCTGCAGATTGTTCATTATGTGCGCTCCTCCTGCTCCCTCAGCCCTGTTAGGGCTTTGCAGTCACAGGGACAAGAGGCGACAGGACGTTGGGTCAGCTTTGCGGTTTGCTGATCGGCACGCCGTAGAGTTCCAGCTTGTGCCCCTTCAGTCGGTAGCCAAGCTTTTCGGCGATTTTTTCCTGCAATTGCTCAATCTCGGGATCGCAGAACTCAATCACCTCGCCCGAGTTCATGTCGATTAGATGATCGTGATGTTCCCGCTCGGCGTCCTCATAACGGGCGCGGCCATCGCCAAATTCGTGTTTGTCCAGAATGCCCGCTTCTTCGAACAGCTTCACCGTCCGGTAGACGGTTGCGATGGAAATGCGGGGATCGCGGGAAGAGGCGCGGGCATAAAGCTCCTCCACATCGGGGTGATCCGCCGATTCTTCCAGAACCGCCGCGATGGTGCGGCGTTGCTCGGTCATCCGCAGGCCCATGGCTTCGCAGCGTGAGATGATCGTTTCGCTCATTCCTGTCCCCAAATCTGATCACACCCAGCAGGTCTGATGTCGTGCCGTTCTTGTTTAGCCCGCTGCGTGGCTGTTGGCCACAGGTAGCTTCAACAGGGGGCAGCGGGCGGCGCTGATACCTGCGTCACCTCTTGGGGGCAAGCGGATTTGCCGGCCATGGCGCCAAATGTCACGCCGCAAGCAGATCGACCCAGACGGGCAGGTGATCTGAGGCCACGCGCGCCGGTCTGGCCTGATGCACCTTGGGTTTTTCAAAACGCAGATCTTTGCTGAGGGCAAAGCGGTCCAGTCCGGCAACCGGACGCGGCGCCGGATAGCTGGGGGCGGATTTCAGGATGGTCATGCCGTGGGTGATGGCCTGCAGCGGCCGCATTGATCCCCATTCGTTGAAATCGCCGGCAATCACCGTGGGCAGGTCACTCAGCCGATCCAGATGGCGCATGATCGAGGCCAGTTGGCGATGCCGGTTGCGCCGCAGCAATCCCAGATGGGTGCCGACAACCCGCAGCGGGCCAAGGGGCGTTTGCAGATCTGCGCGAATGGCGCCGCGTGGCTCCAGCCCCGGCAGTTCGATATGGGCGGTGCTCAGCAATTCGATACCCGGGCGGGCCAGCATTGCGTTGCCATGCCAGCCAAGGGAGCCATCGACCTGACCAAAGGGCAGGATGTGCCAGCCGTGATCTTCGACCAGATCATGCGGCAGGGCGGCTGGTCGCGGCGGCAAGCGTTTGTCCGCCTCCTGCAGCACAACCAGATCGGCGCTGATGGCGTCAATCACCTGCAGGCTGCGCCCCGGGCGTCGGCGCAGGTCCAGCCCGACGCATTTTTGTAAGTTGTAGCTTGCAAGACGAAAACGCTGTACCATCATACCTTTAAGATATGATTGATTTGAGGAGTGTGAACCCTGTTTCGAGAACAAACACTGCTTGCGCGGATCATTTGGCTGATCTTGCTGATTTTCGCTGTGGCCGAGCTGTTTGTCGGCAACTGGCCGGCCGCTTTTGTTGCACTGATGACGCTACTGTTGTCTATGGCCCCGCTTTACGTGGCGCGTTGGGCCGAGGTGGTGGTGCCACCCAGTTTCATTTTAGCGATTGTGCTCTTTGTCGGCGGCACGCTGTTTCTGGGGGAGACCTTTGATTTCTACGAAACCTTCTGGTGGTGGGATATCGTCATGCATGGCGGTAGCGCCGTTGGCTTTGGCCTCATCGGATTTGTGTTGGTTTTCATGATGTTCCAAGGCGATGCTTTTGCCGCACCTCCGATCGCGATGGCGTTCTTTGCCTTTTGTTTTGCGATGACCATCGGGGCGTTCTGGGAAATCTTTGAATTTGCCATGGACCAGATGTTTGGCCTCAATATGCAAAAATCCGGTTTGATGGACACGATGGGGGATCTGATCGTGGATGCGATCGGCGCCTTTATTGGCGCCAGTGCCGGGTGGCTCTACCTGAAGTACCTGACGCATGACGGTCCGCGCCGCGGTTTGCCCGCTGTGATCGCCGAGTTCATTGCAAAGAATCCACGCTTTTTCAGCCGTAAAAACAATCGTTAAGCAGGGCAAGTTAAACTGGTTCAGGTGCCGCAGAAGGTCGCCTGAACCACCTCATCCGGCTGCGGTGGATAGGTCAGCTCCATCGCCTCCGGCTGATCCTCATAGGGACGCGCCAAGACCTGCATCAACCGCTCAAACGGCGCCATATCGCCGGCAACCGCGGCTTGGATCATCTGCTCCACCCGGTGATTGCGTGGGATGATGGCGGGGTTCACCGATTGCATCAGCGCTTCCGGCGCGTCTTCCTCCGCAATGCGGGCCCGCCAAGTGGCTTCCCACGCGTCAAAGGTTGTAGGGTCGGTAAACTGATCCCGTGCAGCTTCTCCAGATAGGGATCTGAATGTATTGGTGAAATCCGCTCTCTGGTTTGCCATCAAGACCAGCAGTTCGCTGACCAAGGCTTCATCCCCGTCGCGCGGGTTGGAAATGCCGATCTTGGCGGCAAAGGTCCGGCGCCAGGCGTCACGGATCATCGCCGGCATCGCGTTCACCGCCTCTGTGAACTCCTTCACGGCGCTGTCGGTGTTTTCGACCAATGGCACCAGAGAGGAGGCAAACTGCGCCATGTTCCAGCCGATGATGTTGGCCTGATTGTCGTAAGAATATCGCCCCTGATGATCGATGGAGCTATAGACGGTAACCGGATGATATGTATCCATAAATGCGGCTGGTCCGAAATCAATCGTTTCACCCGATAGCGCGGTGTTATCGGTGTTCATCACCCCATGGATGAAACCGATGGACATCCATTTCACCACCAGATCCACCTGCCGTTCGATCACCGCCTTGAGCAGCGCCAAGGGGCTGTCCGCCGCCGGATAATGGCGCGCGACAGTGTAGTCATAAAGGGCGCGTAAACCGTCGTAGTCGCCGCGCGCATAGAAATACTGAAAGGTGCCCACCCGGATGTGGCTGCCGGCCACACGGGTCAGGATCGCGCCCGGCAGGCCGGTTTCGCGCTGAATGCGATTCCCGGTGGCCACAGCCGCCAAGGCACGGGTGGTCGGGATGCCAAGGGCATAAAACGCCTCACTCAGCAGGTATTCCCGCAGCACCGGCCCCAGCCAGGCCCGGCCGTCGCCATTGCGGGAATAGGGGGTGCGACCGGAGCCTTTCAGCTGGATATCACGGCGCTCTCCGTTTGCGTCCAGCACTTCGCCCAGCAAAAGGGCACGGCCATCGCCCAGCTGCGGGGAAAACCCGCCAAATTGATGCCCGGCATAGACCTGTGCCAGCGGATCCGCGCCATCTGGCACCTGATTGCCGGAAAACACCTGCGCCAGTTCCGCGTCAGTCCCGGTTGTTATCTCTAGCTGAGCGGCCAGATCATGGTTAAACGCCAAGAGAGTGGGCGCGCTGACCGGGGTTGCGGATTGGCGGGTGAAAAAGCGATCCGGCAGGGTGCCGTAGCTGTTGTCAAAGGGGATATGCAGGGTCATGTGGGGCAAGCTAACGCCCCACACAGCAAAGGCAATCCAATTCGATCAGCTTTCACGGGTCATCAGCACATAGCCGTCCCGCGGGGTGAAATGCAGCCGTTTGTAAAACCGCTGCGCCGCCTCATCGTCCGCACGCACTTCGAGGTGCAGCGCCTTCAGGCCCGCGCTTGCCAGCGCTTTGGGCAGTTCGCTCAGCACCTCATGGCCAATGCCTCGACCACGCACGGATTCGCGCAAGAAAATCTCATCCACCGTGCCATCAAGACCGCCGAACTCAATCGACCAGCCAAAGCTGATCACCACATAACCGATCGGCGCCATACGCGGGCCGATCAGATAGGCGACGCCCAGCGGGCTGCCCTCCAGCAGCGGCATCAGGGCCGCGATGCGATGATCCTGACTGACGGTGATGCCCATATGATCGTGAAACGCCGCCACCAGAGGCAACAGCTTTTCCAGATCTTCCGGCCGGGCGAGGCGCAGCGCGGTCACAGCCGGGCAATCCGCTCAGCGATCAGTGCGAAGAACCCGTCAGAGTCTACATCGCCCATGAAGGTCGCATTGGCAGGCCGGTCGGTCACGCCCCACCAATCGGCCACGGTCATGCCCATGGTCAGCTCGGACTGGGTTTCAATTTCCACATTGATGTGGCGGCCTTTGAACAGCTCAGGCTTAATCAGATAGGCGGTGACGCAAGGATCATGCAGCGGCGCCCCGTCGGAGCCGTATTTTTCCTTGTCAAACCGTTCAAAGAAATCGGTCATTTCGGCCACGGCGATCCCCACACGGTTGCCGATATTGCGGAAGGCATCATTGCGCGCCGGGGTGACCAGCGCCTTATGGGTGACATCCAGCGGCATGACCACAATCGGAACGCCTGATTTGAACACGATATCAGCGGCTTGTGGGTCGACGTAGATGTTGAACTCGGCGGCTGGGGTGATGTTGCCCACCTCAAAGTAGGCGCCGCCCATCAGAACGATTTCCTGCACCTTTTCAACAACATCGGGCGCTTTTTCAAAGGCGGTGGCGATATTGGTCAGCGGCCCCAGCGGGCAGAGTGTAACCGTGCCAGAGGCCTCAGCGCGCAGCGTGTCGATGATGAAATCAACACCGTGCTGCTCCTGCAGCGGCATGGTGGGATCGGGCAGCACCGGGCCGTTCAGGCCAGTTTCGCCATGCACATGTTCGGCGGTGACCAGCGGGCGGCCCATCGGGCGATCACAGCCGGCAAAAACCTTCACATCTGGGCGGCCGGCCAGTTCGCAGACCCGGCGCGCGTTGCTTTCGGTCAGCGACAGCGGCACGTTGCCGGCCACAGCGGTGATGCCAAGCACCTCGATCTCCTCCGGGCTGCCCAGCGCCAGAAGAATGGCAACGGCGTCGTCCTGTCCGGGATCCGTGTCGATGATGATTTTGCGCTTGTCCATATCCGCCTCCTTGATGGAGCGCGGAGAGTGACCTTATTGCGCCCGGATGTCCAGACAGGAGAGTTACGGCAGCGGGGGAAATTCGGCGAAACTCCGCGCCTCTCAATTAGCGTTCGGTCACCTGCTCCAGCCGGTCGCGGAAGGCTTTGAAGCGGCGGTTGGCCTGCGCCCAGGGGAAGGCATAACTGGGGTCGGGAACCGCCCAGCCGTCGCCGTAGTTCTGGACCAGAACATCGGGTGCGTTGCGCGGAATGGGCAGGCCAGTGATCGGGCAAACCTCTGTCGGCAACACGTGATCGGCTGCAAGATCGCCACAACAATAGGGGTAGACGTAAAGCTGACCGGCTTGGATCCAGGCTGGGAACAAATCGATGTTGCAGGGACCTGCGGTGGTCAGCTTGCGCATCGCCGGATTGCGCGGTGGATTCGGGCTGAGCAGGCCCTGATCGGCCAGCTGGACCGTGATCTTGTGCCAGGTCTCTGCGGCCTCTTCCTGGCTATTCGCCTCGAACACCAGAGCCAGATCCACATCGTCGTCATGTGGGATCAACTTGCCATCCCGCACCACCCCAAGGAGGGTTCCGGAATTGAGGAAGGCCTGAAACCCAAGCGCCTGAAGTTTTACAATGCCGTCGCCGACTGCGGACCAAATCTCATCATGATCCATGTCCTGAAAGGAACGGTGGAAAAACAAACCGTCCAGCTGGTCGGGACCAGGGCAGGCGTATTTCAAAACCTGTTCAAATTGCTGATAGGTTTCTGGCTGCCCGGCCTCGATCCCGGCGCGAAAGAGGCGAAACAGGGGTTTCTGGGCCTGACGGGCGCGGCCGCCGCGGGCCAGGGTCGACAGGATGCGTGCCTGCAAAAATGCAGGCTCCTTGTCCAGTTCCGGATGCTCCTCGGCCAGTTCGCCCAGTTCGATCACCATCGCGCGGGGGCGGTAGCCTGCCTGAGGTGTCAACAGATGTGCGAGGGCCAGCTTGCGAATATCTTCGGCGCGACGGCGGGCCTGCGCTAGGGCTTTGGAAGGGCGATCCATAACTTCACCTGTTGGGAAATATAACTGCTCAATCAGGAACCTATCTAAGGCGATCCCCCTGCCGGGTGCAAGCACCCAAGCCGTGACCTGCCAAGCAAAACGGGCCCCGAAGGGCCCGCTGAAATCACGCTTTGATCGAGGTTGCGATCAGTTGTCGAAATCGACGGTTTCGATCAATTTCAGGGCGGTGCCGCGCAGTTTAGCCAGATCCATCAGGTTGACCTCATCCGCCGTGAAGCTGCCCCAGCTTTTGACCAGACCGTCGGCTTCGGTGCCCGGTGCAATAGGGTATTCGAAGTTGGCTTCGGCGTAAATTTCCTGTGCAACGGGTGACGTCAGGAATTCCATCATCTTCAGCGCGTTTTCACGGTTCGGGGCGGCTTTGGTCAAGGCGACGCCCGAGATGTTCACGTGGGTGCCAGCGTTTTCAAAGGTCGGGAAAACGATGTTCACGCTTTCGGCCCAGGCTTTCTGCTCAGGGTCTTTCAGCATTTTGCCCATGTAGTAGGTGTTGCCGACCGAGATGTCGCATTCGCCGGACCAGATCGCCTTGACCTGCGCGCGGTCGTTGCCTTGCGGTTTGCGCGCCAGGTTGGCTTTGACGCCTTCCAGCCAGGTTTTGGCACCTTCTTCACCAAGGTGGTGGATGACGGCGGTGGTCAGCGCGACGTTATAGGCATGGGTGCCCGAACGGGTGCAGTAGCGGCCTTTCCACTTGGGGTCGGCCAGATCTTCGTAGGTGGTGATGTCACCCTCGGCCACGCGGTCCTTTGAGACGTAGAAGATCCGGGCGCGTGTGGTCAGGCCCCACCAGTGGCCTTCGGGGTCGCGGTAGGTGGCGGGCACGTTGGCCTCCAGCACGTCGGAGTCGACGGCCTGGGTCACACCGGCGTTAACCACTGCGCTGAGACGCGAGATATCAACGGTGAAGACCAGATCGGCGGGCGAACGGTCGCCTTCAGCCTGCAGGCGTTCAACCATGCCCTTTTTCAGGTAGGCCACATTGACCTTGATGCCTGTTTCGGCGGTGAACGCATCGGTCAGCGGCTTGATCAGCTCAGGCTGGCGATAGGAATAAACGTTCACAACCTCTTCGGCGACGGCCGGAGCGGCAACAGCCAGGCCCAGAGCGGAGAGCGCAGCAAATTTCATTTGTTTGAACATGGTCGAACCTCATTGGGATCTATTGGGATGATTGCGTTAAATAATCCTGCCTGCGCCCGGTCAATACCTGAATTAAAAAATCAGGTACTGGTCTTGGCTGCTTTCTCCTCCAGTTTCACCGCATCCCAGAGGGCATCCATCTCTTCCAATGTGCTGTCCTGGGGGCGTTTTCCGTCTGCGGCCAGCCGCGCCTCGACCCCTTCGAAACGGCGAATAAATTTGGTGTTTGCGGCGCGCAGGGCGGCCTCAGGCTCCACCTCAAAATGGCGGGCCAGATTGGCCATGACGAACAGCAGATCGCCAAATTCTTCTTCGACCTCAGCCTGGGTCAGCGTGTCGCGGGCCTCAACCAGTTCGCCGGCTTCCTCAACGATCTTGTCCAGAACGTTTCTGGCATCGGGCCAGTCAAACCCAACCCGTGCGGCGCGTTTTTGCAGCTTCACCGCGCGCAGCAACGCGGGCAGGCCCACCGCGACACCATCCAATGTGCCTTGCTGGGCTTTGCCTGCGCGTTCCGCCGCTTTGATGGTTTCCCAATCCTTGGTCTGCTGTTCTGCCGATTTGTCGCGGTTTTCGTCGCCAAAAACATGCGGATGGCGGGCCACCATTTTGTCAGACATGGTGTCGGCCACCTCATCAAAGGTGAACAGGCCAGCCTCTTCGGCCATCTGGGCATGAAAGACGGATTGGAACAGCAGGTCGCCCAGCTCTCCCTTCAACTCACCCCATTCCTGCCGTTCGATCGCATCGGCGACCTCATAGGCTTCCTCAATCGTGTAGGGCGCAATGGTGGCAAAGTTCTGCTCAATATCCCAGGGGCAGCCGGTTTCAGGATCGCGCAGGGCCCGCATGATTTCCAAGAGACGGTCCATCCCACCGTTTGGATCATGGATCAGGGCGTCGTTGCGGGGGCTTGTCATCTGCGCTCTCCTTCAGAGGGTGTTGCCGGCAGATTAGGCAAAGCGCGCCGGAGAGGGAAGCCGCAGAAGGGTGCGTGTGGCAGAAGAACGAGTGCCCCCATTTGCAACGCCGTCAATCCGCGCTAGACCAACGCCAAGAGACTACATCTGGGAGCACCTGACATGCCCGTCATCAACCGCATCGCCGGTTTCGCCGAGGATATGACCGCCTGGCGTCGCCATCTTCATGAAAACCCTGAACTGGGCTTTGACTGTTTTGAAACCGCCGCTTTCGTTGAGGGGAAACTGCGCGAGTTTGGCATCACCGAGATTCACACAGGCATCGCCAAAACCGGGGTTGTGGCGCTGATCCGCGGGCAGGGCGATAGCGAAAATGGTCCCGTGATCGGGCTGCGTGCAGACATGGACGCGCTGCCGATGCCAGAGGAAACCGGGCTGCCCTATGCCTCCAAGGTGGAGGGCAAGATGCACGCCTGCGGCCATGACGGTCATACCACGATGCTGCTGGGTGCCGCGAAATACCTGAATGAAACCAAAAACTTCTCAGGCACTGTTGCGCTGATCTTCCAGCCCGCCGAAGAAGATGGCGGCGGCGGCGGTGTCATGGTCGAAGAGGGTGTGATGGACCGGTTTGGCATCGATCAGGTCTACGGTATCCACAACGCGCCCGGCGTGCCCTTCGGTATGATGCAGACCACACCGGGGCCGATCATGGCGGCGGTGGACACCTTCCACATCAATATCACCGGTGTTGGCGGTCATGGCGCGCAGCCACATGTCAGCAAGGATCCGGTTGTGGCGGCCGTGGGCATCGTGCAGGCCATTCAGACGATTTCCAGCCGCAACCACTATGCGCTAAACGATCTGGTGATCTCGGTCACGCAGATCCACACCGGGTCGGCGGAAAACGTCATCCCGGAAACCGCCTATATCAACGGCACCGTGCGCACCTTTGACAAGGATGTGCAGAAACTTGTCATGCAGCGGATGCAGGAAATCTGTGACGGCATGGGCCCGGCCTACGGGGTTGAGGCCAAGCTGGACTATGAGGTCTGGTATCCCGCCACCATCAACGATGCCGCCAAAACCGCCTTTGCCGCCGATGTCGCGCGTGAGGTTGTGGGTGGTGAAAACGTGCAGGATGACATCAGCCGCGAAATGGGGGCGGAGGATTTCTCCTACATGCTGGAGGCGCGGCCGGGCGCTTACCTGTTCCTTGGCGCAGGTGAAGGCGCTGCGGTGCATAACACCAAATATAACTTCAACGATGAGATCAGCCCGATCGGCGCGTCCTTCTTTGTCAGATTGGTGGAAACGGCGCAGCCGGTTTGATCTGTATCGGGGGCAGCACGACGCGTGTGCTGATCCCGCATTGACCTTGGCGGGGGTCTTGATAGAATTTGATCAAATTTGGATCCATCTCATAGAGGGAGGCAGCCACAATGGCGCTGGAAGATGCAAAACACCAAGTAGATGAGGCGTTTACCCGCGAAGATCTGCGTGGCTTGACCTATGAAAACACCTTTGGTGGCGCGCCGTCCTTCCTGCGCCGCAAATACACCAAGGATCTGACCGGTGTGGATCTGGCCGTCACCGGGGTGCCCTTTGACCATGCGGTGACCAACCGTCCCGGCACCCGCTTTGGCCCGCGTGCCATTCGTGAAGCCAGCGCCTTGCAGTCACCGGATCCCGCCTATGGTTGGGATGGCTATGATGCACTGAGTGAGCTGAGCATCGTGGATTATGGCGATGTGGCCTATGACTACGCCAAAATCGCTGAATTTCCCGGCGTGCTGGAGGAGCATATCCGCACCATCCTGAAGGCCGGTGTTGGCACCATCACCCTGGGCGGTGACCACTTCATCACGCTACCGATCCTGAAGGCCTATGCTGAAAAATACGGGCCGTTGAGCGTCATTCAGGTTGATGCCCATTCCGACCTCTGGCCGGATGATGACTATGATCGGATCGATCACGGCACCTTTATGTATAAGGCGGTGAAGCTGGGCATTATTGATCCCAAACGCTCGGTCCAGATCGGTATCCGTACAACGGTTGAGGACTCGCTTGGGTTCAACGTGATTGATGCGCGGGCGGTCCATGAAAAAGGCGCAGCTGCCGCCGCGGCGCAGGTGAAAGAGATCGTTGGCGATCATCCTAGCTACCTGACCTTTGACATTGACGGTCTTGACCCGGCCTTTGCCCCCGGCACCGGCACGCCGGTCTGGGGTGGCCTCAGCTCGGGTCAGGCGGCGATCCTGCTGCGCGATCTGGCGGGCATCAATCTGGTGGGCGGCGATGTGGTTGAGGTCTCACCCCCCTTTGACACCACCGGGGCCACGGCCGTTGCAGGTGCCCATGTGGCGCTGGAACTGATCAGCCTTTGGGGCTGGACGCGGCGCAAGGGTTAAACCCATGATCAAGGCGCCGCGGCTCATGTTTCGCGGCGCCCATTTTAAACACAGAACTGAGGGGCGTTTGATGAAGTGGCTGATACTGATCCTGCTGGTTGCAATGGGCTACATCCGCTTTGCCCCCAGTGACCCAACCCGTTGGCACCGCCCGGTCGAAGGGCAAGCCGATCGCGATTGGCCCAATGGTGTGCTGCGCCTGACCGAGGCAAGTCTGGCGGATCTGGATGCAGTGGCGCAGGACTGGCCGCGCACCAAACTGCTGGCCGGATCCGTGGATGAGGGCAGGATGACCTATGTAACCCGCACCGCGCTCTGGGGCTTTCCGGATTACACAACGGTTGAGGCCCGCGAGACGGGCAGCGCGATCTACGCCCGCCTGCGGTTTGGTCGGTCAGATTTTGGCGTCAACAGCCGCCGTGTTGCGCAATGGCTTGCGGCTTTGCGGTAGCTCTGAGGTAAAGCAGCCCGCGCTCAGCTCGCGCCACATCGGCACATTCAGCGACATCTGGCATTGCGCCATAAACATGCGGCCATCCACCTGCATGCAGATGGTTTCCCCCAGTTCGATCCGCGCGCCGCTGCGATCCGTGCAGTAACACTCAATCGTTTTGCCGCCGCTGCTGACATCGGCGAGGATGGGCAGCGGCACCAGGCTCAGAGCCGCCACTGCTAGTTTAGGCAATAAACATCTCATGCGGTCAGGGTAGCACAGGCTGCGCTCTTGACCAAATCAGCAGAATAAGAAACACCGACACCCATGATTTCACTGGACCGACTAGAGCAGATCACCAGCCGTTTTGGCTATATCGAGGCGCAGATGGCCGAAGGGGGTGGCGACATCGCCGCGCTTGGGCGCGAATATGCGGAACTGCGCCCGGTGGTTGAACAAATCACCGCCTACAAACAGCTGCTTTCAGACCTCGAAGAGGCCGAGTTGATGCTGGAAGATCCCGAAATGAAGGATCTGGCCGAGGAGGAACTGCCCGCGCTGAAAGCTGCCTTGCCAGAGGCCGAGGCCGCGCTGCAACTGGCGCTGTTGCCCAAGGATGCAGCGGATGCGCGGCCCGCGATGATCGAAATCCGCCCCGGTACGGGCGGCGATGAGGCGGCATTGTTTGCCGGCGATCTGCTGCGGATGTATCAGCGCTACGCCGAGGCGCGTGGCTGGACCTTCAAGGTGATTGAGTTGAATGAGACCGAGCTGGGCGGCATCAAAGAGGTGACCGCCCATGTGAAGGGTGAGGGCGTCTTTGCCCGGCTGAAATACGAAAGCGGCGTGCACCGGGTGCAGCGTGTGCCGGAAACCGAAAGTGGCGGGCGCATCCATACCTCTGCCGCCACTGTGGCCGTGCTGCCCGAGGCCGAAGATGTCGACATCCACATTGATGCCAATGACATCCGGATTGACACCATGCGCTCCTCAGGCGCGGGTGGGCAGCACGTGAACACCACGGATTCAGCAGTGCGGATCACCCACCTGCCGAGCGGCATCGTGGTCACCAGCTCGGAAAAATCGCAGCACCGCAACCGCGAAATCGCGATGCAGGTTCTGAAGACAAGGCTCTATGATATGGAGCGGCAGCGAATTGACAGCGAACGTTCGGCGGATCGGAAATCGCAGGTCGGCTCGGGCGATCGCTCCGAACGGATCCGCACCTATAACTTCCCGCAGGGCCGGATGACCGATCACCGGATCAACCTGACGCTTTATAAGCTGGATCAGGTGATGCAGGGCGATCTGGATGAGGTGATCGATGCGCTAACGGCGGATCATCAGGCCGCGCTGCTGGCTGAGATGGACGCATGATCACGGTGCAGGCGCTGCTGTTGCAGGCGGGTGCGGATCTGCGCACAGCCGGAATTGATGGCGGTGATGCGCGCGCGCTTCTGGCGCATATCCTTTCAGTGCCGCGCGACCGGTTGGTGTTGATGGGCCCGGATGAGGTCAGCGCAGACGATCAGGCGCGCTTTGCGGCGGCCCTCGCAGAACGCTTGCGCCGCCGACCTGTCTCCAAGATCATTGGCACAAGGCTGTTCTGGGGCCGGTCGTTTGTGGTGACCGAAGACGTGCTGGATCCCCGGCCTGAAACAGAAAGCCTGATTGCCGAGGCATTGGCGGGACCGACACCTGACCGGATCCTAGATCTTGGCGCAGGGACAGGCTGTATCCCCCTGACATTGCTGGCTGAATGGCCTGAGGCGTCGGCGGTTGCCTGTGACATCAGCAACACCGCGCTGGCTGTCGCGGCACAGAACGCAGCGGCGCTGGACCTCACGGATCGGATCACATTTCTGCAGTCAGACTGGTTTGACCGCGTGGAGGGGGTGTTTGATCTGATCACCTCAAACCCGCCCTATATTTCTGAGGCGGAAATGGCGGAGTTGAGCCCCGAAGTGCACAATCATGACCCCCATTTGGCGCTGACGCCCGGCGGTGACGGGCTGTCACCTTACCGCGTGCTGGCGCAGGGGACGTTAACCCATTTGAAACCCGGGGGGCGTATCCTGGTGGAAATCGGCTGGCGGCAGGGGCCGGATGTGGCAGCGATTTTTGCCGATGCGGGGCTGGCAGAGGTTCGCGTCCTTCCAGACATGGACGGGCGTGACCGCGTGGTTTCGGCCGTCTTTGCGGGGTAATTGGGGCAATTGGCAGCCCAAGCGCGCTTGTTGCGCCAAAAAATCGCCTATCGGGGGGATTTTTCGCGCTTTCCTCTTGTCACAGGCGGGGTTGGCGGCTACTCAGGTGGTGTTGAGGCGCTGGATGCTCTGACGCTCCCGCTCAACGCCAAGCCACAAATGTCGTGATCCCGGTAGGAATAAGAGCGCAAGAGGCGTGAAGCGGGTCCGACATGGATGAGATTTGAAGGCTGGACAGCAGTAATATGAGATCTTCGAAATCCCGTTCGCGGTCCAAATCGAACCGCAACAACAATCGCTCCGTTGGCAATATTGTAAACCGCGTGTTCGACAGCTCGGGGCCTGAGGGCAAGGTGCGTGGCACCCCGCAGCAGATCATCGACAAATACAATCAGCTGGCCCGTGATGCGCAGCTGGCCAACGATCGTGTTGCGACCGAGAACTTTCAGCAGCACGCAGAACATTATCTGCGCATGCTGAGTCAGGCTCAAAAAGAGCAGGACGCGCGCCGCGAACAGCAGGAACAGCAAAACCGCGAACGTCAGGCCGAGCGGGATCGTGAACGCGCCGCCCGTCAGGAACGCGAAGCGGCCACACCGCCAAGCGCCGCCGGTACCGGTGATCAGCCCGATTTGCTGGACGCCCCCGTTGCCACCCCGACCGAAGGTTCGGAGGAAAGCGGTCTGGTGGAAACGCCTGAAAACAAAACCGAAAAGCCCAAGCGCGCCGCAAAACCGCGCCGTCCGCGCAAGCCCAAGGCCGAGGCGCAGCCCGCGGCAGAGGCAGCCCCGCCCGCTGACGCCCCAGCGCAGCCCGAAGCGCCCGACGCCCCGGAAGCGGCTGAATAATCAAAGTCAGACATGACAATAAAGGCCCCGCTAATGTGCGGGACCTTTTTGTTTGGGCAAGGCCTCGGACTTCTTAAGTTAATCAGCCTGCCGACAGATTGCGGGCCAGGGCACAGAATTGTTCCAGGCCTACGGTTTCGGCGCGGTCCGTTGGCTTGATGCCTGAGGCGATCAGGCGATCCTCCAGATCAGGGGCCAGCCCCTTCAGCGCGGCGCGCAGCATTTTGCGGCGTTGGTTAAACGCCTTGGCCACCACCATTTCCAGCTTCTTCGCATCGGCCTCAAAGCGCGGTTCGGGCAGCGCGGTCAGGTTGACCACGGCCGAATGCACCTTGGGCGGCGGGTTGAAGGCCTCTGGTGGCAGGCCCAGCACGATGCGGGCATCGGTGCGCCATTGCGCCAGAATGGCCAGCCGGCCGTAGGCTTTGCTACCGGGTTGGGCCACGATCCGTTCGGCAACCTCACGCTGGAACATCAGCGTCAGGGAGGACCAGAAGGGCGGCCACTTTTTCGGCGTCAGCCAACGCACCAGCAGTTCGGTGCCGACGTTATAGGGCAGGTTCGCGGCCACCCGGATCGGCGGCGTCAGGTGTTCCAGCGGGTTGACCTCCAGCGCGTCGCCGTTGATCACCTGCAGCTGTCCCGGATAGGCGTCGGAGATTTCGGCAAGCGCCGCCATACAGCGACTGTCCTTCTCAATCGCCAGAACCTTGCGCGCGCCTTCGGCCAGCAGACCACGGGTCAGGCCGCCGGGGCCGGGGCCCACCTCCAAAACGTCACATTCGCTGAGGTCACCGGCAAGGCGGGCGATCTTGGAGGTCAGGTTCAGATCCAACAGGAAGTTCTGGCCCAGCGATTTTTTGGCCGCGATCCCGTGGGTGTCGATGACCTGACGCAACGGGGGCAGAGAGTCGATGCCGCTCATGCGGGCTCCTTCGGGGTTTGGGCGCGGGCCTTGGCCATGATGGCCGCCTGGCGCAGCGCCTCAATTGTTGAGCTGGCATTTGCAACACCTTGGCCGGCAATGTCAAAGGCTGTGCCATGATCCGGTGAGGTGCGGATGAAAGGCAGGCCAAGGGTGACATTGACGCCCTCATCAAACCCGATGGTCTTGATCGGGATCAACGCCTGATCGTGATACATGCAGACCGCCGCATCATAGCCCTGACGGGCGCGTGCGTGAAACATCGTGTCGGCTGACATCGGGCCCTTGAGCGCAAAGCCTTCGCCTTGCATGTCTGCGATCAGCGCGTTGATCCAGTTCAGTTCTTCCCGGCCCATCGCACCACCTTCACCGGCATGAGGGTTGAGGCCTGCAATGGCAATCACCGGATCCGCAATGCCGTAGTCACGGCGCAAGGCGGCATCGGTGATTTCAATGGTTTTGCGCAGCAACTCTGGCGTCAGCTGGTGCGGCACCTCTGACAGCGCGATATGGATGGTGGTGGGCACCACCTTCAACGCGTCGCAGGCCAGCATCATCACCACCTGATCCACTTCGGCCAGCGCGGCCAGATATTCGGTGTGTCCAGGATAAGCAAAGCCTGCGCCGTCCTGCAACGCCTTCTTGTGGATCGGCAGGGTGCAGAGGGCCGAGGCATCGCCGGATTGCACCAGGTCCACGCCGCGGGCGATCACATCAATGACCCCTTGGGCATTGGCGGCATCCGGCTGGCCGGGAACGGCGGCTTGGGCGAAATCATGGCGCAGGAGCGGCAGACCCCGCGACATGGCGCCTATGGCCTCCGCAGGGGATGCGATTTCGACAATACTGGCGCCTTCTGGCAGATGTGCGGGATCGCCAATCAGGAAAAACGGCAGTTCATCGCGCAGGGCTTTCCAGGCCGAAACCGCCAGTTCCGGCCCGATGCCCGCAGGTTCGCCGCAGGTCAGCGCAATTGGTGCCGTCATCACTCTTGGATCCGCGCATCCGTGCGCAGTTCATCCAGATACGCGTTGGCGAAACTGTCCAGCTGCTGGTTGCGCAGCTGGCGCGAGACATCTTCGCGTGAGGTGTCTTCGGCCAAGGCCGGGGTGCGGCCGCACATCATCAGGAAGATCAGCTCTTGCCCGTTGGCACGTGTCAGATTGGTGGAGACTTCGCCCGCGTCCAATTTGCCAAGCTCCACCGCAATGTCGCGCGGCAGGTCTCTGGGGGCAAGGCTTTGGCGGTCCAGCCGTTCCGGCGCCAGGCCGTAGTTTTCACCATAGAGGTCATCGCAGGTGTCGACCTCGGATTCGATCCGGGCGGCTTCGGCCAGGGTTTCGGCACTTCGGCCACCGGGCAGGTACAGTGCGGCATATTCCACCGCCGCAATCTCAGGCGCGCGATAGGCGTTTTCCGCAATGCCGCGCATCTGGAACACGGCAAGTGCACCCTGCATCGGAATGACCGAGGTGGTTTCTGCCGGTGCAAGGCTCAGCAGGACCGGGCGCAGTGGCTCTGGCAGCTGGTTGATCGGCAACCAGCCCAGTTTGCCACCGGTTTCGCGGGTGCGGGCGGCAGAAAACCGCTCCGCCGCTTGGGCGAAATCGGCGTAATTGTCGATCTGCGCCACCTGTTCGGCAATCTCGACAATCTGTTCTTCATATCCCTCACGCAGCGGGATCACCACCTCTGACAGCAGCACCCGCACCGAGGCGCGGTTGCCCAGTGCATCCATCGCGCGGTCAATGTCGGTTTCGCTGACAGAAACGCGCGGGGCAAAGCGTGCGCCGACAACCTGTCGCCACATCAGGCCCGAGCGAACGAAGGCGAAAATCGTTTCTTTTTCAACACCTTCCTGCGCGGCCAGTTCCAGGAACTGTTCCGGTTTCAGGTTGCCACGGGCGGCAAATTCCGCCACGCCACCGGCAATGGCTTCATCACTGATCTGCACGCCAATGCTGCGTGCGGCCACTTCTTTCAGGCGATCATCGATCAGCTGTTCGCGAGCCAGCTTTTCCAGATTGCCGGGGGTGTTGATCAGGGTCAGGAAGGCGATGCGCTGTTCCAGCTCAAACCGGGTGATTACCTGATCATCCACTTTGATGACCGGGGCAAAAAGGCCCTGTGCCATACTGGGGGTGGCACCGCTCAACAGGGCGCCCGCGGTGGCTGCGGCAAGGAAAATCCGTCGCATGTTGGTTTTCATCATCGTTTTAGTTCCTGCAACTGCGCGTATAGCTGTTATCTGTTTTGCCTGTGGTAAACCCGGTCAGGTTCACGGTGAAATCTACCGATGTCGATGCGTCGACGTTAGTGGATGTGGTGAAGCGGCGCGAGAGGGAAAGCTGCGCGATCACACATTCATTACGGTAATTCAGCCCCAGTTTCGCTTCGGCCAGGCTGTCACCGGCCACATCGTAACGCCATTCGGTGGAGCCGGTCCAATGTCGGGCAAAGCGGTAGCGGCCATCGATGGCCCATTCCGAAATGGTCTGGGTGCGATCCTCAGCCGTGTCTTTGCCCAGCCAGACGTAGGAGGCTGAGACCGCCGAATAGGCGTTGGACCAATCCGCGCGTGCCTCGGCCTTATCGACCTCCAGACCATTGTCCAAAAGCGTGCGGGCTGAGAAGGCGAAGCCGCTGTCCAATTTCAGATGTCCCGCAACCAGCAGGTCGGAATAGCGCCCGCTGAGGCCGGAAGTTTGCGAAAACTCGGATTGGGCTTCGTCGCGGTAAATCTGGCCAAGGGTCAACGAGGACCACAGCCGATCGCTTTGACGGGTCCAGCGCAGGCCAAGCGCGGCCTGTGCGCCGCGTTCACGCCGATCTTCGCCGGTGAAGCGTGACAGCGACAGGAGGTTGCCATCGTCCAGCTCACTCCGGGTGCTTTCCTCATTCGGGATGCCATCATTGCTGCCGCCAACCCAGCCGACCATAGCCATCGGCTCCAGCAGGTGGCGGACGCCGTTGGCGTTTTGCTTCATCAGCGGCCAACGCAGAGTGACCTGCGTGCTGGGGGTGACCTGGGTCATCGTGTCAGAGCTGCTGCTGTCCTGCGCGACCGAGAAGCCATCGATGGCAACCCCCAGCGCGTATTCCATCCGCAGCCCATAGGCCAGGGTCCAGTCACGGCGCCAATTCGCAGCGATATTGGCGCGGCGGACATCGCGACCCAGAATATCCTCATCAGAGTAGCGGAACAGGGTGCCGACGGCCGCACTTGTGGTCAGCTCACCACCAAATCGCAGCGGCTGATAGCGCTTTTCCCAATAACCGTTGGTCACGATGGTCGGCAGCTGCGAATTGTCTTCGTCTTCGCGCAGGGTCTGATAGGTGGTCAGCGCGCCGCGCATATACTCATCCCGGCGCACCCGGCTGATCGCCACCTCTGAGGCAAGCCGGTCCCGGGTGGAGTAGTCATAATCCAGCAGATAGGCGTTATCTGTGACCGCCTGTACCTGCAGATCCAGCTTGAAATCCCGCGCCAAATCAAACTGCCCTTCGCCGAAGAGGTAGCCGCGGCTGGCCGCTTCTAGTGAGTCGTCAGAGACCGCGCCCTCCACCGTGATCCGCCCATTGCGGAAGGCCTGACGGTAGCGCAGCTCCAACGTGCGGGTCTGCGGTGACACATAGGGCGTCAGGGTCAGATCACGGTGATCGCCCATGCGGATAAAATAGGGGATCCGGATGCCCAGACCCAACTGACTGCTTTGTTTCAGCGACGGGATCAGAAAGCCCGAAGCGCGGTCCAGCGTGGGATCCGGCAGACGCAGACGCGGCAGCCAGAGGATCGGCACGTCCAGCACCCGCAATTGGGCATTGTCAAAGTAGAGCTGACGTTCTTCGGTGTCATGGGTCGTTTTCTGTGCCCGGATTTGCCACAGCGGCGGACGGCCGGTTTCACAGACCCGGCAGGAGGTCGCCGCCACCTTGTAGAGCTGCGAATAACGCCCGCCGACGCGGCTCAGCTGGTTGGCGGCCAGTTGGACCCGCTGATCGATGATCATCCGGGCGCCCAGCATCATGCCGTTTTCAAACTTTGAATCCAGCTGCGCCGACCCGGCAAGAATCTGAACGTCCTTGCCATCATCCAGGGTGATTGGCCCCTCAATGGTCAGCTTATCCTCTTTGCGGTCATAGGTGACCTTGCTGGCGCGCAAGCGCTGGCCGTCATGGAATACCTCAACATTGCCAGACGCGATCAACAGATTGCGCCCCTCAACCTGCAGGCTGTCGGCCACCAGAACGGCGTTCTGCGTGGTTTCTGCAGGCGTCAGTGCCGCAGATTGCGCCAGCGCCACGCCTGCGGGCATCGCGGCAAGCGGCAGACCGATCATTGAAGCGGCCACAAGGGATTTCAGCTGGCGTTTTGTCATCCATCTTCCATATGCAATAGCAGTCCAAGCGCCAACATCACTGCGGCCACCGGCGGTGTCCATGCGGCAATGTAAATCGAAATTTGTCCATTTTCACCAAGGATTTGCGCGAAGTTTCGGATGTAGTAAAGGCCAAATCCCAACATGATTGAGGTCAGCACCGCCAGACCAGTGCGGCCAAAACGGCTGTGGCGCATAGTAAAGGCTGAGGCGATCATCACCATCGCCACCAAAAACAGCGGCCGGGCCAGTTCGCGCTGCAGCCAAACCGCATGGCGGCGGGCGGAAAACCCAGCCTCACCCAATTGATCAATATAGGCCGGCAGGTCCCAGATTGAGATTGTGCTGGGCACGCCGAAACTGTCACGGATCCGTTCCTGGGTCAGGTTGGAGGCGATGCGCATCTCCGCCCGTTCTTCGGCAGCGGCTTCGGGATTGTCGGTGGCAACCAGCGGCCAGATCTTCGCATTTGTCAGCCGCCATTCGCCACGGGCCAGTTCGGCGCTTTCGGCCTCAATCCGGCTGCTGGGGCCCTGTTCGGAGCGGTAGTTCAGGAAGGTCACATCGTAAAAGATGGTGCCAGAGGTATTGGCGCGGGAGGCCCGGATCACGGTTTGCCCCCCTTCGCCGCCCTGACGCAGCCACAGGCCTTCGGCGCTGATCGAAAACACCTGCGAGGTGCCACTGCGATAGCTTTCATAAAGCGCCTCATAGCGTTTTGACGTGGTGGCGACGATCGGGTTGAACACGGCCACGGCAATGACGCCGATCATGGCAGCCACCAGCAGCGGCGACAGCAGGCTGCGCATGGCGGAGCGGCCAGCGGCACGGGTCACCACCAGCTCGGACGAGCGGGCAAGCCCCAGAAACAGGCTGATGGTGGTAAGGATCATCACCAGAGGCAGGATGTCATAAAGCGCCTTTGGGGTGTTGAGCAGGGTCAGCTCAAAAATCTTGCCCAGCGGAATGCCGCGCGCCGAAAACCGGCTGATCTGTTCGACCAGATCAATCAGCAGCATCAGCAGGAAAAACACCCCCAGAATGCCGGCAAAGATGGTGGCGAATTTCCGCGCAAAATACAGATCCAGCCTCATCCGCTCACCTCCGCGCCTGTCGGCTGCGCCCTGCGGCGGCGGCCGCGTGGGCGGGCGGCGATCTGCAGCATCACTGCTGACATCGCAAGACCCACGACGGAGGGCGCATAGACCAGCGGCCACATCTCGGCATTTGCCCGAACAGCGTCGGTGGCCAGACCTTCAACCAGTTTCACGATCACCAGCAGAACCAGCGCGCCGACAATCTGACGCCATACGCCAAAGCGGGAAAACTGCCCCAGCAGGAGGGTGGAAAACCCTATCAACGCCGCCGCGAGGCAGAGGAAGGCCTGATTGACCCGGAAATGCAGCTGCTCCACCACAAAGGCGCGGCTTTTGCGGGTTTCTTCGGCAACCTTATCGATCTGGCCGATCAGCTCCCATGTCGGGCGGTGTTTGGTGTCGCGTCGGCCGCTCTTGGGGCTGCCCAGCAAGGCGCTGATGTCATAGGCGAAATCATCAAAGGTGGTGGTGAACAACCGTTTGTCTGATGCCATGTAGCTCTGCGCCAGGCCGTCGACCATCACCAGTTTCACGACGCCCTGGTCCTGAATGAGAAAGGCTTGATTGGCGGTGTAGCTCAGCGCCCGTTCAGGATCGCGACGGTCCGACAGGAACACATCGTTCAACGCCCCATCCTGAGTGATTTCGCGGATATAGAAGGTGATCCCATCCGCCGGATGCAGGAACGTCCCCTCGGTCAGCAACCGGGCTGTAATATTGCGGGAAATCTCATTTTCCCGCTGTTTCATCTGATCCAGACTGATCGGCACCAGCATATGGGTCAGCACGGACATCAAAACGCCGATGATCAGCCCGTAATAGACCACGGGCCGCGCCAGCCGCCACGGGCTGAACCCGGTGGCCTGCATGACCACCAGCTCGGATTCGTTGCTGAGGCGGTTGGTGACATAGACGGAGCCTGCAAAAACCGCCATTGGCAGCACCAGCCGGATCACATTCGGCAGGGTCAGCGCGGTAAATTCAAGGAAGACAAAGGCCGATTGTCCGTCGCCAATCAGTCGATCAAACAGCCGCACCGCCTGATTGATCCAATAGATCGACACCAGCACCAGCGCAAAGAAGCCGAACAGCACCATAAGCTGCGACAGCATATATCTGTCGAATCTCGACAATTGGCCCCCCAAGGCAGTCTTGTTCTTGTGCCGCACACTACTGCAACTTGCGGCGGGGGAAAACTGCTATCTGGCATTGTCGGCGGGTCGGCGCTAGATGTTTGAAAACACCTTGAGGGAGCAAGACCATGACTGCACCGATTTCCGTGACATTTGAAGCCACAGAACTGGACCCGATCGCCACCGCCGAAGGCCGTGTGGCGGTGACTGTGGACAGCGAGGGCAAGCTGGATCCGGCGGGCCGCCGCATCAACAAACTGACCCGTGGCGCGCTGGCGCGTCTGGCAGAAGCCGATCTTTTCGCCAAGGCCAAAGCCGGCGATGTGATCTCACTGGCCTTCCCGGTTGGGCTGGCTGCCGAAGCGGTGGACGTTGTGAAACTGTCGCGCCGCCCCTCGGTTGAGGAGGCGCGCAAAGCAGGCACCAGCCTGGCACGGGCCAAAGGTGGCGCGGATCTGCTGCTGGCTGCTGGCAACACCCGCCATGTAGCAGAGATCGGTCTGGGCATCGCGCTGCGCGAATACAGCTTCACCGATCACAAAACGGCCGACAGCGAACCGGGCAAGCCGGCCCGCATCATGTGCACCAAACCCGAAGAGGCCAGCGAAGCCGCAGCCCCGCTGCTGGCGATTGCGGATGGCGTGTTCTTCACCCGCGACCTGACCTCAGAACCGGCAAATGTTTTGACCACCACCGAATTTGCCAACCGTCTGGATTCGCTGAAGGCCATCGGGCTGGAGGTTGAGGTTCTGGAAGAGGACAAGCTGGCAGAACTGGGCATGGGTAGCCTGCTGTGTGTCGGGCAGGGCAGTGACAGCCCATCCAAAGTGGTGGTGATGCAGTGGAACGGTGGTGAAAAAGACGCGGCACCTCTAGCGCTGGTCGGCAAAGGTGTCGTCTTTGATACCGGCGGTATCAGCCTGAAGCCGGCTGGCGGCATGGAAGAAATGACCATGGACATGGGCGGTGCCGGTGTTGTGGCGGGCGCGATGAAATCGCTGGCCCTGCGCAAGGCCAAAGCCAATGTCGTGGGCCTAGTTGGTCTGGTGGAAAACATGCCCTCCGGCAATGCTACCCGCCCCGGCGACGTGGTGACATCCATGAAGGGTGACACCATTGAGGTGATCAACACCGACGCCGAAGGCCGCCTCGTGCTGGCCGATGTACTGTGGTACGCGCAGGAACGTTTCAATCCTGCCGGTGTGATCGATCTGGCGACGCTGACCGGCGCGATCATCATTGGCCTTGGCCATGAAAACGCTGGCGTCTTCTCCAACGACGATGATCTGTGCAAAGGCTTCCTGAAAGCGGCTGAGGCCGAGGGTGAGGGCGCCTGGCGGATGCCGCTGGCTCAGGCCTATGACGATCTGCTGAAATCGCCGATCGCTGACATGAAGAACATCGGCGGGCGCCCGGGCGGCTCCATCACCGCGGCGCAGTTCCTGCAACGTTTCATCAAAGAAGGCACCCCTTGGATCCATCTGGATATCGCCGGTGTGGCCAGCGTGAAGGGCGAAACCCGCTATGCGCCGAAGGGGTCCACCGGTTGGGGCGTTCTGGCGCTGAACCGTTTGGTTTCTGACAAGTTTGAGGGCTAAGCCTTTATGGGTGCTGCATATTTCTATCATCTGACCCGGGCGCCGCTGGACCAAACCCTGCCGATGCTGCTGGAGAAATCCCTGCAGGCGGGGTGGCGTGTGGTGGTGCGCGGGCCGGATGAGGGGCTGATGCATCATCTGGATCTGAAACTGTGGCAGGGGGCCGATGACAGCTTCCTGCCGCATGGCGTGGCTGGCGGTGTGCGGGATGCGCTGCAACCGGTTTTGCTGGGGCCGTCAGTGGCGGCTGCCGACAACGATGCCTCCTGCCTGATGTCCGTCGGCGGCGCGGATGTTTCGGCTGAGGAGGTGCAGGCGCTGGATCGGGTCTGCATCCTGTTTGATGGGCTCGATGAACAGGCGGTGCAGCATGCGCGCACCCAGTGGAAGGCGCTGACTGGCGCAGGCTGCGCGGCGCAATATTGGTCTGAGGAATCGGGCCGATGGGAAAAGAAAGCCGAAGCCGGATAAACAAAAAACGCGCCACACTGAGGCGCGTTTTTCATTTTGAATTCAAGTGCTTGCCATCAAGGGATGATGCGTGTGTATTTCACACCTTCCAGCGTGGCGCCCGCCATCAGGCCTGCCTGACCAAAGATCAGCGCCACAACGGGTGAGGTTGCGGTGGTGGTGTCCGCCCGCAGGTTGCCGCCCTGGTCGTTCAGCGCATATTCCACATCGGCACCGGCTGCCCAGCCCGAGGAATGACGGAACCGCATCAGCGACTCTTCGGTCATGAAGAACAGCACATGCGCAAACTGCTGCGCACCGATCTGCAGGCCAAAGCTGCCTTTGGTCGCCGAATAATAATCTACGGTGATGCCATCGACCCGCAGGGCGCCACGGCCATAGCCGCCACCAAAGCCAAAGCCGGCCTCGGTGATCAGCGGCATCACCAGCTGACCGTTGGACTTCTCAGCCAGATCGCGGGTGTTTGGGTAGCGCGAGTAGAGGTAATTCAGCGTCTTATCAACGCGTGCATCGATTTTGGGGCCGCCGTTGGCGCCGACGCCGTTGCTACAGGCCGCGGTGAGGCCCGCGCCTGCCATGGCCAGGGTAAAGCCACGTCGTGTGAAATTGGTCATTTGATCTGCCCGTTATTGCCTGTTGTCTATGGCCCCGCCAATGGCACGGCCCGCTCACTCCGCCGGGTCTGGTGCCCGGTCGTCTGCCAACCACTATAGAATGTGGCAGCGGCGCTGTCACTTCCCTTTAAGGCTTGTGCAGGGTTTCGGCGACTTTTGGCAGGAACGGCGGGTTAGCTGTTGTTCAAAACCCGCGCGACCTCGGGGGCGAAATAGGTCAAAACCCCGTCACAGCCGGCGCGTTTGAAACACATCAGGCTTTCCAGCATCGCCTTATGACCATCAATCCAGCCGTTCTGTGCGGCGGCCTGGATCATCGCGTATTCGCCTGAGACCTGATAGGCAAAGGTGGGCGCGGCAAAGCGTTCTTTGACACGGCGACAGATGTCCAGATAGGGCATGCCGGGTTTCACCATGACCATATCCGCCCCTTCCGAGAGGTCGCGTTCAATCAGACGCATCGCCTCATCGCTGTTGGCCGGATCCATCTGGTAGCTTTTCTTATCACCCTTCAGGTTGCCGCTGGCACCAACCGCATCGCGGAACGGGCCGTAAAATGCGCTGGCGTATTTGGCCGAATAGGACATCAGCATCACATCTTTGTGGCCGTTTTCCTCCAGCGCTCGACGCATGGCGCCAATCCGGCCATCCATCATGTCTGATGGACCAATGATATCAACCCCGGCCTCCGCCTGGCTAAGCGCCTGTTTGACCAGCGCCTCAACGGTTTCATCGTTTAGGATCTTGCCACCGTCAACAAAGCCGTCATGGCCATCGATGTTGTAGGGGTCCAGCGCCACATCCGACATGATCGCAATCTCAATCCCGGCATCGCGGATCGCCTTGGTGGCGCGGTTTGACAGGTTGGCAGGGTTCCAGGCCTCAGCGCAGTCCTTGGTTTTCAGGCTGGGATCGGTGTAGGGAAACAGGCAGATCACCGGGATGCCCAGATCCGCAGCTTCCCGCGCGGCCTCAACGATTTTGTCAACGGACCGGCGCACAACACCGGGCATTGATGTGACAGGCTCTTCCACACCTTCGCCGTCGCGCACAAAAACCGGCCAGATCAGATCGCCCGTGGTCAGGGTGTTTTCCCGCACCAGATCGCGAACCTGCGCCGATCGACGGAGCCGGCGGAACCGGGTGAGCGGGTAGGGAGCCTGGCCTGCGTAAGACATGCTGCGGGACCTTTCTGATCGTCTGTATGTTCGGTTTGTCGATGACGCACCCGCAGGTCGCGGAAAACGCACCGATTTTTGCCGTCGTTTTGTCATGGGTGGCATGGAATTTCCTGCACCTCAAGGGTAGGAATTGCCGCGCTGTCACAGTATTCAGTCGGAACGAGCGTTTTGGGGCAGAGAATTTGACCTGGTACACCTACCTGAATGAAATGATGGACCTGCGGTCCTTTTCCAATCTGTGGTTCTGGATTGCCCTAGCTGTGATGTGGTCCTCAGCCAGCCATTGGGTGCTGGGCGTGCCCTATGACATGGTGGCCCGCGCCGCCCGTCAGCAGGGGGAGGCCGAGGCGGATCTGGAACGGGTCACCTATAGTTTTGTGGCCCGGCGGCTCTACGTGGCTGAGGTGGCCGGCACATGGTTGGTGGTGCTCAGCAGCTTCGTGCTGACCTCGCTTCTGGTGCTGGGCTGGGGCTATGACATTGAAATTGCGCAGGCGCTTTCCTTGTTGGGCACCCCGATGACCCTGGTTTGGGTGATCTCACAACGCGCCGCCCAGCGCATCGCCCGCGAAGACCAGCGCGGTGCTACCTTGCGCCGCACCCTGACGCGGCTGCGGATCTGGATCCAAGTGATCGGCATGGTGTCGATCTTCGTAACCTCAGTTTGGGGCATCTACACCAATCTGGTGCGCCACCTCGACAATGACTATTTCAAAGCTGAGGCTGTTGAGCCGCTCCAGCCCGCGCAGAAGTGAGCCCACCCATGGCCCAATCCAGCCATAGCCCAAACCAGATCACCACCGGCGGTGCGCCAGAAGGCTATGACGCCCAGCTGATCCTACGTGAGATTGCCAAGGCCGATGGGCCGGTGATCCATGTGGCACGCGATGACAAACGTATGGCTGCAACCGAAGCGGCGCTACGCTTCTTTGCGCCGGATATGCCGGTGCTGCGGTTTCCGGGCTGGGATTGCCTGCCCTATGACCGGGTCAGCCCCAACGCCGATATTTCCGCCGCCCGAATGGCGACGCTGGCCGCGCTGGTCCATGGCGCGCCCAAACAGTTTGTGCTGCTGACGACGATCAGCGCAGCGATGCAGCGGATCCCGGCGCGTGAGGTCTTGAAAGAGGCGGCGTTTACCGCGCGGGTTGACGCACAGGTTGATGAAGAGGCGCTGCGCAACTTCTTGGTTCGGATGGGGTTTTCGCAATCACCCACCGTGATGGAGCCGGGCGATTATGCGATCCGTGGTGGCATCATTGATATCTATCCGCCGGGCGAAGGTGGCCCGGTGCGGCTGGACCTGTTTGGCGATGTGCTTGATGGCGCCCGCCGTTTTGATCCGGTCAGCCAGCGCACCATCGAAAAGCTGGAGGTTGTCGAACTGGCCCCGGTGTCTGAGGTTATTTTGGACGATCCGGCGATCCGACGCTTCCGTCAGAACTACCGCATCGAATTTGGTGCCGCCCGTACCGATGATCCGCTTTATGAAGCGGTCAGCGCCGGGCGCAAAACCCAAGGCATTGAGCATTGGCTGCCGTTCTTTCACGAACGGCTTGAGGTGCTGTTTGACTACCTGCCAGAGGCAACGGTGACGCTGGACGATCAGGTCACGCCCTCGCGCCTCAGCCGGTTTGAAAGCATCGAAGATCAATATGAAACCCGCTGCCATGCCATGGGGCAAAAGGGGCGGTTGGACACCGTCTATAAACCGGTGCCGCCGGGGCTGATGTATCTGGATGATGCGGGATGGGATCAGGCCATCGCAGATCACCGGGTGGTGCAGTTCCACGCGCTGGCGCAGGCTTCTGGCCCCGGGGTGGTCGATGCCGGTGGTCGCATCGGGCGCAACTTCTCCCCCGAGCGTCAGCTGGAAAATGTCAATCTTTTCGAAGCTTTGGCCGACCACATTCGCAGCAAGTTGGAAAAGGGGCCGGTTCTTGTCGCCTCCTACTCCGAAGGCGCGCGGGAGCGGCTAGAGGGGCTGTTGGAAGATGAGGACCTGATCGGTGCCGTGTCGGTGCGCGATGTCAAAGGCATCGGCAAGCACGGGCTGCATCTGGCGGTGTGGCCGCTGGAACACGGGTTTGAAACGCCAGATCTGACGGTGATTTCGGAACAGGATGTGCTGGGCGACCGGCTGATCCGCAAGCCGCAAAAGAAACGCCGGGCGGAAAACTTCCTGACCGAAACCCAGTCGCTGACACCGGGCGATCTGGTGGTGCATGTGGACCACGGGATTGGCCGCTATCAGGGGCTGGAGGTCATTCAGGCTGCGGGCGCAGCGCATGAATGTATCCTGCTGGAATATGCCGAAGCGGCAAAACTGTATCTGCCGGTCGAAAACATCGAGCTGCTGACCAAATACGGCCATGATGAGGGGCTGCTGGATCGCCTTGGCGGCGGCGCGTGGCAGGCGAAAAAGGCCAAGCTGAAAGAGCGTATCCGCGAGATGGCCGATCGTCTGATCCGGGTGGCGGCAGAACGTGAGCTGCGCAAGGCCCCGGTGCTGGAACCGCAGCACCACGCCTGGGAAGCTTTCAGCGCGCGGTTCCCCTATCAGGAAACCGACGATCAGCTGCGAGCCATTGAGGATGTGCTGGGCGATCTGACCTCAGGCCGTCCGATGGACCGTTTGGTCTGTGGCGACGTGGGCTTCGGTAAGACTGAGGTGGCGATGCGCGCCGCGTTTATTGCGGCCATGGCGGGCATGCAGGTGGCCATCGTGGCACCGACAACGCTGCTGGCGCGGCAGCATTACAAAAGCTTCGCCGAACGGTTCCGCGGTTTCCCGCTGGAGGTGCGGCCGCTGTCACGTTTTGTCACTGGCAAGGAGGCCTCGGCCACCCGTGACGGGCTGGCGCGCGGCACCGTGGATGTGGTGGTGGGCACCCATGCGCTGCTGGCCAAAAACATCCGCTTCAAAAACCTTGGTCTGTTGATCATCGATGAAGAACAACACTTTGGCGTGGCTCATAAGGAGCGGCTGAAACAGCTGCGCAGTGACATCCATGTGCTGACCCTGACCGCGACACCGATCCCGCGCACATTGCAGCTGTCCTTGTCCGGCGTTCGGGATCTGTCGATCATCGGCACGCCGCCGGTCGACCGCCTGTCGATCCGCACCTATGTCAGCGAATTTGACGGCGTCACCGTGCGCGAGGCGCTGTTGCGTGAACATTATCGCGGCGGGCAAAGCTTCTACGTGGTGCCGCGTCTGTCGGACCTGCCCGAGATCGAAGAGTTCCTGCGCGAACAGGTGCCTGAGGTCAGCTATATCACCGCCCATGGCCAGATGGCGGCAGGCGAGCTGGATGACCGGATGAATGCCTTCTACGACGGCAAATATGACGTGTTGCTGGCCACAACCATTGTGGAAAGCGGTCTTGATATTCCGACAGCCAACACGATGGTGGTGCATCGCGCCGATATGTTTGGTCTGGCACAGCTCTATCAGATCCGTGGCCGTGTTGGCCGATCCAAGGCCCGCGCCTATGCCTATCTGACCACCAAACCGCGCCAGAAACTGACGGCCACCGCGGAAAAACGTCTGCGCGTGCTTGGCTCACTGGACACGCTGGGCGCGGGTTTCACCCTGGCCTCGCAGGATCTGGACATTCGCGGTGCCGGCAACCTGCTGGGTGAGGAGCAATCCGGCCAGATGCGTGATGTGGGCTATGAGCTGTACCAGTCGATGCTGGAAGAGGCGATTGCCAAGATCAAAGCGGGGGAACTGGAAGGTCTGAACGATGGTGATGACCAATGGGCGCCGCAAATCAACCTTGGTGTGCCGGTGCTGATCCCCGAAGACTACGTGCCGGATCTGGATGTACGCCTGGGATTGTACCGTCGTCTCAGTGGTTTGTCCGGCAAAGTTGAACTGGAAGGTTTCGCGGCCGAGCTGATCGACCGCTTTGGCAAACTGCCAAAAGAGGTCAACACGCTGATGCTGATCGTGCGCATCAAAGAGATGTGCAAAAAGGCCGGCATCGCCAAGCTGGACGGCGGTCCGAAAGGGGCGACCATTCAGTTCCACAACGATAAATTCGCATCCCCCCAAGGGTTGGTCGAATATATTCAGGCGCAAAACGGGCTGGCCAAGGTTAAGGACAACAAGATCGTGGTGCGCCGTGACTGGAAGGCCGACAGCGACAAGATCAAAGGCGCCTTTGGCATCGCCCGCGATCTGGCCGCCAAGGTGATTGAGGAAAAAAAGCGCCTGAAAGCCAGGGCCAAGGGCTGAGGCAGCCGGGGGTGCCTCCGGCGGGAGTATTTGGGGAACATTGAAAAGGCGGCACGCTCACCCAGCGGTCGCCTTTTTTCTTCAAAATGTGGTTTGCGAGGAGTGGGGGTAACGCCGCAACTGGTTCTTCACGCCGGGTCGGGTTCTGATTGGGCTTGAAACCACTGCCACGCATCTTCGGCGATCCTGGGGCCTTTGTCATAGAACCAATGACCGTGCTCCGCGATCAGGTGCAATTCCGTGCGATGACCTGCGCGAGCATAGCGTTTGCCTGCCTCCTGCGCGGAGGTGACGCTGAAAATCTGGTCCCGATCCCCGAGGTATAGGCGCAGCGGTGGCGCCGCAGCGGCATCGCGGATTGAGGAGGCCTGAGGGAAGCCCCCGTGGGTGGCCACCGCGCGCCAGGGGCCGTTGATCTGGTTGGCCAGCGTCAGCGCGACCTGTCCGCCTTGCGAATGGCCAAAGAGGTAGATCTGATCGGGATCAACCTCTCGCGTCTGGCTGATCTGGGCAACCATCTGTTGCAGCGTGTCGTGCTGCAGATCAGAGAGAAATCCCTGCGGATCACGTGTATCGGGTGACACGAGGATAACATCGTGCCGCTGCGCCGTATCCAGCCACATATCCACCACAGACAGCGGCGATCGCCCCGCGCCGGCGAACAGGATCACCAGCGGCGCGGGCGTCGTGCCCTCGGGCAGGTAGGCCTGCCAATGAATCGCACCGGTCCTGCCAGGTTGGCTGGCTGCTATGACTTCACTGCTGGGGGTGTAATCCTGGGTGCGCTGCTGCGCTTGGTGTAACAGCCAAGGCATGCGTCGTGTGCGCGTGATGAATGTATTGGGTGCGGTGACGGTTTGCGCCATGGGCTGCAAAACAAGCTGCGCGTTGGGGGGATATCCTGCTGCACAGCGTCAGGATCTGTCGCTGTAGCCCAGTTGAGTTTCAGCTGCTTCAGCAAGCTCAAAGACGCCAGTTTGTCGCCGAGCTGCGGCCCAGCGAGCGTCAGACCGGTTGCGAAGACATAGACAAACACACAGGCCACCAACCCGCAGACCACACCAGAATAAAACCGCATAATATCCCTGCCCAAAGTCCCTTTTGCTGTCGAATGCACACAGCCTATGGGGGTATTCGGGCGGAAAATATGACGCGGTTTTGCCTGTGCGGTGTCGCTGGAGCTCCTGTGTTTAGGGGGTGTGCGGCAGGGTTGCCAGAAAGGCCTTCACCCGCGGGGCCACCCAATCCTGCAGGGCCGGTGCGCCATGTGCGATTTTGTGGCCGACCTTTTCCAGGAACATCTCATAGGTGACGTTGTAATCCACCCAGGAGCCGCCTGAAGAGGCCAGGTTCTGGTTCGGGGCCTGAAACCGGTCGAGCGATTTGGCAAAGACGGCGTCGGGGCTTTCATTGGCTTCAAACTCCTGCCAGATCGCCAGCATCTCGGCGCCTTGGGCAGCGGGCAACCGGCCAAAGAGTTTTTGAGCCGCTTCCAGCTCCTCCGCCTCTTTGGCGGCAACGTCGTAATCGCCAAAAATAGGCGCATCCCCGGCGTCGATTTCCACCAGGTCATGTAGTAGCAGCATGGTGATCACCCGGTCCAGATTGATCGCATGCGGCGCATGTTCGGCGAGGATAAGCGCGTAAAGCGCCAGGTGCCAGGAATGTTCGGCCGAGTTTTCAAACCGCGACCCGCCGGCGATCCGGGTTGCGCGGTAGACGGGTTTCAGCCGGTCACATTCGTTCAGGAAATCAAGCTGTTGGCTCAGCTCCCCCGCAGGCAGCGCAGTGCCATCAAGGCGGGCGCGCACCTGGGCGAACATGGTCGGCCAATCCTGATGCAGATCTTTGGCGCGCCCCTTGGCAAGGTTGCCCTCAACCACCTCAATATGGTCCGGCAGCGGCGCGGCGGGGTTGGTGGCCTGCAGCATCGGCTGCACGTGATCCATCCGTTTTGCACCCCGTGCGGCAGATGTTACAGCCGCCTCAAACTGATCCCAGAGTGCGCGCATCTCAGTGGATTGATCGGCAGGCAGCAGACCAAACAACCGATCTGCGGCAGCAGCTTCGGCCAGTGCAACGGCGTCGGCATCATGATCCAGATGGATCGGATGATCGCCCGCATCGATTTCCACCAGATCATGCAGCAGGATCATTTTGATTGCGTCAAATCGATCTTCGGCACGCGCCAGTTCGGGGATATCCATGATCAGCGCATAAAGGGCGACGTGCCAGCTGTGTTCGGCCGAGTTTTCGGGCCGGGACAGGTCCTGCAGCGCCGATTGGCGGTCTACCTGTTTCAATTTGCAGGCCTCGGTCAGGAAGGCCATCTGCGCATCAAGTCTTGGGGTCATGTCGCGGTTTTATCCATTGCGGGAGGTAAGCCGCACTCATGGCCAGCAAAGTGCCCACAGGTGCGAGGAGGAAGAGGGTGAAGAGCCCGTCTGTGCCTTTGCGATCGCAGTCATGCTGGCCGCTGATCGGCAGCAACAGGATGAGGGCGAGGGCCACGAAGAGCAGATAGGCGATCAGCAGCGGGCGGCGGGGCCGTCCAAGCCAGTAGGTGGCAAAGACCAGACCGGGGGCGAAGTGCAAGAGGAACAGGTAGGGATCGCCGAAGGGTGGCGTCAGGGTTTCCAGGAGAACCGGCATCAATTCGCCCGGGGCCAGCAGTGACGGCATGGGCGGTCGGATGCCATCTGCATAGGCGAAACAGTGGAACCAGTCGCGTTCCCCCAGCGCCAGCAAGAATGACAGGCCAAAGCCGGTGATCAGGCAAAGAAAAAGGGCCGTTGCGGCCCTCATCCTTTTTGCGCCTTCTGGCTGGCAAGATAGTCTTTCAACTTGTCCTGCAGGAAGCTGCGCGCGCGTTTTTCCGCCAGCCGCACCCGCACGGCCGTCATATAGGCCTCTTGCGTGGTTTGGGATGAGGCGCCCAGTTGTTTGGCCACCTCATCAATCAGACGCTCATCACCGGTGGCCTCAGCCGCCTCGATGGTGTCTTTGGCCAGCGCGTCAGCCAGATCCTCGGTCACGCCCATTAGCGGGTGTTCTCAGTCAGGCGGCGTTTCACATAGTCGGAAACCGACCCAACCATCGTGTCCATGTGCTCGGGCTTTTCAAAGAAGTGGCCCGCACCGTCGATCTGTTCATGGGTGATGGTGATGCCTTTCTGTTCATGCAGCTTGCTGACCAGCGTTTCGGTGTCCGAGGGCGGCGCGACGCGGTCGGCGCTGCCGTTGATGATCAGACCCGAGGAGGGGCAGGGTGCCAGGAACGAGAAGTCATACATGTTGGCCGGCGGCGCCACCGAGATGAAGCCGGTGATTTCCGGGCGGCGCATCAGCAGCTGCATGCCGATCCAGGCACCAAAGCTGAAGCCTGCGACCCAGCAATGTTTCGAGTTCGAGTTCATCGACTGCAGGTAATCCAGCGCCGAGGCGGCATCAGACAATTCGCCCACACCCTGATCATATTCACCCTGACTGCGGCCAACCCCACGGAAGTTGAAGCGCAAAACGGTGAAGCCCATGTTGTAAAAGGCGTAGTGCAGGTTATAGACAACTTTGTTGTTCATGGTCCCGCCGAATTGCGGGTGCGGATGCAGGATGATGGCGATGGGTGCGTCGCGGTCTTTCTGCGGGTGATAACGGCCTTCTAGGCGGCCTTCCGGACCGGGAAAAATGACCTCGGGCATGTGTCGCCTGTCTCCTTTACGTCTGTGCTGCGGGTTATTCTTGACGAATTCCCTCATACACTTTAGAACAATTCTAAACTACCGCCCCTTGCACCGGGCGGGTGCAAGCGAGATAAGCCCTGCAAGCCTTATCGTCAATCTTGTTCGCAAGGGAAGAGAGCTGTGAAATTAAGTACTAAAGGCCGTTATGCCATGGTAGCGCTTGCAGATATCGCTCTGCAGCCTGAAGGGGAATTGGTTTCCCTTGGTGAAATTTCAAAACGCCAGGATATTTCGCTGCCCTATTTGGAGCAGCTGTTTGTGAAACTGCGCCGTGCCGGGTTGGTCGAATCGGTGCGTGGACCGGGGGGCGGATACCGTCTGGCCAAGACCACCCATGAGATCCGTGTGGTGGATGTTCTGGCCGCGGTCGATGAGACCGTAGATGCCATGCACAAAGGGGCAGGGGCATCCGGTGCCCTGTCGGGATCTAAGGCGCAATCGGTGACCAATCGCCTGTGGCAGAGCTTGTCAGCGCATGTCTATGTCTTCCTGCATCAGGCGCGCCTGTCGGATGTGATCACCAATGGTCTGGCACCCTGTCCTGCGGTGCCAGATCTCTTTGCTGTGGTGGATGAAGAGTAACCTGAGATGAAACGCGTCTATCTGGACCATAATGCCACAACGCCCCTGCGGTCTGAGGCACGCGAGGCAATGATTGCGGCGATGGAGATCGCGGGCAATCCTTCCTCGGTGCATTCCGAGGGGCGCGCCGCCAAATCGCTGGTGGAAAAGGCGCGGGCACAGGTGGCGTCGGCCCTTGGGGCGGATGGCGCGGATGTGGTCTTTACCTCCTCCGCAACAGAGGCGGCTGCGCTGTTTTGTGCGGCGCAAAAGCTGCAGGGCGCAGATGTCGAACATGACGCGGTGGGCGCTTGGATCGATCCCAGCCTCAGCGTTGATGAAAACGGTCTGGTGACCGTCACCGATCCGGGCCACAGCACATTGCAGCTGGCCAATTCGGAAACCGGTGTGATCCAGACCCTGCCGGAAGGGCTGGCGCTCAGCGATATGACGCAAGCCTTTGGCAAGCTGCCACTGGCCTTCAACTGGTCCGGCTGCACGGCCGCACTGATTTCGGCCCATAAGCTGGGCGGCCCCAAAGGCATTGGCGCGCTGGTGATCAAACGCGGCACCGATGTTGCGGCGCAATTGAAGGGTGGCGGTCAGGAAATGGGGCGTCGCGCCGGCACAGAAAACACCATCGGCATTGCCGGTTTTGGCGCCGCGGCTGAGGCTGCTGCGCGGGATCTGGCGGACGGTGCCTGGGATAAGGTGGCGCAGATCCGCGATCGCATGGAAGCCGCCATTGCAGAGGCCGCACCGGATACTATTTTTGTAGGGCAGCGTGCAAACCGCCTGACCAACACCAGCTGCTTTGCCACCCCCGGCTGGAAGGGGGAAACACAGGTGATGCAAATGGATCTGGCGGGCTTTGCCATCAGCGCAGGATCCGCCTGCAGCTCGGGCAAGGTGCGCGCCAGCAAGGTTTTGACCGCAATGGGCTATGGCGAAGATGTGGCCAGCTCTGCCATCCGGGTTTCCCTGGGGTTGGAGACGGCTGAAGAGGATGTGATGCGCTTCGTGGACACGTGGCTGCAGAAACGAAAGAAATTCCACGCCCGCGCGGCGTGACGAAGGACGCGAACAGGAGAAGACAGATGGCTGCTTTGGACAATCCCACCGGGATGGATCAGGTGAAGGAAGGCGTTGACCAGGAAACGGTTGACGCTGTTCGCGAGGTCGGTGGCAAATATAAATACGGCTGGGAAACCGAGATCGAGATGGAATACGCCCCGAAAGGGCTGAACACCGATATCGTCAAGCTGATTTCCGACAAGAACGATGAGCCTGAGTGGATGACCGAATGGCGTCTGCAGGCGTTTGAGCGCTGGGGCAAAATGGAAGAGCCCAAATGGGCGATGGTGAACTACCCTGAGATCGATTTTCAGGATCAGTATTACTATGCCCGCCCCAAGAGCATGGAAGAAAAGCCCAAGTCGCTGGACGAAGTGGACCCCAAGCTGCTGGAAACCTATTCCAAGCTGGGCATCCCGCTGAAGGAACAGATGATCCTTGCCGGTGTTGAAGGCGCTGAGGATGCGCCGGCTGAAGGTCGCAAAGTGGCAGTGGACGCGGTGTTTGACTCGGTCTCGGTTGGCACCACCTTCCAAGCGGAACTGGAAAAGGCTGGTGTGATTTTCTGCTCGATCTCCGAAGCGATCAAAAAGCACCCCGAGCTGGTCAAGAAATACCTCGGCACCGTGGTTCCAGTGACTGATAACTTCTACGCCACGCTGAACTCGGCCGTGTTCTCGGATGGCTCGTTTGTTTACGTACCGCCGGGCGTGCGCTGCCCGATGGAACTGTCGACCTATTTCCGCATCAACGCAGAAAACACCGGTCAGTTCGAACGCACGCTGATCATCGCTGACAAAGGTTCCTACGTTTCCTACCTCGAAGGCTGTACCGCCCCGCAGCGGGACACTGCGCAGCTGCACGCCGCTGTGGTGGAAATCATCGTGGAAGAAGACGCTGAGGTGAAATACTCCACCGTTCAGAACTGGTTCCCCGGTGACGAAGAGGGCAAAGGCGGCATCTACAACTTCGTGACCAAACGTGCTGACTGCCGCGGTGACCGCTCCAAGGTGATGTGGACCCAGGTGGAAACGGGCTCGGCCGTGACCTGGAAATACCCGTCCTGCATCCTGCGCGGCGATGACAGCCAGGGCGAATTCTACTCGATCGCCATTGCCAACAACATGCAGCAGGCCGACACCGGCACCAAAATGGTGCACCTGGGCAAGAACACCAAGTCGCGGATCGTGTCCAAAGGTATCTCGGCCGGTAAGGCACAGAACACCTACCGTGGTCTGGTCTCCATGCACCCGAAAGCCAAAGAAGGCCGTAACTACACCCAGTGTGACAGCCTGCTGATCGGTGACAAATGTGGCGCCCACACGGTGCCGTACATTGAGGTCAAGAACAACTCGGCCCGGGTTGAACACGAAGCGACCACCTCCAAGGTGGATGACGAACAGCTGTTCTACTGCCGCCAGCGCGGCATGGACGAAGAAGAGGCTGTGGCGCTGGTTGTGAACGGCTTCTGTAAAGAGGTGCTGCAAGCCCTGCCGATGGAGTTTGCGATGGAAGCCCAGCAACTGGTCGCCATCTCGCTGGAAGGCTCTGTGGGGTAAGAAAGTGGCGGCCACGGCGGAGCAAATAGAGGTATTGGTTCGACATCATAACCATGTCGAATACAAACTAGCGAAGCGCGCCATCGTGTTTCTGCTGCCTTTGTTCGGCACCGTCGGAGCGGGCTTGCTCGGGACGTTAGGGCTGGACGTTATTGATCCATTTTCGTGGTTCATGGGCGTCATTGTCTCTATCGGCATTGGCTTTTGGGGAACTCGGCGGCTTCGGATGGCCAAGAAAGTGCATGCTGTCGAGATACAAGAAGCGATTGAGCGACTAAGAGCGGAGGCCGAAAAATGATTGCCCTGATCCCTGCCATGCTAACCGGCCTGTTCTGTGCTGTATTCGCCTTTGTTGCCAATGCGGTGCTGAGCATGACGGGCATGTGGGCGGGCATCGGCTTGGCCTTCATCTCGGGCTTCTGCGGGTCGATGTTTGCGCATTACGTGCTGCGTAAAGGTGGCAAATGACCGAAAAAGCCACGCAACGTTCCTATGGGCTGTCGGCAGATCAGGACAATCGCGAATTTGCGGCGGTCTATCTGGCCCGGTTTGAGGCGCTCTATCAGGCGCCGATCACCTGGCGGCGGCCCGAGGGCAATGAGCGGGCGAAATACGTGGCACTGGCGCGGCATCTGGGCCGCAATGTGCTGGCGGTGGGGCAGTATGAACAGGACCATTGCCTGGTGCTGGACAGTGATTGGTCGGGGTTTCCCGATCCGGCGGAATTTCTGTTTCTGGCGGATCCGGACATCACCTCGTTCTTCCTGACCGCAAAGAAACCCAAGCCAACCGGCTTTCAGGCGGTGGGCTTTTTCGAAGACTGGCCGACGGCCAACTGGGGGCCGGACCCGGCCCGCGTAGCAACGACTGAGATCACGGACTGAGGAAAGAACATGATCGTCACCACCACCAATGCGGTCGAAGGCCGTAAGATCGTGGATTATCGCGGCATTGTTGTCGGCGAGGCCATCGTCGGCGCCAACATTGTGCGGGATTTCTTTGCCGGTATCACTGATATCGTCGGCGGCCGTTCCGGCGCTTATGAAAGCAAGCTGCAGGACGCCCGCGACACCGCATTGCGTGAGCTGGAAGAGCGCGCCGCCACCAAAGGCGCCAGCGCCGTGGTCGGTGTAGATCTGGATTATGAGGTGATTGGCGACAGCATGTTGATGGTGTCGGCCTCCGGCACGGCTGTGGTGCTGGATTAACTGAACTGAGGTGCGCGCCGCCGCGCGACACCGTGAAATGATGCGTCCCAAGGGACGCCCCGAAGATAGGAAAAGGAACGCGAAAATGTTGGAAATCAAGAACCTGCAGGTCAAACTTGAAGAAGAGGACAAGCAGATCATCAAAGGTCTGGACCTGACCGTGGAAACCGGCAAGGTGCATGCGATCATGGGGCCGAACGGCTCGGGTAAATCGACGCTTTCCTATGTGCTGTCGGGCAAAGACGGCTATGAGGTCACCGGCGGCGAAGCGCTGCTGGAAGGCGAAGAGATCCTGGAAATGGAGGCTGAAGAACGCGCCGCTTTGGGCCTGTTCCTGGCGTTCCAGTACCCGGTGGAAATCCCCGGTGTGGGCAACATGACCTTCCTGCGCACCGCCGTGAACGCACAGCGCAAGGCCCGCGGCGAAGAGGAAATGTCCTCGGCCGAGTTCCTGAAAGTGGTCCGCGCCAAAGCCAAAACGCTGAAGATCGACGCCGACATGCTGAAGCGTCCGGTCAACGTTGGCTTCTCGGGTGGTGAGAAAAAGCGGAACGAGATCCTGCAGATGGCCATGCTGGAGCCGAAAATGTGCATCCTGGATGAGACCGACTCGGGCCTCGACGTGGACGCGATGAAACTGGTTGCCGAAGGCGTGAACGCCCTGCGCAACGAAGGCCGTTCCTTCCTGGTCATCACCCACTATCAGCGTCTGTTGGACCACATCAAACCCGACGTCGTGCACATCATGGCAGACGGCAAGATCGTGAAAACCGGTGGCCCTGAGCTGGCACTGGAAGTTGAGAAAAACGGCTACGCCGACATTCTGGCGGAGGTAGCATAATGGCGCTGCCGCAAACCAAACTGGACGCAACCGAGGCCCGTCTGGCAGCGCTGACGCTGCCGGCTGGTCCTGCGTGGCTGACTGAGCTGCGTGAGGCCGCGCTGGGGCGCGTGCGGGCGATGGGCCTGCCGGGCCGCCGTGACGAATACTGGAAATACACCCGCCCTGACACGCTGGTGCAGGCCGAACCTGTGCCTGCCGCGCTGTTTGACGCCGGTGAAGCACCGGGGTTCTCCACCATCGACTCGCTGCGTGTGACCTTTGTGGATGGGGTGTTTGACCCCGCGCAAAGCGACGATCTTTCGGGCGAAGGTCTGGAAATCACCCGTCTGGCCGATCTGCCGGACATCCATTGGGCCAAAGACCTGTATGGTCAGCTGGAAACCAATGGTCAGACCCCTGTCGATCGTCCGCTGGCCGCATTGAACAGCGCCTTTGCCACCGATGGTCTGGTGATCCGTGTGACCGGTCAGGTCAGCAAGCCGGTGAACCTGTGCTACATTCATGCCTCTGAAACCTCGGATGCGATCCTGCACCACGTGGTGAAGCTGGAAGAGGGCGCGGAGCTGACGCTGCTGGAAAATGGTCCCGCCGCGGCACGTTTCAACAACGTGCTGGAGGTTGAGATTGCCGACAACGCCAAGTTCAACCACGTCCGCGCCCAGGGCCGCGACCATGAGCGCCGGGCCGCAACGCATACCTTCACCCGTCTGGGCACCGAAAGCGCGTTCAAGTCCTTCACCCTGACCGCAAACGGTGTAATGACCCGCAACGAATATGTGATTGAGCTGACCGGCGATGATGCCATTGCGCATGTTGCAGGCGCCTGCATGGGTGACGGCAATGACTTCCACCACGATGACACCGTCTTCATCACCCATGACGCACTGAACTGCGAAAGCCGTCAGGTGTTCAAGAAGGTGCTGCGCAACGGCGCCACCGGCGTTTTTCAGGGTAAGATCCTTGTAAAAGAGGGGGCTCAGAAAACCGACGGTTATCAGATCAGTCAGTCGCTGCTGCTCGATGATGACGCCCAGTTCCTGGCAAAGCCGGAACTGGAAATCTACGCCGATGATGTGGCCTGTTCGCACGGCTCGACCTCGGGGGCGATTGACGAAACCGCGCTGTTCTACCTGCGTTCGCGCGGGCTTCCGGTGGACAAGGCGACGGACCTCTTGGTTCTTGCTTTCCTGGCCGAAGCGGTGGAAGAGATCGAAGCCGAAGAGCTGCGTGACGAAATCGTTGCCCGTCTGGAAGGCTGGCTGGAGCGTCGGCGCGGCTGATGTCGGTGACGCAAGATATCGTCGCCACCTATAAGGGGCCGGGCCACGTTGTGGCCCGGCGTCTTGCCATGGGGCAACGCGAAGATCGGGCGCTGGCCATTCTGATGGCGGGTTGCTTTGTTGTGTTCATCGCGCAATGGCCGCGACTGGCCCGGCAGGCGCATCTGGAAGGACAGGAGCTGAACATGCTCCTCGGGTCCACCTTGCTGGCCTGGGTCTTCATCATGCCGCTGTTTCTCTATGTGATGGCCTTTGTGGTGCATATCGTGCTGCGCGGCTTTGGCGGCAAAGGCAGCTCATATGGCTCACGTCTGGCGCTGTTCTGGGCGCTCCTGGCCTCGACCCCGGTGATGCTGTTTTACGGCATGGTGGCAGGGTTCATCGGCGCCTCGACAATCCTGTCGCTGGTGGGCATCTTGTGGTTCGGCCTCTTCGCGTGGTTCTGGCTGGGGGCCCTGGTCAAGGTCCATTGGGGAGGCACGGATGCTGCCTGAACTGAAACAACTGGCGCTGGACACCCTGCGCGATCCCAAAGGCGCGGCCCCTCGGGTGCTGGCACTGGGGCTGCCGCAACAGGTCTGGTGGAGCATTCTGGCGCTTGTCGTGGTGCTGAACGCGATGGTCTACGGGCTGTTCCTGTCGTTCCAGCCCCCGATCGGCATCCTGCCACAGATCACCAACAACCCGATCGGCTACGCGCTGGCCACCGGCGGCATGTTTGCCGGATTGATCCTGCTCTTTGACTGGATTGGCCGCGCCCTTGGCGGGCAGGGCAATCTGGCAGCGATGCTGGTGGTGGTCACCTGGCTGCAATCGGTGCAGCTGATCGTTTTGACCGTGCTCAGCGTTCTGGGGCTGATTGTCGCGGGGCTCGCCTCGCTCTTGAGCCTTGGCTTCTCACTCTATTTCTTTTGGATGCTGGTGGTGTTCCTGAACGAAGCCCACCGGTTTGACTCGCTGGGCAAAAGCTTTGCATTGCTGCTGCTTGGCCATTTGGGCGCGGCTTTCGCGCTCTCCTTCCTGTTGCTTTTTGCGGGCATTGCCCCTGTAGGACCTGTCTAAATGTATGACGTCGCCAAAATCCGTGCTGATTTCCCGATCCTGTCGCGTGAAGTGAACGGCAAACCGCTGACCTATCTGGACAATGGCGCTTCGGCCCAGAAACCGCAGGTGGTGATTGATGCGATCACCAATGCCTATGCCCATGAATACGCCAATGTGCACCGTGGCCTGCACTACCTCTCGAACCTCGCGACCGAGAAATACGAAGGTGTGCGCGGCATCATCGCGCGATTCCTGGGCGTGAAGGATGAAGATGAGATCGTCCTGAATTCCGGCACCACAGAAGGCATCAACATGGTCGCCTATGGCTGGGCCATGCCGCGGATGGAAGCAGGCGATGAAATCATCCTGTCGGTGATGGAACACCACGCCAATATCGTGCCCTGGCACTTCCTGCGCGAACGTCAGGGTGTGGTGATCAAATGGGTCGATGTGGATGCCTCAGGCAATCTGGATCCGCAAAAGGTGCTGGATGCGATCACCCCCAAGACCAAGCTGATTGCAGTCACCCAATGTTCCAACGTCTTGGGCACGGTGGTTGACGTCAAAGCGATCTGTGACGGCGCCCGCGCCAAAGGTGTGCCGGTTCTGGTTGATGGATCGCAAGGCGCGGTACATATGCCCGTCAACGTCGAAGAGATCGGCTGTGATTTCTACGCCATCACCGGTCACAAACTCTATGGCCCCTCCGGCTCCGGTGCGATCTTTGTGAAGAAAGAGCGCATGGCCGAAATGCGCCCCTTCATTGGTGGCGGCGACATGATCAAAGAGGTCAGCAAAGAGGCTGTGATCTACAATGATCCGCCGATGAAGTTTGAGGCCGGCACGCCGGGCATCGTCCAGACCATCGGTCTGGGCGTGGCGCTGGACTACATGATGGATGTGGGGATGGAGGCGATTGCCGCCCATGAGGCGGATCTGGCGGCCTATGCCAGCGAACGTCTGAACGGGTTGAACTGGCTGCACCTGCAGGGCCGGGCCAAAGGCAAGGCGGCGATCTTTTCCTTCACCATGGCAGGTGCGGCACATGCTCATGACATCTCGACCATCCTTGACAAAAAGGGCGTCGCCGTGCGTGCCGGCCATCACTGCGCCGGGCCGCTGATGGATCACCTGGGTGTATCAGCCACCTGCCGGGCGTCTTTCGCGATGTACAACACCCGGGCAGAGGTCGACACATTGGTTGAAGCTCTGGAACTGGCAAACGATCTGTTCGGCTGATCTTCGCTGTTAAAGGATTGACACAGGCGGGTTTTGGCCCGCCTTTTTGCTGGGCATGTTCTTTGCGCTGGGGCGACCCTATCTGTGACAGCGTCCTTATTCAGAACCGGAGAAGATCATGTTCAAACTGACCCCACTGCGCCGCGGCGCCCTTGCCCTGTCCATCGGGCTGTCCTGTCTGGCAGGCGGCGCTGCATTTTCCCAGTCCGAGGTTGGCATCGAACGCACCGTTCGCGGCAATGATGTGAACCGCGTCTACCGCTGTACAGATTGCGACGCCGCTGTTTTTACACTGGAAATGGAAAGCCGCCGCAGCAGCGAAGATGTGCGCAGCACCGCCCGCACCACCTGCCGCCAATCCGGCTTTGGACTTAAGCGGATTGTTGAGATTTCAACGATCGATAGCTCCCGCCGCAACAAACACTACGTGGTGATCTGCGCCACACGCTGAAGCGACAAGGCCATGAACTCGGGGTGAAAAAACATGCAGGCAAACACCGGTTACCGATTGCACCCCGATTTGCCTTGCGGTAATCAGACCTCAGGCACCCATAGCTCAGCTGGATAGAGCGCTGCCCTCCGAAGGCAGAGGCCTCAGGTTCGAATCCTGATGGGTGCGCCACAAAATCAAGGATTTAGCAAAATTCAGTGCGGCGCGTATCTGTTACGCGTAACAAATTCACGTTCTTGACACCCCATCCATTGACCTGCTGCCTAAAAACTGGACCGTCCTAAGCTGGAATTTTCCAATTATGATCCCGCGAGCGGGAGAAGCAGAGTTTCATGAAGAAGAGCAAGTTCTCGGAAGCGCAGATTGCGTTTGTGTTGAAGCAAGTCGAAGAGTGCATGAGCATCGCTGAAGTCTGTCGCAAGACTGGGATTGCGGAGGCTACGTTTTATGTCTGGCGCAGGAAGAATGCCGGACTGAGGCCTGCCCGTCGCCGAGAACTGGTCGATCAGCTCCGCGCTGTTTGAGGCGCTAGCAGCCGGCGTGCCCGTGTCGTGTTGCAGGCACATCGCTCGACCTACCATTACAAGTCGCACGGCGACGAGCAGGCCGAACTCAAGACGCGTATCAAAGAGATTGCAGAGACACGAGTGCGCTATGGCTATAGGCGCATCCACTTGCTGTTGCGGCGCGAAGGGTGGCTGGTGAACGCCAAGCGTGTCAACCGTGTCTACAACGCAATGGGCCTGCAACTACGGAACAAAACGCCGAAACGTCGGGTCAAAGCCAAGCTTCGGGAGAATCGTGTGGAAGCTTCGTAAAGCAATGAGAGTTGGGCAATGGACTTTATACACGATCAGCTGGTCACAGGACGCAAAATCCGAGTGTTGACCACCGTCGATACCTTCTCGCGGTTCTCGCCTGCGACTGATCCGAGGTTCAGCAACAGTGGCGAAGATGTTGTCCATACACTTGAGCGCATATGCGGGAAGGTCGGCTATCCCAAAGTCCATTCGTGTTGCTCAGGGATCGGAGTTCATCTCCCGTGACCTAGCTCTTTGGGCTTACCAGCGTGGCGTCATTCTGGACTTTTCTCGGCCAGGCAAACCGACAGATAACGCCCACACCGAGAGCTTTAACGGCAAATTCCGAGCTGAGTGTTTGAGTGCGCATTGGTTCATGAGCCTTGACGATGCCCCATCAAAAATGGAGGAGTGGCGTAGGGACTACAACGAAGTGCGCCCTCACAGCGCAATCGGAAACAATCCTCCGATCAAGCTGATGAATGGCTCAGAGGTGAGGAATACGCCCTGAGCCTCAACCCCTGGAAAATCTCCAGTCGGGTGGTCCGAACAAGGGGAGCAGCTCAAGCCAATAGTGCACCAACAATCAAACTGGGCCACTTAGGATCAGGGCCCATTAATCAGCTTGAGGCTGACTTGGTTGCGTGACACACGTGCCCCCAAAAACGGGGGTATCATGAGCGATCTTTTCTGACTGAGCGACGAGCAGATGGCACGGCTTCAACATTACTTTCCGAGGAGCCGTGGCAAGCCGCGTGTCGATGACCGGCGCGTTTTTAGTGGGATAATCTTCATAAATCAAAATGGGTTACGATGGTGAGATGTGCCGAAGGAATACGGCCTACCGAA
>Ga0189289_10141_pt1 | contig 80892 bp, 72 predicted proteins | sample UW106minimetaG_FD_130313 | JGI IMG/M metagenome (GOLD analysis project Ga0189289, IMG submission 130313) | Marine microbial communities from the Costa Rica Dome - UW106 mini metaG | ecosystem: Environmental > Aquatic > Marine > Oceanic > Photic zone | place: Costa Rica: the Eastern Pacific...
ACGCTCAACTACACCCAATTTAAAAGCTAATGTGTAATCACGCTGTGTGCGCTTAGGTCTTTGATTACTTGAAGTTGTCATAAAGAAGTCCTCTTTATGTCAACGTATTTTAGGACGGGACAGACATTACAAAAAAAGCCTGCTCAATGAGCAGGCTTTTCATTATAACGTTACGCGTTCATTGGGCTCTAGCCTGTATTACGCATACCAATTGCAATACCCGCGATGGTAACCATCATGGCACGCTCTAGGCTAGTGTTTTGTGCATCGTCACCGGCTTTACGAATACGATCCAGAAGCTCAATTTGCAGGTAGTGAAGGGGCTGAAGATATCCTGCACGGATCTCCATAGACTCTTTACCCTGCGGGTCGTTCTTCATGATGTCGCCGTCACCGGTTATAGCCAACAGCGACGAGATGCTTTCTTTAAGCTCGCTACGCAATGCTTCACCAAAGTGTTTAAGCTCTTTGGGTACCAAGCGCTCATCATAAGCTTCGCTGATTCGCGGATCGGCTTTATGGAACACCATGTCCAGCATTGAAAGACGTGAACGATAGAACGGCCATTCGCTGAACATCTCGTTAACCACTTTTTCATTTTCCGGTGTCTTCACGCTATCGATAGCGCGCATAACGCCTAACCAGCTTGGCAGTACCAAACGGGTTTGTGCCCAGGCAAATATCCATGGAATCGCACGTAGGCTCTCAATACCACCTTGTGGCTTACGCTTCGCTGGACGACTACCTAGTGGGAGTTTGCCTAACTCTTGCTCTGGCGTTGCAACACGGAAGTAAGGTACGAACTCTTTATCGTGACGCACGGTTGCACGGTAGTTATCGCGACCTTGGGCTGCCATTGCAGTTATAAGCTCTCGCCATTCTTCTTTTGGTGCCGGAGGCGGGAATAACATGGCTTCAATTATGGCGCTGGCGTAAATACCTAGGCTGCGTTTAGCCAGCTTAGGCATACCGAATTTATAGCGAATAGTTTCGCCTTGCTCAGTTACACGGAAGCCGCCGTCTAGCGAGCCAGGAGGCTGAGAGTAAATGGCAGCATGTGCTGGCAAGCCACCACGACCAATTGTACCGCCACGGCCGTGGAATAGCGTCAGGCTTACGTCAAACTCATCAGCAATCGCAACCAAGGCTTCTTGTGATTGGTATTGAGCCCAGCCCGCAGCAAGTGCACCTGCGTCTTTGGCTGAATCTGAATAACCAATCATAACGAATTGACGACCTTTAACGTAACCGCGATACCAGTCGATAGACAGAAGTTTGCGCATTACGTCAGGCGAGTTGTTCAAATCGTCTAGCGTCTCGAACAATGGCGCCACTGGCATTGGCCAATCTACACCACTTTCTTGAAGTAGCAGCTGAACGGCCATAACGTCCGATGGCTCACTGGCCATAGAGATAATATAGATACCAAAACCGTGTTTGCTGTGCTTCGCAATTACCTTACAGGTATCAAGCACTTCTTTCACGTCATCAGACGCATCCCATTGAGCAGGGAATAGCGGGCGTTTTGAGCCAAGCTCGCGCAATAAGAACGCTTGCTTGTCGGCTTCGCTCCACTGAGCATAATCACCAAGACCTAGGTAGCGTGTTAGTTCGCTGAAAACGTCTGCATGACGTTCAGAGTCCTGACGCACGTCAAGGCGCAGAAGGTGAATGCCAAATACACGAGCACGACGAATAGTGTCTAGCAGCAGACCGTTTGCTACAACTTGCATTCCGCAGTCTAACAGTGACTGGTAGCAAAGCATCAGTGGTTCAATTAGCTCATCATCACTTTCAACCCAGTTTGAAGTATCTGGGTTTTTACCTGCTAAGTAGTCGCTAATGCCATCGCGGGTTGCGATGAACTTGTCCACAAGTGGACGAAGAAGGGCGCGGTATGGCTCGTTGGCGTCGCCGACTTTTTCGCGTAACGCGTCGTTGCAGTCGTACATTGAAAGCTCAACTTGCAAGCGATCAAGATCAATCGCGAAAAGCTTGGCCGCACGTTTTCTAGCAAGTAATAATACTTGCTCAGTCACTTTTGACGTTACAAATGGGTTGCCGTCTCTGTCGCCGCCCATCCAAGAGCTAAACTGAACGGGAGACGCATCTAGTGGCAGTGATACTTCATAATCTTCGTTTAGGCGACCATCAAGCTCGCGCATAAAGTCTGGCACTGCTTCCCATAATGAGTTTTCAATAACAGAGAAGCCCCAGCGTGCCTCATCAACCGGTGTTGGACGTACTGAACGAATTTCTTCAGTGTGCCAAGCCTGTGCAATAAGGTCAGCAATACGGGTTTCAATTTTCTTACGCTCAACATCATTAAGCGACTCTTGGTGAATAGCCTGAAGGCAGTTCGCCAATTCTTTATGTTTGTGAATAAGTGTACGGCGCGTAACCTCAGTTGGGTGCGCGGTCAGTACAAGATCGATGTTCAGTTTTGCAACCGCATCCTGCACTTTTTCAGCTGTTAATTCAGCTTTATCTAGGTGTTTAAATAGTGCATCAATAGACGCATCAACATTCATTGCCGCATTGTATTCTTGCTCAGCAATGTTGCCCAAATTCAAGAATTGTGCGAATGCACGGCCAACAGTAAGCAAATCGCTGTCAGACATTGTTTTGAAAGTTTCTTTCAGTTCTTCGCTACATGTAGCGTCTCCCTGATAAGAAGCTCGGCCGCCTTTACGAATCTTTTCAATACGGTCTAGCCACTCTTGACCCAATTGATTTTTGATTGTTTCACCTAAGGTTTTACCTAGGTATCGAACGGTATCTTTCAGTTCAGCATCGTAGTGTGTTTGCATGCTATCCTCCTAAATATATGGCCTTAACCATACTGTGTCCTTTGCGACTTGTCTAACCACTTTCGGTTATAATTTACAACATTTTGATACTTTTGCACCCTAGTTAACATTGCTCAAAGCAAGATATTTTGTGGTGTGATACACTCTTGCACCGGAAAATGCAGAAACATTCTCGCGTTATGCGTTTTGTTTGAAATTTGTACTGCATTTGTAATTTAATTTCAGGAGTTCTTGTGACTGATACATTCAATACAGTAGAAACCCAAGCAAGTTACGGCATTGGTTTTCAAATGGGTCAACAATTACAATCAAATCCGTTTGACGGACTAGCGATTGACGCTGTTGTAGCTGGCCTAAAAGACGCCTTCGCAGGTCAAGCGCCTCAGGTTGATAACGACACACTACGTGATGCGTTCGGCGAAATTCACAAGCGTATGCAAGCGGCTAAAGAAGAAGCTAGCAAAGCGGTTATTGAAGAAGGCACAAAGTACCTTGAAGAAAATGCGAAGCGTGACGAAGTAACCGTTACTGAATCTGGTCTTCAGTACGAAGTTATCGCTGAAGGTGACGGTGAAACACCAGTTGCGGCTAGCACTGTACGTGTTCACTACCACGGTACACTTATCAACGGTACCACTTTTGACAGCTCTTACGAGCGCGGCCAGCCAGCTGAATTCCCAGTAGGCGGCGTTATTAAAGGTTGGACTGAAGCACTTCAACTTATGAAAGTAGGTGCTAAATACCGTTTATACGTGCCACATGATCTTGCTTACGGTGAGCAGGGTGCGGGTGCAGCTATTGCACCATACAGCACGCTTATCTTTGACGTAGAGCTTCTAGACGTTCTAGGTTAATGTGTTGTTCACAGGTGTGCAGTTCTGTACACCTGTGTTTCATCTTTACTTATACATAGTTCATAGCGTTTTAAAAACTAGCCCGCACTTCGTTGAATTTAGCGATATGGCCTAATGTTTCTTTTTCCTATCTCTTTTTTCTCTTCTCTTCTCTGTCTTTTCTCGTAAATACAAAGCAAACCTAAATTTGGCACGTTGTTTCATTGGTGTCGCCTTGCGTTTGCGATATGCTAGGTTTCATCTGCTCCGAGTTGTTATCAGTGGCTTCGGCATTACAATAGCCCCACGCTCAAATAAGGAAAATTATTATGGTTATCAAGCCTAAAGTGAGAGGCTTCATTTGTACAAACGCGCACCCTGTTGGCTGTGCAACGGCGGTTGACGAACAAATTGCTTATGTAGAAGCAAAAGGCGACTTAGGCGAAGGCCCTAAAAATGTATTGGTTATTGGTAGCTCTACGGGATACGGCCTAGCATCACGCATTACTTCTGCGTTCGGCTATGGCGCTAAAACGCTGGGTGTGTGTTTTGAAAAAGCACCAACGGAACGTAAAACGGCTACTGCCGGTTGGTACAACACCGCTGCATTCCACGAAAAAGCCAAAGCAAAAGGCTTGTATGCAGAAACTATTAATGGCGATGCGTTTTCCGATGAAATCAAAAATGAAACCATCGAAAAAATCAAAGCTGAAATGGGCAAGGTTGATTTGGTCATTTATAGCCTCGCATCCCCGCGTAGAACCGACCCAGAAACAGGCGTAACGTATAAATCTACGCTTAAGCCTGTAGGGCAGGCGTACACTACGAAAACCTACGATACTGATAAAGACAAAGTGCATGAAGTATCGCTAGAGCCAGCCAACGACGAAGAAATCCTTAACACCATCAAAGTGATGGGCGGTGAAGATTGGGAACGTTGGATGGACTTTTTACGTGAAGCCAATGTGCTTGCTGAAGGCTGTAAAACCACCGCATATACCTATATCGGTAAAGAACTAACATGGCCTATTTATGGTCAAGCGACGATTGGTAAAGCGAAAGAAGACCTAGATCGCGCTGCCGCAGCCATTATTGGTAAAAACAGTGATTTGCTTGTGCAAGCCAATGTGAGCTCGTTGAAAGCACTGGTAACGCAGGCAAGCTCAGCCATTCCTGTAATGCCTCTGTATATTTCACTTATTTACAAAGTGATGAAAGAGGAAGGCACCCACGAAGGGTGCATTGAGCAGATTCACGGCTTGTTCACACAGTGCCTGTTCGGCAATACACCAACGTTAGATGAAGCAAATCGCTATCGCATGGATGGCAAAGAAACTAACGATGCAACACAGGCAAAAATTAAGGCGCTATGGGATCAAGTGACACAAGAGAACTTTCATGACTTAAGTGACTACAAAGGTTACAACCATGAGTTCTTAAAACTGTTCGGTTTTGACATTTCAAGTGTTGATTACGACAGTGAAGTTGACCCAATGGTTAATTGGTAAAACCTAAACTTACCATTAATTAACCTAATGCTTATATGCGCAAAAGCCGTCTGATTTGACGGCTTTTTTGTACCTGATTACAAGTTGATACGGCGTATGGATTCGCAAAATGTAAATGAATAAGACCAAAGGTTTACATTAAATTGTAGAAAAATTTGCCTTTATCTTGAAATAGCGTGGCACAAACGTATGGGTTAATGCTAAAATCCCGAAATTAAGTAGGGGTCTTTTCTGCCTCTACCAAAACAGCGGCGGCGATTGCAGCTACACAACAAAAATAATAAGTGTACATTTCTGCTGGTGGTCTATATAGAAAGGGCGAATAAAACGTCCGCTTAAGGAATTATGCGTTACGGCTTCATAACAGGCTGACCGTAGCAATTGCAGCAAGTTCCATCATTCAATAAAAAGGTGTCTAACACCTGTTAATAGTGCGTTTTTGCATGCTGACAGGCAGGGTTTCTGCGGTCATGCAAAAGGGTATTTCTATTAGAGTAGTGCAATTACATATGATAAAAATCAAGAAAGGTCTCGACCTCCCAATTGAGGGAGCGCCAAAGCAGGAGATTGCTGATGCATCTGCTGCAACGCGCGTTGCCGTTCTGGGAGAAGAATATGTGGGTATGCGCCCTACCATGCACGTCCAAGTTGGCGATGTAGTGAAGAAAGGTCAGGTTCTTTTTGAAGACAAAAAGAACCCTGGCGTTAAATTCACTGCTCCAGCAGCGGGTGAAGTGGTAGAGGTTAACCGTGGTGCAAAACGTGTTCTTCAGTCTGTAGTTATCAAAATGAACGGCAACGATGCTGTTACATTTGATAAAATTGCAGCTGACCAGATCGCGAGCGCAACACGCGAGCAGCTTCAGTCAATCCTTGTAGAGTCAGGCATGTGGACAGCGTTCCGTACACGTCCATTTAGCAAATCTCCTAAGCTAGACTCTGTTCCAAGTTCAATTTTTGTTACAGCAATGGATACCAATCCACTAGCAGCAGATCCTGCTGTGATTATTGCTGAGCGCCAAGACGATTTCGTAAATGGTCTTAAAGCGTTAACGCAATTGAGCGGCGGCAAGACTTACGTTTGTAAAGCGGCAGGTGCTTCTGTTGCTACTGGCGATGCGGCAGTTGATGTTGAAGAATTTGGCGGTCCTCACCCTGCGGGCCTACCGGGTACTCACATCCACTTCCTTGATTCTGCTGGCATGAACAAAACGGTTTGGCACATCAACTACCAAGACGTAATGGCAATTGGTGCATTGTTGACCTCTGGTGAGCTAGATAACCGTCGTGTTATTTCTCTTGCAGGTCCTGCAGCAACCAATCCACGCCTAGTGCGCACTGTAATAGGCGCAGACTTGACCGAGCTTACTGCTAACGAGCAAGTAGACGGTGAAGTACGTGTTATCTCTGGTTCTGTACTTAGCGGTACGACAGCGATGGGCGTTCACGGCTTCCTTGGTCGTTTCCACACCCAAGTTTCATTATTAAAAGAAGGTCGCGAGAAGAAGCTATTTGGCTGGATCACTCCAGGTTCAGATAAGCACTCAGTGACTCGTGCTTACTTAGGTCACCTAAGTGGCAGCAAGAAATTTGATATGACAACAACTACCAATGGTTCTGAACGTTCTATGGTTCCAATTGGTAATTACGAACGCGTTATGCCCCTAGATATCATTCCTACGCTTCTGCTTAGGGACCTGATTTCTGGTGATACTGACGGTGCTCAGACGTTGGGTTGCTTAGAGTTGGACGAAGAAGATTTGGCATTGTGTACTTATGTATGCCCTGGCAAATACAACTACGCTCCTATCTTACGCGACTGTTTGACCACGATAGAGAAAGAGGGTTAAGTCATGGGTTTAAAAGCGTATTTAGAAAAGATCGAACCAAACTTCGAACCAGGTGGTAAGCATGAAAAGTGGTATGCGCTTTACGAAGCTGCGGCGACCATTTTCTACACCCCAGGTAAAGTAAATAAAGCTAACACGCACGTGCGTGACAGCATTGACCTTAAGCGCATCATGATCATGGTATGGATGGCAACATTCCCAGCTATGTTCTTTGGTATGTATAACATTGGTTTCCAAGCGCAAGAAGCTATTGTTGCTGGTGCAGGAACACTACCTGATACGTGGCAAGCAGGCCTATTCGCTGCACTAGGCGGTGACTTGGCAAATGCGGGTACACTAGGTCTATTCTTCTATGGCGCATGTTTCTGGTTGCCAATCTACGCGGTAACGTTCGCGGTAGGTGGTTTCTGGGAAGTATTGTTCGCGTCTGTGCGCAAGCACGAAGTTAACGAAGGTTTCTTCGTAACATCGGTGCTGTTCGCACTAACACTTCCAGCTACTATCCCTCTATGGCAAGTTGCACTAGGTATTACCTTCGGCGTTGTAATTGCTAAAGAAGTATTCGGTGGTACAGGTCGTAACTTCCTTAACCCAGCATTGTCTGGTCGTGCATTCCTTTACTTTGCGTACCCTGCGCAGATTTCAGGTGACCAAGTATGGGTAGCGGCAGATGGTTATTCTGGTGCAACGTCTCTAAGCCAAGCGGCTTCTGGCAACCTTGATTACGCGAACATGGATCAGTGGATGAACAGCTTCATCGGTACTATCTCAGGTTCAGCGGGTGAGGTGTCTACACTTGCTATTATTCTTGGTGGCTTGTTCATCATGTACATGCGTATAGCAAGCTGGCGCATTGTTGCTGGTGTAGCAATTGGTGTGGCGTTCTTCGCAACCTTGCTAAACCTAATCGGCAGCGATACTAACCCTATGTTTGCAATGCCTGCACATTGGCACTTTGTTGTTGGTGGTCTTGCTTTTGGTATGTTCTTTATGGCGACAGACCCAGTTTCTGCGTCGTTTACAAACCAAGGTAAGTGGGCTTACGGTATCTTCATTGGTTTCATGACGGTACTAATCCGCGTCCTAAACCCAGCCTTCCCTGAAGGTGTAATGTTAGCAATTCTATTTGCTAACTTGTGGGCGCCACTGTTCGACTATTTCGTCGCACAAAGCAATATCAAGCGGAGGGTAGCACGTGTCGGCTAAGAAAGAATCTTTAGGCAAAACGGTAGGTATTGTTGTTGCCGTATGTTTAGTTTGTTCAATTGTTGTTTCTGGCGCGGCTGTTGGCCTTCGCTCTTTACAACAAACAAACGCAGCTCTAGATAAAAAGAGCAACATTCTTAATGCTGCAGGCCTTTATGAAATGGGCATGAGCAACAGCGCAATTGAAAGCACGTACAGCGAGCGAGTAGAACAGCGTTTTGTAAATCTTGACGAAGGTACTTTCGTAGAAGCGCCTAAGCCAGATTACGATATGTATAAAGCAGCCAAAGAAACTGAGTACAGCACTAAGGTGACTAACAGTAATGTTGGTTTTCAACGCCGCCCTAACGTGGCAAGTGTTTACTTAGTTCGCGACGACGCAGGTGATGTTTCTCGTATCATCCTTCCTGTACACGGCAGCGGCCTTTGGGATCTTATGTACGGTTTCTTAGCGGTAGACGCAGACGGCCAAACGGTTCGCGAGCTTATTTACTATCAGCAAAAAGAAACGCCAGGACTAGGTGGTGAAGTGCAAAACCCTGCATGGCAGGACAAATGGGACGGCAAAGAGCTTTACGAGAATGGCGAAGTTGCTATTCGCGTAGTAAAAAATGCTAACCCTAGCAATCCTCACACTATCGATGCGCTTTCAGGTGCAACCCTAACCAGCAACGGTGTTGAAAACACTATTCGTTACTGGGTAGGCGAGCAAGGCTTCGGCCAGTTCCTGAAGAACCAAGCATGGCGTTCATAAGGGAAGTCTCATGGCAGATACTAAAGAAATGAAAAAGGCCCTCTTTGGGCCAATCCTGGACAACAACCCGATCGCCCTACAGGTATTGGGTATCTGTTCAGCACTGGCAATTACCACTAAGCTGGAAACAGCATTGGTAATGTCGCTTGCGCTTACAAGCGTTGTAGCGTTCTCAAACTTGTTTATTTCACTAATTCGTAACCAGATCCCATCTAGCGTTCGAATTATTATCCAGATGACCATCATTGCGTCGTTGGTAATCGTTGTTGACCAAATTCTGAAAGCGTATTCGTATGAAATATCGAAGCAGCTGTCGGTATTCGTTGGTCTCATCATTACTAACTGTATCGTAATGGGTCGTGCTGAAGCTTACGCCATGAAGAGCCCGCCTCTGATGAGCTTCCTTGATGGTATTGGTAACGGCTTGGGCTACTCTTTCATTCTAATTGTTATTGGTACAATTAAAGAGCTATTTGGTTTCGGTACTATTTTGGGTTTCGAAATCCTTCCACTGGTTCAAAACGGTGGCTGGTACCAAGGTAATGGTTTGTTAATTTTACCATTCAGCTCGTTCTTCTTAATCGGCGGTATGATTTGGGTTATCCGTACTATCCGTCCTGAGCAAGTAGAGCCTAAGGAGTAAGTCATGGAACATTATTTGTCGTTATTTGTTCGCTCAATTTTCGTTGAGAACATGGCGTTATCACTTTTCTTAGGTATGTGTACCTTCCTTGCGGTATCTAAGAAAGTTAAAACTGCTATGGGTCTTGGTGTTGCCGTTATCGTGGTACTAGGTATCTCGGTTCCTGTAAACCAAATTATTTATGTAAACATTCTTGCTCCAGGCGCATTAGCATGGGCAGGTTTCCCAGAAGCTGACTTAAGCTTCCTTAACTTCCTAACGTTTATCGGTGTTATTGCGGCATTGGTACAGATACTAGAGATGAGCTTAGATAAGTTCTTCCCTGCGCTTTATAACGCACTAGGTATCTTCTTACCGCTGATTACCGTTAACTGTGCAATCTTTGGTGGTGTGGCATTTGCGGTTCAGCGTGAATACAACCTGACCGAAAGTGTTGTTTACGGCGTAGGAAGTGGTATTGGCTGGGCAATCGCAATTGTGTTGCTTGCGGCAGTACGTGAAAAGCTTAAGTATGCTGATATGCCAGATGGTGTTCGTGGTCTAGGTTCTGTATTTATGATCGCGGGTCTAATGGCACTAGGCTTCCAGTCATTCACTGGTATTCAGCTGTAAGAAAGCTCGGGAGCATATAAATGAATAATGTAGAAATATATCTAGGCGTAGGCATGTTCATTGCCATCGTTCTAGCGCTGGTATTTATTATCATGTTTGCCAAGTCTAAATTGGTTCCAAGCGGTGATGTTACTATCACTATCAATGGTGACCCAGACAAGGCAATCAAAACTGCACCGGGTGGTAAGCTTCTTGGTGCACTAGCTGACGCAGGTTACTTCGTATCGTCTGCGTGTGGTGGCGGTGGCTCATGTGGCCAGTGTCGTGTAGATGTACACTCAGGTGGTGGTGAAATCCTTCCAACTGAGCTAGACCACATCACTAAAGGTGAAGCGCGCGAAGGCTGCCGTCTTTCATGTCAGGTTGCTATTAAGCAAGACATGGAAATTGAACTGGAAGAGTCGGTATTTGGTGTTAAGAAGTGGGATTGTGAAGTTATCTCTAACGATAACAAAGCAACCTTCATCAAAGAGCTTAAGCTTAAAATTCCTAACGGTGAAAGCGTACCTTTCCGTGCAGGTGGTTATATTCAGATTGAAGCGCCAGCTCACCATGTTAAGTACAAAGACTTTGATATTCCTGAAGAGTATCGCGGTGACTGGGAGCGTTTTGGCTTCTTTGACATCGAGTCTAAAGTAGACGAAGAGACAATTCGTGCATATTCAATGGCAAACTACCCAGAAGAAGAAGGCATTATTATGTTGAACGTGCGTATTGCTACGCCGCCACCTAATAACCTAAGCCTACCTGCTGGTAAAATGTCATCGTATATTTGGAGCCTGAAAGAAGGTGACAAAGCGACTATCTCTGGTCCATTCGGTGAATTCTTCGCGAAAGAAACTGACAACGAAATGGTATTCGTAGGTGGTGGTGCAGGTATGGCCCCAATGCGTTCACACATCTTCGATCAGCTTCGCCGCATTAAGTCTAAGCGTAAGATGAGCTTCTGGTACGGTGCACGTTCACTTCGTGAAATGTTCTATACAGAAGACTTCGACGAGCTAGCAGCAGAAAACGATAACTTTGAGTGGCATGTAGCACTTTCTGATCCTCAGCCAGAGGACAACTGGGAAGGTTACACTGGGTTTATCCACCAAGTACTTCTTGAGAACTACTTGAAAGATCACCCTGCACCAGAAGACTGTGAGTTCTACATGTGTGGACCACCTATGATGAACGCGGCCGTAATCAACATGCTTAAAGATTTAGGTGTTGAGGACGAAAACATCATGCTAGATGACTTCGGTGGCTAGGCGTTTAATTTAAGAGCTACTCGCTTAAAAGTTATTAAGCATATTAAAAGGGGCGTAAGCCCCTTTTTCGTTGAAGCAAAACGTAGAATGCACATAATAGCGATTGAATAATGTGCATATTAGCTAAGGACAACATCGTGATTCGATTTGCTATTCGAATTTTCCTCGCCTTTGTTGCGGTAGGTATTCTACTTCTCGCAAGCTGTAGCGACGAAAAAACGCCTGTAGTACACCTGCAAGGACAGACAATGGGCACAACCTACAACGTTAAGTACCTTGTAGCGGAGACACCGGTAGAAGGCTTACAAGCTGAAATAGATGCCCGTCTTGTTGAGGTTAACAAGATGATGTCTACTTACGACCCAACGTCAGAACTATCAAGGTTCAATCAATATCGCTACACCGACAATTTCGCCGTATCACCAGATACGCTAACCGTAGTTAACGAGGCATTACGCTTGGCTAACCTTAGTGGCGGAGTACTTGATGTTACCGTTGGCCCATTGGTTAATCTATGGGGGTTTGGACCAACTAAGCGCCCTGAAAAAGTACCAAGCCAGACAGACATCGACGATATTCGCGAATATGTGGGTTATAAGATGCTGTCAACCACGCCTACAGGCTTAAAGAAAAGTCACCCAATGCTTTATGTCGACCTGTCGACTATTGCAAAAGGCTTTGGCGTTGATGAAGTGGCGGAGATCCTTGAAAACCACAACATTGAAAACTACCTTGTAGAAATAGGTGGTGAAATGCGCGTGAAAGGTGAACGAGGCGACGGCAGTGAGTGGCTGATTGCCATTGAAAAGCCAGTTACCACTGAACGTGCTGTTCAAAAAGTTGTCTCAATAGGAGAAAACGCGGTTGCTACATCAGGTGACTATCGCAACTATTACGAAGAAGACGGCGTTCGTTATTCGCATCTAATCGACCCCACAACGGGCAAACCTATCTCACATAACCTGGTTTCGGTTACGGTAATTCATCCTTCTTCAATGACGTCTGATGGTTTGGCTACGGCGTTTAATGTAATGGGATGGGAACAAGCGATAGCGGTTGCTGAGCAAGAACAACTCGCTGTATTCCTCATTCGTCGCACAGAAGACGGATTTGAAGAGTATGCATCGCCAGAATTTGATAAACTGGTCACAGTTCATAATTAGGGGGTAGCAATGTCTACATTCATTCTTGCTTTTGGTTTCTTTCTAACAATGGTACTGGCTATGGCCGTAGGTTACCTTTTTCAGAAAAAATCAATCTCTGGAAGCTGTGGTGGCTTAGGTGCACTAGGTATTGAAAAAGCCTGTGACTGTCCAGAACCGTGTGACCGTAAAAAGTCGCGCATGGAAAAAGAAGAAGCCCGCCAGAAAAAACTAAACGAGTGGAAGCAGAACCAAATTTTGTAATGCTTAACCCATCGTTGGTTTAAGGTTTAAAAGCGCTGTTTGATACTAATCGACAGCGCTTTTTTGTTCTGTGAGTATATCTATCTAGCTCGTTAACGTTGAGTTCTATTGAAGTTGCCGAACGATATCCATTGATTGATGAAGAACCCTAATTATTCTGATACCGTATTTGAACTTTCTAAAAACGATCATATGTTTATTCACATAGCTAGAAAAACACCCCCATTTAATATCATTTCTCGGTATAGCTAACGCCGAGTTGGCATCGTTTGCAAGCTCGATAAATCTTGACTCAAGGTCATCTAAATAATTATTGCGTTGCTCCTTGCCCCAGTACTCTTCGGTATAAACACCGATCTCATATAGATCATTGGCAGCAGCTTTTGAAACGCGGAATTTAGTCACTATCTACTATCTAGCCGTTTCTTAAGAGAGTCCATTGAAAAATTAATGTCGTCTTCACTTTGTTCTCCTTCTTCAATCAAGAGCCTCAGCGCATTTAACTTTGACGATGCGTCTTGTTCCTGAAGCAGTCTCAATGCAGCGCGAATTACCTCGCTTTGATTGTTATAATTGCCTGAACTTACCATCGCTTCGATAAATTCGCTCATACTTCTACTTGGTTGAAATGTAATTGTTCTAGCCATATGACAAACCCTGTAAGTAAATTACTTACAATATAGCCGGATCGTCTCACACTCGCAATTACGCCTAAGTAAAAGTAAGCGTTATTAATGGGCTTATTTGTATTAATTCCTGTTCAACATTGCCTTGAATCATGCGTGTGAGGCATCAATCTTATCAAGAATCGACAACGACATAGTGTAATTAAACGCTATTGATAATATACTGTCTTTTTGTACAGTTTCGTGTGAGCACGTTAAGCTCAAAGGCAGGTAATGCGAAAAATTATCCACGTCGACATGGATTGTTTTTACGCCGCAGTTGAAATGCGCGACAACCCAGCCTTGCGCGATATTCCCATTGCGATAGGCGGCAGTGCCGACCGTCGAGGGGTTATTTCTACCTGTAACTATCCCGCCCGTAAATTTGGTGTGCGCTCAGCTATGGCTACAGCGTATGCTTTAAAGCTATGCCCAAACTTGACCCTCGTAAAAGGGCGCATGGATGTGTACGCTGCCGAGTCGCAAAAAATACGTAAGATATTTGCTGATTATACCGACCTCATTGAGCCTTTATCATTAGATGAAGCCTACCTAGACGTGACTAATAGTGAATTTTGCGGTGGCAGCGCCACGTTAATTGCTGAAGAAATACGCGAGCGCATTAAAAATGAACTTGGGCTTACAGCTTCAGCAGGTGTTGCGCCTTGTAAGTTTGTGGCTAAAGTGGCGAGCGATGAAAATAAGCCCGATGGAATTTGTGTTATTACTCCTGATAAGCTCGATGAGTTTGTACGCGAAATGCCACTAAAGAAAATACCGGGCGTAGGCAAAGTCACCATGCAAAAGCTTCAGCGTATGGGGCTTAATACCTGCGACGATGTTCGCCAATACCCTTTTGAGCGCATTCAAAAAGAGCTGGGTAAATTTGGCAGTGTGCTGTGGGAGCGTGCTCACGGTATTGATGAGCGTGAACTATCGGTATCTCGTGAGCGAAAGTCTATCGGCGTAGAGCGCACGCTAAGCGAAGACATTCATACCTTCGAGCAATGCATAGATTTTTTGCCGCATTTATTTGAAAAGCTTCAAGAGCGAATGGAAAATCACAAGAAGCGTACTGGTAAGCCGGTACGTATTCGCACGCAGGGCGTTAAGCTTAAGTTTAACGACTTCCAACTAACTACGGTAGAGCACCGCTGTGCCACGCTTGATGAAGCGTATTTTCGCACGTTAATGCAGGAAGCCTTCGAACGAGCAACAGGGCGGGGTATTCGTCTTGTTGGCGTTCATATAGGTCTTGCTGCCGATCAATCAACACAGCAATTGCTGTTACCTTTTGAACCGATTTAGCCGATAAGCTCACTTGTTAAGTACTAACATGCAGTAGCCTCAATCTAACCACTTGTTATACTTAACGCACTGATACTATGCGATAGACTGACGGTTTTGTATTACCCGATTAAAGGCCAATCCCACAGAGTTTAGTTTCTAAGACCACTTAATCTTTGGCAAATGAAAGCGGTTGGCTAACCCTTACTATTTTTTCCACTTTAATGAAGGACGTTATGGACTCGAAAGAACTTAAAACCCCAGGTCGCTACAAGCATTACAAAGGTAATTTATACGATGTATACGAAGTGGCGACGCATTCAGAAGATGAAAGTAAGCTAGTGGTATACCGCCCATGCTACGGCGAAAAAGCGCTTTGGGTTCGTCCCCTAGATATGTTTGTTGAGTCGGTTGAAAAAGACGGAGAAACACTCCCCCGTTTTGCTTATGTTGGTAATATTCCTGATGATGAAAAAATGATCTAATTGTGAAATTAGGTCATAGTGTAAGAGGTCTTTAATAAACAGGCTTCTTACAAGGAAATAATAATGAAAACTGCACCTCGTTTTAGCGCACACATTTTGGCTGCGTTTATTGCTGCGAGCCCTTTGGTTTATTCAACGATTAATCCCGCAAATGCACAAGATAGATTTGCCGATGTCGAAGTTAAAGCGACAGCGATAAAAGGCTCAGTGCACATGCTTACAGGTGCAGGTGGAAATATCGGCGTATCTGCTGGGGAAGACGGTGTTTTGATCATCGACGATCAATTTGCGCCGCTTGCAGAAAAGATAGCGGCCCAGCTTGGTGAGCTCGGGAGTGACAAGCCAAAGTATGTGATAAACACGCACTATCACGGCGATCACACAGGCTCTAATGCGTTTTTCCACAGCCATAAAGGCGCGACCATTCTGGCGCACGAAAATGTGCGTGTTCGCCTAGCTAACGATGAAAAAGTAAAACCGGAAGCGCTGCCAACTATCACCTATGAAGACGGAATAAAAATTTACTTCAATGGTGAAACCCTTCACGTGATGCACTTAGCGGTAGGCCACACCGACGGCGATAGCGTAGTGTGGTTCGAGCAACCCAACGTTATGCACACCGGCGACTTGTTCTTTAATGGTCGCTTTCCCTACATCGACCAAGGTGCTGGCGGTAATGTGGAAGGCTATATGGATTCAGTAAAACAGCTGCTCGCTAAAATAGACGATGAAACCGTTATTATTCCTGGCCACGGTGACATCAGTAATAAGCAAGAATACAGCGCATTTTTAGCTATGATCTCTGAAACGTTCAGCTACGTTAAGGCACTTAAGCAAGACGGTAAAACCCTCGATGAAGTTAAAGCGATGGGCTTAGACGATAAGTGGGCCGACTGGAGCTGGAATTTCATCAATGAAGAGAAGTGGATAACTACACTCTATACTGATGCCTAAATAGTATTGGTTACACTTTAATATCGAGCGAGTGTGCAGGGGAGTTTTCTTTACGACCCTGCAATTTCGTTAAAATGACTCTATCACTGGATTTTTGAGCACAAACTTCAAAGGCAATAGGTTAGGAAGCGCAGGTTTTCGAGCACCAAGTCTAGGGGCTAAAGCTGCCAAACGTCTACTAAGCGGTTTCTCGTATTTTAAGCTCAAAGGGTAGAACTTGGCTCGCTTGTTCAACGTCTTCGCCCTCTATTAGCGATATCAATGATTCAGCTGCCATTTCTGCCATCTTACGGCGCGGGACTGATACGGTTGTTAGGGCAGGGTAAATTGAGCGCGCAAAACTCAAGTCGTTGAAACCGCAGATATCGATATCCTTACCAGGCTTGATACCTCGTCTATTACATTCCATCACCGCGCCAGCAGCAAGCTCGTCACTCACAAAAAATAGCGCATCAGTGTCCGGCCATTTATGCAGTGTTTCTGAAAGAAGCTCAGCACCAGCTTGAAATGTGGCGTCGGCTCTAGAGGAAACATATCGCTCGGCGGACAACTCAGCATTGTCCAGTGCGGTTGCCCAGCCCTGCTTTCTCAATATTGCACGCCAATCTAAATACAATGAGCAAAAAGCAATGTTGCGGCGCCCTTTGTCGATAAGATGCTGGGTCATAGACTGGGCTGCTAATTCGTTATTTACCCCGTAGTTAATATCAAAAGGCTCACTAGAAATATCCATAATTTCGGCTACAGGCGTCCCTGTGGCTAGCAGCATTTTTCTCGTTTCTTCAGTGTGGCGCGTAGAAGTAAGAATGAATCCACTCACGTTCTGTTGAATGTAAGATTCGACAGTACGCTCCTCGCCAAGCTCGGTATAGGTCGAGTCGCCAATCATCAACGCATAATTGGCTTTGTCGGCAACGGCCTTCACGCCTAACATCACATCGTTAAAAACGTTGTTTCCAAAAGACGGGAGCAATAACGCGATGGTTCTATTATTGTCTGAGCATAATGACTGGGCGGCGCGGTTCGGAATATAGTTTAGCTCTCGCGCTGCATTTTTGATCTTAAGGGCGAGTGATTTAGAAATGCCACTAGAATTATTAAGCGCACGAGATACGGTAGTTTTGTGAACCCCCAAATGATTGGCTACGTCTGATATTTTTGTGCGTGACTTTTTTACCTTACTCATTCTTCGATCTTTTTATATGCTGCTAGGTCCGCTAATCCGCGCGGAAGTGAGTGTTAATGTCGTGATGTTTAATTCGATATCAAAGGGCGTATAAAGTCTTCCGCCAGCTGAGAAACACACTCGAAAGTTTGTGTAACATCAATAATGAATGCGTTGTCTTTAGAAGGCAGCTCTAAGGCTGCAAACTGGCTTTCGAGCATAGCATCACCGTTAAAAAAATGCTCCCGTTGTTTTAATCGCGCACTAAGCACAGACTGTGACGCATGAAGGTAAATAAAGTGGCAGTGAGGCGCGATATCTTTGGTTAGCACGTCACGATAGGCTGAGCGCAGCGCTGAACAGCTTATAACCACGTTCCGGCCGGCGTGAATGTGTTGCTTGGCAATCATGTTTAACGTAATTAACCACTCCCATCTGTCTGCATCCTGCAGTGGTATACCTGAAGACATTTTCTCTACGTTTGCCTCGCTATGGTAACGATCTCCTTCTTCGAAAGGCATGTCAAAACGTTGGGCTAAATGCTGGCTCAAAGTCGATTTTCCAGTCCCTGAAACTCCCGAAACGAAAAATACATGGCAATGGGTCATAAGCTTATCTCTCACATTAAAGTTCAGGAGTACATCAAGAGCGAGTTATTTGGTCTCCATTTTACTCATAAATATTAGTTTGGAAACCGGTTGCGTTCAAGGGGTGATTATAATAGTGTTACCAGATAGCTATCTTGTATTAATAAATATTTAACATTGGCTGGTTTTTTTAACTTAGCTTGTAAAGGTAGCGGGTGATTTCCGTATTATGGCTTCGTCAACATGAAGACAGTGTCACTAACAGGTACCAGAGAGCACGTATGACCGATACTTTTTCCCTTCTTTTTGTCGCCATTTGTAGCATTGTGCTTCTCACATATTTAGTTGTAGTTAGAAAAGTTCATGCTTTTATCGCTATCCTTGTGGCAGCAGCGTTTGTTGGCCTGGGTACGGGAATGCAAGCGGCCGACGTACTGGCTTCCATGCAGTCAGGCATGGGCAACACGCTGGGATTTGTAGCGACCATTGTTGGCCTTGGTGCTATGTTCGGGCAATTCTTAGAAGAATCCGGCGGCATTGATAGGCTTTCGCAAACTATCAACAATAAATTTGGTGATAAGAATAGTCAGTGGGCGGTTGTGTTAACGGGGTTTCTTGTTGCTATACCTGTCTTCTTTGAAGTGGGGCTTATCATATTAATGCCTCTTATTTATTCGTTAGCAAAGAAATCAGGAAAGTCGCTTATTTATTACGGAATCCCGCTCACAGCAGGACTCGCTGTCACTCACGCTTTTATTCCTCCAACACCAGGACCTGTAGCGGTAGCTTCAATTTTAGGAGCGGATATCGGCTTAGTCATTTTGTTTGGCTTTATCGTTGGTATTCCTTGCGCCTGTTTAGCCGGCCCAATTTACGCAACATTTTTAGCGAAACGCCTGCACGTACCTGTCCCAAACCATATCATTGAAGCTTCACATAAAAAGCCTAAGGAACTCCCCAGCTTTGGTTCAGTTGCGGCGCTACTGACGTTTCCGCTAGTGGCTATTCTGGTGGGTACGTTGGCAAAGTTCACGCTTTCAGAAGGTGTCTTGAAGGAGGCGTTGCTATTTATTGGGCATCCCTTTATCGCCCTGACCATTGCAACCATTGCTTGTTTTAAAGTGCTAGGGAAGAAGCAAGGCTTATCAAGCGAACAAATTAGAAACATTGCATCAAGAGGGTTAGAGCCGGTTGCCTTAGTCATACTGGTGACAGGCGCGGGTGGCATGTTTAAACAAGTGCTCATCGATTCAGGGGCGGGGCAGGCCTTCGCCGATGTTGTCGCATTATCGCCGCTCCCACCATTGGCAGCCGGGTTTCTTATCGCAATTTCAGTCAGAATTATTCAGGGCTCGGCTACGGTGGCCATGTTAACGGCTGCTGGTTTAATGGGCCCTGTAGTGCAGGAACTGGCGTTTTCACCATCAGTACTTGCCCTGATGACAATTGCAATAGCGGCAGGCGCTACGGCCATGTCTCACGTGAACGATACGGGGTTTTGGATCGTAAACCGTTATTTTGATATTTCTGTGAAAGACACGTTTGTGTCTTGGACGTGTATGGCCACCCTAATAGGTTTTATTGGGCTTTTTCTCGTACTAATGCTTGGTTTGTTTGTCTAATGTCCCAAGGGGCTCAGACCAACTTGAATTGTTTTTGTGGAAACCGGTTTCAAGATTTGGCGGCTCAAATGGCTTTAAGATTCACCATTTGAGGCATTATTACTAAACGTCTGTATATAAAGCTGCTCTACTTTATCTCGCGCCCATTGGGTTTTTCTAAGAAACTTAAGTGACGATTTAATCGAAGGATCGTTATTAAAGCAGTTCACTTTGATGCGGTAATACAATCCATCCCATCCGTAACGCTCGTAAAGTTGCGTGACGATTTTCTCTAGCGTTAAGCCATGTAAGGGGTTATTGGGTTGCTGATTCATAAAGTGCCGCTGCTTGTTCTAAATTAAGACCCTATTCTAGCACGAACCCACTTGCTGCGTATCAATGCGCTAGGCTTTACTTTCAATTGTTTCACCCGTAGGTATTTGTTTTGTGTTCGATATCAAAGGTTGGCTAGCGTCGTTCACTGTCGTTGATGGACTTTGCACTACTTTAGGCTTTCGCGGTGTTTTATAAAGCGGCCAAATAAGCTGTTCTTTCCAGTTGGCGTAAAACATCCCCTCAATACCGTATTGTGCAGGATACTGCCTAGTGATCTTAGCGGTACCAAATAGCACATCCCAGAAGAACAACAGATTTCCATAATTACCTTTGTAGTTGGTCACGCCGTCATCGGCTTTTAATCCATGATGCGCACTATGTGTAGAAGGCGTTGATATCGTGCGCTCAATTACCCAGGCTACAGGATGTAACCACCGAATACTGTACAGTGTTTTGTCCCATTTCCACTCTGCGTGTGCGCCGGTGATAACGGTAAGTTTAACCACCAAGTAAAAGGCATAGGTCCAACCCAATCCTAGGTAGATTAGCGCGCCGGAAAACCATAGCGAAGGCATAAGCAGGTAATAGAAAAAGTTATTTCTGTAAATAATGCGAACGCTCATGTACTTAGCGTTATGGTGGGCTCTATGTAAGTTGTAAAGAAATCGGGTGGAATGTGAGAGCCTATGCCACCAATATTGCATCATGTCATCGAAAATCAAAAGTAGCGCTATGTGCAAGAGAATAGGGGAATCTACAAGTATTCCCTGATATTGGGGAAATGCTAGTGCCATGATTGTTGCAGAACAAAATAGAACCAGTGGCTGGGTTACAATAAATAAGAGTAACGTACCTATCAGCTCTACTTTTCCATCATCGCTTACTTCTGTCGCTTTTTTAAATAGCTTACCATTCTTCGCTTCCAGCAAAGCAAACGTGATAAAAACCGCTAAAATTGCCCATTGATAACCCATTGTAATGACTCCCACCAAGAGATTGTTGAGAGTGAATTTACATTGCGTTAACATGCAAGAATATATACTTGTATAGATTTGAATGTCATGTCTTACATTCACGGCAAGCAGCAAACCATTATGCCTGACGACTACGTCGAGCTTTGTTTGCCTTTTGGAACGCTAAGAACCTATGCGGCTACCTCGACAATTCACGATAGGGGAAGTAAAAACAAAGGGCTGTCTGTTGTGGTATCAGGAGAAGTAAAGATTGGTAATTATGGCCTGGACGGCAGTTATCAAATTACTACTGTATTGCAACGAGGAGATACGTTTGGCGAGTTCACATTGTATGCATCACTTGCAAGAACGCATCACGCTGAAGCGCTAACGGAATGTAAGGTATTACAAATACCTGAACCTGCTTTTCGTTCTCTGACAAGCCAACATCCAGCGATTGCTGAATTCATCACCCGGTCACTGGCAATAAAGCTTCACTCGGCGCTGGAAAGGTTGGATGATATTCGACGCTTACCCACTCACGTCCAGTTAGCTAAGCTAATTTATCAATCGTATCTTACCTCTAAGCACGTCTTTATACCGTTAAGGCAAAGCGATTATGCTGAAAGGTTGGGCGTTACCGTACTTACCGCACATAAATCATTAACGAAGCTGTATGATTTAAAGTTGATTGAAAAGCGCTACGGGGGCGTGGCAATTACCCAGGTCGAGCGACTGGAAGGTTTTTTGAAAGAAAGTTCGTCACTATTACCATTGTAAGAGTGGTTAATGTCCTCCACATGCGAGAGCGCCAAAAGACCCTCCCTCAAATTTATTCCACGCCCATGGCAACTCATGCATCAAGTATTACGCTGGCTTTAGCCCGCCTAAAATAATGTGCTGAATGTTGCTTAGCGTGCTCTCGAAGAAAGCGGGATCGCTTAAATCTTTACCGGTTACGGCTTTGATCTGCACGCTGAAATCGGCGTAATGCTGAGTAATGGCCCAAATGCTGAATATCAAGTGTATAGGATCAACAGGCTTTAGCTTACCCGCTTCAATCCATTCGATAATGACGGCGCTTTTCGCGTCCAGCAGTGTTTTGAGCGGCGTTTCTAATTCCTTTATCAACAGAGGGGCACCTTGTACCACTTCCATACAAAAAAGCTTAGATTCAGCTGGATTGTCCCTCGACATTTCAAGTTTTACTTTAATGTAGTCGCTCAGGGTTTCTATAGGGTCTTGTTCTGCTGAAAAGCTCTGAAGGGGCGTTAACCACACATCTAAAAGGTGGGTAATAACCGATAAGTACAAACCCTCTTTACTTTTAAAGTAATACAGTAAATTACTTTTTGAGATATTCGCTAGTTCCGATACTTGCTCTACAGTGGTGCCACTCACGCCGTTCTTTGAGAACAAGGAAAGGGCAGCATCCATAATGCGAGTACGCTTTTCTAATAACGCTTTTTCTCTTCGCTTTTGCGTGGTCGGGCTAAATGCTCTCGCTGATTTCGTAATTGTTTGACCTTCAGATTTACTCACTACTTGTCTCTTCTTTACCGGAATTTCCGTGATCAGGCGCTTAGTTTACGTGGAGTTCTCGTCGCTATAAACCCATTTGCACAAATATGCACCAATTAAGTTCAATTGCACTGGACTTGGTGTTCCAAATTGAACCAATAAGTCCAATTTGGGTTGTCGAATTTTGTAAATGACTGAATTTTATGGGTTAAATAAATTGGCCTGCTTTATGCTGTTCACTAAGTATACCGCCACTTCAACGTTTTGAATTCGGCAACCTTAAAAAAAGCGGGATAAACCGCTTAAAACGCATACAAGCAGAGGTACAACATGGATATAGGTGTATTTATTCCGATTGGGAACAACGGCTGGCTAATTTCGAAAAATTCGCCTCAGTTCAAACCTTCCTTCGATCTCAACAAAGAGATTGTAATGAAGGCTGAAAAGTACGATATGGATTTTGCGCTCTCTATGATCAAACTGCGAGGGTTTGGCGGTGAAACCGAATTTTGGGACTACAACTTAGAGTCGTTTACGTTAATGGCAGGCCTTGCTGCTGTTACCTCAAAAATTCAACTATATGCCACGGCTGCCACACTAGTCTTGCCGCCTGCAATCATGGCGCGCATGGCCAGTACCATCGACTCTATCTCCAACGGACGTTTTGGCGTAAACCTAGTCACTGGCTGGCAACGCCCTGAATACTCGCAAATGGGTATGTGGCCGGGCGATGAATTTTTCGGTAACCGCTATGAGTATTTGGATGAATACATTCAGGTAGTCAAAGAATTATGGGAAACCGGAAAAAGCGATTTTAAAGGCGAGCATTTCCAAATGGATGATTGCCGAATGTTGCCCAAGCCACAGCGAAAAATTCCACTTATCTGTGCCGGTCAAAGCGCAGCAGGCATGGATTTCTCTGCCCGTCATGCCGACTATAATTTCTGCTTTGGTAAAGGCGTAAATACACCTACCGCTTTTGCACCAACCGCAGCGCGCTTAACTGAAGCGGCTGAAAAACACGGTCGCAGCGTAGGTTCAGCGGTACTTATCATGGTTATTGCCGATGAGACGGATGAAGCCGCCATGGCGAAATGGGAAAGCTATAAAGACGGCAAAGATCAGTCAGCGTTGGATTGGATGGCAACGCAAGGAGCTGCTGATAAGAAATCGGGTAAAGACACGAATATCCGCGATATGACCAACCCAACCTCAGCAGTAAACCTGAACATGGGGACGCTGGTGGGTTCCTATGAGTCGGTGGCCTCTATGCTTGATGAAATAGCCACAGTGCCGGGCTGTGAAGGTGTATTGCTGACCTTCGATGACTTCCTTAAAGGCATGGATGATTTCGGCACTAAAATTCAGCCGCTAATGAAATCCCGTCAGCATTTGCTTAGCACATCGGGAGCCGCCTAATGTCAGCAGGTGAAATATTTGAGGTCTCAGGGTGCTTTCAAGCGCGCCAGACGGGGCAGCCCGTACTGCCAGCTAAGCCTGAACCGTTGACGTTAAACCCTGCGGAAACTGCCGTTATTGTGGTGGATTTGCAAAACGCTTATGCCAGTAAAAACGGCTACTTAGACAAAGCGGGTTTTGATGTGTCCACTACGGCGCCAGTCATTCAAAATACCATTAAAGTGCTTGAAACAGCGCGGGCTGCAGGCATGCCTGTGGTGTTCTTACAAAATGGATGGGATGCCGACTACAAGGAGGCCGGCGGCCCTGGTTCGCCGAACTGGTATAAGTCTAATGCCCTTAAAACCATGCGCAAACAACCAGAGCTTAAGGGAAGTTTGCTGGCCAAAGGTACTTGGGATTACGCGCTTGTCGATGCGCTAAAGCCTCAAGATGGCGACATCATTATTCCTAAAACCCGTTACAGCGGTTTTTACAATACTAATTTAGACAGCATGCTGCGCGCACGCGGTATTCGCAACTTAGTGTTTACAGGCATTGCAACCAATGTCTGTGTGGAATCTACGCTGCGCGATGGCTTCCACCTGGAATATTTTGGTGTGGTGCTGGCCGATGCGGCATATCAAGCTGGCCCGCCAGACATTCACGAGGCCTCACTTTTCAACATTCAGACGTTTTTCGGGTGGGTGTCTACCACCGCGCAGTTCTGTGAAGTATTTGAAGGGACGAGTTAGGTGCTTTCTTCTTAGCATCTACTAGCCACGCAGACAAAAACAACACGATAAATCAGTTAGCACGAATTGAAGTAAATCATTTATAGGCGCTAGGCAGCAATGCATAGAAAGCGCAACGACAAGGATAAGAACATGCCAAAGAAAGCCATTATTCCAGCAGGTACATCAACGCCAATAGCTCCTTTTGTTCCAGGCTCTATGGCTGACAATATTCTGTATGTGTCAGGTACCTTACCGTTTGACGAAAACAACGACGTAGTCCATGTGGGTGACGCCGAAGCACAAACGCGCCACGTTCTAGAAACCATTAAAAGTGTCATCGAAGAAGCGGGCGGCACTATGGATGACGTCACCTTCAACTCAATTTTTATTACCGATTGGGATGACTACGCCGCGGTAAACAAGGTGTACGCCGAATACTTTCCAGGTGAAAAGCCAGCGCGCTACTGCATTAAGGTTGGGCTGGTAAAGCCTGAAGCCTTAATTGAAATTGCGTCTGTAGCACACATTGGGTAGGCGATTATGTTTGGACTTCCCGCGAACTGCGCCCACTGGTTTTATATAGGTGAGCTTTATGCATTCTGATGTGCAGGCAAGCTACGCCCACATTAGCGGCGAAATGCGTAACAAGTTACATTACGAAATACACGGTCTGACGTCGCCCGACGCCCCCACGATTGTGTTTAGTTCGGGGCTAGGCGGGGCAGCTAAATTTTGGCAGCCGCAACTGGGCGACTTTGCCCAAGACTACAGAGTGATCACTTACGACCATTATGGCACCAACAAAAGTGTGGGAGACTTGCCAGCGAACTACAGCATTTCACATATGGCGGATGAACTCGCTGCACTTCTTAGAAAACTTGAAGTGCAAGCGTGCCATTTCGTCGGTCACGCGCTGGGTGGTTTGGTGGGGCTTGAGCTTGCTTTGTCTAAACCTAAGCTTTTACAAAGTTTAGTGCTGGTAAACGCATGGAGCAGTGCAAACCCACACACATTGCGCTGCTTTAATATACGCAAAGCGTTACTGGCGGCAGGCAGAAAGGACATGTATTTGCAACTTCAGGCGCTGCTGCTGTTTCCGCCTGATTGGATAGCCGCGAATGCCGCTCACTTGGCAGAGGAAGAGGCGCACTTACTCAACCATTTCCCTAACGAGGAAAACCTGCTCGCCCGCATTGGTGCCCTTAGTGCGTTCAATATTGATAAGAGTTTGCACGCCATCACCACACCAACGTTAGCGCTTGCCAACAAAGACGACACCTTGGTGCCGTGGCAGCGTTCACAGATGCTGGCTGAAGCTATGCCCAACGCCGAATTGTCGGTCATGGAATACGGCGGGCATGCATCAAGCATTACAAACACAATTGCGTTTAATGAACTGCTGCGCAGCTATTTAGGGCAAGTGGCCTAACGTGAACATGACACTGCATCAGGCTATGAGGTGTTTCTTAGCTGATGAGGCGTATGCATTGTAAACAAGCTGCAAAGCTACAGCCTCAATGACGTAATGGCTAAAAAGCGCTAAGCGCAAAAACCGAGAGCATAGCGTAGCGCTTAAAAGATTTGATAAAACTGGAATGAATTTAAAATGACTGATACACAAAATACAGAGTTTAAAACAACTAGCCCGCTTGACGACGCTGGACTAGCCCAACTCTTTACCGATGCGCATACCCATACCAAATGGCACGACAAACCTATTTCAGAAGCCGTGTTGAAACAGCTGTACGACTTAGTAAAAGTAGGTTCAACATCGGCAAATTGCAGCCCAGCGCGATTTGTTTTCATTACCTCAGATGAAGGGAGAGAAAAGCTCAAACCTTGCCTTTCAAGCGGTAATGTTGAGCAAACCATGACCGCACCCTGTACGGTTATAGTGGCCTACGACGAAGAGTTCTACGAAGTGCTTCCTACCTTATTCCCTTATGCAGATGCGAAAAGCTGGTTTACTTCAAGCCCAGAAGCGGCCTATGAGACCGCCATGCGCAATAGCTCTATGCAAGGGGCTTACTTAATAAGCGCCGTTCGCGCCCTAGGCCTTGACGCTGGCGCCATGTCTGGTTTCAACCCCACATTACTTAACGAAACTTTCTTTTCAGATAGCACGTGGAAGGTAAATTTTTTACTGAACATTGGCTACGGCGATAAAGAAAAAGTACATAAACGCTTACCTCGCTTAAGTTTCGAGCAAGCTTGCCACATCGTGTAACGCCAATTTAAAGGATATTTGTATGACTATTACAGCAATAAAAAACGCAGTAACAGAAGTGCTACCCGCGGTAACTCCCGAAGCTTATCGAGAAGGTATGTCGAGTTTAGCGGCAGCGGTAAACGTCGTTACAACCACTGGCCCAGAAGGGCATGCAGGCTTTACGGCGACCGCCGTATGTAGCGTAAGCGATAACCCTGCAACGCTGCTGGTTTGTTTAAATCGCGGTGCGTCTGTACATCAGGTTTTTAAAAACAGCAGGCATTTGGTTATCAACACCCTTACTTCACAGCATCAGTTAATTTCAAACACATTTGGTGGCAAAGCGCCCATGAACGAACGCTTTGAAATTGGTGATTGGGTTGAATCGACGACCGGCTGCCCAAGACTTGCCGATGCTGCAGTCAGCTTCGATTGCATTATTACAGACGTTAAAAGTGTGGCCACTCACGACGTTATTTTTTGCCAGGTAGTGGATATCAAGCAAGACCAAGAAGCCGACGCCCTTTTATATTATCAGCGCGGCTATCACAGCGCGTGCAAAGACGCATAACTAAAGGATTAGACAAATAATGAAAGTAGTAGGCCACTTTATTAATGGTGAAACCTGTACGCCCAAAGGGCGTATGCAAGATGTCTATAACCCGGCGACGGGAGAGGCAGAAAAACTGGTTTTACTGGCATCAAAAGCAACGGTAAACGACGCTATCGTTAGCGCGAAAAATGCGTTTGCTGAGTGGCGTAATACGCCAGTGAGTAAGCGCGCTCGCGTTATGTTCAAATTTAAAAGCTTACTTGAAGAGCATGCCGATGAAATTATTGCGTTAATTGGTGCGGAGCACGGCAAAATAAGCCACGACGCGGCAGGCGAATTACAGCGCGGTATCGAAAATGTTGAGTTTGCCTGCGGTGCACCCCAGTTGTTAAAGGGCGAGCACAGTAAAAATGTTGGGCCAAGTATAGACTCTTGGAGTGAGTTTCAGCCTCTTGGCGTGGTGGCGGGAATTACACCATTTAACTTTCCGGCCATGGTACCCCTTTGGATGTTTCCGCTTGCCATTGTATGCGGCAACACCTTTGTTTTAAAACCCTCTGAGCGCGATCCAAGCTGCGCTATTTTCCTAGCAAAGCTACTTAAAGAAGCTGGGCTACCCGACGGCGTTTTCAACGTCATTAACGGCGACAAAGAAGCGGTTGATCAAATACTTGATGACGAGCGCATTAAAGCGGTGAGTTTTGTGGGTTCAACGCCCATCGCCGAATACATCTATTCGAAAGCCAATGCTAATGGCAAGCGCTGCCAAGCATTAGGTGGCGCTAAAAACCACGCTATTGTGATGCCCGATGCCGACATCGACAACGCAGTAAATCAGCTTTTAGGTGCTGCTTTTGGCTCGTCAGGCGAGCGCTGCATGGCGTTATCGGTCGTGGTTGCCGTAGGTGACAAAGTGGCAGATGAAATTGTAGATAAAATGCAAGCAGCCATGGAAAGTTTAAAAGTAGGGTCTTTTGACGATGCGACTAACGATTTCGGCCCACTGATTACGCTACAGCACAAAGAGAAAGTCGAAGGTTACATCACCAGTGCGGCTGAGCAAGGGGCTGATGTAGTCGTTGATGGCAGAGACCCTAGCGTAAAAGGCTACGAAACGGGGTTCTTCTTAGGTGCAACACTTATCGACAAGGTTACGCCGGAAATGGCCAGCTACAAAGCTGAGATTTTTGGCCCTGTACTACAAGTTATGCGCGTTAAAAGCATGGAACAAGCTATGCAGCTCATTGACAGCCATGAATACGGCAATGGTACGTGTATTTTCACCCGAGATGGCGAGGCTGCCCGCTACTTCTCAGACAATATCCAAGTAGGCATGGTAGGCATAAACGTACCGCTGCCAGTGCCTGTGTCTTATCACAGCTTTGGTGGTTGGAAGCGCTCACTCTTTGGTGACCTTCACGCATACGGCCCAGATGGCGTACGCTTTTACACCAAACGCAAAACCATTACTCAACGTTGGCCTTCAAGCGGCATTCGAGAAGGAGTGAGCTTTTCATTTCCAAGTTAATGTCATGGCGTATTGACCTTGATTAACCATAAATGACCATAAGAACTTTGCCCACGCACGGTAACTATTAAGCCTTTATGGCGCAAAGTTGTTCGCAGCAGGTAAAAGAACAGAGATTTTAGGCTCAGCCATGAGCCATCAATAATAACAATTTAAAACCGCAAGCCTTTGGCAGTTCCTCTCCAGTCCTGCCTTAGGTTTGCACCCCAGTGGCAATCGATATGCAGTTCACGTCGACCGTTACTCTTATAAAAATATCGGGACAACACCGCCGCAAGGCTTGTTAAAAAGAACTATAAACGAGAGTAAAACATGCATACGTTAAACACACACAAGCGTCTGCTGGCGTTAACCGTAGCTATGGCGTTAAGTACGCCAGCGGCCTTTGCTGCAGAGAATGTTTGGGAAAGTATTGAAGTTACCGCGCAAAAGCGCAACGAGAATATAAGCGATGTAGGGATCGCTATTACTGCGTTTTCTGGTGAACAATTAGAGGCACTTGGCCTTGAAAGCAGTACTGAGCTTATCGCGTTTACCCCTGGCGTATCGTTGGCCGGTGATATCGGTGGTCAGCGTGCTATTTTCAATATTCGAGGCGTGGTGCAAAACGATTACGCTGACTTGGCGGAAGCGCCGGTGGCCGTATACGTTGACGGTGGCTATTTAGCCAGTACCCAAGCACAAACCTTTGGTTTATTCGATGTGGCTCGCATCGAAATTCTCAAAGGCCCACAGGGAACACTATTCGGAAGAAATGCCACAGGTGGACTGGTTAATACGATCACCGCCAAGCCCACTGCAGATACAGAAGGCTACGCGGAATTTACTGCTGCACGTTTCGAACAATACCGCTTTGAAGGGGCGATATCAGGCGAACTAGCAGACGGCATTTATGGTCGCTTTTCTGGGTTTACCAATCAACAAGGTGAGATACTAGAGAATATTTATGAAGACGGTGCTGCACCCGATACCCGTTTAGGCTCTGTGGGAGGCGGGGAAGATGGGTACAACGATGATACTAAAGCGTTTCGTGCTCAGCTGCTCTTTGATATTGGTGAGGAAGGCTCGCTGCTACTAAGTGGTAACTGGTCAGATACAACCAAAAGTGAAGGCCCTTATCAGGTGGTGAATACCACCGAGATAAAAGATGCCGACGGCAATGTGATTGACGTTATTTACGCTGCTGACGACCCACTTGGCTGCGACACTATTCAGGCAGGCGTGTGCGTAGACGGCAACTTCAATGGCGAACCTTTCCGTCCTGTGCAAGGCGGCGACTTCAACGGTAACTTCGACCCTGATGGGTCGGGCAATAAAGTAAATAAAGACTTTGCCTTTGACGATCAAAACAAGATCAAGTCAAAAGGCCTCGCGGCAACATTAGACTATGCATTTGAAAGCTTCGATTTCTTCGCCATGTCTGATTACAAAGAGTTTAAACGTACCGTTGGCCTCGACTCCGACCAAACCGCGTCACCCGAACTTATTTTTCAATCTAACAGCACCATAGAGCAGTTTAGCCAAGAATTTCGATTCTCAGGTGAATCCGCAGACTTAAAGTGGGTTGGGGGGCTTTATTACCTTTCTATCGATACGGACTATAGCCAAGGCTTGGCGGGTTCACCCACCACCTTTTTCTTAGGCGGTGAAGAAAATAACACCCTAGTGTCTCTTGAAACCGAGTCTTATTCTGTATTTGGGCAAATAGACTATAGCCTGAGTGACGATCTTGTTCTGGTTGGTGGGTTGCGTTACACCCGTGAAGACAAAGACTTTGTAGGTAATGTGTATCAGAACGAGAATACTAACGACCGCGTTATCGAAATTGATACCACTACGACCTCTTTAGAAACTTTGGTCGATTCTAACGATCAAAACCTGTGGTCGGCCAAGCTACAGCTGGAATACAGTGTGGGTAATAGTTTGTACTATGCAGGCATCAATCGGGGCGTAAAAGCGGGGAGTTTCAATGCCCCGCTTCAAGGAGGTTTCAGCTTGTACGAACCTGAAGAACTTACTGCGTATGAAGCGGGTTTAAAGCACAGTTTTATGCAGGGAAGCGGCGTTTTTAATGCCAATGTTTTTTATTATGACTACAGCGATTACCAGTCGTTTTCGTGGGTGAATAATGCGGGGGTGGTGTCAAACGAAGAAGCCTCATTTAGCGGCGTTGAATTAGAAGTGTTCTTAACCCCGACAGATAGCTTAGATGTTATGGTTAACTTTTCATATACCGATGCAGTGGTTGAAGACTTAGAAGTGGCTTCTGGGTACTTTGCTGATACAACGCCGCCATTCACCCCAGAGTATCAAGCGTCTGCCATGCTTCGCTATAACTGGGACGCCTTCGACGGCAATATGGCAGCCCAACTGTCAGCCAATTATCAGTCGGAAACCTTTCACAATGCGCGGAATTTTACCGCTCATGAAATTGATAGCTATGCCACGGCTGATACTCGTTTAACTTGGGTAGACGCTGAGGACAAATGGCTAATAGCGGCTTATGTAGATAACCTGTTTGACTCAGACCATGAACTTATTGGCTTTGACGTAACTGGTTTTTATGGAACCAGCCAGATTTCCTATGCGAAGCCTAGGACGTATGGCGTAACGGTAAGACGCAATTTCTAATTAGCGTAGTTGCGCTTTGTTTAACAAAATAAAGTGTATCACCTACTTCTAAAAAGAAACGTGCGTAGCTAACCTAAATGCCGACGTAGCAAAACGGTATTTAGGTTTTGCGTTAACAAAGCGCGCGAAGCGGCAGTATTTTTGCTTTTCTTTTTTGCCAAGGCCTTTTGACCTTTGTTGTACACCAAAGATCAGCAGGCCCCAATAAAGGTTAGCAGCGAGCCTCTAATCTAATCGTTACGCCGTTGAGAGTGCTGATGTATTTTTTAACCTACCGCTTTGCCGAGCATGACGCTGTGTAAAAAGAAGCAACAAGTAATAGCAAACCCAATAAGGAAATAGATCGTGGATAACACCAACAATCAGACCATGACAAAACCTTCCCATTACGATGGCGATTTATGGAATGAAGATTTAGCGCCAACCAACGCGGAAACCAGAACCTGGGTGTGGAAAGACTATGCGGCATTATGGGTTGCGATGGTGGTTTGTGTACCTACTTACCTCTTATCTGCCGGTCTGGTATCAGAAGGCATGAATTGGTACCAGGCAGTAATAACCGTGCTGTTGGGCAACATCATCGTGCTTGTACCTATGATGCTAATTGGTCATGCAGGTGCAAAATACGGCTTACCTTTTCCCGTATTATTACGTAGCGCATTTGGCACCAAAGGCGCGAAAATTCCTGCTTTGGCCCGTGGGCTTGTTGCATGTGGCTGGTTTGGAATTAACACATGGGTAGGCGGCAGTGCCATTTACGTTATTTTAAATAGCGTGAGCGGCGACGCATTTGTGGGACAGGCACTACCATTTTTAGGTATCGATATCACACAAACTCTGTGCTTCTTCGCTTTCTGGGCGATGCATTTGGTTTTTATAAAACACGGCACCGAATCTATTCGTTGGCTTGAAACTTTTGCTGCACCATTTTTGATCTTAATGGGCTTAGCGCTTCTTGGTTGGGCATACGTTAATGCTGGAGGGTTCGACGAAATGTTGTCAACGCCGTCTCAGTTTGTTGAAGGGGGGGCTAAAGAAGGGCAGTTTTGGACAGCTTTCTTCGCGGGTCTAACTTCTATGGTGGGCTTCTGGGCAACCATGGCTTTGAATATTCCCGATTTCACCCGCTTTGCAAAATCACAGAAAGACCAAATGTTGGGCCAAGCTATTGGCTTACCGTTACCCATGGCGCTATTTGCCTTTATCGGTGTAGCGGTAACGTCGGCAACGGTCACCATTTATGGTGAGGCCATATGGGACCCTGTGGCACTTGCCGGTCGAATGGGAGGCATGGGTGTAGTGCTGGCACTTGCTGCATTAGCACTCGCAACGTTAACCACAAATCTAGCCGCTAACATGGTAGCCCCAGCTTATGGCTTTTCGAATATGGCGCCTTCGAAAATAAGCTTCAAAATGGGCGGCTATATAACCGCTGGTATCGGCGTCGCTATTTTCCCCTGGAAGCTGCTTGAAACCGCGGGTGGCTATTTATTTACGTGGCTTACGGGATATTCTGCGCTGCTTGGCCCTATCGCGGGTATTCTAATTGCCGACTATTTTATCTTAAGAAAATCGACCTTAAACATAGATGCGCTATTTCAACACGCTGGCGAATATGGCGCGAACAACGGTTGGAACATGGCGGGTGTGACTGCGCTTGTTATAGGCATTTTACCCAATATCCCTGGCTTTATGCACGCGGCAGGGTTTGTAGAAAGCGTGCCTGCTATTTTCGATACGCTTTACGCCTATGCATGGTTTGTAGGGTTAATCATCGCCAGCATGGTTTATCTACTACTCTCCAACAGGGTACCCGTCACTATGGAGGCAAAAAGCGCCTCCCAATAATGGGGTCAGAGTACTTTTCTGAGTAGTAAACTAATGGGGTCAGAGTAATTTTCTGTGTAGTAGACTAATGGGGTCGGAGTACTTTCCTACGAAATGTACTCTGACCCCCCAAATATACTTCGACAGGGTTATTTTCGCTTCATATTTTCAAAAAGCGAGGGTTCCCAAGGCCGCATCGCCATTAAAAGACCAATGTGCTGGCGTTCTTCAATTGGTAGGGCATTATCTTCGCTGCTGAGTTTTGCTGCTTCTTGCCGCAGTTGTTCAAGACGGCGCTGAATAATGGAAACCGAGGTCTGAGAATAGCGGCCGCGTAAATAGAAACGGAACATCCATGGCTCGTTTTTCTTTGGATCCATAAACTTCACCATTACTTCCTGTTCCATAAATTTCTCTAGCGGGCCGCCAGGGATCCAGCGAAAGTTTTGCGCAATAAGTAGCTTGTAGCGGTTGTTCGGTAACAGCTCTATAAGCTTAAGTTTATCTAAGGTTGTCATTAGCTTAATGCCCTCTACCTCAGAAATATCGTAGTGTTTGATGATTTCCGAGAATCGCCAGCCATCACGCACACATACGGCTGCAAGCAGTAGTTTGGGATTGGCAAGTAACTCCATTTCTTGTTGCTCAGATAGCTGGGAAATTTTTTCCTGCTGCTTTTGCGACAGGCTAAAAAGGTCGCTCAATGACAAATTTAGGCATTCACAAATTTGTTCCAGCTTGTCGAGGCTGAAAGCCTGTAGAGAGAAATTTCGTTTTACGCTGGCCTCGCTTACGTTCAGTTTCTGTGCGATCTGTTTGTAGGTAAATTGCTGCTCTCGTAAACATTGTTTAAGCGTGTCGTAAACAAGGTTAATTTGGCTCATGGTATTAAATATTTATACTTGTGGTGTAATTTAATACTACATCAGCGATTGTGGTTTACGAAATTTATTCTTGGTTCTAGTGTAGAACATGTTCAGGCACATCTCGCCTTTACAAACTAGGAGCAAGTGATATGAAAAATTCGCGTTCAACATTGATGTTAACTGCACTATTAAGTAGTGCGCTTCTTACCCATTCTGTAATGGCGGATGATTCCATCGACCACAGTGGCAAAGCCAGTAAACATAGCGCGCTTGCTGCATCTGAAGGCTTAGCAACGACGGCGTCAGTAGCGAGTGCCGTAGTCGCTGTTCCGGTGATACTAACCGGCAGTGCTGTAGTGGCAGGTAGCGCAGTTGCTGAAAGTGTGATTGACGAGAGTAGCCGCAGTATTCACGGAGCTAGTCATCATTCCTCCGTTGATAATAACCAGCCGTTAGTGATTACCGAAACAATCATTACTGCAGACCCTGCGCCAAACAAAGTCGTTGCGACCACTAACACAACAACGACTACTACCACTACCACAACTAAACGCTAACGGTAAATTAATTGCTCGAACTTTGAAGCGCGACTGGAAGCTAAAAAAGTAGCTGTAGCTTGTTAAAAAACTGCTACAGCGAAGTGTTGTGCATCTAGCGCTTTAGGTGGCTCTTATTCAGTGCAAGTCGAGAGAATTTAAGCAGGGAAGAGTATGAAAACATTTTTGTATTCAATAGCTGTGGCTTTGGTACTACTTACTGCTAACGCTAATCACGCTTTGGCAGGTAGTCAGCAGCATGGAAAGCCTTCATTTTCATCTGAAGCCATTGCCATTTTTTCTAAAGAAGTAGAAAAGTATGCGGCAAGCCAAGGAGCTCGTGCCTTCATTATTGCAAGGCGAGGCAGACCGATTGAAGACATGCCGGAGGGCATTCGCTTTACGCACACTGCTATTGCTATCTACTCAAGCATTCAGCTAGATAATGGAGAGACTGCTAAAGGCTATGCAATCCATAATTTGTATCAAGATGCTGATGAACAAGACGTGAGTCATTTAGTTACAGATTATCCTGTAGATTTTTTCTGGAGTGCTTATGCGCTCGAGGCTGGTCTGATTATCCCATCGGTTGCCGTGCAGCAAGCGCTTATAAGTATGTACAGCGAAGATAGAGCAAAATTGTTGCATAACCCACGCTATTCAGTGGTTGCTAACCCATTCAACAGTGAACGACAAAACTGTACCGAGTACACCCTAGATGTGCTGAATGCTGCGGTGTACTCCACCACAGATATAGCCCAGCTAAAAGCTAATGCAAAGGCATATTTTACGCCGCAAAAAGTAAACATGAGCCGCGCCAAACTTGGCTTGGCGAGTATGTTCAGCGACGGCGTGACGCTGTCCGATCACGGTCGTAAGGTGGAAACAACTACATTTGGAAGCCTTGCTCGTTACATGCAGAAATACGATTTATCGGAAAAGGCAGTTATTTTTGCGAGCAACGGTGAGACAACTATTATCGAGGAATTTAACAATGCAGATTCAGAATAAACCAACGAAAGCATTTCGAATAGCATCACTGGCAGCCCTAATTGTGGGTGTGGGCGCTTATTTTATCGGCCTTTACAATGCCCCAATGGCGCTTAATGAAAAAGGTTATTACTTCACTATTATGTTATTTGGCTTGTTTTCTGTAGTGAGCTTACAAAAAACGGTACGCGATAAAATGGAAGGTGTGCCAACTACCAAAGCGTATTTCCTTGCATCAGCTGTAGCTACTGCATCAGCCATCGTATTGTTAGTGGTTGGCTTATTAAATGCTGAGCTTTTATTAAGTGAAAAAGGCTTCTTCGGCATGGCCTTCACTCTAAGCCTCTTTGCCGCTATTACGGTGCAGAAGAACGTACGCGATAGCCAAACTACCGACGAGTCACGCAACACAAAAAGCGATACTCAAAACAGCGCTACTGAGCACGAAGACTCTCCCAAAGTGAAAGCCGCTTAAAAAATGGGGTCAGAGTACATTAAATAAATGGGGTCGGAGTACATTTCTAAGTAATGTACTCCGACCCCATTAGTTTTACGATTTACGCTTTTGGTTTCGGCGCATTTTCAGTATGGTAGGTGTAACGCTGGTTAAGCATTCAGCCAGCTTGTTCAACGCATCAGGGATGAATTATGCGCAAACCCGTTAAATACCGGATAGCTTTTCTAATAGTTGCTGCTGCCTGCTTTTATGTAGGAACGTTATTTTTACCTGAAACCCTTCCTGAAATAACCTTCTCCTTTGAAAGTATTTGGGCTAACGCACATTGGCGAAATACCTTGCTTGTTACGTTGGCATATTTTGTCTTTTTGCCTGTACTTTACTATTTCTGGATCATTCAAATTGGCAATCAGGCTCTGTGGAAATTATTGTTAGTTCTTTCTTTAAGTAGTTTGGTCGCACGCTATAACTATCCAGAGCAGTTAGCCTATTACTTTGAATTCATTACCTATCTTAAATATCCGATTATTGCCGTATTGATGGTGATAGAAATTCTACTCCTGGTAACGATAGTTAAAGCATTGTGGGGGGCTCGAAAGCTCTCTGGCGACCCGCGAATTCATATGCTGGAACAATATGAAGGCGATAACATTTATGAAAAAGGGTCAAAAGAAGCAAAGAAGTTAGAGTTGGCACTTATGTTTGCTCATGAGCCCGCCAGTTGGTACTACGCCATTCCTCGTTTTAGTAGAAACCATGTTCCCGCCATAGCCAATCTGCGTTTATGGTCTGCACAGTGGTGGCATGTGTTATTGGTTTGTGTAGCGCTTGTAGTTACGACGTATGCAAGTTATCTCGCCATTGCACTTTGGAGTGAAACGGTTGCCATTGTCGTGGCAACCTTGGTTTTTTACCTCATAGTGATGTTCATTGCTAACTACAGAGTCAGCAAGCATTACTCTGTTTACCTTATAAAAGATAAGCTTATGGTGAATAATTCATGGTGGGGAATGACTGTTATTCCACTTTCAAATATTCAACAAGTCGAAACAGGCAGTTGGACAGCAGCTTCAACACAAGAACAGTTCCATGTCGGTAGAGGCAACGCAAACGTTAAGCTTACCTTTGTGTCAGAACAAAAGTATTACTCGGGTTTAGCGACTTTTATTGAGCCGATGGACACACTTTATCTCAGTGTCGACGACCCTTCAGCATTACATGGGATTTGTCAGCCCCAACAACACACCGAATAAATGGGGTCAGAGTACATTACTGAAAAAGTACTCTGACCCCATGATCTCAAAATGCTAGTCGGTTTCGGCTTGCCATTCAGCTAATTGCTTAGCGATTTGTGCTGAGACTCGTTCGTCAACTATTGCGGCGCGCCGATTCATTTCGTGGTGCCATTGGCTGTTTTGTTTAATATGTGAAGGCACTGGCGCATGACGGTTCAAAGGACCCGGGTAATAGTATGCGTCAGCAACGTCTGAAAGCTTTTGATTCGTGCCGTCTGCAAATCGTGCTGAAACGCTGGATAAAGGGGAGTTCAATTCACTCTTTTCGTTAAGCAAAACAAGCGTAGGAGGAGAAATGTCAGGTATTGTCGATGTGGAAAAGTGGGTCCATACTGTCGCAATATTTAGGTCCTTAAGCTTAGAAGTAAAGGGCACAAACTCATTGATTGCTTCTCCCCGCTTTAACGATACAGGCTGCTTTAATGTATGCATTGCGCCAAACAGAAGAATCGCTTTATCGTTTTGTTCAGCTATCTGTTTCACAGTTTTTTCATAGTTAACAATGCGTGTTTTGGTGAGAGACTGCCATTGCTCTTTGCTCAATCCTTCCCATTTAAACTCTGGTTCAGCTAGAGCTATGCGCACTTTATGGTTTGACGATGCATTGAGTAACCTTAGTTTCTGCACAAAATGTCGGTAATGCTTATATTGCCACGCGATGAAATAAATACTGTCCTGCCACAAAGGCTCTAACTCTTGCAGTGAAACCTTTGTATTGGGGTTAAGCAGATAATCATCCAACTCGGGCTGGTAATGGCTATTACCGAACTCAGTCACAATAACGTCGACACTCTCAAAGATATCACGATCAGCCAGAGCGTTGATTAAGAGCTCTGTCGGTGCTGAGGAGCCATGTATATCACCAATTACCACGATTTGGTGTTCGCTTAATAAATGCTTAAAGGTTTGATTTACCTCGTAGTTCCCAGTATTAGCGATGTGAGTTGAAGGCAAAACCTCGTTAGCAAAAGAAGTGTAGGGTAATAACACCGAACACATAACAATGACGAAGTGCGAATAAATCGAGAAAGAGTGGTAGCGCATCATAAATATGAAAGAATAGTTTGTTTGTAATTGATTATCATTATTATTAATAATAAATGAAAGGGGAGGTAAACATAAAACGGACGTTTTTACGCAATTCAATTAAAATAAAGTGGTATGAAGGTCATTGGCTTTAAAAAGGTGAATGAGTTGTAAAGTCTGCCGCTTCTCCTTTATTACGGACCAATGTCGAATTGATTCGGCTCGAGTGCTTGCGTATTCTCGACATACTTAATGAAATAACTGCTATAGGTAACAAACGTTGTGTGTGAACTTTTAGGCATGAGTGCGAACACTCCTACTGACCTATGTTTTAGTTTTACCGGGCTGACTCGCCGCGGTGGTGAAACAGGGCCGCATAAAGACGGCTGGGGCGTTGCTTTTTATGAAGGGAAGGGCGTGCGTATGTTTCACGATCCCGAGCCTTGCGCCACATCACCCATCGCAGACTTTGTTTCGAAGTTGCCTATAAAAAGCAAGAATGCGATTTGCCATATTCGTCAGGCTAATGTGGGTAACATTAACTTAGCTAACACGCATCCCTTTACTCGCGAACTGTGGGGGCGATACTGGGTGTTTGCGCACAACGGACAACTACCTAATTTCTCGCGCCGGACGGGTGTTTACGAAGCAGTTGGGGATACCGATAGCGAAGAGCTTTTCTGCGATATTATGAATAATGTTAGGCAAAATCTCCCCCGAGACGCTATGCCTGAGCAGTTAGCTGAAACGTTAGTTTCACTTGCAAAGGAGTACGCTCAGCAAGGTGTATTCAATTGCTTGCTGAGCAATGGCGACTGGTTATTTACGTTCTGTAGTACAAAGTTAGCTAGCATTACCCGCAGAGCACCTTTTGGCCCCGCTTGTTTGAGTGATGTAGAGGTGGAAATTGATTTTGCAGCTGAAACCACGCCAAAAGATGTAGTGAGCATTATTGCTACTGAACCGCTAACAAACGATGAACAGTGGGATATCTACGAACGGGGTGAGTGGAAGCTATGGCAGGAAGGCGAAGTCATAGCCTCGGGTAAAGTGGATGTCCCTGAACACAAAAAAGAAGCCGAAATGGTTGCACCAGATCCATCGCTTCACGACTAATCACTAACTATGGGGTCAGAGTAACTTAAATGGCCCCGCTCTCAAAAAGCTCGGCGCTGAGTTAGTAACCCAGAGTAACTTTAATTGCCCCACTCTCAAAAAGCTCGGTGCTGAGTTAGTAACCCTGCGTAATAATGTACTCTGACCCCAATATTCAGGTTGGCTAACTCAATAATGTACTCTGACCCCATTTTTAACCCAATACTTGCGTGATGGTTTGTTTTACTACTTGGTAGCGGGCGGGTAGAGCGCTGTGGGGTGTTTGAACACTGTATAGGGGCTCGGTTACTTCATCTTTTGCTTTGTAGACGGTAAGTTTGTCGGCAAAAGACACAAAGTCTAGTGTACTGGTGGGCAGCACGGTGTAACCCAACCCTTCGCTTACCGGCAGTAGAATTTGCGAAAGTTGGTTGATGTAGCCAGTATGAGGCAGCTTATTCGGATTAATGTTGGCTAACTCAGCTTCTCCGCAATCGTTAAAATAGCGCTGTAAGTAGTGCATGGCATCAGGGTGATTAATAAGCCCTAGATGCTTGATGACGGCTTCTATTATTCTACCATCATCAGTTTTACTCTTTGCTTTTCCAGATACGCTTGCTACTTTTGCTACCGAACCCGAACCCGAACCCGAACCCGAACCCGAAATAAAACACTGTGCGTTTTCAGATAACTCAGGAATCTGCGCAGCAAGCGCGTCAGGTAGGCTACGCGGTAGAATAAGCCCCAATGCTTCTTCGCCTAAATACTCACTATGTATATCTTCGCTCTCTGGCTGGTTTGTCACAATGCCAAGCTCCAGCGTATTGTTCGCAATGCCTGACAAAATAGTACGACGAGGTGCGACTTCCACGTGAATATTAAGCGCGCTATGCTGTTTTTGCAGTGCCAGCAGAGCAGGATAAATACGCTGAGCAATCGCGCCTGAGCAGGCCACTACACACTTACCTTCAAAAGGGGCGTCAAACTTTAAGCTGGCAATAAAATCTTGCTCTTTTTCCTGCTGCTCCTTGGCATAGTGGTACACACGCTGGCCCTGTTCAGTTAGCTGAATCCCCTTGCCTAAACGGATGACTAGTTCACACTGACATGCCTCTTCCAGTTTCTTAAGGTGCTGACTTACGCCCGGCTGCGTCTTAAACCGTTGCTCTGCGGTGCGCGTAAAGTTCCCCGTTTCTACTAACGTGATGAAGGTGTCTAGCCAAGTAGGATTTATCATTCGGGTATAATTTAAATTTATTAAATTTAGAAAATATCATAATTTCATGTTTCATCTTTGTCTAGCTACTATGTATGCACATTCACTTAAGCGGTGTTCGAGTTGGCCTTCTTGACGAGGCGGCCGCTTAAGCCATTTCGATAACTTGCACTACATAGGAGTAAGTGATGACTGAAGCAGTAAAAACACCGTATCCACGTACGTTTTCTCATATTGGAATTTCAGTACCTGACTTAGAAGCTGCCGTGAAATTTTATACCGAAGTACTTGGTTGGTACCTCATCATGAAGCCAACCGAGATTGTTGAAGATGACTCGGCGATTGGCGAAATGTGTACCGATGTATTTGGTCCAGGTTGGGGGAAATTTCGCATTGCGCACCTTTCAACAGGTGATCGTGTCGGCGTTGAAATTTTTGAGTTCAGCAACCAAGAGAACCCAGAAAACAACTTTGAATATTGGAAAACCGGTATCTTCCATTTCTGTGTTCAAGACCCAGATGTAGAAGGCTTGGCTGAGAAGATTGTCGCTGCTGGTGGTAAAAAGCGAATGAAGGCGCCGCGTTATTACTATCCGGGTGAAAAGCCTTACCGCATGATTTACATGGAAGACCCGTTTGGCAACATCCTTGAAATTTATAGCCACAGCTATGAGTTGCATTATGCAAGCGGCGCTTACGAATAAGCATTGTTTGTAAGGTCTGTTACTTATCGCTTCATGCTTGTATGTAGCGGGTGTTAATTAGCAGGAAGGCGAGGGCGTTAATAGCAATTAAACGTACCTCGCCTTTTTATTTTTAATTAGGCTAACCGAACCTGCCAGATACATAAGGGTTCGTAGCCTTTTCGGTTGCAACCGTAGTGGTTGGCCCATGACCCGGGTAAATCGTCATATTATCCGGCAGCACCATAATTTTCTGTTTAATCGAGTCGATTAATTGCTGATGATTACCTTGTGGGAAATCAGTTCTGCCAATAGAGCCTGCGAAAATTACATCACCCACAATAACGCGATTACTTGAGCGTTCTACCAGCACCACATGACCAGGTGTATGACCCGGGCAATGCAGCACTTCTAGCGTTAAATTGCCCACTGAAATGGTATCGTTGTCGTTTAACCACTCGTTGGGAGCAAAAGGCTGGGCGGGTGGAAAGCCAAACATCTGGCTTTGCTGCATAAGTGCATCTAGCCAGAATTTATCGCCAATATGCGGCCCAACAATAGGTACACCGTAATGTTCAGCAATGGCGACAGTGCCGCCCACATGATCTAAGTGCCCATGAGTGAGTATAATTTTCTCTATACTCACGCCTTTATTCGATGCAGCTTCAATCAACTTTTCAACGTCGCCGCCTGGGTCGACAAACGTGCCTTTGTTAGTGGATGAATCCCAAATTAATGAACAGTTTTGGGCAAAGGGCGTAACGGGTATAACTTGAATTTCCACGGTTTAACCTTTTGATTCTTTGTTGCTTGGAGCGAAATAAAAAAAGTAAAGCAGTGCGCCAACCACTAATTCACCCAGTAAAAATAGCCACGCGTTGGTTGACGACTGTGCAATAGACCATGCGCAAACCGCTAGTGCGACAAAGGGTATCAGACGTCGAAACAGGTTTACAGGGCTGGCAAATGCGCCTGCAGAGCCGTTAAAATAAGCGTCTTTCTTAGAAGTATCTTGCTGCATGCCGCTTTGTGAATAAGCGCTCTGCAAGGAAGTTTCCTGTAAAGGTGCCCTCTGCAATGAAGCCCGCTGTGCTTTCATCAACACCACTACACACACGGCGTAAACCACAAGCCGTGCAAGCACGCTTGAAATAGCTAACCACACAAAGCTGCCGCTCAGCGCCATAGTACCGGCAAATATTCCCAGTATTGATATGGAAACTGCTGGGGTAGCAAAGGATGTGTGAATCTCACCTAACTTCTGTCCCAGTTTACCTGGAATAAGTGACTGCTGCGCCATAGAGAACGTAAGTCGAGACGTAGATATCATATTCGCTAACAAGTTACCGGCAACAGACACTACGGCGGTTAGCGTCATAATAAGCGCCCCAGTTTCGCCAAATATCATATTGGCGAGTGCAATAAGTGGTGCGCTATCCGGCTTTGCAGGCCCTACAGTGTGCCAATAAAGCCACTGCACGCAAAAGTAAAATATGGCGATACCTGAAACTGTAAGCATTAAAGCCCGAGGTATGGTCTTTTTTGGTGAACTGGTCTCGCCGCTCGTGACCACTACCGTTTCAAAACCAATAAAGGCGTAAAGCGTAAGTAGGGCGCCGGCAGAAATGGTGTCAAACGCAGGTACAACGGATTCCGAAGAACGTGTTAGCGCAGTAGAAAAATCGAGCTGCCAGTAACCAACCGCAATAAGCGCCACGAAAGGCAGCAGTTTTAGCACCGAGATAGTATCAAGTGAACGCATGGCGGCCTTAAGGCCGACAATATTCACTACGATTAGTGCTGTGGTAAGCGCGATAATAGCGAATGATTTGCCTATTCCCGCATTTAGTTCGGGCCACACATAGCCGGCGTATAGCAATAACACGTGCATGTTGGCTGCAATCGCGGTTGCGCGAGCTAAATAGTAAATAAAGCCCGTTTGAAACGCCGCTGCGTCGCCGAAGCCTTTCTGGGCGTACACCACAGGTCCGCCGGTTTCTTGGTACAGCGCCGCTAGCTGCCCAAAACACCACACAATGGCCAGCATTAGCGCGCCAAAAATCAAAAAGATGTAAGGGCTGAAAGCGCCGAGCTCAGCGGCCATTTTAGCGGGCAGAGCAAAAATACCCGCTCCAATAAGGCCATTTAACACCAAAAGGGCAGCGCCAATGCCGCCAATCCCTTTGGTTAACAGGCTTTTGTTTTCGCTACTCATTTAGAAAAAACTTCTTCTCCCGCCACATAAGTTGCGTGTACTTCGGTTTTCCAAATGTCTTTGGCATCAATGGTAAAAATATCTTGGTCGACCAAGATAAAGTCTGCCCATTTTCCTGGCGTTAGTGTGCCTAAGGTATCTTCCATGTGCCCTGCGTAGGCTGCATCTAAAGTAAACCCTTTAAAGGCTTGTTCAATGGTTAACGCTTCGTGGGCATACCAACCTTTTACGGGTTGATTGTTTCTGTCTTGTCGCGTAACCGCAGCGTGAAGCCCGTAAAAGGGGTTAGCAAGCTCTACAGGGAAATCAGAGCCTAAGGGCAGTGCAATGCCCGAATCGAGTAGCGTTTTCCACGCGTAAGCGCCTTTCATACGATCTTTGCCAAGGCGATCTTCCGCCATGTTCTTATCGCTGGTGGCGTGAGTAGGCTGCATGGAAGGTAAGACCTTCAGCGAAGCAAAGCGGGCTAGGTCGTCAGGCGCAATCACTTGTGCATGCTCAATGCGGTTGCGCAGTTCGCTGCCGCCAATACTCTTAAACGTGGTTTCAAACTCGTTCAGTGCAACATGGTTAGCCTTATCACCAATGGCATGGTAGTTAAGCTGGAAGCCCGCACCAATTACCGTAGTAAACAGTTGGGTCATATCTTCTGGTTGAGTTAACAGCAATCCATGTTGATGCGGCGCATCTGAATAAGGTTCAAGCAATGCTGCGCCTCGGCTACCTAGTGCGCCATCGCCATAAGCTTTAACTGAACGAATATATAAAAAGTCGTCTTTATCGCGGATAGCGCCATTGCCTAACATGGTGCTGAGGTCAGGGTCTGTCGCACTCACCATGGCATAAATACGCACAGGCAAGTCACCTTCTACCGCTTCTTTTAAATAGAAATCGTAAACGTCTCTGTCTATGCCAGCATCGTGCATTGACGTAACACCATTTGCTAGTAAGTGCTCACCTGCTGCATGTAATTGCTGCTCGTAAATAGCGTTGCTTGCTTTAGGCAAGTGCGCTTCTATTAATTGCGATGCATTATCAATGAAAACACCGGTAGGATTACCGTCAGCGTCTTTAATGATTTCGCCACCTGCAGGCGATGGGGTGTCTTTAGTTATACCCGCAATTTCCATCGCTTTACTGTTCACCCAGGTAGCGTGGCTGTCTACGCGAGCTAGTGCAACAGGTCGGTCAGAAATGACTTTATCTAGATCAGCCGCTGTTGGAAACGCTCTGTCAGACCATAATTCCTGGTTCCAACCGCGCCCGGTAATCCAAGCTTGTTGTCCATTCGCAAATGCGTATTCGGCAACTGTCTTGGCCGCGTCTTGTGCACTGCTACTTTCTCGCAAATCGACTTCCAACAAGTTTGCGCCTAAGCCTAGTAAATGCCCGTGAGCGTCGATAAGCCCGGGTAGCATAACTTTGCCTTTGCCATCAATAGTGCTGTCGACAGGCGTGGTGCCTTTGTCGATATCTAATGCAACCACTTTGCCTTCATCAATGACAAGGTTTTTAAACGTAATGAGTTTGCCACTTTCATTTAACGTATAGCCTTTTACGTTCTCAACAAGCGTTGCAGCATCTACCGTAAGCGTGGTGGTTATAGCGCCTAACGTTGCCGCCGTTATAAAGGTTGCGGTTAGTAACTTTGAAAGCGAGTGCTTTTTAAATGTCAGGGCCGACAATGTAGAGTTCATAGTGAGTTTCTGCCTTTTTTATTTCTGTTTTATTCTTTGTTTTTATAGTTTTTATACCGAGCTGCTCGAGTTTCAATAGCTACGCACTAACGCAACGCTATGCCTCGACACGCTCGGTGTCTTCAAATTCGTCTTCGTCATCAAGGTCAAGAATGGGAGGCTGCAGCAAAAAATCTCTCTCCCAAATCTTAGCCATACTCGCCTGACTTATGTTGCCACCACTTAATATAACAAGAGCGGTTTGCCCAGGCGGGGTGTTGGCAGCCCAAGCCGCTACTGCAGCCATGGTCATCGCGCACGTGGGCTCAATATGAAGCTTTAGTAAATGATGTAGCCATTGGGTCCAATAAGCAATTTGCAGCTCGTCCACTTCATAGAAATCATCTATTTCTTGCAATATAGGGAACGTAACATCGCCAACAGAAGGCGTGGCAGCGCCGTCTGCTAAGGTATTTGGTGCATAGTCTAAGGCAATGATCTCACCAGCTTGCAACGACATAGAGGCATCATTCGCCTCGGCAGGCTCAGCGCCAATGACCAATGCATTTGGCTGTAGTGCGCGAGTTGCCAGCAATGAGCCCGACAATAACCCTCCGCCTCCGCAGGGCGCAAAGACAGCATCGACCTCACCAATTTCGTTAAGCGCTTCTAACGTTGCCGTGCCTTGTCCTGCCACAATATCTTTGTGGTTAAACGGCGGTATCCAGACCGTGTCTGGTGCTTTTGACGCTTGCTCGACAGCCGCATCTGCTTCTGGACGGGTAGGAAATAGTTTTAATTCAGCACCATAGCTTTGCGTAGCAGCAGCTTTAATCGGCGAAATGGTCTCGCTCGCAAAAATAGTGGCTTTAATACCAAAGTGAGACGCTGCATAGGCTACTGCCTGAGCATGATTTCCAGAGCTATTGGCGACCACATGCTTCGGTAAACGACCTTCCTCTTTCAAGCGGGCTAAAAAATTCATAGCGCCGCGAATTTTGAATGCCCCGATGGTCTGTAAGCACTCCGCTTTAAACAGAATGCGGTTGCCCATCCATTTGTTGAGCAACGAAGATTCAACAATTGGCGTTTTCTTTACGTCGCCTTTTATACGTTCATAGGCTTGTTTAATGTCTTCGAAATTTGGGGAAATACTCATTAAGTAACGCTCTTTTCATTTTGGTTTTTTTATGGGGTAGCGCCGACAAGGGCCTTTACGCACTAAAAGAAAATCGGAAGCCTTACAGTGCCAGATACTATTAGATAACGCCAGAGCCTATACCACATAAGACAATTCATATTTATTTAATAATTCTACTTTAGTATACCGGCGCTAGTTACCGGAGACAGGCACATGTTAAGCAAACACAACCATCGTATTTACGCCTTACCTACGGTTTTGTTTCTTTTTCTCACCTTTTTATTTGTTTCTGCTGGTGTTTTTATTCAAAACGATGAACGCGCAGCACGTATTTCTAAAGCGCAGTCGGTTGCCGAGCAGGTAAAAATTAGTCTTGAAGTATTCTCAAGCGAACGTATTCAAGCGCTGCACAACCTAATGCGAAACTGGCCCACCTTTGAACCAAACCAAGTAGACTGGTTTAATGCGCAAGCCCTGTCATTGATGGGCATGCAGCGAGGCTTTTCATCGCTGGTATTTGTCGATGCTAACGGTGAGATAGCGTGGGTGGCAACGCCATCTTCCGGTATTAAAACCCGTATAGACAACAGCCTCATTGGCCATCCTATGGACGCGTTGGGCTTAAACATATCGCGATTGTCCGAGAATTTGGAAAGCACGCTTTTGTATTCAGATGCTGCTCAACATCACTTTATCGTTGTGGGCAGGGCCATAAGCCCTCAAGAGCCTGAGCATGGATTTCTGGTGGCGGGGTTCGACGTACAAACCATATTAACCGTGATGTTAGGCGAGTTAGTAGGCCCACAGTTTAACTTTCAGCTTAACGCCGACAGTGCAACGCTTTTTCAAAGCGGTGAGTTAGTCAACGATGGCACCATTGTGTCGCTTTTGCCGTTCAGTTTTTTAGAACGCGATTTTTACCTTTCCATGCAGTCTCAGCTAAGCCCATATAACTCAGGCTTGTTAATTATTATAATTGGACTGTTGATGTCAGCGCTAGTTAGCTATGTGCTGCACAAGCAGCTTAAAGGCGCGGTTAATTTGTCTTTGAGTCAGCAGCGTTACCTCACCGCTAGCGAAGCCTCCCTTGATGCGCTTCTTATTTATCAGCCAACAGATGATGACTTTTCTCTAGTAGAAGCAAACTCATACAGTCGCTATCTATTTCGCGGTGCATGCGATGTATTGCGGTCTATGAACTTAGCCGAGCAAACGCGTTATTTAGGTTTAAGCAGTGAATTTAAAAACGCCAAAAACGTTGCTGAACTTGGCGTGCCTTATGAAGCTCACCTTGCCATTCATAGCGATAAGATTGCGCCTCAATGGATAAAAGTTCAGGTGGTAAAAGCCGGTGACAATATTGCGGTAACCGTAAGGGACGTGACCGAACGTTTTCGCGCCCAGCACGATTTAAAGCGTAGCGAAGAAAAGTATCGCCGCTTAGTTGACGGCATGCACCGCCACTTTGTTTACACCAAGACCATCGAGCACAACTTTATGTATGTAAGCGCGGGTATTGAAAAGATTTTAGGGTTTAGCGCAGAAGACTTCTGTGCAAACGAATCGAAGTACGTTCGCCAAGTACCTGACGAGACATTTGAGATACGCCAAACCATTGCCCGTGGCGAAAAGCCCGAGCCTTATATTGTGCATTATCAAGGCAAGGTCGGCGAGCCGTTAGCGATTGAATTTTCAGACACGCCCATTGTCGACGAGCAAGGATTACTGGTTGCCGTTGAAGGCATCGCTCGCGATGTGACCAAAGAGCTGGCGCTGCAGGAAGAAGTGTATTTTCAAGCTAACCATGACCAGTTAACCGGGCTGTTTAATCGCTATGCATTTGATGAAAAACTGCGAGCGATCCTTGATGAAACGCATAAAGCGGCTGGTCAGCAGGGCGAGAGCAAGGCTTTAAACCACATTGATTTTGAAAAAGTGGCGAGTATCAATTCGCCTCGCGCTTACCACAAGCAAAGCGTGATGTGCTTTATCGATATGGATCGATTCAAGTTAGTAAACGACAGCTGTGGTCATCCAGCGGGCGATAAGCTGCTAAAAGAAATCTCCATCATATTTAGGCAATACGTGAATGGGCAAGACTTGCTTGCCCGAATAGGGGGAGACGAGTTCTGCATTATATTTCGCAATCAAAGTTTGGATGAGGTGACCAAGCGCCTAGACAAGCTTTTATTGGCGATTTCAAATTATCGTTTTGTTTATGACGACAAGTTGTTTTTTGTGGGGGCAAGCATTGGCGTTATCGAAATAAACGAGAGTACACAAAGTGCAGAAGCCTTAATTAAAGCTGCTGACAACGCGTGTTACAAAGCCAAACACTTGGGTCGAAACCGTTACTTTGTGTTTCATGATAATGACTCGCAAATGGCCATTGATGACAGTGAAAACCAGGTGTTACATGCCTTGCATCACGCATTACAAAACGACGGGTTTGAGTTGTATAGCCAAGCTATCATGCCGCTTAACGTGCCCAACCAAGAAAAGGCCGCCCAACTTCAGCATTACGAGATTTTGCTTCGTCTAAATGCAAAAGACAGTGGCCTTATAAGCCCGGGGCTTTTCATCCCGTTGGCAGAGCGTCACGGTTTAATGAACAAAGTGGATATGTGGGTGGTAGATAACACCCTTAAAACCCTTGAAAGTAATCCTGCTCACATCGATAACGTAGGCAAAGTCGCAATTAATTTATCAGGTATTACACTGGGTGATGAAATGGCGCTGCACAACATTGCCAAGCGCATGCAAAGTACTTCTGTACCTGCTGAGAAAATTTGTTTTGAGATTACAGAAACAACAGCGGTAACAAACTTGAGCGCTGCTAAACACTTTATTTCTACGTTACGTGATTTAGGGTGCAGCTTTGCTCTAGACGACTTTGGTGCAGGTATGTCTTCATTCACTTATCTTAAAAACCTTGATGTTGATTACGTTAAGATTGACGGCTCCTTTGTGCGAAATATCGTTCACGATCCTATCGATCATGCTACAGTAACAGCGATAAATAATATTGCGCACAGTATGGGTAAACAGACCGTAGCCGAGTTTGTGGTCGATAACGCGACCGCTGAAGTGTTACGAGAGCTTAAAGTAGATTTCGGTCAAGGCTTTGCTTTAGATAAACCCAAGCCGCTGGCGCATAGAGTTCAATGGCGAGTTAAACTTGCCTCTGCCTAAAAGGAAATGTCATGGGTTTATTTGATACCATCATGGGTAATGCAAGCGAGACTAGCGCTTCAGATGTTCAAGAAGAGCTTACGCCTATACTTGCTGCTAACGAAACTGTTACCACTGCGTTTAAGCTAGTGCGCGATTTAAGTGTATTCACGAACAAGCGCCTAATTCTAATTGATAAGCAAGGCCTTACCGGGCGCAAAGTGAACTATCATTCAATACCTTATAAATCTATTACGCAGTTTATCGTTGAGACGGCAGGGCATTTTGATACTGACGCCGAGCTTAAAATTTGGCTGTCGGGCAAAGCCGATCCTATTGAGATTGAACTAAGTGCATCGTCTGCTCAGGCGGTACAGCAAAACCTAGCAACCCAGATGTTTAGCTAGTTTCTGCATTTGTAATACTTGATAGATGCTTTGAAGTAGCAAGTAGCAAGTAAAGAAAGTCTAATCACCCTACAAGTGCACAAAGCGCTACAACGCAAACATGCACAAAATAAGCGTTAATTAAACTGACCAAACAAAAAAGCGATGCCTTCATAAGCATCGCTTTTTGCTTTTTACTGCTTTCTAGGGCTTGTTGAGCTTAGATGTACAGAGATCAACAGGCCCCAGGCTCTAACCGTATTAGTCTTTCAAGTTACGGTTAAAGAAGTTAGTAATAGTTTTGTATAAATGAATGCCCGTTTGCTTACCACGGATGCTGTGCTTCTTGCCCGGGTAATCCATAGTTTCAAATGGAATTGCCAAGTCTTGAAGGTGCTTGTAGAGCATTGTTGAATGGGTAAACAACACGTTGTCATCTGCCATGCCGTGGTAAATCAAAAGGTCGCCCTTCAGATCTTTTGCGTAAGGGAATACTGAAGACGCAGTGTAAGCATCATCATCTGTATTTGGGTTGCCCATGTAGCGTTCAGTGTAGTGGGTATCGTATAAGCGCCAGTCAGTTACCGGAGCACCTGATACGCCCGCTGCAAAGTAATCGCCCGCTTTGAACATGGTCATCAGCGTCATGTAGCCGCCATAGCTGTGGCCATGAACACCAATACGCTCAGCGTCAACGTAGTCAAGCGTACGCAAGAACTCTACGCCTGCAACCTGATCGTCCACTTCAATAAAGCCCATTTTTTTATAAATAGGATCTTCAAAGCCTTTACCGCGATAGTTAGAGCCGCGGTTATCTAGCGTAAATACCACATAGCCTTGATCAACCCAGTGTTGGAATAGCAAGCCACGGTTACCCGCCCAGCTGTTTGTTACAACCTGTGCGTGCGGGCCGCCGTAAAGGTAAACAATAACAGGGTGCTTCTGTTTAGGGTTTTGCTTGGCACTATCAGGCGTGTAAATTCGATATTTAAGGGTTGCGCCATCCTTTGTGGTGATGTCACCAAACTCAGGTGCCGTCCAGCTATCCATGTAAGCGTGCAGAGGGTGGCCTTCTTCAACTTTATTTTCTTCAAGCCAGGTAATTCGCTCGCCGGTAGCACTATTTAGGCTAACTTGTGCAGGAGAGTTAATGGTTGAGAAACGGTCAATAAAGATAGAGGCATCTTTGCTAAATGCCGCGCTGTGATACGCGCCTAGTTCAGTGATACGCGAAATCTCGCCGCCATCTAAAGGCACGCTGTAAACATGGCTTTCTAGTGGGGTGTCTTTGCGGCCAGAGAAGTACAAACGGTTGTTCGCTGTATCAATAGCTTCAACACTGTCTACAACCCAGTCTCCTTTGGTTAACTGCTTAACAAGCTTGCCTTTATTGTCGAAAAGGTAAAGGTGTTTAAAACCGTCGCGCTCTGACGCCCAAATAAATTGGCCTTTGTCTTTTAGGAAGTAAAGGTCGTTGTGCAGGTTTACCCACGTGTTGCTTGATTCTGTAAGCAGCACGTTTTCTTTTTTGCTGTTAAGGTCGAACGCTCGCAGCTCTAACGTTTGCTGATCCCGTGTCTGCCATTGGTAGGTGAAGGTGGTGTTGTTTGGCATCCACTTACCGCGAGCAAAATAAATGTCGTTATCTTCACCTAAATCCACCCAAGTGCGATCGCCAGAGTTGATGTCTTGAATAGCAAGTTCCACCAAGACGTTTGGCGTGCCCGCTTTCGGGTATTTCTGTTCGATAAGCTTGATGTCGTCAGCATAGATTTCAGAACGTGTGATCACATCTACCGGGCTTTCATCAACCTTGGTAAAGGCAATTTTAGTCTCATCTGGCGACCACCAGTATCCGGTCATACGGCCCATTTCTTCTTGCGCCACAAATTCGGCCATACCAAATTTAATGTTGTCGCCACCTTCTTTGGTAATTGCCGTTTCTTTACCTGATTCAATGTGTTTTACATAAAGGTTCTGGTCGCGAATGAAGGAAATGTAGTTACCTTTTGGTGATAATTTAATATCAGTTTCAAAAGCGTCAGTATCTAAAAGTTGCTTCGCCCCTTTTTCGCCCAGCTTGTGATAAAAGACATCGCCACCTAATGGGAAAAGTAATGCTTTACCATCGTCCGACCACTGGTAGCTTACAATACCGCTGCCAGATAAACGCATACGCTCGCGTCGCGCTTTCTCTTCATCAGAAAGCACTTCTTCGCCGCTTTGTAGGTCGTTTGAGTCGAAAAGCATGCGAGTTTGGCCACTTTCAATATGGTATTCCCATAGATCTAGGCGCTCGTAGTCGGTTTGCTTACCTTTAAGAAATGTTACCCGTTGACCGTCAGGTGATACTTTTAACGAACGGGGTGCGTTGCCATCGAGTGAAGGAGAAGAGAAAATACGCTCAATAGTGAGCGTTTCAGCGTTTAAAGCAGTAGAGAGCATAGCGGCTCCAATTAAAAGGGCTTTTTTCATTTTTATCTGCATATTTGACTGTCGAAGGTTTGATTGTAGTTATATCAATTTATGATACAAGGTGCGACATATGAAATCCGCAATGGTGCTAGGAGCGACAGGTTTAGTGGGACGAACGCTTGTAAATATGCTGTTACAGGATAGACGGTACAATGAGGTAACCTGCTTAGTCAGAAAACCGCTCTCCTCCAGTATGTTTAACGACCCTCACAATCGCCTAAAACCTGTAGTTATCGACTTCGACAATCTACAGGACTATCAAGGCTACTTTAGCGTAAATCATGTGTACTGTTGTCTGGGCACCACGCTTAAAAAGGCGGGATCGAAACAAGCGTTTCGCCGCGTTGATTTTGAATATGTTCATGTTGCCGCACAGCTGACCCGAGCTCAGCGCGCGGACAGTTTTGTATGGATATCATCGGTAGGCGCTGATGCTAAAAGCAGTAACTTTTATTTACGAGTAAAAGGCGAGCTAGAAAACGCGATTATGCGAATGCCTCAGTTACCCCATGCCTCTGCCGTACGCCCTTCGTTATTGTTAGGCAATCGCGACGAGTCGCGGACGCTAGAAGATATAGCGCAGAAAACGGCGCCCATATGGCAAAGCATAATGAAAGGCCCGTTAAAGAAATACCGACCCGTTCATGCCGTTGACGTTGCCAGAAATATGATGTCGCTGCAGCGCTGGAAATAAGCGCTCACAGTAAATGTCACAACCTTAACGTGAAGCACAACCCGACTTGATATAGAATGCGCGCCTTTTAACGCACTAGGTAATACGACTTCCTTATGTTCCGCTGTAAACAATTCACCGTAGCACAGGACAAATGCGCGATGAAAGTGAATACCGACAGTCTGATTTTAGGAAGTTGGGCACAGTTTCGCGCAAACCTCAGCCATGCCCCACGTATCTTGGATATCGGCACCGGCAGTGGCATTTTAGCGTTGATGATGGCCCAAAAAGCAGCGCACTTTTGCAATCCGAACGGTGAAGAGCAGAATGTTCAAAGCAGTTCAATTGACATCAGCTCGTTCGATAATGGCGCAGCCAGAATTGACGCGATAGAAATAGATGAGCAAGCCGCAGCGCAGGCCGCTACCAACTTTAAAAATGCAAAATGGGCCAAACAGCTGTTTATTTACTGCTGTGATGTAACTGGCTACACCTCCCCCCACTTGTATGACCTAGTGATTTCTAATCCACCTTACTTTGACACGCCAGCTACACTTTCAAATGCGTACAGCAAGCAAAGCCAATCTCGCTCGGTGGCAAGGCAAACGTCTGCATTGGGCCCAGATGAACTTTTTAGTGCAAGCAGCAAGTTGTTAATAGAACAAGGGCAAATGTACTGTGTGTACCCAGCGTCGATGGAAGCCTCGGTTATCGAAACGGCTGAAGGTTATGGCCTATCGCTGGCAGATATTCTTTATGTAAAGCATACATCTAACAAATCGCCTTATCTTTGCGCGTTCCACTTTAAAAAAGTAATGGAGGGCGCAAGTGATAATCTTAAAAACGTTACTGCACATCGGGAATGGCCGAGCTTAATAGCGAAAAATGCAATCAAAAATGAGCTGATAATTAGGGATCAAAAGGGCGAATATACCAGTGAATACAAAGCCCTTTGTCAGCCTTTCTACCTTAAATTTTAATGAGCTTATATTAATGAACATAGTTGCAGAAGGCTTTGGCGCAATAGCCGTTGTTTTAAATTTTATTGGGTATCGCCAAACTAACGTAGACAAGTATTTGCTTATTTCTGCGTTTGCCTTAAGTGCACTTAGCGTGCATTTTTTTATGCTAGATGCCATGGCCGCAGGCATTGGAACACTGCTTGCCAGCGTTCGTAACTTTATTGCCATTAAACATAGAAGCAATGCCATTTTATTTTTCTTTGTTGCGGTGAATCTAGGCTTCCTCGCTTATGAGTGGTTTGTGCTAGAGCACAGCTGGATAATCTTCATTGCCTATGCGTCTTCACTTATTTTTACAGTGGGATCTTTGGTTATCCGCAATACGCACACTATTAGAAAGGTTTTTCTTATTGCTGAAACTTTGGGGCTGTTATATGCCATTTCCGTGGGCAGTATTTTTGGAACGGTATTTAATGTAAGTAACTTGATCAGTATTTTAAGTAAGCTGCGCAAGCCCTAACGCTTTAGCAATAAAACTCACCTTATCAATTAGTTTAATTTGCCCACGTTAATCCCGTTTAGTCGGGCTGCTTTTCTGCGACTTAGGCTACCTGCTATATGGCTTTTCATATAGTCTTCACACCCTTGTAGGCCTTGCCCTACATGACTTATACCAAAGTTCAATGAGCTAAAGTTCAATATCAATTTGCGTATGTAAGCGTATCATTATTAATCAGTAAGTATGGTTTCAGCAATTTTTCCTCTGAATGTACGGAAGTAGACTCAGTGTGTAGTAATGAGGGGAGTGTGCGCAGTGAAATTAGTAGATAACTCACAACAATTTGACCAATCACCTACGCTTGAACAATCGTTTCAGAGCGCTATTAATGAAGGCGCTGCGGTAAACGTGTTTGAGCTTGCTCAACAGTTTAAAAATACCAACCCTGCTTTTAAAAAACCTCAACTGGTTGAAGAACGCACGAGTTTAGAGACAGAGCAGCTGTGGAAGAAGCGTCTTTCGATGCTGCTTGATGCAGAAAATAAACTTATGAAAGTTATACGTTTTCGCAAAATTACTGGTATATTTACCGTTGCAAGTATGGCTATGTTTTTATTTTCCCTGTACATAGCGCCAACAATGTCGCCAGTATTGTTCTATGGCCTTATTGTTGTAGCTGCATTTGGAATGGCAACGTATCCGGCGTGGTTGTTAGCGTCTAAAAGCAATAAAAAGCAGAGAGATGACATTTCTCGTTTGTTTTATAAAAGTAATCACGAGATTGAAATGTCGGACGGTAAAATTACGTTAATTAACAGGGCGAACTATGCAAGTGTAACGCAAATACACGTATTGGATCGCAAACTTGGACTATTCGCAAACTCGTAGACAACACTACACCTCTCAGTTCATTATTGTTCTGTTAGTAGCATCCTTTATTCTTGGGGTGCTACTGCTGGCACCCATGGATGCATTGGGCCAGCTTCTCTCTTCAATCGTTATCCTCATTGCAATATCCTTGTGCAGCAAAGAAGCGCGACACACGCAAAAATACCAGCATTTATTTCGCATTTTAGCTCTGGTGCTAGCCATTGCGCTTAGCGTCAGGTATTTGCTGTGGCGTGGTATTTACACGCTAACCTACTCAGATTTTCTTTCAATGATTGCCGTCTGGCTATTATTTGGCGCTGAAATTTATGCGGGGATCACTTCAGTGTTAGGGGCGATCGTTAACGCGTTTCCGCTCAGTCGACCGCTTTTGTCCCTGGAAGGGGTAGATAAATCAACTCTGCCCAGCGTAGACGTCATGATCCCGAGTTATAACGAAGATGAAGGGATATTAGAAGTTACTATCCGCGCTGCAAAAATGCTCGATTACCCTAAAGAAAAGCTTCGTATTCATTTGCTTGACGACGGCGGAACCGACCAGAAAATTAACGCTGAAAACCCTGCGTCAGCGGCCACTGCAAAACAGCGGCGACAAGATTTGCAAGCACTGTGCAAACGCTTGGATATTACCTATCACACTCGAGCAAAAAATGAGTTTGCCAAGGCGGGTAATGTGAACAGTGCAATACAAAATACCACGGGTGATTTGATTGTTATCTTGGATGCTGATCATGTTCCTACTTCGGATTTTCTTGATAGAACCGTGCCGTGGATGCTTAAAAACGAGAAGGTCTTTCTCGTTCAAACCCCTCATTTTATGGCTAACCCAGATCCTGTTGAGCGTAACTACTTCTCTGCGTTTACTCGCATGCCTTCAGAAAACGACATGTTTTACGGCACTATACAGAAAGGCTTAGACTACTGGGGGAGTTCCTTCTTCTGTGGATCAGCCGCATTGATGAGAAGAAAGCACCTCGATTTGGTGGGGGGCATTTCCGGCGACTCTATCACTGAAGATGCAGAAACCGCGTTAGATCTTCACAAAATGGGCTACGAGTCTGTATATGTGGACAGACCTATGGTAAGCGGCCTTGCGCCAGAAACTTTTGATGCGTTTATTCAGCAGCGTATGCGCTGGGCACAAGGCATGACGCAAATTTTACTACTCAAAAAGCCTTTTAAAGCGCAAGGACTAAAATGGTATCAGCGAGTGGGCTACATGAGTTCAATCATGTTTTGGCTGTTCCCGTTTGCTCGCATCATCTTTTTGCTTATGCCACTGGCGTATTTGGTCTTTGGGCTTCAGGTTTACCATGCATCGATGCTGGAAATTTTTGCCTTCACCCTGCCTCACGTTATTGCCACTTACATGATATCCACCATGCTCTTTGGGCGAACCCGATGGCCCTTAGTGTCAGAGTTATATGAAATACTACAGTGCGCATTTACGCTAAATGCATTAATCAAGGTTTTCTTAAAGCCGCGGGCACCTTCATTTGTTGTGACGCCAAAAGGAGAGAGTCTTGACAGAACCTTTGTATCGCCACTATCGAGCGTGTTTTACTGGCTAATATTGGTAATCACATTCGCATTAGGGAGCGGTGTCTATAAGTTCATAACAGAGCCTCTTACACGCGAACTTACTGTGGTGGTCATGTTGTGGAATGTATTTAATTTGATTCTATTGTTGTCTGTTCTTAGTGTGTTATTAGAGCGGAAACAGGTGCGTAGTCAGGCACGTCTCCCAGCTACCAATAGTGTCGTTATTAAGACTACAAGCGATGAAGCTTGGGTTGGAGATTTGGTCGATCTTTCGCTTGGTGGAGCTCGGTTACGCTTGAAAGGTGAGGGAGCGTTAGTACCTGAAAATGCCACGCTCACATCGTGGAGTCACGCACTGAATAAGAACGTTCATTTGCCAATTAGCGTTCTGCATTACGACAATAGGTCAAAAATTCTTCGAGTACGCTTTATGCCTCAAACCGAAGAACAAGAAAACGAAGTCGTCGCCTATTCACTGTGTGATAGTCTGCGCTGGATGTCGTTTCAACGAAGAAGAACAAGGGCTATCTCATACTGGTTCGGCGCAAAACATGTGTTGAAAGTTGGGTTAAAGCCTGTTTTATTGCATATGCTTGTATTAATGGGGAAGTTCGCCGGGAAATTAGGTTTGCTTGCTAAACCGGCAAAGGAAAATCAATGATAAAAAAATACCTTATGTTCATCGTATGTTTGTGCATGCCTTTTACCCTAGCGGCGCAAACTGACACGTATCGATTAACCGACTTTTTTGGCGGTGAAAGTACCGTGCGCTTGCAGGGAAAATCTGCCTCCATTGATATTCCAATTCCCCTTAGTTCAGTCACTGATGTGGACAGCGCGCTACTTACATTAGAAGTGGTCAGCTCGCAGGCGTTAATCAAAAAACGTTCTCAGCTGTATGTGAGATTCAATAATGCGACCATTGGACAGATTGCGTTCGACCCAGACAGACCTTCTCTTGTATCTGAAATTGCGATCCCTACTTCATTGTGGCGAGCCGGGTTTAACTCTCTGACACTAGCGGTAAGTCAGCACTATGCCGAGCAATGTGTTGACGGCAGTGCGCCTGAATTGTGGAGCGAAATTAATGCATACAACTCAACGCTAAAAATTGCGACGTCGGTGAATGAAAAGCGCTTCACGTTAGATGAGCTGAGCGGATTCTTTAATCCAGGAATTGGCGGACAGCGAAACGTTCAGCTTTACACGGCGCGAGAAGCTGATGATCAAATTAAATATCAGACACTTCCCATTGTTGCTCAAGCACTGTCTCTTAGGAACCAATATCAGCCGCTTATTATCGAGCATGACAGCTTTGATGATGGTTACGTTTTGCCCCAGCTAGAAGACACAGAAAATAGTTTTTGGAACGACCAAAATGTTGCTCGCTACGAGCGTGCTGCCTGGTATCTCAAAGCCAAGCAAAAACAGCCTGTTCATATTCTAGTTGGTACAGTCGACGCGTTATCACCGGTATTATCTGACGAAGTGATTAACGACATTGATGGCGCGTTTCTAAAAGCACAGCGCACACCTGCGTTTGTTAAGGACAGCAACGTTATTGTACCGGCTAGTTACCGCCTTATTGTCAGCGGAACTACGCAAGATGAAGTACTTGAGGCAGCGAAAGCCTTGGCGGTAATGGACGATGCGATTAACCCTATTTCACAAGTCACCGTACTTTCACAGTCACAAATGCAGGCGGAAACGCTGCAGCGTCATCGCATTCTGAACCCAGACAATCACTACACATTCCAAGACTTTGGTGTGGCGACCACTCAGTTTAGGGATGAGGGGAACTTCACCAAACGGGTGTCATTCAGATTGCCTGCAGATTTTTATGTACCTGAAAACGCGAGCGTGAGCTTGCTCTTAGACTTCGGGTATGGCGCAGGTTTTGGGCCAGGTTCGGTTATGAATGTAAGCGTGAATGACGAACTTGTACACGGTTTGTCTCTTAATAATATTAACGGACAATCCTACAGAGACTATCAGCTAAGAATACCTGCACGGTTCTTCAAAGGCGGGACGAATAATTTAGACTTTGCGGTAACCATGAGAGCGCCGTTAGCAGGTGTGCCTTGTGATGATATTCCTGGTTCCCACCTCGTGTTCCAGCTTGATGATTCTTCGGCAATAAAGCTACCTGATGCAGGAAACGTGGCAGTTCAACCTAATCTCGTCTTGCTTTCAGAAACGGCTTACCCGTTTGCGCGCTTTAAGTCAGCACCATCGTCAACCATTGCTATTCCGTCAGATGACTATTTAGATACAGCGTTAACTCTTTCAGCGAAATTAGCGCAAGTAGCCCAAGTGCCTTTATTGAACGTGAAAATAGCAACTGGAAACGACATTACAACCGAAGGTTCTGTGATTGTTCTAGGTACCCCTGAAAGCTTAACGAATATTGAGCAGTCTGAATTCAGTACGGCCATTGAGGCAACGAAACGCTGGTCTTATCGGTTACAGAACAATCTGTACAATCGCGTAAGAAACCTGACTGACGATCAGTCTTTCAAAGAAATGCGCATAGACGGTCATACCGTTCAAGAAAGTGACTTAGGTGAGCAAGCAGTACTTACTGCACAGGCACACCCTGTTTCATCACAAACCGATACCTTGTTCATTGTTGCAGCGCAGACGCCGGAACTTCTTCAAGCTAGAGTCGAGGATCTGGTTAGTTTGTCGATGTGGGGGCAGATGGCAGGAGATTTCTTCGCATGGAAAGATGGTCTTTCGCCATCACTCATCATGCAGGTAAGCGATAAATATGAAGTGGGTGAAGCCGACGACAGCTGGCTGCATTTACGACTATGGCTGTCTAACAACCCGTGGTATTGGTTAATAGGCTTTATATTGGTTGTATTTGTGGTAAGCCTACTTATTTACCTGTTGCTTAAACGCAGAAATAAACAAGTGCAAGACTCATGGTAAAGCTGCATTACGCAACAAAAGCGACGCTAGTGATAGGTTTTTTGTTCCTGTTGGCGTCGTGCTCTACCAAGGAAGATAGCGAATTCAAGTCTCAGTACATAGCGTATAAGGCATTGTTTGTTGACGGCGGGCGCGTGGTAGACACAGGAAATGATGATGTGTCTCACAGTGAAGGGCAAGGCTACGGTATGCTCTTTGCCGTCGCCGCCAACGATAAAGACACCTTTGATGCATTATGGCACTGGACCCAAGGTACGCTCATGCGCGAAGACGGGCTCTTTAGCTGGCGCTACCGACCTTGTGTGGATAATTCATCTTCTTGTATCGATGACCCTAATAATGCCTCTGATGGTGAGATTCTTATTGCGTGGGCATTATTGCGTGCAAGTGAAAAGTGGGGCGTTAGTAAGTATGAGGAGGCCGCCAGGAATATTGTACGTGCTGTAGAGCAGAAACTTCTGGTGGTGAATAATAACAGTGTAGTGCTCTTGCCAGGGGAATACGGATTTGCATCTGACCAAACAGGAAATAGCAGCCTTCAGCTAAATCTGTCCTATTGGGTTTTTCCCGCCATAACTGACCTGTCTTCGCTGTCGGATACTCCGTCACGTTGGGAAAGCCTGTTCGAGTCGGGCTTGATCTTGCTGTCGAATATGCAGTTTTCTACCTACCAATTGCCCAGTGATTGGGTGCGTTTCACCCCTAATAGTGCTGAGTCCGATAACAGTAAGATTGGTGCGTTAAGTTTAGATAATGTGATATCGCCTGAGTTTGGTTTTAATGCGATCCGTATACCGCTTCAGCTAGCATGGTCCCCACGTTTTCGCCAAAACGCTAGATTAACTGAGAAGCTACTTTCTCCCTACTATGCATGGTGGGCGATAACGCCTACGCCAGCTACCATCAACCTGTTAAACGAGGAAACCGCTGAGTACGAAATGTCTAAGGGAATGCGTTCAGTGCAGATGGCGGTAAACCGCTTGATGAAATCAGAAGAAAAGCAAAGGCCAGAGTGGCCTGAGATCAATCGAAACATGGATTATTATTCGGCAAGTTTAACGCTGCTTTCTATGCTAGCAGTTTTGGATAACGCATCGTGAAAACTCGGTTTAATCGCACGTCTTTGTATCTGGCACTAGGCGCTTTGGCCACGTCACTTGTGTCGGTGCAGGCATACGGACAAGCTAAAACAACGTACAAAGAAAAAGATCTGGGTATATTACCTGCACAACAAGATCAGCCGGATTTAACAGGGCTTTGGTACCATATTAATGAGCGACAGATTCAGCAAGCCAATGAAGAGTTTACGCGCTTAAAAGCTCGTTACCCTACGTGGCAGGTGCCACAAGAAGTCGAAACCGAACTAAACAGAATAAACGGCCGCTTAAAAGGTACTATCAAGCCTGTAGTTTCAGCGCCAAGAGAATCGCTTCAGGCTTTAAAAAAGCAGCCAGATAAGCCCGCTTCTAAAGCCCTCCCGCTCGAACAATTTGCTCAGTTAACGCCGAAAGCCAGAGCAAATACGCCGAAGCAAAAAGTAGAAACGCTTATTGCATTGAGCAATCAAATTAAGCGTACTGATTTTTACTTGCTTATGGGGTGGACCGCCATTGATAAAGGCATGTTAGAAATGGCAACGCAGCAGTTCTCTCAGGCCCAACAATCGGCAGTTCGTGATATCGATAAACAATCCGCTCAACAAGGCCTTAACAGTGTCACTGGTATTAAGCTACAGCAGGCATTGTCTTTGCGCGATACGACAACGGTGGAGCAATTTCTCAAATCTGATAACAGCGGCTACGTGAAAGAAGTGCTGCAGGGCGCGGCATGGCAACAATACGACTTGAAAAATTACGACTTTGCCGACGCGCTATTTAGTTTGGTGAACGATAATGAAGGCAGGTATTTGTCACTTAGCGCGCAAAGCAGCGACACGGCCAAGCAAAGCGCGTTCGACCTAGCATGTAGTGTCAATACTGAGGTTTTCATTCGACGCTGTGCTGATGGTCTGGCTAGCCGACAGGCTCAGTTTTACGATACACGGCGCTACAAGCAAAGTATTGAGTCAGGCGAAGCACTCGCCCGTTTGAGACCGTTAAGTGTAGATGAGCAAGCACTAATTGGGTGGGCTGCTAAAGAGATACAAGACACCACAACCGCCACCGCAGCGTTCGAGCGAGTGCTCGCGAAGACGCCAACCGATGCGGTAATTGCCAATGAATTGGTTACAATTAATCAAGACGACGAAGCCACACTGAACCGATTGGCGCTGAGATACAGTGCGGTAAAAAGCATATTGCAAGAACGTACCACACGTAACGCCTGGCCCAGAAAACAGTTTTGGCTAGCCTATCAAAATCGCGATGCGCGGGGAGTTACAGCACAAACTAAAGATGGCCTAAGTGCAGTCTACGGTATTAATACTCGCAGTCGAAGCGGGAGCGAGGGACTCGGTAATTTCGATGTTCTGTCGCAATATATTGGTATTGGCAGCGGTTATGAAAACTGGCTGTGGCAAGTATCACTCGACTATAAGCAATTCTACAGCGGTAGTCCTCAAGTTGGTGACTGGTTTGGTAACGACCAATTGAGTGGAGCATTTTCGGGAATAAGCGGCTTTGAAGATAAGGGGCTTCGCGCCGAAGCGCATTATCAGGCACCTGATTTCAATTTTTACGCTAACCTTGAATATGCCATGTTCGATCAACCCGTTGGCGCTAAAGTAACGGGGCAGATATCTGCAACCAAATTTCTTACCAGTACAACGGTAGCTGCAACCTTATTTAGAAAGGCAAAAGAAGACAGCTTATTAAGCCAAACCGGAACCTTCAATGCTGATCACGCGAAACCTTGGGGCTACGTGATAGAAAGTGGCATAAGAGGGTTAGTAGCGCATGCAGTGGCCGACAACTGGTCTGTTGCAGGTACTGCTCAGGTTAGTCGCTTAGAAGGCGAGCAGGTTGCCGATAATAGCGCACTCTCTCTACGGAGTGATGTGAGTTACGATATTGCTACCATGATATCTCCCATGCTTGATTATTGGCGCGTAGGGCCATTCTTGAGCTATACAAGCTATGATAAAAATCTAAGCGGCTTTACGGTCGGCAATGGTGGCTACTTTAGCCCCAGTCAGTTTGTCAGCATCGGGGGCTATTCAGAGCTGTTAACGCTTGAGGCGCTAAACTGGCAAGTTAAACTTCGAAGTTCACTTGCGCTTTCACGTGTTGAACAAGACGATGATCTGCGCTTTCCGATTGGAGGTGCATTTCCTACGGCAGACGAGAACGCGACCCTTGGTGAAAGCTCAGATACGGGTTTAAGCGGAAATTTTATGGCTGAAGGTCAGTATCGAATCAATCACAACTGGATTGTGGCTGGGTATATAGGAAAAGCATTTGCGGTTGAGTACCAAGCATTTGAAGCGGGTATTCAGATAAGGTGGCGAGAAGGGCGAGGTGCTGGTGTAACAAGCGATGAGCTTTTGCTGTCTTCGCCAAGATTAAGCGGCTTTGCACTATAAAGCCGCTTTTGCCTGAAGATTCACTCTCTTTTTAAAGCGTTAATTCGCTTTTCTACGTCTAGCTAGCATGAAACATCCAGCGCCAAATAAAAGGGCGATTGATGCAGGTTCACTTACGTTGATAGCGCCGAACTGATAGTTATTTACTTGGCCTGTCGGCGCATTGTAGGTTTCGCCGTCGTCATTAATCAGTTGCACCAACGGAGTGACCAAACTATTAGCAATGACATTACCGTCTACATGACCATTGTAGAAACTTAGCTCTGCATATGGCGCCAGTACACTACCTTTAACACCCACACTATGTAGTGTAAGAAAATCAGCATCAACAAAGTTAAACAAGATGTTGTTGGTATAAAGGCCATCATGACGCTGACCTACATTGTTGTCATTGTCTCTGTACTGGCCATTTTCTCTGAAATATTCATTTTCCTGCGTAAAGGCCGTATTAAAGAAGCCAGTGTTAAATAACTCAACTGATTCACCGTACACATTGATGATGTTGTAGCTGGTGGTTGAGAAATCGTAAACAATGCCTTTATCAGCAGCGCTGAACCAACTAGCGTCAATATTGTAGATATTGATATCATCAGAGCCAGAGAAGGTAATGGTATTTAATACATCCTTGCTAGCGTCGGTACAAGCAACCGCTTGATCCGAATCGTTAGCGTCAGTGCACGACAATGTTGTTGTGCCATTCACCGACATTGACGCAAACTCCTGAGACTGCGCTGTTACTTCGGCAGCAATAGCATTAAAGTCAATATTGTTAACGTCAGCCTTACTCACGCTGCCCTGTTCTACAGATGTTGCTGTCGAACCATTGATAGCGGTGTAATTGTTAACGTCGTTAAGCGTTACGGTACCGTTAACTTCGCTGCTATCAAGTTCAACACTAGACTCAGCAAATACGTTTCCGTTTTCAACTTGGGAGCCATATAAAGTAGGGTTACTCACACTGTCGTAAACACTATTAGGCCCACCAAGTTTCACAGTATTGGCGTGCACATCACCTGATACAACATTTGAGTTACCTAGTTTGACATCACCTTTCGATGAGATACCGCCAGACTTCACCGTAGAATTAATGAGATTTACAGTCTGCTGAGCGTTAACCGCTTTATCGAATGTGAGTTCAGAGCCAAACACCATACCTGACACGGTAGTTGAACCACCGTGAACATCACCGCGCGTGAAATGAAGGTTACCGCCTACGGCAAGAGCAGACTCAGACATATCTGGCGATAGCAGTAAGCCGACATTGAAATCGGATACGTTCATTTCGCCACCGACAGCTAGTCTTCCTTCAACATCGGAAGATTGGCCGGTAAAGCTATCGAAGATGAATGCGTTGTATTCAAACGCTTCACTTAATTCAATTTTGGCGGCAGACACTTGTGGTGCTGACATAACCGCTGCAAGTACAGCAGTATAGAGTATTTTTTTGTGCATAATGGCTCCAGTGACATCAGAGTCTGGAACCGAGTTTCAACATGGATTTTCCAGACACACCGAATGGTACGATCTGAACAAAATTCATGCGATAGCACAAGAGATACTTTGGTATAAGGTCTTATACGAAAAAAGCCACCCGAAGGTGGCTTTCTTAAATTTGCGTGGTCAGAAAGGCGTTTTAGCTGCTCTTTTTAACCAAAACAGATACTTTATCAATACCTGCAATTTTAACTTGGTTCATAACTTCTACCACAGTACCGTGCTCACTGTCTTCGTGAGCCTGGATAGCAGCTGAATCCGTGTTGTTTTCCGCTAGGTATGTTTGCGTGTTTGCAACCACACGACGAATATCAACTTCGCGGCCGCCCATCATAATTGTGCCATCAGCATCAATACGGATAGAAAGCGCTTTTGAAGGCTTATCGTTTTTCGCTTGATTATCTTCAGGACGGTTTACGTCCAAACCTTTCTCTTTCACGAACGAGGTCGTTACGATGAAGAAAATCAACATGATGAACACGATGTCCAACATGGGGGTCATATCAATCTGAGCCTCGTCTTCAGCCGAGGTATGCTTCTTTCTTTTCATCTCGTCTTCTTTCTTCTGTTACGTTCGAGCGCTTTAGTATACTGCTTGTTACAAAAATATACAGGGTTTTGTACAAAAACAGTGTGCTCATTAACACTTGTTGTTGAAAAAATACTCAGTTTCACAGTAATAAAACAACAAACTAGGTTTGTTTATGTGAAATAGCGACACCTAATTGGTAAAAATACAACATCAATGCCTGATTGAGTGATGTACGCAAGTTACCATGAGGATAAATGCCAAGTCTAGCTTCCGTTGATTTTTTTGTCCCCTGCACCAAAAATGCGTTTTTGATCTCGTGATCTTGAATACAGGCTTCAAATGCGCGGGCAGCCATCTCCTGAGGCATAGCATAATAATACATTTTTAACGCGCGATCAGCTTCTACGGATCGCACAAAGTACTCATTTGGTCTTTTTTGATCATTTAGGAACAATAGCGAGAAACAATCGCTCAATTTTTGATTCAACGGATGAGGATTCATCGGGGCATTGTCGAGCCAGGCCTGTGTGGCAAAGCTACCGGCGGCAATGCCGTCGAACATGCGCGGCGCAATATAATGATCGAAAGCGTGAAACCATTCGTGGGCTAGCGCTCCGGCTCCTGCATTTTTTGCTAGCGCAAGCTGTCTTTTCGCACTGTTGTAGTGGGCACTGCTGTGTTTTTGACCGCCACTGCCAAAAGCCAGTGACAGGGATCCGTTTAACGATAACACCTGTTCATTGATATTTAAGATCGCGACCAGATCGTAAAGCGCATCGAAAAAGAGGTTGGCAGCGATCTGTTGTTCTTCTGCTGTTACCCATCTACCCACAGTGATCGTAGCGAAATTAAACAGTTTGCGAATATCTTGAAATGAAACATCAGCGCCGTCCCTGTGGCTTGGGCCGTTGCGATAAAACTGCTGATGAATACGGCCTTTACTTTCCAACACTGACATCCGAAATTAATAGGCGTTAAGCCATCGAGACCAATAACTGTTCGCACCATGCTTCGATGCGTGCGTCTGTTTTGTCGTATTGGTTTTCATCGTCAAGAGACAGGCCAACAAACTGAGTTTTGTCTTCGGTTAACGCTTTTGAGGCGGTAAACTCGTATCCTTCGTTTGGCCAATAACCCACGATCTTACAGCCTGATGGCAATATTGCATCGTGAAGCATGCCTAGTGCATCTTGAAACCATTCACCGTAACCAAGTTGATCGCCAAGTCCGAATAAGGCGATGGTTTTCCCTGATAAATCCAAACCGTGCACTTCTTCCCAATGAGACTCCCAATCTTCCTGGAGCTCGCCAAAGTCCCACGTTGAAATACCAAAAATGATAATGTCGTATTCGGCCGTGCGCGTTAGGTTAACGTCTTTAATGTTGTGAAGGTCAACAATATCTTCGTCAAAAAGGCTATTGAGCTGCGCTTGGATTTTTTCTGCTGCCATTTCTGTATAGCAGGTTGTTGAGCCGTAAAATAATCCGATGGACAGTGCGCTATCACTCATTAGATACCTCTTTTGAACTAATCGTCTTTAGAAGCTGGGAATTCTACCTCTTTACCGTTGCTCAACAAAGCTTTGCACTGAACATCGGTGTTTTTCTGTGAAATTTTTAATACACCAATGGCGCAACCGTTGAATAATTCGCCATAGCCCAAACTTGGCTCTCTCGCTTTTACTGACATATTTCGACGTCTTGTGAAAAGGTTTAGAGGCGATTTAGAGCGATAAAGCACGCGGTTTAATCTATCTAGCCATTTGATCAATCCATCCGGAAAGGCGTTTTTTAATCCACTGCAGGTGAACTGGGTGATGTGAGGGCTGTTGCGCCTAAAGCGCAGGCGTACATCGTATACAAAGGAATAGTGCACATCGCCAGATAGAATGATGAAATCGGGGGGCGTTTTGTAATGCCTGAATATGTTTAATATAACGTTCGCGGTGCCTTTGTGGGCCATCCAGTTCTCAGCATCAACAGTAAGCGCCTTGCCAAAAAACGTAAACACCTTTTGAATGGCTTCGATAACCTTTACACCATAAATGGGAGCGGCAGAGACGACGATGACAGATTCTTTGCCAATTATAGAATGCTGAAAATCACACAGTGCTTCCCAGTCCATTAGCCCCGAGGGCTTATTCATATTAGATTCACTGCGCCAACGCTGCGTGCGGGTGTCTAAAACCTCAATAGGTGGTGTGGTATCTAAACGGTAATGCCACTGATCAAAATCCAAAAGATCATCAATGACTTCATCGTGCGAGTTTAAACCGCTTTCTCCCATTGATTCTTGTACTTTAGCAATTAATGGCGCTACTTTTTTTGGTGCATTTCCCCATCCTTGGCAAAGCAAGTAGCCGATAAGCGCATTGCCGATCATGCGTTTTGATAGAGGGTTTCCATAGACTTCTTGTTCCCAGCCCCGGGTTAAGTTCCAATCGTCGGTAACATCGTGATCGTCAAAGATCATATAGGTAGGAATATGTGCCAGAGCCCTACGTACCTGCGGTAGCTGTTTTACAAAGCCGTTAAGCGCCTCGTGTTCTTTGTCGAAAATAGCGTGGTATTTTGGGGGGATCCCATCTTTATCTATATTGATATCAGCCCAAAGCGTGTCGGACCACACCAGTAAATACATAGCGATGATCTCCGCACTGCCAATCAAATGGTTTTGCGCGTTTACTGATGTGAATACCGGTTTTTTCTTAGCACCAAAGAATATTGAAGACAGTACCGTATTGGTCGCAATTTGTGGCAGAAGCTGCTCTCGTTCGTAATACCCATGTTCATGTGTGGCAAGTTCATTAGTGTTGGTTACTACTGCCCCTTCCAGTGCTTCATGATAAAGACCTAAACGGTCAATCACGCTGTGTATGGCTTTAAGCATAGGACCTGCGACATCATCAGCGTAAATCTGATCGCCCGTCATCAACAGAAGATCGGGAAAATCATTTTGCTTTTTGAACGCATTTTTATGGAGTACATCTACTTGTGCTAGGGCATCATCACTGTGAAAGTGAGGCTTACGGCATGAGCCGTGCAATATGGTCTCGGGAGTCTCGGTGTAGTGGAAACATAAGGAAGACTGCCCATCGTAAAGAAGCCCGCGTTGTTCATTTTCCCATGAAGCCTGCTGAGCATCGTCGCTAAAAGATAGCGAGTAACCTATCCGCGCAGTATCTTCGAAGGGCTCTGACGAAGTGAAAGAGAGCAAGTGTATAAATGCGTACTTACCTACGCGTATGGTTTCGCGTTGACAATTGCCGCTGACGACGACTTCATTTGCAGATAGATTTAGCGCAGGTGAATCGGCGTTACTGGTTACTACCCAAATATGACATTCTGTAGATGTCACCTTTCTTACTATTGGACCTGCAATAACTTGGGGCAAGTGCTGCGTAGAAATGACGCTCTCCTTTAATTTTCGTCAATATTAATACACGTAAGCGTGTTAACTAAATATGCTGCACATTAATCGAAAACATGATGACAGCACGACTATTTAACGTTGCCAAATCATATATGTACTCAGCAAACCTGATGTCTATCGCATAACCTTACTCTTTTTTGTGAATAAACGGTATGCTCGATATACTCCCTTACAATTTTTTCAGTTTTACCTTTTGCTCTCGTCTTAATAAACGGAGAGAGGACTTCACACTATGCTAAAATATTTAACCAGTGCTGTGCTAACCACTTTACTGATAAGCGCCTGTAGCGAGCCGAAAGACGTTGTTATTACTCCTGAACCTCAAGACTTAACAGAAGTCACTGTGGGTAAATGGATCCTTGATGAAAAAGGCAACGTTATGTTTGATCCTCAAACCTCAGGGTTAGTGGTGCTAGACGGTCAACTTGTCACTATCGCAGATGCTAGCGCCGATACCACTCAACAGTTGAAACTTCATAGCATTTCACCAGATACCGCAACGCTGAGCGCATCGAGCGAACGCTTTTCATTTTCCAACACCGTGCGCCGAAGCTGTTTTTATAGCTATTTGAGTGAGCAGCCTGATTTAGAAGCGCTAGCCGTAGACCCCAGAGATACTAACGTAATTTATACGGTTACCGAAGATGCTACCCGTACCGGCGCATTAAGCCCTCGCTGTGAATCCAAATACGAGGAAACAGGGTCAACAGATTACCCTACCTTGTTGGTAAAATTGACACGAAAAGATAATGGCTCGGTTGAAATGTCGGATGTGCGACCTCTTCAGTTTCCCAACGATTTTGAAGTAGGTAATTTTCCTAACGACGGCATTGAAGGGTTGACGATGGCTGAAGACGGCACGTTATATCTGGCGCTAGAGAAAGATAAAGCAGGACAGCCAAGAATTTTTACATTGGCTGTTGATGAAGACTTTTTCTCGTCGAATGATTTTGCCACAGTGAGCGAGCCTGACCTTCAACTTCCTTCGTTTACTTCAGGTAATCACCCTATCAATGGACTGGCGTTATATACTCATTCAACGGGCGCATCCTATTTGTTTGGCGCAGCAAGAAACGACAATGAACTGTGGGTAATTGATGTGAGTGGCAGTAAGCCAACAAAGCGTATCCCTATTACTTTCGACGTTGCCGGCGATCAGAGTTGCGAACAGTACACAATGGATAATTCGTCGATGGAAGGATTAGTGACCATTGAAAATACCTTGTGGATCATTAACGATCCTTGGGAGAAAAACTACCTTAAAAACGCGACGTGTGAAGCGCATAAGAAGCGTTATGAAGACTTAGCGCCTTTATTATTTCCACTAGAAATTAACAGCGTTTGGTTTGAATAATAAGAAAACGAATAGATTGAAAAACAAAAGGGTTGCTTTTAAGCAACCCTTTTTATTGTTGACTAACGCTATTAATATCGCTGTTTTATTTATGCGTCGCTACGAAGTCGAGAAGCGAAGGTTTTTTTGAACTTCGCAAGTTTAGGTGCCACCACCATAGAGCAATATTGGTTTTGTGGATTATTTTTGAAGTAATCTTGGTGGTAGTCTTCGGCGTCGTAGTAGTTATTTACTGCTACTATTTCAGTCACTACGGGATCGGGCCAAATCTCTTCTTCTGTGATTTCTGCGATAATTTTTTCTGCTTCAGCTTTTTGTGTATCGTCGTGATAGAAAACCGCGCTGCGATACTGTGTGCCTACATCATTGCCCTGTCTGTTAAGCTGTGTAGGGTTATGCAGCGCAAAGAAAATTTCTAGTATCTCTCGGTAGCTAATGCTGTCGGCATCAAACGTCACTTGTACCACTTCAGCATGGCCAGTATTTCCTTTGCATACCTCTTCATAGGTTGGATCGGCCTTTTCGCCTCCAGCATAGCCAGAAATTGCTTTTTCCACGCCTTCAACGCTATTAAACGCTGATTCGATACACCAAAAGCATCCGCCTGCCAACGTGGCGACTTGTAAATTTGCCATAGTAAAAACCTCTCTTAATCTTTGTCTGTAGTGTGGGTGCGGGTAGGTCACAACACAAGTCATCCAAGCGTGTTTTTTTATCGTATAAACGAATATTAAATAAGAATAATGTGCGAGCTGAGTGAAAGGTTTTAACATGTGAGGCTAGCTGCTTTCTTTCAAGCAGTTTGCAACTGGTAAGAATGCGTATAAACGTGTTCAAAATTTGGCAGAGGTATTCAGTCGTGATTATTTTCTATGACGGGTATTGTCCGTTGTGTATCGCTGAAATGCGTCATTTAAGAAAAAGAGACAAGCACAACAAATTAACATTGGTAGATATTCAAGCCCCCGATTTTTCGAACCGTTATCCAACCATGGATTGGCATGCACTCAATGCAAGAATTCACGGACTTCGTGAAGACGGGACGTTGATAACTGGCCTTGATGTCACTCATGAAGCATGGAAAGCCGTGGGCATGGGTTGGCTATATGCACCGCTTCGCTGGCCTGTTATTCGTCATGTAGCCGATGCTTTCTACAATGTATTCGCAAAGCATAGATACACTATTTCATACCTGTTAACAGGTAAAAAACGCCAGTGCGATCGCTGCATACCAGGAGAAGCCAGTGAAAAATAACGTCCTTATAGTGGGCGCGTCGGGCGGTATTGCGTCTGCGCTTATTGAGCAATATAGCAGTGATGGTGCTAGGGTGTTTGCGGTTAGTCGCGCCCCTTTATCTGACACCAATCATTCTGGGGATGTTACCTATCATCAGCTGGCCGAACAGGACGATAGGTACATTAGCGAATTTGTTGAACAGCTGGCTGAACAGCAGGTTGTGTTAACTACGGTAGTTATCACAACAGGCTTTCTACACCGCGAAAGCGATGGCATTCATCCTGAGAAACGTTTGGAAGATGTCAGCGAGCAGGCCTTAGCGGCTTATTTTTCGACTAACAGCATTATTCCCGCAATGTGGCTCAAGCATTTGGTGAATATTATGAGTAAAGAAGGCTCAACCCTTGTTTGCTTAAGCGCGAGAGTAGGGAGTATTTCAGATAATGGACTTGGCGGGTGGTACGGCTACCGCGCGTCGAAAGCGGCGCTCAACATGTTGGTTAAAACAGCGTCGGTAGAATACAAGCGCAGATTGAAAGACGTGATGCTTGTTTGTTATCACCCAGGGACGGTTGATACGGGACTTTCTAAGCCTTTTCAAAAGAACGTCGCCGCCAAGAAATTGTTCACGCCTGAGTTTACCGCTAAACAGCTCATTCACCACCTTTCGGCGCTTAATCGAGACCAAGCTTGTCATTTTATCGACTGGAATGGCGAAGTGGTAACTTGGTGATACGGTCTAACATCATTTCAGCAAGTCCAACATCAAGACTTTTTATTTCACTGCTGTTACCATGCTATTTTTGGGAATGGTGCAGCGTATTGATAAGCCCATAGAGGTAGCAATACAACGCGTTGACGCCACACGTGAGTCATAACAACAAACGCCATCCTGATAATAAATAATACCAGTTCGCTCGGCTTGATTCTTACGAATAGTAAGTACCGACAACCAGCATAAATTGTGAGCTCACGACGTGTTTGTGCATCACAAGGCGTGATACGGCGAACTGCTATAACAATAACTCAACAAGAGGAAGGGATATGAGCGGGGCCAGAGAACAGTTCGGATCGCGCATAGGTTTTATTTTGGCTGCTGCAGGTTCTGCGGTAGGCATAGGTAATTTGGTAGGGTTTCCTGTCGGTGCAGCTAAAAATGGCGGTGGTGCATTTCTTTTAATGTACGCTATTTTCGTTTTTGCCATTTGTTTACCGGTAATGCTGGCGGAAATGTCAGTTGGTCGCCATGCTAAAAAAGACCCGCTTGGTGCATACAGTGATATAAGCGGTAATGAAAAGAAATGGAAAGTCGCGGGGTGGCTAGCTATTGCTACGCCATTCATGATTGCCGTTTTCTACATGGTTATTACCGTGTGGCTTTTCGGCTATTTGTTCGAAGCAGTAAGCGGAAATCTAGACAAGTTAGCTAACCCAGAAACCTTTGGGCTCTTTATTAACTCAGAAGCCATCTTTTTATATATGGCGGCCGTTGTTGGTGTGGTCTACCTCATCCTTCAAGGCGGTGTAAAAGAAGGGATAGAAAAAGCGGCAAAGCTGCTCATGCCTGCGCTTTTCGTGATGCTTATCGGTCTCGTTATCTTCGTATTAACCCGCGAAAATGCGATGGCTGGCGTTGAGTTCTACATCGTTCCTGAGTTTTCAAAAATCACTGCTGAAGTGGTGAATGGTGCGCTATCGCAGGCCTTTTTCTCTCTATCGTTGGGTATGGGTATTCTTATTACCTATGGTAGCTACATTGATAAGCGTGCAGATGTACCGAGCGCTGCCAAGCTGGTGGCGTTAACAGACACGGCCGTGGCGTTCACTGCCGGTTTGATGATCCTTCCTGCCATCTTCTCTTTTAACCCAGACATTAACCCTGATGATTTAAGTGAATCGTCAGTGGGTATGATTTTTACTTATCTACCTAGTATCTTTCTAGCGTTACAAGATTCGATTGGATATATGGGCGCATCGATTGTCGCTAGCTTGTTCTTCTTATTAGTGTTCTTTGCGGCAATTACGTCGCTAGTGTCTATTTTTGAAGTACCTGTTGCGGCGCTTATGGATGAAAAAGGTGTAAGCCGTAAATGGGCGCTTGGGTCGCTAGGAAGCATTATGATTTTGCTAGCCATCCTAAGTGCGTTGTCATTCGGTAAAGTTGATATGCTTACGTCGTTTATGCACTACGCTGGCGCAGATAAATCACTGTTTGATGTCATTTACGATGTGTTCTACGACACGATTTTGCCTTTAAACGGCTTGCTAATTTGTTTGTTTGTTATTTATCGTTGGAAGAGTGCAAACTTCAATGCTTCTTTGGAAGAGGGCAGCAGTGGTTACAAAGGTAGCTGGTTTGAAAAATACGTGGATATATCGCTGAAAACCTTTATTCCACTTATTTTACTCGTGATTTTTGTAAACACGGTAGCGGTAAAATACTTCGGGTTGAGCCTATTCGGATAGTCAGGTTTTACAAGAAATGACGTGAGCTAGCAGTGAGCTCAACTTAAAAACGGCAAGCCTAAAGCTTGCCGTTTTTGTTTGTGTCAGAGTATGTATTTTCACTAAGTGTAAAGCCTAAAACATGCGATAGGGGTCGCTATACTCTGGTGTAATATTTAGCCTTGCCCAGCTTTGTGCGGCGTCAATCACTTTGCCAGCAGGTTCTGCTTCAGTATCAGAAAAGCGAGGAGCATCAATATCCATCGCCTTCGCTGCATCCACGTAATAAATACCGCGCTTAGGATGAGACAAGCTGCAAAGGTGAATAACATCGTTAAGCGGCTTGCCACAAATGATGGTCGTCAGCGCAGATACAATGTCGTACACATGTACAAGGTTTATTCGCTTATTTCCTGCATCTAACTGTTTTCCACTTAACGAGCGGGCGGGGTGACGGTCTGGGCCTACTAAACCGGCTAGGCGAACAATACTGATATCAACCTTACCTCGCTTAGACAATAAATAGTCTTCAATAGTCACGTGGGCTTTGGCCGAGGCTGTTTGCGGCTGTGTAGTGCTGACTTCGGACACTACCTCGTTTGTTGCATCGCCGTAAACCGACGTGGTGCTGATAAACACGATATGCGCCACCTTTACGCTGATGGCTGCGTCTATCAACTGCAGCATATTGTTGGTGTATGACGCGAGATCTGTGTTTCTCCTGCCAGGGGGAATATTTAGCAACAAGGTAGCGTTTGGCAAATAGTTACAAAGCGCTGATGTATCTTCGCCCAGGGCATATTCAATTGCGGTGATACCTTGGTCTTTTAACGCGAGACGTTTCTGTTGGCTTCGAGTGGTGCCAACAATATTGACCTTGCCTGAAAGTGCTTTGCCCACATAGCTGGCTAACCAGCCGTAGCCACTAATTACTACATTTTGAGTCATCGATTAAATACCCCTTTGTTTAGGGCTTAAGAGTACATTAATTGGAGGGCGGTTGTCGTTAACTGTAAAAATGAAAAACCGACTGGGTTACAGTCGGTTTTCTAAGGTGAGTGGTTAGCGTTGCAAGTCGTTTCGTTTTGCGCGTTTAGTTAGCTAAATGCTCCAACTACATTTTCATTTCGTCGTTGTGGTCATGGTGGTTGTCTTGATCAATATCTAGCAGGTTCAAGTCATCTAGCCCAGATATGGATGCCTGCATCTTGCCTTCGGCATAATCCGCTTTCTTCAGTACCTTACACAATGCATCGCCTTTTTCTTCTAGCGCAGCCGCTTGGCTTTCTAAGCGATATTCTAAATCTTCACCCCAGCGCTCCATCTTTTGCTCAAACTCAGACATATCACCGCCTTCCCACAACATTTGTGTTCCTACCGCAATAAGTATTCTACCCATAGACTCACTGATTAAAGACTCAATTTGCGCTTCGAATTCTTGCTCCCAGCTTTCGTCAAACCAACCTGGCTCATCGAATTTAGTTGAATCAACGCGAATATTGCCTGCGTCATCATAGAATGAAGTGTTTAGTTTGGTTTCAAGTGAGTCGAACAGTTCACGAAAATCGTCACCCATTTGATCGCCGCCTAACAGTTCAGTAAATACTTCAGTCACTGCCACGTTGGCAATTTGCAGCCCTTCACTGGCGATATTCAAGGTCATAGGAATGGCGATATCAATGTTGTTGTAATATTCACTTACCCAGCGCTGTTGTTCGCTGTCAAGCGATACTGATTCGCCGTTAATGGTCATATTGTGATGGGAGTCAATCGTCATCACTGAGCCATTGTCCATCTGTACCGTTAGATCACCTTGGTAATATTGAATATGACCATCAAGCTCCATGTCACAACTGTTGTTTTGAAAGCTGCTGTCATGCGCAAATGCGTGGCCGCTCATTAAAGCACCGGTAAGGGCAATTGAAAGTAATAGTTTCTTAGACATTGTTCATTCCTTAATTTACGTGTGACGCGTTAACGAAAGTGCTCTAAGCAAACTGCAATGCGTTGTAGTGTCACTGTCAAATAGACGCTAACGATACTCGCTGTTATACCTAAGGTAGAGCAATGGCCTTGCCAATATTTAAAGTCTATATCTTTCAAATGGTTAGTGATATTCGATGATTTCTTTATGCTCTGCTAAATACACTATTTAGTGAGATTACCAACTAATTAGTAGTTTTGACTAAGATCAATTAATACCGATAGCGGTACATTTAAGCCAATCCAAGCATGGTTAAATCTTATTTATTGGTGCATAATACCGCCAATATTTTTAAGGGGTTATCACAATGGCTGATTGGATTAATGCAATTATGTTTGGTGTTGCGCTAATTGCCTTTACGCTAGGGCTAAGCAGCATCGTTATGGGCTTTATGACTGCTAAAGCAGGTGCTGAAGGTATGCAGGAAAAAATCGAGTACGGTTTTTTTGGCGTTACTGGTTTAGTACTTTGCTTACTGATGGCCTACGCATTGGCTTAAGCGATAAGCATTAAAAAAACCGGCTATCTCAGCCGGTTTTTTTTCGTCTTGAACAAGTCTTTATTCATCACTGCCTTATCGATTAGGTTCGCTCTTCTCCAGAGCATCCTCGGGCGCATTGTCGCTTTCGGGACTGTTTCTATAAGCGCTTTGTTCGCGATGGGCAAGCAGCGACAAATGTCCATCACGTTGATAAGCGCGTAAATCGAACAAATCCAGCATAGCCATAACGTGGTCGAAAATATCCGCCTGTACTTTTTCGTACCTCACCCATTCCTTTTGTGCACTGAAGCAGTAAATTTCTAAAGGTAAACCAAGCTCATTAGGCGGTAGCTGCCTAACCATTAGGGTCAGTTCTTGGTTTATATCCGGGTGCTTGCGCAAGTATGCCTCTAAATAAGCTCTAAAAGTGCCGATGTTGGTAAGGCGACGGCTGTTTAGCAGATCCGACTCATCAATGGAGTAATCTCGGTGATAAGCGCGGAGCTCATTTTTCTTCTTATCGATATATTCGTTGATATAGCGAATTTTCGAAAAGCGCTCTAGCATATCGTTGTCACAAAGCTTAATAGAGTGCACATCAATATAAATGGCGCGCTTAATTCTGCGTCCGCCAGACTCTTGCATACCGCGCCAGTTCTTAACTGCTTCTGTAGTAAGGCTGTAAGTCGGCAGCGTAGAAATGGTTTTATCCCAGTTCTGTACTTTGACGTTGGTAAGGCCTATCTCGAGTATTTCACCATCTACTTCATACTTAGGCATGGCAATCCAGTCGCCCGTATTAAACATGCGGTTAGCGGCTATTTGAATGCCGGCAACAAAGCCCAGAATGGTGTCTCTGAATATCAATAGTAAAACAGCGGCAATGGCGGTTAAGCCAGACACAATAAGTAGCGGGCTTCTGTCTACAATTAAAGAGATACTTAATAGTATGGTGACAATAGCAAATGCCAATTTGGTAACTTGAATAAAGCCAGTGATAGGTGCGCGTTTAGCAAGCGCTGAGGCGTTATAAACGTCTTCCACTGTGCTCAACATGGCATATAAGGCAAGAAGGCCGCTATATAACATGTATAGCTGAGCGCTCTTTATCACCATACCGTGCATCACGGCTTCATCGCTAATAAGTACCGGTGTGGTTAAGTAAATAAACAGGGCAGGAAACAGGTGCATTAAGCGACGGAAAAATCCGTGCTGCTGCAAGGCGTTGTCCCAGAGGTTATTGGATTTGTATATCCAACTGGCTATCTGGGGGCGCACCAATAGCCTTGCGATAATATAGATTACCGCCGACACCACTAAAATACTACTTAGTGCGATGACGTTATACAGCGGATCTTCAGTAGTAAGATTCGGGAAAATATCATTAACTATGTGAATAAAGTTATCGCGTACTGAAGCACTGACTTCCATTAATTACGACTCCAACATTTTCTTTATACGGTTGTCTTTATTTTCCCATAGACCGTTCAACCAGTTTTGGAAATAAAGACGAAACTCAGACTCAGTGCGTTCTGAATGCTGTTGTAATTCAGGTACCGGCGTAACGTTCACATCGATCACGATTTTTGTCATCTGACCGCTAAGCATTGCCATCATAGGGTGACGCTTATTTTCCGGGTAGAGCAGCGAGATATCTAACACGTTGGTAAATAACTCACCCATAGCTGAGAGCGTAAAGGAAACGCCGCCGGCTTTGGGGGGCAGGAGGTTTTCATAGGGACTTTGCTTTGACAGATGCTTCAATGAAGTAAATCGAGTTCCCTCTACAAAGTTAATGACCGTTGTGGGCACCGTTCTGAACTTCTCACAATACGCTTTGGTGGTTTCGAGATCCTTTCCTTTTTTCTCTGGGTGCTTTTCTAAATACGCACGGGTGTATCTGTGCATAAACGGCATATCAAGTGCCCAGGCACCCAGTCCGACAAATGGCAGCCAAATAAGCTCTTTCTTAAGGAAAAATTTGGGTGCAGGAATGCGGTTCGTTGCGAATTCAATGAGCAGAATAATGTCGAGGTAGCTTAAATGATTGGCAATAATCAGATACCAACGGTCTTTTGACAGTTCGCCGTGTACCGAACACTCAATATCGACGCGGTTGAACAAGCGTATCATGAGAACGCTGACCCGTCCGAAGCTAAACATTAGCCCGTGCATCACTTTATTCCATGCTGTTCTTATCTTTCCGTTAGGCATAATAAGTTTTACCAAACCCAGTAAGATAATTAAGCCTCCCCACAACGCAAGATTGAGGATTTGTAGTGAAGTATGTAATACGAAAATAAAAGGAGCGAGTACTGCGCGAATCATAATGGTTTCTGTGTTGCGTTTAGTGAATCTAAAAGTTGATCTTTGGCATGCCAGCGTTCATTCAACCACGTCTGAAAACGGGCTCGAACTTGCGGATCATCAAAATAATTGTCGCTGAAAATGCCGTTTTCCATAATGTCTTTGATGGGCATTACGTTGATATTCACACGAATATCACGAACCTTACCACTAACGAAGTCCCAGAAAGACGGTACGCCGTTCGGATAATCAATTGTGACATCAATAAGCTTATGCAAATGATCGCCCATCGCAGATAAAACGAATGCAATGCCGCCTGCTTTAGGCTTAAGTAAATGAGTGAAAGGCGAGGCCTGCTTGTCGTGCTTGGCTTGCGTAAAGCGGGTGCCTTCAACAAAATTCATAATACTTACAGGCTTATTCCTAAATTTCTCACACGCTTGGCGCGTGGTTTCCATATCCTTTCCTTTCAAATGCGGGTTTTTAGCCAAAAATGATTTGGAATATCGGCGCATAAATGGAAAATCGAGTGCCCACCAAGCCAGACCTAAAATGGGAACATAGATAAGCTCTTTTTTGAGGAAAAATTTCAAAAATGGGATTCTTCGGTTAAATACACGTTGAAGAACTAAGATATCGACCCAAGATTGATGGTTAGCAACAACGAGATACCAATCATCTCGAGTGAGTTTTTCTAGTCCGTTTACTTGCCATTTGGTGCGTCCGCTGATGCGCTGATTCAGGTTATTAACGCCGATCCACGCAGTCGCGCATGCGTCGAGTAAATAAGAAATGAATCGTCGCCACGGCGCAATAGGTATAAGTTTAAAAATAGCCAATATAAAAATAGGCGTTGACCACACTACCGTATTGACGAAATAGCAGATGACCGAAATAGTGCCAACAATATGATGCAACAGTGCTTTTACCATTGTACTTACCTCAAAAATTAGGCGCTTAGTGTAAACGAACTTGATCTAAAATCCGATAGAGCCTTTACTGATTCCACAATAAAGGTGCAAATTTACGTATTTAAGGAGCTGAAATGGAGCTTATTGGCGAAAATAGAGCATTCGGGGGACGGCATTTACGCTATACCCATAAAGCTGAAACAACACAATGCGATATGACCTTCGCAATTTTTCTTCCCCCTTTCGCCTCGAAAGAAAAGCCAGTGCCCGTGCTTTACTGGCTGTCAGGGCTGACATGTACCGACCAGAACTTTATGCAAAAAGCCGGTGCAATGAAGCTAGCGGCGGAATTAGGTATGGCTATTGTAGCGCCCGATACATCTCCCCGTGGCGAGAACGTTCCAGATGACGAAGAAGGATCTTATGACTTTGGCCTTGGGGCAGGCTTCTACGTTGACGCTACGCAGGCGCCGTGGGATAAGCATTACAAAATGTATAGCTATATTGTGAACGAGCTACCTGCGCTTATTGAAAGCGAGTTCCCTGTAACCAAAGAGCGCGCTATTAGCGGTCACTCAATGGGCGGACACGGTGCTTTAGTTATTGGCATGCGTAATCCTAATAAGTTTGTATCGGTATCGGCCTTTAGCCCTATCTCAAATCCTTCAGATTGTCCGTGGGGCGAGAAAGCCTTAAGTCGATATTTAGGCGATGACAAGGCAGCATGGCAGGATTACGACGCCTCGTTGCTATTAGCCAGCAAAACACACAGCGTACCTCTGCTAGTAGAGCAAGGGACAAAAGATGAGTTCTTGCACGAGCAGCTGAAACCTCAGTCACTTGTTCATGCTGCGCAACAGTCAGATACGCAACTTACGCTTAACATGCATGAAGGTTACGATCATAGTTACTTCTTTATTGCATCATTTATTGAAGAACACTTGGAGTTCCATGCAGGACACATGGGGCTAATTTAAGCGTAAAATACAAGCTGTAAAAAAGCCGGATCGTACTCCGGCTTTTTTGTTTATGGCTGTCCCGTCCTAAAATACGTTGACATAAAGAGGACTTCTTTATGACAACTTCAAGTAATCAAAGACCTAAGCGCACACAGCGTGATTACACATTAGCTTTTAAATTGGGTGTAGTTGAGCGT
>Ga0189289_10142_pt1 | contig 80122 bp, 74 predicted proteins | sample UW106minimetaG_FD_130313 | JGI IMG/M metagenome (GOLD analysis project Ga0189289, IMG submission 130313) | Marine microbial communities from the Costa Rica Dome - UW106 mini metaG | ecosystem: Environmental > Aquatic > Marine > Oceanic > Photic zone | place: Costa Rica: the Eastern Pacific...
CGCTATGTAGTAATGGTTGTTCCCTTTCAAATAGTGAGAACGCAGAGCAAAAGCCGCTGGGGCATTCCTTGTAGGCGAGTTTTAAAAGGGCTTACACTGCGTTGCATGACTTCGAAAGAGAACTAGTTTTCTTTTAATAAAGAGCTGTCAGTCATGCGCCTTGTTTAAGCCCTTGTAAACTCTCGCTGAGTGATCACTTATTAACGTGGAATGGTATTAAACATTGCAATCAATTCCTTTTAAAAAATACGCCAGAAGATTCCATTTATGGTTGGGTTTGAGCCTTGGTCTGTTGCTCGTTGTAATCTGCTTATCTGGTGCTGCGCTGGTTTTTTATGTTGAAATCGATACTTGGTTACACCCTGAACTTGAACGTAAACAAGTCACCACAGATGCGACTTGGGATAACACTCTCGCAACGCTGAATAGCGCCTACCCAGATAAAAGTGGCTCTTGGCGAATTGAAGTAAATGATAGCAACAGAGCGGTCTCTGCCCGTTATTACAACCCACCAGAAACACAAAATGAAGGGTTCGCGCCCTTAATGGTATGGGTTAGCCATGATGGAAAGACCGTACTGCGCCAAAATTACTGGGGCCATTATTTGGTCACTTGGCTCTACAATTTACATTACACATTACTGTTTGGCGAAACTGGCACCGTCATCATTGGCTATATGGGTTTGGCGGCCCTCATATTACTGCTTAGCGGCTTGTTGGCTTGGTGGCCCAAACAAGGGCAGTGGAGTAAATCGCTTAACTTTAAAGCTCGAAGCTCTACTGTAGGCCTGCTTTACGATTGGCACAAAGTTCTAGGGTTAATAAGCTTCATTCCACTTTTTGTATTGATAGCGACTGGGGTAATGTTGGCTTTACCAAAAGAAACAAACTCAATCCTAAACCAGTTACTTGAGCCGGTACAATCAGCTAAAAGAATTGTACTTGAACAACCCATTTCAAAACATAAACACATCAGTATTGAGCAAGCGCTTTTGGCTGCCCGCAGTGCAATAGCTCATCATTTACCTGCGCAGCAAAACAACCGTAATCAACAGCCCGAACTACGGCTCGCTTGGATCTACACCCCTGATAATACAGATGCGTCTTCGAGATATTTTACCTTTAGATTTCAAACACCTGAAGATCCTTCAACGCGTTTTCCCAACACATTTGTTAAAGTTGATGCGCAAACGGCAGCGGTCATAGACATTTTTTCAACATGGGATCATGGCACTGCGAACATCATTAAAGGCTGGTTACATGCACTGCATGATGGCAGTGCTGGCGGGTTAGTTCTTCGCGTTTTCTGGCTGTTTGTCGGCGCAGCTGTTTTACTATTATTTTTACTTGGCTTTATACGCTGGCGGATACGTACTAATCGAAAGCCTAATCCCACGAAACCAACACTGATCAACAATTAAATAATGCTTGAATAGCAGGCTCGCTTTGCCGTTTGCTAATACAACAAAGCCCAATTTGATAGGGCTCAATATCGTCTAGGCGAATGCGGTTTACCCGCTGACTGATGGTTGAATTATCCAATACAATTTCCGGCACTATGCCCAGGCCACAACCGAGCGCCACCATACTTACAATCGCTTCGTTACCTGCTACCGTCGCATACACACGCGGTCGAATACCCTGCTCAGCAAACCAGTGATGAACGATGCGTTTCGATGGGCCAGAATCAGGTAAGATCACTGAATGCTCCCGCCAGTCCACTTGGCTCAAGCGAGTTATTTGGGTTTCTTTAGACGCAATAAGCAGCAGCGGCACCTCACCAAGCGGTAAAAACGTCAAATCAGAGGGGAAGTCAGGCGTATGAATGGCGATGGCTGCATCCACTTCCTGCTTCATCACCTTGCTAGCTGACAGAGCAGGGTCGCCAGTATTCAGTTTAATTTCCACCTGTGGGTATTGATGGCGAAAACTATCCAGTAATTGCGGCAAATGACTTTGACTGGCGGTCACTGAACAAAACAGGCTCAATTCCCCTTGAATTTGCTCATGGTCTTGCTGTAACTCCCACTTTACCTTTTTCCATTCAGACAAGGTTTGCTGCGAGAAACGCAATAGCTTTGCCCCAGCAGCCGTGAGTTTAACTTTGCGGTTATCCCGCACGAATAGTGGCGTGCCGCAGTCTTCTTCAAGACGCTGAATAACCCGGCTTAGGGTGGAAGGGCTGACAAATAAGGCTTCAGCGGTTTTGCTGAAGTGTAAACTACTGGCTAAATGTTGAAACAGTTCCAAGCTACGAATATCCACTTTAATCCTCCTACCAAAGCCATGTTGCAAAATATGAAATATTAAATTGCAAATATATCATTTTAATCAACAGAAGAAATACCCTATTCTCTCAATCACACGAGATCGTCACTGACTTGTTGCACTTACTAGGATTTTTAAAAATGGCAAATTATTTCAATACATTATCTTTACGTCAGCAACTAGACCAAATTGGTCGTTGCCGATTCATGCAGCGCAGCGAATTTTCAGAAGGCTGTAATTTCCTTAAAGGCAAAAAAATAGTCATCGTAGGTTGTGGCGCTCAAGGCTTAAACCAAGGCCTTAACATGCGAGATTCAGGTTTAGACGTCGCTTATGCACTTCGTCAGGCCGCTATCGATGAAAAACGTGATTCATTCCAACGTGCAAGTGGGAATGGTTTCACTGTAGGCACTTACAAAGAGCTTATTCCTAGTGCTGATTTGGTTTATAACTTAACGCCTGATAAACAACACTCAAGCGTTGTTGAAGCCATTATGCCCCTAATGAAAGAAGGCGCATCACTTGGTTACTCTCACGGTTTTAATATCGTTGAAGAAGGTCAACAAATTCGTTCAGATATCACAGTTGTGATGTGCGCACCTAAGTGCCCTGGTACTGAAGTACGTGAAGAGTATAAGCGTGGATTCGGTGTACCTACATTGATTGCTGTTCACCCTGAGAACGATCCTCAACAGCAAGGTTGGGATATAGCTAAAGCACTAGCAAGTGCAACCGGAGGCGACCGCGCAGGCGTTCTTGAGTCTTCATTTGTAGCAGAAGTGAAATCTGACTTAATGGGCGAACAAACCATTCTTTGTGGTATGCAGCAAGCTGCTGCTGTGCTTGGTTATGAGAAAATGGTTGCTGATGGTATCGACCCAGCTTACGCAGGTGCCTTGATTCAGTTCGGACTAGAAGCTATCACTGAAGCACTTAAAATTGGTGGCGTGACCAATATGATGGACCGCCTATCGAACCCTGCAAAAATCAAAGCATTTGATTTATCTGAGCAGCTTAAAGAGATGCTAAAACCTTTATTTGGCAAACATCAAGACGACATTATCAGCGGTGAGTTTTCTCGCACTATGATGGAAGATTGGGCCAATGGAGATGCTAACTTGTTGAAATGGCGTGAAGAAACCGGCAAAACTGGTTTTGAAAATGCACCAGAGTATAACGGGAAAATTGATGAGCAAGAGTTCTTTGATAACGGCGTTTTCATCGTAGCCATGATCAAAGCAGGTGTTGAATTAGCATTTGACGTTATGGTTGAAGCTGGCATTTTACCTGAGTCTGCTTACTACGAGTCATTGCACGAAACACCACTTATTTCTAACACTATCGCACGTAAGCGTTTGTACGAAATGAACGTGGTTATCTCTGATACAGCAGAATACGGAAACTACCTATTTGCTAACGCGGCCATTCCATTATTGGCTGATAAATTAATGCCAAGCATAGGCACAGAGTTAATTGGTAAGCCTTTCGCAGCAACAAGCAACAGTGTTGATAATAAAACGCTAGTAGCGGTTAACAAAGCGATTCGTGAGCACGGTGTTGAAAGCGTAGGTGACACATTACGTGGCTACATGACTGACATGAAAGCCATAGTTGAAGCGGTATAACCCTTCATGAACGAATAGTAAATTGAACGATTTCTGTCGTTAGGTGCTGTAAAAAGCCCTCTTTGCCCAGCCAATTTGGCTGGGCTTTTTTATATGCAAAAATATTATTATGCATCTAAATCTATTCAGCTTTGGTTTTAAGCGGCACATAATTAGGTAGGAAATAAATAGCGACTGAGGAAAAATCACTAAGACCCCAATACGATCAAATTGCCCTATTAAATTATGATCTGTTACTTATAAATGACTAATTTAATTACCATTTTATTTTTTTCAAGAAATCGAATTAAACACGTTTTTGGGTCAATTTGTCTCAAACTATGTCCAATGTAAAAGCAAAATTGAATACAATGTAGCCAAATTCATACATAAAAATTTATAAATTTTTCCATATAAATCAACGATCGTCATTAAACCAATGAAAAACAACCACAATTTCTTAACATTTTGCTCTACTATCACCCTCGATGTACCCAAAAAGAAACACTCAAGATCCTAGGAACGCTGACATCCCTTATATAGCGCGATCGAAAAAGTGGCCTGCGTATTGCTTTAAGGATGATCCCGAACCCCAAAACATGTACCCACCAACACAACAGGAAATCCAATGAGCGAAAGAATCACTAGAATGACTAAAATGGGCGACTGGGTATTTGAAGTGAAAATGGTTAGAGCGTTGAAAGTGGCCAATCATGGCGACCCTTATTCAGCGGTAGCGATGTTAACGGCAAACGGTGAGCAAATGTACATTGATACACAGCTAACCAAAGACAACGAAGAACTTTCTAAAAGTGACTTCCTAACCATTTATAAGTTTTGCGAATCACTCGACATGAAGTATGTGTCTTATGACCGTATGAAAAACGGTGTTCGCAGCTCAAAAGTGATTGAGATAGAACCCACTAAAGTACAGCGTCCTGCTATTCGTTTAGTTAAATAATTTTCTTATCTTTAAAATCCAACCCGCTTTACCCCCACTTAAAACGTATTAACGACGTCATGCTTTCATTGTTAAGGATAACAATGAGGCACGTTGCATAGCACCCCATCATTATATTGCCTATTTTAGTCCTTACTCATTGGAATAATTTTCAGCTCAACTCTACGATTCTTCTGACGTCCTGCTTGGGTCGTATTATCCGCAATTGGCGTATACTCACCCATGCCCAATGTTGAAACCCGTCTGTTATCAACGCCATTTTGTACTAAATAATTTTTCACACTATTTGCTCTGGCTTCTGATAGACGTTGATTCATATCATCAGCACCTGTGTTGTCTGTATGACCTTCAACCATTAATGTAGTTTTTTCATACTTATTGATCACAAGAGCTACGTCTTTTAACACCGGAAAAAAGCTACTGTCGACCGAAGCATTGCCTGAACTAAACGTAATGCTGCCAGGCATGTACAAGCGCAAAACATCACCTTCTCGATACACTTCAACGCCACTATCAGCTAACTCTTCACGAAACTCTTCTTCTTGTCTGTCCATGTAATTACCAATGGCAGAGCCCGCTAATGCGCCGACTGCTGCGCCCCATACGTAGCGACTCTTGTCATTGTCACCCGTACCTTTACCAATGAGCGCGCCGACGATGGCCCCAATACCAGCGCCCTTTTGTGTATTTGAAGCATTGCCCATAGAATTCGATGCGCAACCACTTAGTACTAACCCCGATAACGCTACACCAACAATCAGTTTCTTGTACATCTTAGACTCCCTATAAAACGACTTTGACCTAACTTTGCGAACCAGATTTCGCAAGGCAAAATTTATAATGTGGATTATCCAACCAATAGCTGAACCATAAATGAATGTTTAAATGAAAGCAGGAAGTGTTCCAAGATTGAAAACTCCTGCCAATTTGAGTGAGAAATGTAAATTAGACTTTTGTGGGAGTTCGCTCTGCAAACCAGAAGAATAAAAAAGTGATAACCCCGAACCCTACAAACCCGATGGCAATAGGAGTCATAACTTCATCGATAAAACTACCCACAAACACAGCGACAGGTACCGAAACCATACTGCTTAGAGAGCCAATGATTGCCGCGCCAAGCCCAGCGGTGTCTCCCAGTGGCTGCATGGCCATAGAATTAAGATTACCAAACAAAATGCCTATACAGAAAAAGGCAGCGAATAGAACACTCACTAACGCATTAAGGGGAGGGAGCCCATCGTATACCAAACACATAATCAGCAGTATCGTCGTAAAGCCCAACCAGCCGAAGATAGCCCAAGTGCAAAGCTTGCGCATTCCCAAGCGCATTACAAGCGTACCGTTTATAAACGAAGCGAAACCAATAGAGAATGCCAATAACGCAAAATACAAAGGAAACAACTCCCCCGTATCATATATCACCTGAAACACAGTTTGAGACGCGCTGATGTAAGCCAAAAAGCTGCCAAAAACAAAGCCCATAGCCAAGGTGTAAAACATGACCATCTTGTTACTTAAGATATAGCGGCTGGAAATCGAAAGTTGCTTCCAGCTGAAGGGAACTCGCTTATGTTTCGGTAAGGTTTCTGGCTGGCGGGTAAAGTACCAAATACCCGTAAGAAAACCGATAACCAAGAATGATGAAAATATGTGCTGCCAAGAAAACCAAAACAAAACGGCCTGACCAAAGCTAGGCGCCAGCATAGGCACCAGAATGAACACCATCATAATAAAAGACATCACCCGCGCCATGGCCTCGCCTTTGTACTGATCACGAATGACCGCTAAGGCTGCGATTCGAGGCCCTGAGACCCCGAAGGCTTGAATAACACGACCTATTAATAACACAGTCAAAGACTCAGCAAACATACAAACAATCGTGCCTACACCAAATATCAGCAAACCGGTGATAATAGTAAAACGTCGCCCTTTTGCATCAGATACTGGACCGAAGTACAGCTGCCCGAACGCCATCCCAATAAAGAACAATGACACAATCAAATGTGTGTCTTGCGGGTCAGTGATTGCTAAGTCCAATGCGATTTGGTTTAACGCTGGCAACATGGCATCAATGCTCAGAGCCACTAAAGAAGTCATCAACGCCATCAGAGCCACAAACTCGGCTAACCCTAGAGCAGGTTTAACCTTGGCATCATTGGTAAAAGGGGCGTTGGCCATGAGAATTCCTTTATTAGACTAAATGCTAATTCTACCATCGAGTGAAGTATGACATGAACTCTTTATCTACTCTGGCGCAAATAAAGCTAACAAAACACAATCACACCGCGCAAAGTAAAAGAGCTACTAATCTAAATTCGATTCCAAAATGGTCACTACACCCTGATCCCCAAATGCTTTAAAGACAACTTACCCATGGCGATTGCGTTACCAATAATGACCAGCAATACGCCCAGCACGGATGCAAGGTACCATTGATAACCTTCAAAAAGGGTTGAAGCGATCAATGCGACGATAGGGTAAACCAGCGCTACGTAAGCGGTTTTATCTGAACCCATTTGCCGAATGAGCTTCATGTAAGCGCCAAAAGCGATAACTGAGCCGAAAACGGTGAGATACATTAAAGCTAAATAGAATTGCCAGCGGGTAGGGACTATCCACTGAACATCAGTCATGAAGGCAAAGCTGAAAATTCCTAGCGCGCCGTAACTCATCGCCCCGAAATTCATTTGAATAACCGGCGTACCGTAGTCAAGTATCCGTTCAGAGATGACATTGCCAAACCCCGCAAATAGGAATGAGGCCAGTGCGAGCGCTATGCCAAAAGCAAGGACAGTATCTGCCTGAACGTGAGAAAACTCAGGATAAAATATAAGTCCCATTCCCAACATACCAAAGGCCCCGCCTAAGACCACTTCTAAACGGATGGGCTTTTTAAGAAAAACGCGACGCAGCACAACATTGATGTAGATCATGCCAGAACTCATCACTGCCACCAGCGCACTAATCACATATTGTTGGCTCAAATACAGCAGGCTGTATTCTAAGCCGTATAAACAAAGTCCTGCAGCGGCCATCTTAATATGAAGATGAGTAGGTAAACGTAGCGACAAGCCCTTTACTAGGCAGTAGCCACCTAAAATAACAGCGGCTAACGAAAAGCGTATCGCCACAGATAAAATAGGATCAAGCTCCCCCAATTGAAAGGTGATGGCAATCCAGGTAGTCCCCCAAATCAAGGCGACCATAGAAAATAACACGGTATTAGACAACTAGATCCCCTGAATCACATAGCGTTATACTGACCAACGATTCTATCTTCAAAACGGACGTTAAGTAGCGAAATATGAAAAAAATAATAATGAGTTTTGCCATTTTACTGTTGGTGCTATGTGGAGTTTTATTTTTCCGCGCCAATACCTTTTTTAACGATAACCAATACGACGTAAAATCACCGCTAGAGCCGGTGCAGATAGAAAAGCAAGCAGTCCTTGAGCGCTTTTCAGATGCAATCAAAATTCCAACAATTTCCTATGACGACCGTACTCAGTTTGACGCAAATGCGTTTATTGCCTTTCAGCAGTATCTAAAAGACGCATTTCCCCTTGTGCATCAACAAGCAACGCTTGATGTCATCAACCAATATAGTTTGCTGTATCACCTAAAAGGCAGTGATCCTAGTTTAAAACCGGCCTTGTTTATGGGGCATATGGATGTGGTACCTGTGGATGAGTCAACAGCAGCGCAGTGGGAGCAAGCTCCCTTTAGCGGTAAGGTGGTTGATGGCACTATTTGGGGGCGAGGCACCATAGATGACAAGATTAGCGTGGTCGCCTTGATGGAATCCATGGAGATGCTCATTGCCCAAGGCATTGCACCTAAACGCAGTATTTATTTCGCCTTTGGTCATGATGAAGAAACCGGTGGTAAGGATGGGGCGCTCAAAATAGCCGAGCATTTAGCCAAGCAAAATATCCAGTTTGAATTCGTGCTCGACGAAGGTGGCGTGGTTACTCAAGATATGTTGCCAGGCGTTACATCCCCCGTGGCCATTATCGGTATAGCCGAAAAAGGCTTTGTTAACCTGCGTCTCACGGTAAACGCACCAGGCGGTCATTCATCTCAACCGCCAGCGAACACCGCGGCGGGTATTCTCGCTCAAGCTATTGTGAAAGTAGAAGCTGCGCCATTTTCGACGGACATGCGTTTCATCCAAGACACGTTTAAACATATTGGGTTTGCCACCGATTTAGCCACTAGGCTACCTATGGCTAATTTGTGGTTATTCTCACCTGTGGTAGAAAACATGATGCTTAACATTCCAAGTTCAGCAGCAAGTATTCGCACTTCTACGGCTGTTACCATGCTCAAAGGCAGTTCAAAATCAAATATTTTACCCACCGAGGCTGAGGCCATCGTCAACTTCAGAATCTTGCCAGGGGATACTGTAAACAGCGTGACCCAACATATCACCAAAGCCATAGACGACCCGAGAGTGAAAATTGAAGCCTTTATGGCCAACGAAGCCTCACCGGTTTCTTCGACTAAAAGCTACGGTTATCAACTAATTGAACAAACCATACGCAGATTAGATCAGGACTTACTAGTCGCACCTTATCTAGTACAGGGCGGCACAGACGCTTCCAAATTTTACGGCCTATCAGACAACGTATATCGCTTTATGATGGTCAAATTGACACCAAGTACCATGAAGCGTTTTCATGGCGTGAACGAGCAGATATCGGTTGAAGATTACCTGCGGGCTATTCAATTTTATTACGCTATGGTCAAGCAGGCAGCCCAAGGCTAGCCTGCTGTGACAGCGTTACTTAAGGTGAATATTAAGCTGACTCGTTTGCGTCATCTTGCCGCAACTTACCGGCAGCTTGTTCTTCAAGCTTGCCTTTTTCCGCCTCGCTTGGCTCAGCTTTTAAACGCTCAGGCTTAGCGCGGCTGGCTTCATTAACCCGATAGATGTTTTCAGCACTGGATAAGTCTTGCTCATTGGTAATCGACGCAATGGCTTCGCGCTTACGTAAAAACTGCGTTATTTCGCCCACAATACCTTGTAGTTCTTGGTTGTTCTTATCCATTTGCATCACATAACGCGGCATTTCTAAGTTTTTAGTGCCTGTGGTCGCAAACGTTGAGGTCATCACCCGAGACGTGATAATCCAAGGAGTAATAGAGCTTCGCACCACCACATTTTCAGAGCGTGTTGAATCATGGATAGACATCCCAGTAGAGACTTTGCTTTCAGTGAAAGTGCCTTCGGTTTTCATCCACATCAATAAACTACTAAATTGCATCTCGGACCAAAATAGATGCGTGCCTCTGGCTAAAATTTTGGCCCCGGCAGACACGGTTAGCCAACTAAACAGCAAAACTAAAAAGCCACTTAATTGCAAACCAAACCCCTGTAAGATGGCATCGACACGCGCTTGGCTTAAACCATCCAGATTCACCAACTGCTGGGCCATATACTGATACAACTGATAGCCATCTTGCACGGTAAAGAAAAACAACAAAGCCCCCACGAAGACCATAATCTGAGCAGCCACGGTTGCCAGCAAACGAAACGCACTAAACTTGGCGCTAAAGGTCAATTGACTGTATTCAGGTTGTGTTTCAATGAGCAGCTTTCCCTTGAAACTGCCTTTACCTTGGCTTTGCTCTTCTAATTTAGGGTCAAACTCCTGATACATACGATTAGGAATTTCTTTGTAACGGCGATTAGCCAAGACGATGTTTTCGATATTGATGAAAATCTCATTGGGGTGCACAGACTCTTGTAAGTTTTCACGAAATTCACTGACTTCCGTACTCGGGTTAGCTAATGCTAGACGTTCGCGGATCATCACCCAAGACAAGCCGATCACCGTCAAAACTAATAGAATTAATAACAATAAGTTCCACCACGCATCAAACGCTACAACATTCGCTAAGACCTGTTGTGTTTGCTGGGCAGCATTTGCGCTAAGTTGGTTGTAAGTAAAACCGACAACAATAGGCACCACAATCGCAAATACCAGCAGTTTCGCCAAGCTTGCAGCGGTTTTCGCCTGTAGTTCGCGCATATTTGAAGCCGCTAACGAGTTTGACGTGCTGCGCCATTGAGCTATCAGATATATCAGTAATAAAACGGATAATATGGGGGTGATAATCACACCCGCATTGCCGACTAAACCTGATACTGAAACGAAATAAGCTGCGCCAAATGCAATCAAACCCACTATTGTTGCACACACCAAACCACCTAGGGCTTGTACAAAATTACGGATCGGGTACGGGCTAAAGATGAGCCGCGGTAATAAGGTATGAATAAGTCGCGCTATCCAGCCTTCTGGCTCAGTAAAGGTGGCGTTTTTGCGCCCCATCAGCATAGACTCTAATTCTTGTGCGTCATATGCCGTTTGCGAACGCTCACGCTGGGCATTCTGCTTTTCGCTTGGGTTGTGGTTATAAGCAAGTGAAGTAGGTACAGAACGGCCGACAAAATACTTAAACAACTGAAATAAGCCAATCCCTGTATGGCGAAGCCCCAAAGTCAGAAGCGTAAGGCCCAGTAGCGCATTAACCCAAGCCAAAACCAAATCGGTTTTCAAATCTTCGGCGACGCCTAGAAGCGCAACAACGCCAAGTATAAGAATCGCCAACCCACTGACAGCTTTCGTTGCCCCTTCGGGTTTAAATGGGTTACTGATCCCCAACGTATTGGTACCAAAATCATATGCCATTTGAATACATCCTTTTAATTTTAGTTCTAATTTTCATAAACTTAATCGATAAACGCCTAAGTTTCATAGGGCGTTATTCACACCACAATCAAACATTGAGAAGATAACGCAATTATTGAGTAAATAAAATTAGCGCGTCATACCGCTGAGGTAGTGGCAATAGAATATTACCACCTAAGGCTGGGGAACGTACTTTAAGATCCTTTACGTGTGGCAAGTAATGCCGCGTAAGCATCAGCAAAACCATCAAGAGATAAAGGCAACGTAAGCTGCTTTCCTTTTTCTAACGCGAATGCGACTTTTGCAAGCTTGCCATCACGCATTTCAGCAAACAGGGTTTTATCGATTTTTATTACACTTTGACATGCTACAGAGGTGCATTGAGACAAAGCAACTTGAATCGCTTTGTTATCATCAATCTTAATGCCAACGCCACTCGTTTTATTCAAATTTGGCGGCATACGCAGCATTAAAACGGGAAAGCTATTCGACATAGAAAAGTTAATATTGGCACCAAGCAGCACCTTCTTTCCTTCTGGGTCCATCGCCACCAGCTGACTCACTGAGCAGTTTCCTTGGTCGCCGCAAAGTAAACTCCAGGAACCAAATTTTTCTTTACTCTGGGCTTGAGCAAGGCCTGAAACAGCGAAAAAAAAGATAAAAAAGGTAAGAACCAAACGCATATTATTACTCCATGTAAGCCAAAAAAAGAGGAGCTATAGCTCCTCTTTCTTAATGGTTAACAAATATTAAGCGAGACGCTTTCTAGAGCGCAAGAATACCAACAAAGATAGAGCGAAGATACCTAGCCCCGCAGGAGCTGACACAGCTTGGGCGTCGTCAACGAACTCAGTAATTGCATTTTGGTTCATGTTGATTACACCTGCAGAATCGAAGGTCAATGCGGTAACAAATGCATTAGGATCCGTTGGGTCTACCATTTCAGAGGTCTCAATACCCAAAATACGGAAACGGTCTACCGCGGTATCGAAATCATAGGTAACACCACCAAGCAAATCTTCACCAGTGTCGAACCAATCCATCAAGGCAGCATCCCACAACCATAGGTCATAAACATCATCACCAAAACCAGTAGGCAACATAACCGAGGTAATGTTAGGGCCGCTATTTACGATGTAGTCATAACCAACCGCTACATCAGGGTCAATGAAAATTGGCGTCTCAGGCTCAATGATTACAAATTCAAAGTTGTAGTCAGTGGGGTTCTCTGGGTCGATCACGGGTAAAATCGGATTTTCAGCAGTATCGCCAGGCAATTGACCATCACGAATCGCAAATTTCCAAATACCCGCAGTATCTGTATTGCTAGCGGCAGTATCCAAATTAACCACTTCATCAGTACGTGAACCAGGAAGAGTGAAGAAATTCACCCCATCGCCTGCGTCATAGCCTGCCTGCGCTGGTACTCCACCAAGGCCGTTCTCACCGTCTGAAGCATCGCCAGTGGTCCAGTTGATGTCTTCATAACGAAATTCAACATCGAAGTTGCCAGCACCGGTGTCAGCACGGTCAATTAGGACTAATTGAAAGGTATTGGTAAGTGAGCTATCTGAAGGGTAAAAACCAACTCTATCCCACGTAATCACCAAGGTCTCGGCATTAGGCGAGCCAATAAATACGTCACCACAGTCGTCACAACCTGTGTCTACATCAGCCCAAAAGGGTGCGATCATAGCAATAGTATTTAATTCTGCAGGCGATTGAATATCGTCATTTTCGGGTGTGGAAAATGCTGAATTAGTTTGCGCTTGAGGAATGTCACTACAGTCTACTTCACATTCCCCATCACCATTATCGTCACCAAAGCGAGTAATTGGAAACTCTTCTGGCGTAAAAGAACCCACTGAGCCATTAAAGCTAATGTTACCGTTATTGTTTACGTAAAATGAGTCATGGCTACGGCCGAAGAAATTAACACCGGAATCAAAACTAAGATCAGCATAATCACTGAAAAAGATTTCCTGACTAGAACCATCATCGTTTTTCTCAAGGGCAATGGTGCCAAACCCCGAATCACCCGAACCGCTCCAACCTTCTAACAATACACTTGCGTTAGCGGCAATCGGAGCCATACTCGCTGCTAGCACGCCGCCAAAGGCTACCGCTTTGACTAACTTCTTGAATTCATACATCTTTTACATCCTTTTGTTTGCATAAAATCTAAATCACCGCGAAGCTAGCAAATGTCAGACCAGTTATTTAAATACTTAAAATTCAAATAGTTATGCATTATCTAAATTAAAAATCAATAATAGTGTAATAATTTCTGACACCGTTATTTAAACACGTGCCCAATTAAAGACGCTTTATGGTTATACCAATCCGTATTAATAATTATTCCATCAGAAACGAAAAAGCCAAGACGAGTGCTTGGCTTTAGGTAGGTATTTGATTATTAGTGTAGTTTTAGCTTAGGTCCTACAAACTTACTGACTCGGCGGCTAAGCATTGTCAGCGTGGCCTTTAACCAGCCATGAACCGCAAACTGGTGCATGCTATAGAGTGAGGTATACACCAAGCGGGCTAACTTACCCTCGACGAACATACTGCTGTTAGACAGATTTCCCATCAAGCTACCCACTGTGCTGTACTTGCTTAAATGTACTAACGAGCCGTAATCACTGTATTTGTAGTCCTCAAATTCCTTACCTTGGAGTTGATTAACGATATTTTTGTAGACTGTTGATGCCATTTGATGGGCTGATTGAGCTCTAGGGGGCACCCAAGTACCGTCTTCTTGCTGAAACGCACAGCAGTCACCAAGCACATAAATATCTTGATGGTTTTTCGCCCGAAGTTGCGGGTCTACTAACACTTGTTGTGCACGATTTGTTTCAAACATATCAAGCTCTTTAATCAAATTTGGCGCTTTTACACCCGCTGCCCATACCATTAAATCAGCTTCGATGAGTTCGTCACCAGCAGTAACGAAGCCATTTTTTTCTGCCCTGGTGACTTTGGTGTCTTCATAAAGTTTCACGCCGATTTTCTGTAGCGCGCCTTTAGCAGCATAGGCAATCCGTTCTGGCAGTGCCGGCAAAATTCTAGGCCCTGCTTCGATAATCGAAATTTCCAAACGTTGAGCTGACATTGCAGGCATACCGTAAGCCCGAGATAAATTGGCTACGTGATGCAACTGCGCCGCAAGCTCGGTGCCTGTTGCGCCAGCCCCAACAATTGCAACCTTTAATAGCGATTGCTGTGTTTTAGGTTGATTGACTCTGAGCATTTGATTCAACAAGGTGCGATGAAAGCGCTCCGCTTGGGCAAGTGAATCCAAGAAGTAGCTGTTCTCTTTTACCCCAGGCGTACCAAAATCATTACTTACACTGCCAATGGCTAATACGAGAATATCGTACTCAATCGTACGCTCAGGGAGAATTAGCTCACCCTCTTCATCGTAAAGTGCATCCAGTGCGATCGTCTTATTCTGCTCGTCTAAGCCTTTTAGCGTGCCTTGCTGAAACTCATATTTAAGACGACTCGCATGAATACGGTAATCCACCCCGTCAGAGTTTTTATCAATAATGCCTGCGGCGACTTCATGTAGCAGTGGTTTCCACACGTGCGTTCTGACCTTGTCGACCAAGATCAACTCAACAGCAGCATGCTTACGGCAGTAACGACTTAGCTGAGCTACTAATTCAAGACCACCCGCCCCGCCGCCTACAACGACTATACGTTTCATAAAAATTACCTTTTAAAGTTGCGATAGAATTCGATTTACGCATAGCTGCAGGTTCGATTCGAACAGAAGAAAAGGCAGCAAGTAATGGGAAGTAAATTAGCGTAATAAATTGATTAAGCGATAAAGCACCCAGCGCAAAGCTGCGATGAGCTTGATTAAAAGTAGGGGAGCAAAATGTTTGCAAGCACTTACCAACCTGAATTGATTCGCTTAGACTGTGTAAAAACAGGCGGTTTTCAGCAAAGCGGTATGACCATTTTTTAGACCTTAGGGCAATAAAAAACCCTCGCCAGAAAGAAGTCGTTAAATACCGCGAAAGATAAACCAACGGGCTAAAAGCAACAGCCACACGTCTGCTCAACAAGCGTATCCACGCTCGCTGCGTTAACATCAGTGCAACCATCGACAGGTTGGGCAAAACAACTCCTTTTTGACTTATTGAACCTACAGGTCGAAGCGTCGTAGGCGAACTTAGTTACGTACTTCCCCATCTCCTAACACGATAAACTTCTGCGTCGTCAAAGAAGCTGCGCCCATTGGGCCATAGGCATGCAATTTACTGGTTGATATGCCGATTTCAGCTCCTAAGCCAAGTTCGCCACCATCTGAGAAACGAGATGACGCATTTGCCATGACCACGGCCGAGTTTAAGGTACGAATAAATTGCTGCGCCCGACTAAAATCTTGAGTAGCAATAACCTCAGTGTGACCCGAGCTATAAGTTTCGATATGCTCGATAGCGCAGTCAAAATCATCGACCACACGAATAGCGATTTCCATCGCCAAATACTCAGCATGCCAGTCATCTTCGGTAGCGGCCGACGCGTTTTCGAAATAGGTTATGCTGCGTTCACAGGCATGTACTTTAACCTGAAATTCGTCAAACAATTCGCGCACTTTTGGCAAAAATGAGGCGGCTATATCTTGGTGCACTAATAGCGTTTCTAGGGAGTTACATACGCCGGTGCGCTGAGTTTTACCGTTTTTCAATAAGTTAAGTGCTTTACCTTCATCAGCAGCATCATCAACGTATAAATGACACACACCTTTGTAATGCTGAATGACAGGAATACGGCTATTTTCACTTACAAAACGAATAAGGCCTTCTCCGCCTCGCGGAATAATTAAGTCAATATCTTCATTTAAGGTCATTAACTCGTTCATCACCGCTCGGTCGGGGTTTGGCACAACCACAACCGCCGCGGGATCTATACCATTTTTGTCTAATGCGAAGCTGATACATTCAGCTAGAGCTAAATTAGAGTGCAGGGCTTCTTTGCCTCCGCGCAATACAACGGCATTTCCCGCCTTTAAGCATAAAGCGGCCGCATCAATTGTTACGTTAGGGCGTGACTCGTAAATCATTGCTATCACCCCTAACGGGATACGCATTTTGCCCACTTGAATACCACTTGGCATTTGTTGCATATGTTCAATGCTACCTACAGGGTCTGCCTGGGCAGCAATATCGAGAACCGCATTGGCTATGCCCTGAATGCGCTCAGCGTTAAGGAGCAAACGGTCTAGCATGGCATCGTCTAAATTATTTTCACGTCCTGCCGCCAAATCCTGTTGATTGGCAACCATGATCTCCGCGCTTTGCTCTAACATGCGCTCAGCAATGTCTTTCAATAAGGTTTCTTTTTCCGTTGCTGATAATTTGGCTACTTGACGAGAAGCAACACGGGCTGCCTTAGCAGCTTGAGCGATTGAAAATGCCATTGTTAAAATCCTCTAAATTGATATCAAAGCCAGCTAAAACGTGAAAGCTAGAGTAAAACAAGGTCGTCACGATGGACAGCGACCTCCCCGGATGAGTAACCAAGAATGGTTTCGATTTTATCGCTGCGTTGCCCTTTAATTTGCGACAACTCACTGTTGCCGTACAAACAAAGTCCTTTAGCTATTATCTGGTCTTTATAACGAATATCAACTGCTTCGCCTGGTTTAAACGAGCCTAATACACTGGTAATACCTGAGGGCAGTAAGGATGCGCCATTGTTCGCCAGTGCAATCGAAGCACCATCATCTATCACGAGAGTGCCTTTTGAGCGTAATGTGTGGCGTAGCCATTGGGTACGAGCACTGTCTCGATTTTTACTAGGTACAAACAAGGTACCGGGCTGCCTGGATAGCGCAAGTTGCTCAAATACTTCGGGGTTACGGCCATTAACAATAAGGGTTTGAATACCACTTTTGGCGCATTTTTCGGCGGCTTGAATTTTAGTACGCATACCGCCGGTGCCTACACTGGTACCTGCACCACCCGCCAACTGATGAATACTGTGGTCTATTTCATCTACCCTAGGGATAAAATTGGCGTTTGGATTTTGTCTTGGGTCGGCGTCATATAAACCATCAATATCCGAACAGATAATCAAGGTATCGGCTTGGGCTACCAAAGCGGTATACGCTGCGAGATTATCGTTATCACCCACTTTTAGTTCGTTAATAACGACTGTGTCGTTTTCGTTCACGATCGGCAGAGCGTTATTACGCAATAGCTCGCGCAAGGTATTTTTAATATTTACGTAGCGTGTACGATTATGAAAATCATCTGACGTTAGCAATATTTGCCCACAATCGAAATCAAACAAACGTGCCCAATTGGCCATCATTTGTGTTTGACCAATGGCGGCCATTGCCTGCTTTTCCGCGATAGAGGGATGATGCTTATAGCCTATTTTACCGCGTCCGGCTGCTACACTACCAGAAGACACTAAAATGACTTCTTTACCTTGCGCCCTGCTAGCAACAATAAACTGTGCAATAGGCAGTAAAAACTGACTACTGCATGCTTTGCCATCTGGCGCGATTAAGGCGCTGCCGACTTTAATGACGGCACGTTGCCACGTGAACTGTGACATGAAAAATCCTACCGAGTTAATATGCTGCTAGATTACGACAAACCTGCCTAGAAACAAGATTTTGTTGCTATAAGCTATGGTATTTTGGGAACAAATTGTGTCAAAAACCATTAAGCGCCTAAAAGTGAACGTTCAGCAACTTGTACAATTTACTTACAAAGCAGCTTTGCATTAATGACCCTATGACGAGATCTCGCTTTACATTTATAATATTATGTTCGGCTGCGATGAAAAATAACAATAAATTCAGTGCAGCTCGTATTACAAAAGTCAGGGAATATCATGATCAATAAATTAATTACTACAGCGCTGTTGTCGCTATTATCGATGGGCGCTGCAAACGCTGCTATCGACCAAACCAAAGGCGACTTCAAAGACAAGTTTCGCCAACTCGATGAATCTCTTCCCACGCCCAACGTATACCGTAATGCGGCAGGTCAGCCTGGTCACCAGTACTGGCAACAAGAAGTGGATTACAAAATAAAAGTGCATTTGAACGAGGAAAAACGTCGTTTAGAAGCCACTGAAAGCATTACCTACACCAATAACTCGCCAGACACGTTAAGATATTTGTGGCTGCAGTTGGATCAAAATAAATTTAAGAATGACTCTATGTCAGCCATGACCACCACTTTTGGTGGTATTGGCGCTCGAGGCCCAGCAACAAAAGGGGCAACATCGAGTAAACCTGCTCAAGTAAGTTTGGCCGCCCTTCGTCGCGACCAATTTGTTGCAGACCACGAACTTGGCTATGACATTCAAAAGGTAGTCGACGCAACGGGCTCTAAACTGCACCACGTCATTGTGGGTACCAACATGCGTATAGATCTACCCAAGCCGCTAGCGCCAGGTAAGTCTGTTGATTTTGCTATCGATTTTGCCTACAACATTGTTGAAGAAGACGCTGTTTCGGCTCGCTCAGGCTACGAGCACTTCCCAGATGACGAACGTGAGGGCGGTAACGATATATTCCTACTTGCCCAATGGTTTCCGCGCTTACATGCATACACCGACTATGAAGCGTGGACAAACAAAGAGTTTATTGGTCGCGGTGAATTTACCCTAGAGTTTGGTGACTATGACGTAGAAATGACCGTTCCTGCGGACCATATCGTAAGTTCAACGGGTGTACTACAAAACCCAAAACAAGTACTGACCTCTACTCAGCGTAAACGTTTAAAAGATGCTGAAACAGCAAAGCGCCCCGTTTTCGTGGTGACCGCTGATGAAGCCCTAGAGAACGAAAAAGACGGCACCAGTAAAGAAAAAACCTGGAAGTTCAGTGCTAAAAATGTACGTGACTTCGCATGGGCATCGTCACGCAAGTTCATGTGGGACGCCAAAGGTCACGCGCAAAAAGACTCAAAGCAGCCATTAGTAATGGCCATGTCTTTTTACCCGAAAGAAGGCGGCGATTTATGGAAGAAGTACTCAACAGAATCAGTGGTACATACATTAGATGTGTACTCACGCTTCTCGTTTGATTACCCCTACCCAACAGCTCAGTCGGTAAACGGCCCAGTGGGCGGGATGGAATATCCAATGATTTCGTTCAATGGCCCGCGTACTGAACTGCAAGACGACGGCAGCCGCACCTATTCTCAAGCGGAAAAACGCTTCTTGATCGGTGTGGTAATTCACGAAGTAGGGCACAACTATTTCCCGATGATCGTCAACTCAGACGAGCGCCAATGGTCATGGATGGACGAAGGTTTAAATAGTTTCCTAGATGGTGTAGCAGGTCGCGAGTGGGACCCAACAATTCCATGGGGTGTTGAGCCTAGAGACGTTGTAGGTTACATGAAATCTACCTCACAAGTGCCTGTGATGACCCAGTCTGACAGCGTTTTACATCTTGGCCCTAATGCTTATACCAAACCGGCTGTAGCATTAAACATTTTGCGTGAAACGATTTTAGGGCGTGAATTATTTGATTTTGCGTTTAAAGAATATGCTCAGCGCTGGATGTTCAAACGCCCAACACCGTCAGACTTTTTCCGCACGATGGAAGAGGCCAGCGGCGTAGATTTAGATTGGTTCTGGCGTGGTTGGTTTTACACCACAGATCACGTGGATATCTCGTTGGATAAAATCTCTAAACTACGTTTAGACACCAAGGATCCTGACATCGATTTTGCTCGCCAGCGTCAAGAAGAGTTAGATAAACCTATGTCGGTAACCGACGAGCGCAACAAAGCTGAAGGTAAAGAGCTTTGGGTTGACAGATTCCCTGATATTTCGGACTTTTACGACGAAAATGATCGCTTCACTGTGACCAATAAAGAGCGTAATAAATACAACAAATTCCTAAAGGACCTAGAGCCTTGGGAACGTACCGCTTTTGAACGCGCAGTGAAAGAAGATAAGAACTACTATGTTCTTGATTTTTCTAATAAAGGCGGGCTAGTTATGCCGATTATTTTAGAACTTACCTTTGCTGATGGCACAACGCAGAACCAGTATATTCCTGCTGAAATTTGGCGTCGTACGCCAAAAGCAGTGAGCAAGCTGATAATCACTGATAAAGATCAAGAGTTGGTCAGTGTATCAGTGGATCCTCGCTGGGAAACAGCCGATGTCGACGTTAGTAACAATGATTATCCGCGTAAGATAATTCCTTCACGTATCGAAGCATACAAAGCGAAGAAGAGCACCAAGAAGGTCTCTCGGGATATCATGCAAGACATTAAAACCGAGCTTAAAAGTGATGATGAAGACGAGAACGACGACTAAGCATGTTTAAGCTTTTAACCCGTACTATCGCCGGCTTGTTGCTTATTGCAGCAAGCTCGGTTTTCGCTCATCAACAAAAAACCGCCATTAGCACAATATTGTTTAATCCTCGTACCGAAAATATCGAGGTCATGCATCGCTTTAATTTGCATGATGCAGAACATGCAGTGCGGCATATTTTTGGTAAAAACGCAGATATTATAGGTTCGACCAAAACCCAGCAGCAGTTCAGTGCTTACGTGAGTGAACGTTTTGCTATGGGCACACAAGACGGTCAAGCTATTTTGTTAAAATCTGCCGGTTTTGAGATTGATGGTAAGTTTTTTTGGGTTTACCAAGAAACAGCTGAGCCCGAACAGCTAGATAACTTGGTGATCAAACATAATGCGTTGCGCGACTTGTGGCCAAGCCAAATCAATACCATCAATGTCGAAGGCAAAGGTGATATTCAAACCCTTACCTTTGAAGATTCAATTGAACTACTAAAAGTAGAGTTTGATCATCATTAATTGGTGCTGAGCCGCTAAACTATCAATCATCAGTGCCCGATTCTTTCATCGGGCATTTTTATATCTCACCTTATGCTTTTCCCGTGTATTCTATGCGTTATTAACCGCACATAATGAGACATCAATGGCCACACTTTCAGATCAATCTAGGGTAAAGAAAACCGAACCTGTGGTTTGGTTACTTTTTCTAGGCGTTTTGTACACGCTATATTTCACCCAAAGTTTGCTGATGCCCGTTGTCGTCACGTCATTGATAGCCCTTCTTTTAAGCCCATTAGTAGCCGGCCTACAACGTTTACATATTCCGCGAACGGTATCCGCTTTCTTGTTGGTTGCCACTTTGATCGCGCCATTTACGTTTCTTGGGGCTGAGCTTGCTGAACCTGCGCAAAAATGGGCTAAACTGGTTCCCGAACTTACCCAGCACATTACCGAGCAGCTCGATTCCATCAGTGATGCTATGGACGGCAAAGAGAATGCCCCAGCACAAAACGATGATGATGACGGATTCAGTTTTTTTGGTATCTTCTCTGAAAAAGCAGAACAAGCCCCAGTGAAAAGTGATGACAATGCCATGTCGCAGCGCTTGAAGCAGGGCGGCTTAGAAATAATGCTTTCTGTACTATCGAGCACCCCATTGATTTTGGCGCAATTGATGACGGGGGTCATTCTAACCTTGTTCTTGCTTATTTTTGGACCAAAGCTATTTGAAGCGTTTATCCGGTATTTTCCAAAAATTACAGATAAAGATCAGGCGAGATGCTTAGTCGCCACCATCCAGAAAGAGTTATCTCGCTACATAGTGACCGTGAGTATTATCAACGCTGGGTTAGGACTAAGCACTGCGCTCGTTTTGTACTTCATAGGCATTGAGGATGCGCTCCTGTGGGGGGTGTTGGCTGGCTTACTAAACTTTATACCCTATGTAGGCTCACTTATTGGCGCGACAATCTTAACGCTGGCGGGTTTGGTCCAGTTTGGCATGCAAGTGACAGCCCTTATCCCTCCAGGCGTGTACTTTGTGTTAAATCTGATTGAGTCTCAATTTATTACTCCTACCGTACTTGGTCGCAATATGCAGCTTAACCCTTTAATCGTTGTGCTTTGGTTGCTCGTGTGGGGCTGGTTATGGGGTGCGGTTGGGGTGCTTTTAGCCGTACCTTTGTTGGTGTGCATTAAACTGACATTGGCCCAACTGAATATTTGGACCCACTGGCTTAAAATTATTGAAGCAAAAAGTGAGTAAAACCTAACTGAAATTATATGAAGTTAATAAAGACCGATTCTCACAGCTTAATTGATCCAGATCAAATTGCCCTCTGAGGTTTTCGCTTACCTTAAACGTGAAAACTAACTCAGAGGAAACCAATTATGATGGCTTTAATACTGACAGATCCCGTCGCGTGGGGCTCAATTCTTGGTATAGGCATTATCGTCGCCTTATGCTGCTATTATGCCTATTTGTTCGTGCATAATACGATTGAGAATCGCTAGGCCCAGTGAAAATTGTTATTCAATTGGCGAGATAAAAAGCGGCAACACCATAGCGCGCTCTGACTTGCCGTTGCCAATCATCTCGTCATAAGGTGACAAGTGAATTAGCTCTGCATAAGCAACGTTACATTCACTTAAAACCTCACGAATATGTTCGGTACTTCTAAATACGGCAGGTCTTTTGGTCTGCTTGTCAAAGACCACACCTTGTCGACCCGCTATGGTCAATCTCAGTATGTACAGACTCATTTCATGCGACTCAACTGTCACCACTTCTATATCAGGTTTTTGTGTTGTAACGCTCTGCAACTCGTAGGTAAACATAGTTATATCATTCCACGTTAATGACTTACTTAGGTAGGTAAATTCCCACCGTGCCTATGTTTACTGACAAGTTTTATGCGTGGATCAGCTGGTAATTGCTATATTTTCCTCGGGCTTTGCGTGGTGGACGTGTTCTTTCCTCAAACTCGGCCACATCATTGCACTAACCAGCGCAAAAGCTACCAATGTCAGATTCAGCCACATGGGTACAGGTTGCGTCATGACAGCAGCGAACACGAACAGGTACTTCACTATCTCTAGCCACCAGCCTAGGAGTTTTAAGGATAATATCTCGCCCACTGCAACGCTGGCATAAACCACCCATGCAATGACCAGTATTTGCTGTAACACAGCCAACTGCGTGATGTTGAGTAAAAAAACTAAACCAATAAAGGTGGTGAGTCCGTGCTGGATTAACCCATACACTTTGCGCAGCGTTGAAAGAGGTATATCAAACTTCTCAAAACGGGTTAGATCCACTCGCCCTAAAGGGTAGTCTCGCTCCATGTCTGCTGGGCGCTAGCCTGTTTTACCAAACCAGACCTTGAATTTGTCAGACCATGCCTTGGTGCGCCAACTGTCCTTAATCAACTGTTGATATACATGGGTATTGGCGTAAATCGGGTTCCAACTATGTAATGCTTTACGAATGCCATAAATCGGTGGCTCGGCATCTAGTTCATCCTGAAATGAGCCAAACAGGCGATCCCAAATAATAAAAACACCACCGTAATTTCGGTCAATGTAAATTTGATTTTGTGCATGGTGCGCTCTGTGGTTAGAGGGGGTGACAAATACCCACTCCAACCAACCCAACCGACCGATGTGGCGAGTATGCACCCAAAACTGATAGATTAGGTTAAGCGAACCTACACTGAGCAGCAGTAAAGGGTCTACACCGAGAAAAGCTAATGGAAGATAGAATATCCAACTTAAAAAGCTGCCACTTGTTTGTCGCAGAGCAGTGGTTAAATTGTATTCTTCACTTGAGTGATGCACCACATGGGCTGCCCATAAAATACTCATCTCATGCCCAAACCTGTGGTTCCAGTAGTAACAAAAGTCATAGAGTACAAATGCCAGCAGCCCCAGCCAAATGCTATCCCCCAAACTAAAAAGGGCATAATTGTCGTACAGCATGATGTATAGCGTGAAAGGCACCAGCGCTTTTAGAATGCCAAACATACGGCTTAGCACCCCCGCAGTTAAGCTGTTAATCGCGTCATTAGTACGATAGTAGTCAGTTTTTCTAACGTACTCAGCTAATAGCTCTAATGCGATTAACAAAAAGAAAAACGGTATTGCGTAAATTATGTAGCTCATTTCAGTGTTGCCTTAAACAAACATTTCTCGACTATTACTCCTCTAAATTAAGACGTTCAACGCTTGTTAGCAACATTTTATTAACAAAGTTACTATTTATTAGCGCGTGAACCTAATATAAAAATTGAATTTTGGTCGGTGCCTTCTGTCATATTAAATGCAATGATTTGAGATATATGCCCTTGATAGATTGATCTTTTATCACAACACTATAAGTTAGCGAGTAGAAAGCGAAGTACTCTCAACAAAGTAGTAAACAGGTACATTCACAGTTTCGGACCATGTTAATGCCTCTAAAGGAGTTTTTATGAGTGAAGAAGACGTTAAAAGTAAATCACTAGTGCCGTATGTAGCGATAGCTGTTGTGCTAATCGTGATCATTGGCGCGGTACTTTTTTGGCCTGCTGATAAACCCATAGAGCCAGTTCCGCCGGTGGATGTGCCAGTGACAACCATTCCTGAGGTTGAGCCACTGCCTATGCCTGAAGAAGAACCTATGGAAGAAGAACCAGAGGTAATGCCTGAGCCCGAAGTTGAGCCAGAACCCATTCCTGAACCAGAGCCAGTAGATACCAGTGACGGTGCGGTCAAGACAGAATTGCTTAAGTTGTCAGATTACGGTGAGCTTGCTCGCTTGTTGGTCAATGACGATTTATTGCAACGCTTTGTGATCACTACTAACAACTTAGCTGATGAAGAATTGCCTGCTAACCATCAAGTGCTAGCGAAACCTGACCAAACGTTTCGTACCTTTCAGCAAGCCGATAAAGAGTGGATAGATCCTGCCAGCTACAAACGTTACACCCCTTACGTTGATGTTTTAGAGTCGCTCGATCCTGAATCTTTAGAACAGCTTTATCAGGAATATAAACCCGCAATCAATGAGATTTTTGCCGAAATAAGCAGCCCAGGACAAGATTTCGACGAAACCTTGATCGATGCCATAGACTTGTTACTGGATACGCCTGAAGTCCCCATGCCTGTAGAAGTTTACACCGACAGCGTAATGTTTAAGTTCAAAGATCAACGCTTAGAGGCTTTGGCCGCACCGCAAAAACAATTGCTGCGCACAGGTCCTGAGAACATGCGTCGTATTAAAGCGAAATTACGTGAACTCAGAACGGCTATCGCCGCTGATCAAGAGTAACCGAGAACAATATGGACTTAGCAACACTACAAAAGCAGCTTGGCGACCAACAAGGCAAGCTGCCTCCTGTAGATAAGTGGGACCCAGACTTTTGCGGCGACATGGAGCTTGTCATTAAACATGATGGCAGCTGGTTCTATATGGGCACGCCAATTGGCCGAAAAGCCTTAGTAAAGTTATTTGCTAGCGTGTTAAAAAAAGAAGGTGAAGCGTATTTCTTGGTGACGCCAGTGGAAAAACTTGGCATCACCGTAGAAGACGTGCCCTATGTCATTACTCAGTGGGAGCAGCAAGATGATTTACTGGTGTTTACCACTCAAACTGATGAACAAATTATTGTTAGTGCAGAAAACCCGGTGGAGTTAAAAAACGACAGCCAAAATAACCTCGCCTTGCCTTATATCAATGTAAGGCGAAATTTGTGGGCGCGACTGCATCAAAATGTTTACTACCAACTGATAGAGCAAGCCGAACAAGAAGGTGACGCTGTGTATATCAACAGCGGCGACTACCGCTTTTGTTTAGGTAAGTTATAGTCATCCTACATTTTCATCCCTTCCAGTTAACTTTTGTCGATAAAAATCATTGTGTTGTGAATACTTTACTGACGATACATTTCGTTAACATTTAGTGCGCGGTATCGTTTTGACCTGCTGAGCTAATTCCCCTAATCTGAATGCTCACTAGCTAAAACGAGAACAATACTATGCGAGTTTCGATTACCAGCGCTGCCTTAATCGCTTCACTGATATGCACCCAAGCAGTTGCAGCCACTTATATTCAAGCCGGTAAGCTCATTACAGCAGACTCAGACAAGATCATGAGTGAAGTAACCGTGGTTGTTGAGGGCGATAAAATCAGCGAAATTCTTCAAGGTTATATTGCCGGTGGCGAACAAGACGAGGTACTCGACCTCAAAACTCATACCTTAATGCCAGGCCTGATGGACATGCACACCCATGTTACGTCTCAACACAACGGCCCAGCCAGCTATATGGAACGTTTTACGCTTAACGAGGCAGACTATGCAATTAAAGGGGTGCAATACGCAAAACGCACACTACTTGCAGGTTTTACCACGATCCGTAATTTAGGAGATGGCTACAATGAGTCCGTAGCCCTACGCAACGCCATCAACAAAGGAATAGTAGAGGGCCCTCGCATTTTTACCGCAGCTAAATCTATTGCGACTACGGGGGGGCACGCTGATCCCTCTAACGGCACTGCGAAGAAAATTCAGGGTGATCCGGGTCCAAATGAGGGCGTCATAAACGGTGTAGCACAAGCCCGTAAAGCGGTACGTCAGCGCTACAAAGATGGGGCCGATTTGATAAAAATTACCGCCACAGGGGGCGTGTTATCAGTCGCTAAGAGTGGCCAAAATCCACAGTTTATGAACGATGAGTTACAAGCCATTGTAGATACCGCCAAAGACTACGGCATGACGATCGCCGTTCATGCTCACGGCAAAGAAGGCATGGAGCGCGCAATAAAAGCTGGCGTGACCTCTATTGAACATGGCACCTACATGGACAAAGAAACCTTCAAACTGATGAAAAAGCACAAGACCTACTATGTTCCCACTGTCATGGCTGGAAATTGGGTAGCTGAAAAAGCCAAAATTGACGGTTTTTTTCCTGAGCTTGTCAGGCCAAAAGCCGCCACCATTGGCCCACTTATCCTACAAACTTTATCTAAGGCTCATGAAGCTGGGGTAAAAATTGCCTTTGGTACTGATTCAGGTGTGTCAGCACATGGTGATAATGGTTTAGAGTTTGTGCTTATGGTTGAAGCGGGTATGAAACCCATCGAGGCTATTCGCGCCGCAACCTATCATGGTGCGAGCTTGATCAACCAACTTGATAGTTTAGGCACCGTAGAAACCGGAAAATTCGCTGATTTAGTGGCGGTCGAGGGAAATCCACTTGACGACATTAAGCAGATGCAGCACGTCACCTTTGTAATGAAAAACGGCAAGATTTACAAAGCCCCAGAAGCATAACTCAACTTAATACAATGCCAGCAGCATAGCCCGTTAACCAAGCGAACGCGATAGATATGCTGCTGGCCAATACGTTGAACATACCACTGAATTTAACCTTAACCACTTTGGAGCAACCTATGAATTTGACCAACCGCACGCTATCCATATTCACAGCAGCTAGCTTATTGATTAGCGGATCTGCATTTTCTGCTGAATCAACTTTAAAAGAAAAAGTGCAAGCGGCTATGACGAATGACATACGTCAAACGAGCGATACCGAACGTGACGAAAACCGCAAACCCCTGGAAACGCTATCCTTCTTTGGTCTAGAGCCTGATATGCGTATTGTGGAGCTTATTCCAGGCGGTGGCTGGTACACCAAAATACTGGCACCTGTTGTCGCTGATGAAGGGCAATATTACGCTGCTATCGGCAGCGGTAGAGTGGCTGAAAGGTTATTTAATCAACCCGGTTTCGAGAAAGCCAAAACAACCGCTGAAGATGCACGTTTGTGGCGCGAAGAGGGTGCGCGTTTTTACTCCCTTGATGTCGAGTCGCTCGGTGTAAGTGATGTGGATATGGTGCTGACGTTTCGCAACTACCATAATTTTAATGAACAAGGCCGCCGTAAAATGAATGAAGTGGCCTTTGCTGCCCTAAAACCCGGTGGTATCTATGCGGTGGTGGATCACACAGCACGCCACAATGAACCGGCTAGTAACGCAAACCGTCGAAGAATTGATCCTGTTATGGCGATCCATGAAATTCAACAAGCTGGTTTCGAGCTGGTGGATTATAGCGACTTACATTACAAAGAAGATGATGAACTGAGATACGAAGTAGGTGCTAAAAGCGTAACGGGTAATACAGACCGCTGGACCTTAAAATTCAAAAAGCCAGAGTGAAAATAAAAGTACCTAAAAATTAGAAATACCGACCTTTCTTGCGTGGCAAACATAGCTCGCCCAAGAAAGGTTAATTTATTTAACAATAATAATTGATAATGATTCTCATTTGCGTTATTTTGATCAAACGCTTTCAACAAGAGAATCGATATGTCACATAATTTTCTATGCCCCAATCATCGTCAGTGGTTAGCAACTAATCCAATAGCCGCACATACACACCTGCGTGAAACTCAGGACACAGGTCAATACTATCGTGATCAGGGTGCTTGGCAGCAAGCTTTACCCTATTTAGGTTGTGCTTACGAAACAGCTGAAATAGTGATGTCTCAAGCTGATAGGCAAACGTCTTCAAAGGTCGTCGACTTTACCGCAACCGCAGTCTTATTGGCTGACACTCTGCAAAAGCTAGGACAAAAAACCCTTAGTTTAGCCATATACGATCAGGCACAAAAACGCTTAAAGCCCGAGCTAACCTTGAGCTATCAGCAACCTAAGCTTCAACGCTGCGTGATCGATTGTATTAAGTCTTTGGCCTTAGGTGCAGGGTTTCATCAGAAGTTTATGCAAAGCCAGACAAACGAAGAACACGCACTTCATTAATCTTCTGATCCGGTGGAATTATGCAAAATCATGCCGCAAAGACTCGTGAACAAGAGCAGTTCGTACCCATTCAATTGCGTGTGGATGTACTTAAACGTCTGTTAGCAGAGCACTACGTATGTGCAGAGGAGCTGCATTGTGATTGTACCCGTAGCAAACGCATATTGATGCGTCTTCTGTTACAAGCCGCCGCTGTTTAATGCAGCGGCTTGTTTATCACTAAGGTTTATGTAGGAATTAGACGCGGTGTAAGTACTAACTAACTGTTCTCTTTGCGGATCAAGTAACGATAGGGTTTACCCACAACGTCGCTCGCAAGTAAGGTATGCCCCATAAAGCGACAGAAGCTGGGTATATCACGCGTTGTAGAATGGTCATCAGCACTGATGGCTAATGTCTCACCTAGTTGCATATTGCGAATACTTAAACGCACCATCATCACAGGCTCAGGACAACGAAGACCGATCGCATCAAGTTGATGATTGGCCGCGTCAAAATCATCGGTAGCCACTTCAGATCCCATAATCAACACGGTATTGCTTGATGTTAGCTAAGTGATCAGCCAACTCAGGTTGAGACTCAACCTGTGTCTGCAGGTATTCAATTAAATCAGCTAAGCTAACGATCGACACCACCTTGGTAGCGAAGTCTCGCTCAACTTCTTGGATCGCAGACAGCTCGCCTTGGCCTTTTTCCTGACGATCAAGTGCAATCAACACGCCTGCTAAACTTGCATCATGGGCAGCAATTAGCGCCATAGATTCACGTATGGCGGTACCCGCTGTAATCACGTCGTCCACTAGCATGACCTTGCCAACCAACGCACTGCCGACTAAATTTCCGCCTTCGCCATGGGTTTTAGCTTCTTTGCGATTAAAGCAGTAAGGCTTATCAACGTCGTGCTTATCAGCCAATGCCACCGCAGTAGTTGTAGCAATAGGAATGCCTTTATATGCAGGGCCAAACAACAAGTCGTAGTCAATTTTCGACGTCTGCAAGGCTTGAGCGTAATACTGGCCTAATTTAGCCAAATCGCGACCAGTATTAAACAAACCGGCATTGAAAAAATATGGGCTTTTACGCCCCGATTTCAAAGTGAATTCACCGAATTTGAGCACACCACGGCCCAAGGCAAATTCAATAAACTCTTTTTGATAATCTAGCATTTATCTACCTGTATATTGAGATCTGAGTTGTTGTCAGCTTTAGTTCAGCGCAGCTTTTTGTTCGTCGAACAATTCACGAATACCGTGTTTTGCCAGCTCTAACATTTCATGCATTTCTTCGATGCTAAACGGTTCGCCTTCTGCAGTGCCTTGTACTTCAATCATCTTGCCGGTATCAGTCATCACCACGTTCATATCGGTTTCAGCGTCTGAATCTTCTGTGTACTCCAAATCGGCAATGGCATTGCCTTTGTAAATCCCCACAGAAATTGCTGCGATCATGTGCTTCATTGGGTTGGTTTTGATGATCCCTTTGCTACGCATCCACGTTAGGGCGTCAACTAAAGCAACACATGCTCCTGTGATAGAGGCAGTACGAGTTCCACCATCGGCCTGAATAACATCACAATCAACCACTATGGTATTTTCACCCAGCAATTTTAAATCAAGGGCGGCGCGCAATGAACGGGCGATTAAACGCTGAATTTCCAACGTACGACCGCCTTGTTTTCCACGGGCAGCTTCACGGTCTGAACGGGTATGAGTTGCGCGAGGCAACATGCTGTACTCGGCCGTTACCCAACCTTTACCTTGGCCTTTCATGAAACGAGGCACACCCTCAGTCACAGAGGCGTTACACAACACTTTTGTGTTGCCGAATTCAATCAGTACAGAGCCTTCTGCATGGCAAGTAAAATTACGGGTAATAGTAACTGGGCGAATTTGGCTAGCAGTTCTGTCGTTCGGGCGCATGGATAACTCCTTTAAATAATTTGCGCGCATTATACCCAAATGACAGCGCGGGTTCTTACAAAAATACCGCCAATCTCGCACTAATCTGTCACAGAAAACGTCAGAAAAAATGTTAGCTATCGCGCATGGCGGTCACAGGGGTATAATACCTATCAGTTTTCACCAAGGAATTAACCTAATGATTTACAGCATGACCGCATTTGCCCGTCGCGAACTCAAAGCACAGTGGGGTACAGCCGTATGGGAAATCCGCTCGGTTAACCAACGTTTTCTCGAAACATACTTTCGTCTTCCAGAGCAATTCAAAAGTTTAGAGCCCATTTTACGCGAACGTTTTCGCAAGCAGTTGCAACGGGGCAAGGTAGAGTGCGCACTACGCTTTGTAGCAAATGATGCCGCTGTGGGTAAACTTAGTTTAAATGAAGACTTAGCCCGTCAGGTTATGGATGCAGCAGATTGGGTGCAATCTCATGGCCAATCATCAGGTGTAAATCCGTTAGACGTATTGCGCTGGCCGGGTGTTATCGCAGCAGAAGAAACCGACATGGAAGGTATTCAAGCCGATATCTTAGCTGAGTTTGATGCCACCCTGACTGACTTTATCACTGCCCGTGCCACCGAAGGTACAAACCTTAAAGCCATGATCGAGCAACGCCTTGACGGTATTCAGGTGGAAGTAGACAAAGTATCGCAGCACATGCCTGATGTCATCCAATGGCAAAAAGACAAGATACTTGCCCGCTTTGAAGAAGCTAAGATTGAACTTGATGCCACCCGCGTTGAGCAAGAAATGATCATGCTGGCACAAAAAGTCGATGTCGCCGAAGAACTCGATCGCCTAGTGTCACACATAGGTGAAACACGCAAAATCCTTAAAAAAGGCGGTGCAGTAGGTCGCCGGCTAGATTTTATGATGCAAGAGTTTAACCGCGAGTCAAACACACTAGGCTCAAAGTCAATTAATAGTGACATTACCCAATCAGCGGTAGAGTTGAAGGTGCTAATCGAGCAAATGCGCGAGCAGATTGCGAATATAGAGTAATTACCAGGCATTATTTAACCAAACACCACGAACACTATGGGCTTATCAAGTTTTTTGGCCACATTGAAATACATGATAAGCCCTCGTATATTTGGGTCTCTTGTGGCCATGTCTTTTTGATTTATTCTCCGCCTTTGTCTCCCTCTTTTTTGCTCTATCGCTTAGCCTCTCTTCTGCTCAACCTTTACGCGGGAAGTCATAGTTTGTTTAGTCTGCTCTGTAACCGTAGAAATTGGCTAGCTTTGCTATCATTCAACGCTACGACGGCCAAAAATAACACTCTAAGGCCACGTGCCATTATATTGATTTTTATAAGAAATAAGATAAATATTCGTGTGTTATCAACAGAATCAATAAAGAGTTTCCTTTTAAAATTCATTGTTTCTATACCTCCTAAAATTAAAATTCTTTCCCGTTAACCACCCCACGTTAATTCAACACTCTTTCAAGCTTCTTATAAATTTGCTGCACATGCGTCAGCCTTGATGCGGTGCGTATAAGGAATTTTTCTTTCAGACTTTTACGAGGAAAAACATGTTTAACTTAATCACTAAACGTCAGGCGAATTTGAAGAACGATGTTCTAGCTGGTCTAACGGCCGTGCTGACATTGATCCCAGAAGCGGTCGCTTTCACTTTTGTCGCGGGTATTGACCCGATGATGGGATTGTACGGCTCGTTTTTCATTGGCTTGATCACGGCGTTATTTGGTGGCCGCACTATCATGATTTCTGGTGCAGCGGGTTCAATGGCTGTGGTCACGACTGCCTTTATTATTATGTTTGGCTTAGAGTATCTGTTAGCCGCCGTCATTTTGACCGGAATATTACAGGTGCTATTTGGCATATTCAAAATGGGTAAATTCATTCGGCTGTTACCTCACCCTGTTATGCTTGGGTTTGTAAATGGCCTCGCGATTGTTATCGGCTTAGCACAATTTAACCAATTCAAAGACAATACCCACGTCGTGTTTGATGCCCAGAATAATTTCTTTACGTATGCTGGAGATTGGCTTTCTCTAACCAGTCCTGAAATGCTGACAATGATGGGTCTTATTGCGCTGACGATGGCAATAGTGCATTTTCTGCCCAAGGTCACTAAAGCTGTACCAGCCCCTTTGGCTGCAATTGTGCTATGCACCTTACTAGTATCATTCACCCCGTTACACTCAAAACTAGTCAGCCAAGTCGTGCTTGATCAGCGCACGTCAATGATCGAAAAACAAATCATTGATGATCGATTCGATGCCATTAAAGACACGATCCCCTACGGGCAATATGACGCGGTGGCAACGCAGATTGCCGCTGACCGTCCTTCACAAGCGCAAATAAACGCAAGATGGAATGAAAACCAACAAAGAATGCTCGACAGTGGTGAAAAAGAACATGCTGATCCCTTAGATGGTAGTTTAAGAGGAGAAATACCGAGCTTGCATATTCCGACCTTAAATTGGGATTTGTCAGACTCCAGTGCCACGAGCGCACTGATAACCGTGTTCTTTTTAGCTCTAGTATTAGCATCAGTCGGGCTTATTGAATCACTGATGACTCTATCTCTCATAGATGAAATTACACAGACTAAAGGACGCAGTAATAAAGAAGCTATCGCCCAAGGGTCAGGCAATATGCTAAGTGGATTTTTCGGCGGCATGTGTGGATGCGCGATGATAGGACAAAGTATGATCTGTCTTAACTCTGGTGGGCGCGGGAGTATGTCGGGCATATCAACAGCTTTATTTATGATGGTATTCATTTTGTTCTTCCCAAGTGTGATCGAGATGATCCCAGTAGCATCGCTGATAGGCGTTATGTTCATGGTGGTCATTGCGACCTTTGAGTGGACCTCATTGCGCTTGTTTGGCAAGGTTCCTAAGTCTGAAATTTTCATCATCATCTGTGTTTCCACAGTGACTGTAATTTTTGATTTAGCCATAGCGGTGAGTATTGGCGTTATCTTATCCGCACTCGTTTATGCTTGGAACAGCGCCAAACATATCACCGTTAGGGTTGATGAAGATGAAAAGGGCAAAACCTATCACCTTGTAGGCAATTTGTTTTTTGGTTCGATCACTGACTTCAAAGCTAAATTCAATCCATCGCAAGACCCTAATTGCGTAGCAATTGATTTCTTAGACGCTCGTTTGTTTGATCAGTCTGCCATCGAAGCTGTACAGGGTATTAGTGAGAAGTACAAAAAGCTGGGCAAAACCGTTTATTTACGCAACTTAAATAACGAATCAGCCCAATTACTGCGAAAAGCCAATGATATCGTTGAAGTGAATATACAAAGCACACTGGTAGCCTAAGCTCCATAAGGCTAATCACTGAACAGAAAGCTCACCTCACTTAGATCCTGCGAGGTGAGCTTTACCGACAAAACAAACAAATTAAATTCTTATCGAATGAACAATTTCATAGTCTATATTTTCTTCTATCGTCACCGTTAAGAGATTGGCTGACGCAGACTGACAACGCGCTGTGCAATTAATAAACAAGCAATGATCAGCGCTGCGATACCTGCTACTGCATAAACTGTGCTTCGTTCACCTGGTAAGAATTCTACAAAGGAGGTGAGAAACTGGCCTAGAAAGACAGCCATGGTGAAGTACGATAGGTTACGCCCGCGGTATTGCGGATGACTTTGTTCAACAACCATATGATTTAACAAAGGAATAGAAAAGCCAAAACCCAAGCCACAAAATACACCGCCAAGAATTAATAGTTGCAACGTTTCAGCGTTGAAGAAGGTAAAGTGGGTCAATGCAAACATGCATGTGGCAAGAATGAGCACGACTTTCTCGCCGAGCTTAATCACCAACTTAGGCATGATAAGTGCCCCCACCACAGCAATCAGTGAAATAAATGCTAAGAAAAAGCCGATTTCATCCTCACTAAAACCTGAACTAGCCATACTCATTGGCAGTACAGCAATGGCGATAAAAAACAACACCATCGAAAGTACAGACATTAAATAGACTAACTTGAGTGATGTAGCAGGGCGCTTTTCGTCTTCATCTGCATGGCTGTTTTTATTCGTTTTTGGGCTTTGCTTAGGAATAAATAACAGCATGAGTACTAAACAAACCCAAGCGATCAGGTAAAGCCCAAAGGGCATTTGCCAGCCTTCAAGGGCGAGTTGACCACCAATAAATAAAAATATTACGCCACCAAGCTCTATCGCCATACCTTGCTTGGCAATCATAGCTAAACGCTTATGCCCTTGATACCACTGAGATATTAACGTGGTACCACCAGCCATAACGATTGCGGTTGCCGCACCAAGTAAGATGCGATCAGCAAACACAAAATAAGGTCTATGCAAAAAGATGCCTCCTGCTCCTAGTAATCCATACACAGCCAAGCCAAATAGCAGCGCATAGTAAGCGCCAAACTTATCGATTATGCGCCCAGCAAATGGAGCAAAAATGACCGCTCCTAACGCAGGTAGTGTGATAAGCCAAGTAGCGAAGTGGTCAACACCTAGGGCATTCGCTACCCCATGTAAACCAGGGGCAACGACTGTGCCCACCATGATAGTTAAACTGGATATCACCAATAAAGTGAACCCAGCTATACGAGATAACTGAGACATAAACTTTCCTTCAATAATTAGTAGTGTTTCGCTTGAAAGCGATGATGAGTGAGCGCGAGGACGCTTAGGAGCATAGCGAAGTAGATAACGGCTTGCCAATTAATATGATTGACTAGGTACATAGCCCCAGCGGCACCAAGTGAAGCGCCTGTGTAATACATCAACATGTAGACCGCATTGATACGGCTTTGCGCAGCGGGATCGATAGAAAACACACTGACCTGATTAGGCACTTGAGCAGCGAAGACGCCGATATCAATCAGAATAATTCCGAATACCAGCCCCCAAATACTAGCGCCAAACAACATCAATACCGCGAACCCAGCTATGGTCAGCCCTATCGCTATACTGATTAGCCGACTAGCACCTAGTTTAGTGACTAAACGACCTGACACTTTTGCCCCAACAATGCCAGACAAGCCAATAAACCCAAGCAAACCGGCTTGCTGAACAGAAAAACTCAGAGGCTCATCCATGACGTGAATAGCCACGGTGACCCACAACGCGTTAAACGCAGCAAACCATAAAGCGCCAGTGATTGAAGCCACCCTGAGCAACTTATGTTGTTTAAAAAGCGTCAACATTGAACGTAAAAGAGCAGGGTATGCCAGCTTAGCAGCAGGCTGATTTAGCGGTAAGCGGGCATTCAGCAACAAACCAATACAGGCGGCTATCACTGCGGCAAAAATAAACACTGCTCGCCATTCATAATGCTGAGCGATAAACCCACTTATGGCTCTGGAAATTAATATACCTGCGGTCAAGCCAGTCATTAATGTACCCACTACGCGGCCCCTATCCGAGGGTATTGATAGTGAAGCCGCCAAAGGAATAATTTGCTGTGTGATATTGGCGCTTACGCCGATGCAAAATAATCCCAAGAGCAACGCGATATTGTATTCAATGAAGCCCACAAGAAGAGAGCCAACAACTAAGGTGCAAGACAACACTCTGACCACATTTTTACGTGGAAAAATGTCCCCGAGGGGGGATATAAATAGTAGTGCAGCTGCATAACCAAGCTGGGTAAACGAGCCCAGTAAACTGGATTCAAGGCCACTGAGTACAAAACTGTTTTTTATTTCAGGCAACAGGGGTTGTACGTAATACAAATTAGCCACTGTAGCGGCAATAGCGAAAGCAAAAAGGAATAACTGCCTTGTACTAAGAACAGATGGCTGAGCTATCGCTTGTTTGGTCTGTAGAGATTGCACGGGGCGAATTGATTGCATAGCGGCAAAATCCTTAATTTCATTGAGTTTGGAATAGCAAATAGAGTAGGGATTATTGATGCATAACAGAAATGTTATTTATTGATTAAACTGATACTATTTTGCTATAGGTTGGCGGTTTATAGGGTGAAACAAGTGGAAATAAAGGTTCTTAAAACATTCGTAGCAGTCGCAACTTATCGTAGCTTTTCTGGTGCTGCTCGAGCCCTGCATACCGTTCAACCAGCAGTAAGTCGGCAAATATCAGAGTTAGAGAATGAGTTAGGGGTAAAACTGTTCTGGCGAAACACACGAGAAGTAAAACTTACCTCTGCAGGAGAAGCGTTGCTCATCGAAAGCAACCGTTTAATCGCCCTGCAACAAAGCGCCATCGAAAAAGTTCGTAGAGTGGCCAAAGGTGAAACAGGCCAGCTTCGCATTGGCTATATCAGTTCGGCTTGTTCAAATTTTCTGCCTGATTTAGTCAGGCAATACAGTGTTGCGCATCCAAACGTACAGGTGTCTTTATTTGATTTAACGGTTCAAGGTCAGCAGCAAGCATTTGAAAATAATGACATTGATATCGCCTTAACACGTCCAATTTTGGATGACGTTGAGCCAATTGGGTTAAAAACAGAGTTAATTTACAACGACGAGCTAGTGTTGGTGCTTCCCCAAGACCACCACCTTGCTAATGTGCCAAGCATCGCATTAAACGTAATGCGTGATAGCCCGTTTATTATATTTAAGCGCGAAGAAGCTGTGGGTTTATATGAACAAACCTTAAGCGCGTTTCAAGCAGCAGGCGTGACACCATTGATTTCCAGCCAACCGCGTTCAATGCAAACATTACTAGTTGAGGTGGGTGCCGGTTTAGGGATAGGTATTGCACCACATTGTATAAAGCGCTTGGTCAGTAATACCTGTGCCTTTGTCAAAATCAATGATGTCAGTGTTTCAATTCCGTTGGTAGCTCAATATAAACACTCGCCAATGAGCCCAACAGTGTCAAGTTTTGTCACCTTGTTAGCTGAGCATAACGCTGAAATACAAGCCCGAATGTCAGTGGCTTGAATGTAAGTTTGTATCCAAATTTTGCGTGTTTGTGCACTGCCATTACGCTAAGAACGCTATAAACTTATTTAAAACGTTCATTCGAGAATAAGTTCATGAAGCGAGTGCATTTTAATTCTATAAGTGATTACTACCAGTACGCGGGAAAGCCCGCGCCAGAGCATCCGCTGTTTTCGATTACTGAAACAAAAACCCATGCCACCGATGATGCAAGCTGCCAACAGCAATCTAGTGCCATCAGCAGTGATTTGTATTTAATTTCACTTAAAAAAGTAACCTCAGGTGAAATATTTTATGGCAAAACCAAATACGATTGCAGTAGTGGAACAATGTTGTTCATGGCACCTAATCAAGTTTTTAGCGCCCAAGGCGTGACTATTGAGTCGACAGGTATAACTCTCTTAATTCATCCTGATTTCATACGCGGGCACAAGATTTTCGAACGCATCAAATCTTATTCATTTTTCGGCTATGCGGTGAATGAAGCACTACATTTATCCCCCAGTGAAGAACTGGTGCTAGAGCAGATTGTTAATACCATCCACAATGAATATCAGCAGCGATACGACGACTTTAGCCGAGAAATTATTCTCGCTCAGTTATCAGCATTAATGCACTATGCTGAGCGCTTTTATCGTCGCCAGTTTCTATTAAGAAGCGAATCTCACTCATCAACCTTCCAACGATTCGCAAGCGCCTTAGATATCCTGTGTAGTGACCCAAATCACACTCATATGCCGACGATTACGGAGATAGCGCAAAGTATGCAAATGAGCCAACGCTATCTTAGTGACGCCCTAAAAGTAGAAACCGGTAAAACAGCCAAAGAATGCATGCAACTTAGATTGATCGAGCGTTCAAAAGATTTGTTGATAGGTACCGACCAGAGCATAGCTACGATCGCCTATTCGTTGGGGTTTGAGTACCCACAATATTTCGCGCGGCTGTTTAAAAAGAAAGTCGGCCAAACTCCATCACAATACCGTGCAGCACAACTTCAACATTAGTAACAACAAAGTACGGTTATCATTCCCACCTTAGTTTTAAGGAAATTATCATGCAAAAAGTCATATTAGTTACCGGCACATCTAGCGGCTTAGGTATCGACATAGCCATACAGCTGGCCGCTCAAGGTCATAAAATATTTGCCACTATGCGCAACACTGATAAGAAAACCGCTCTGCTTGAAGCTGCTGAAAAAGCGCAAGTGAGCTTATCGATTAAACAACTCGACGTGCAAAACACAGACAGTGTTCAGCGCTGTGTCGAGCAGATTATCGAACAAGAAGGGCGGATAGACGTGCTGATCAATAACGCTGGGGCAGGGTTTGTAAGAACAACAGAACAAGCCACAGAAGAAGAAATTGAATGGGTGATGGATGTAAATTTCAAAGGCGTTGTGCGTTGCATCAAAGCTGTTTTACCACACATGCGTCAAGCGCGCAGCGGGCACGTGATAAATATATCCTCTGTTGGTGGCTTAATAGGCCAACCATTCAATGAGTTCTATTGTGCTGCTAAATTTGCTGTGGAAGGTTATGTTGAGTCCGTTTCTACCTATATCACTGCTAATTTCGGCATTAACTTTACTAATGTGGAGCCTGGCGGAATTCGCTCTGAATTTGCTAATAATGCATTGGCTCAATTCCAAGGTGGCGGTGGCATGAAGGAGGATGAATATCGTCCTATTTTAGAAAAATATATCGCCGGGGCGGGCAGCCGTACTGAAGGGGTTTATCAAACCTCCGCTGAGGTTGCCAAGGTCGTTACGGACTGTGTTAACGAACCGCATCCCCCGATAAGAGTGCGTACTTCCCCTTGGGCTGAACAGTTTTGCTTGTTGAAGACCGAGCGTGACCCGAGCGGTTTAAAGCAACAACAGCAAGTGTTAAAAACTATGCTGTAACCTGTGCAGCTTGCTGTGTTCTCACGAGTAAGGGGAGAAGCTCACAAAGGAGTGACGGTCACTTTCCTCTAACTCCTTTTTTATGCAATGCTCCCGTTCATGCTGCATTAGGCCACGGCGACTTGGATCACACTTACTCAAGTTAAACTTTAGCAATATGCACCACCAGCCAGCTCATACATTTCAATAGGGTTTTGTGTTTCATGTGAAACAGCCAAAATATAAGGAGTGACAATGGCTGGCCGGCATAAGCGACACATACAAGGGTGAAATCATCATTAAATCCTAGCTTGGCGTTTTCCTATCAGTACTTTTAACAACCTATCTGCATATATAATCAGCATTTTCACTAACACTGCGGTTCTATTCTCCCCTGAAGTAACCTAGTATGCCGGCCTCGCGGTATAACCTGCGGGCTCCCTAGCCAACTGTATTGTTGTTGCAGGGGTTATATGAGCTTATCAACTGTCAAAAAATTTAACAGAAACTGTAAAAAAGCTCGTCATATTATTTTAATGCTTTGATTTTTATAATTTTTTATTTTCTGGCTTGCTATATGCTTTTATTAATTTAGAGATGTAGTACTGAGTATATTCCAACTTTGTATACGAATTTAGGGCGGGTTTGCTAAACGGTATACATGATTTAATTGATAAATAACTAACTGGTTTAGATGCACAGATGTCTTGTTTAACACGAAAATTACAGCAACAACTTACGCGTTATATTCAGCGTAATAGCAACGCACTGACCGCTAACAATGCAGAGCAGATTCGCGATGTTTTAGTCAGCAAAGGGGTGTGCCCTTCAGATGTTACTACTGATCAGGTAAAGGTAATACTGCAGGATGTGCGTAGCAGCTAAATAGCGATGGACTCATTGAAGTAACGATTGAAATCTAGCTTGAACTCACTAGCGAGAACGGCTTTTTCGACACGGTATTGGGAATGCAGCAAGTCAATCTCCACAGGTTGAAGGTAATGCGCACTGCGAACAGAGTAAAATACCTTTACCAATGGCTTTAATGGGTGGTTCTCGTTTTGCTTAATCACTACGGCAATTTTCTCGCTGGACAGTTTAACCAGACTACCGACTGGATAAACACCAATGCACTTGATAAATTGCTCCACTAAGTCCTGATCGTACTTGATTGGCGCTTCTGCATGTAAAATTTTGAGTGCTTTTTGCGATGGCATACCAGCCTTGTAACAGCGATCTGCAGTGATTGCGTCATAGGTATCGACTATCGCAATCATACGTCCAAAATGGCTAATTTCATCGCCGCGCGCGCCATCTGGGTAACCGTACCCATCGAGTCGCTCATGATGCTGAGAAATTGTATTGATCATGCGCTGCGGTATGCCCATATCTTCTAAAATCCGCACGCCGTAATATACATGATCACGCATTACCACCATTTCTTGGTCGGTTAAACGGCCAGGCTTATGCAGGATCTCATCGGGCACTTTAATCTTACCAATGTCATGCAGAAATCCAGAAAGCGCTAGCTCCTGCACGTCACTCTCAGACATGCCTAAATAGGTTGCAAAATTAGCCAGTAAAATAGCCACGTTCAGCGAATGCTCCAGTAAGTAACTGTCTTTCTCGCGAATTTTAGTCATGCACAGCAAGGCATTCGGGTTACGATCAATTGACGAGACTAAATTAGTGGTGAATTCTTTTGGTATGGCAATATCAACAGGTAAGCCTTTACCCACTGACTGCAACATTCTGCGTTGCAGCACTTTGCCTTTTTCGTGCAATTTCGCCGCTTTGCCTATTTCATCAGCAAAAGAAACGTCAACCTCTTGAGGTTCTTGTTCTTCTACTGGGCTAGGCTCTTCTTCCTTCTCGATTTGCTTACTCAAATCTATTACCAAAGCAACAATACCTTGCTTTTTCATAGTCGTAATAGCGGCGTTAGTGGTTACTCTCCCTCTGCTTTTAATCTTTAGGTTGCCGTTTTGCTCAGCAATTGAATCGACATACATGCCGACTTTCAATTCGTCTACCGGGATAGTTTTCAACACTAAAAATATATTCCAATCAGTGAAACACGAGGGATGTGAGAAAAATAAACGATTTTGCAAATTAGCGCAAACCTAACCGAACGCCACGCATTGCTCATCAAGCCTTTAAAAACCGCTTTCTTTTTTTATTTTCGCCCTAAATTTCCAGCGCTTTTAGTAATTACATCACCCTTAAAATGATGAAATTCGCTCAAAAATAACGTTTCACGAAAAAAAACAAATTAATAACAATTTTTGTTAATAACAAGTTAATTATAGTCGATTGACATATAGTTAATGTGACTTTAACGTAATTTTGCGTTTACATCTTGTTGTTGGTTCAAGTTACCCGAGACACCAAGGTCAGCGCCTCTTTTGATGATTACAAATCAGGATCACAAGGTACACGTTATGAACACACACAAAAAGTTTAACAAGTCAGTGTTAGCAAGCAGTGTTTCACTGCTACTTAGCAGCGCCGCTATTACCCCCGTAATAGCACAAGAACAAACAGCGCAAGAAGATGTAGAAGTCATACAAGTCTCAGGTATTCGCGGCAGCTTACTGCGAGCAATGGACATTAAACGCGACTCCACCGGCATAGTGGATGCCATTTCAGCAGAAGATATGGGGAAGTTCCCCGATACAAACTTAGCTGAATCATTACAGCGTATTACCGGTGTATCGATTGATCGCGCCAGTGGTGAGGGCTCGCAGGTTACTGTACGTGGCTTTGGCGCAGCCAATAACTTAATTACCCTGAACGGTCGCCAGTTGCCGACCACAACCGGCAGCAGAACATTCGACTTCGCAAACTTAGCCTCTGAAAGTGTATCAGGCGTTGAAGTTTATAAAACCGCTGATGCCAGCGTTACCTCAGGTGGTATAGGCGCAACAATCAACTTATCTACCCACAGACCATTTCAGTCTCCTGGAACAAAGGCGTCTTTTGGGGCTAAATTAGTGGACGATAAGTCTACAGACAAAGGTGATGTCACGCCCGAGATCAGCGGTTTATATTCACAAACCTTTGCTGACAAAACCTTCGGTATTTCAATATCTGGTAGTTATCAAGAACGCGAAAGCGGCATGCAGCAGTTTTTAGCAGACCAAGGTTATCGCGCAAGTGACTATACGAATACAGGCTGGGGCGGTGTACCCGCTGGTGAAGAGGGCGGTATCAATCGGCCTACATCAGGTATTTATTCTAATCCACAGCAACCTAGGTATATATTTGAAGAGCGCCAGCGCGAACGAACCAATGGACAGCTGGTTCTGCAATTTAGACCAACAGATAACCTGACTGCCACCCTAGATTACACCTTAATCCGCAACAATATAGAAGAGCAACATACTGATGCTTCTGTGTGGTTTACCTATTCAGGGGATCGCAGCGAGTCGGTATGGGCCGGTGAACCTAACGCAGTGCCATTAATTTACTCAGAGATATACCAAATCAACAGTGACGCTGATTTGCAGGATACCTCTTTAACCGTAGGGGCTTGGGGGCGCGAAGAGAGCATTGATTCTATTGGCCTGAATTTAGACTGGCAGGTCAATGACGATTTACAGTTTGCCCTAGATCACCATAGTTCAGAAGCCGAAATGAAGGCGTCGGACCCGCGCCATGGTACGCGCAACAACATACAATTACCTTCTTATACGCGAACACGCACAGGCTTAGACTTAACGGGTGATTTACCCGGTATTGCCACAGGTAATATTGAGAACTTTAATCCTAACACCATGCGCTTGTCGGGCAGTTGGTTTGCTAACGATTTTTACACCTCTGAAATTGACCAGACCCAAGTCACTGGTAAATATCACTACAACGATGAAGCCAGTATCGATTTTGGTGTTTCAATAAATACCGTTAATAACCGCTACCGGCATACTCAAGTACAAAGAGCGGACTGGGCCGGTGTAGGGGTTGAAGGTGATTTTGCCGATGTTAACTGGACCGAAGACACCATTCTAGACAAGTTCGACGCCGATGCAGGTAACTTCGAAGGTACCCCCACTCAGGGCGACTATGATCTGTTTAACCGTATCTGGTTCGCTGATTTTGATGAGATAGTGAGGGCTGCTGAATTTGCCGACCCGGTTGCAAATGTAGATACGGTTTGGGGTGATTGTTTAGCACCTGAGGGCGCATCTGCGGGGCCAAATGGAGAGGGACACTTTTGTGCTTCAACCGACTGGGACGCTGATACTAACCGTTTCACCGAAGAAGAAACGACCGCCGCATTCGTGCAGTTACACTACGAAGGTGAGTTAGGTGATATGCCATACGATGCTCACTTGGGCATGCGTTATGAAAGAACCGATGTTACCTCAACCGCATCCGCTCCAGGCTATAGCCGTGTTGAATGGTCAGAAGATACGTCAACCGCTGTCACCGGTGTTACTGGAGTAGAGACGTTAAGCCAAGAGGCTGATTATTCTCAATTTTTACCGAGTTTCAACTTTAATATTTCCGTAACAGATGACGTCATTTTACGCGCAGCTGTGGGGAAAACTATCTCACGAGCTGGCTATGGTGAATTACAGGGCGGCACAACTATCAATACATCAGGTAGCTTGAGTGGCTATTCGGGAAATTCAGGTAACCCAGGCTTGCGTCCATTAGAATCTGTGAATTATGACCTTTCTGCCGAGTGGTATTACGATGAAGGGAGTTACGTCTCTCTTGGCTATTTCAGGAAAGACGTCACTAATTGGATAACCACAGGCACAGTTGATTCAACCATATTTAATCTTGCTAACCCACTGGACGGAGAGAAGTTTGATGCTGCCGTCGCCGCATTAGGCGCAGGTGCGAGTAACCAAGAACTTCGAGCTTACATCTTCGAAAACTTCGCAGATGATCCGAATGTTACCCCTAACTTCGATGAGAATGGGCAATTAGATGGCGGCACAATACTAGGCGACCCAGCGACAGATAACCTCGTTAACTTCAGAATTAACGTACCTGTCAATGGCGACACTGAGCACACAATAGATGGGATAGAGTTTAACGTTCAACATCTGTTTGGTGAGTCTGGTTTTGGGGGTATTGCCAACTACACCATGGTGGACTCAGGTTTAGAATACGATAAGTCTTCACTGAGTGATACCGAAGCACTCGTCGGTTTAAGTGACACAGCTAACTTAGTCTTGTTCTACGACAAAGATGGTTTACAGGCTCGAGTAGCTTACAACTGGCGTGATGAGTATTTAAATGAGCGCCGGGTAAACGGTGATTTAACCGCGCCTATTTTTACCGACGCTTATTATCAAATTGACTTTAACATAAGTTATGAGGTTAAGCAGCTTGAAGGACTGACCGTTTTCGTTGAAGGTATTAACATTACTGACGAATGTACAAATGAATTTGGTCGTGATAACCGTTTAATCTATAAGTTAACTCAAACAGGTGCGCGTTATAACGTAGGAGCGAGGTATACGTTTTAACGCCACACTCTGTTTATAAAAATAAAATGGTAGCCACAGACTTATGCTTTACATAAGTCCTGTGGCTTTTGTGCAGTGTCACTAACGAGTACTAGTTGAGTACAGATAAGAGCGACTAGTGATATGCATAACAATAACGAATGGGACGTTTATGGCAAACCATGTATTACTGAACAGTGTTGAGCATAGTGATCTGCGTGTTATTACTCAGCGCGGTGATAAATACGGAGACGACTTATGGTTTTCCCCAACTTTTGTAGATGAGATACGCAGCGTGCAAGCGCATTACCCAATTGTATTTCACAAAGACCAAACCACAGCTCAATTTACACCTGTGGCCCTTTTTGGCTTCGAACAGCAAGAAAATCTATTTCTGCAGGCAAACGAATGGAACGCCTCGTATATTCCACTTTCTGTGCAACGCATGCCTTTTTTCATTGGCAGACAAGCAGTAACAACAGATGGCATGACCGAGCAACAACGCGTGATTACCTTAGATATAGACTCGCCGAAAGTGAGTAAAACACAAGGTATTGAGTTGTTCTTGGAATACGGCGGTAACAGCCAATATTTAGAAAATATCGCGGCGATCCTCGAGACACTGCATCATGGCCTACAGGCTAACGACGCTTTTATAAACACCTTAGTTACACTTAATCTACTCGAGTCAATGACTCTTGATATCACCTTAAATGACGGCAGCAAACATCAGTTGATTGGTTTTTACACCATAAACGAGGACGTTCTAAATAACCTTACACCTGACAATATAGTGCAGCTCCATAACGCTGGTTACCTGCAAGCTGTTTATCTTATACTCGCCTCACAGGTTCATTTTAACGATCTGGTAGCGCTAAAAAATAAGCGAGTCGCGCCAGAGGAATAACCTGTGAACACTGACGTGCCCTTATCGAACGCGAAACAGACTGCTCAAGAGGTAAAATACCTCGAGGGTATTAGCCCTAAAAATATCCCTTCGGTGTTGCTCAACAGCCATGAACCCATTGTTCTCAAAGGATATTGTAACCACTGGCCGTTAGTAAAAGCGGCTAAACAGTCTGATGAGGCTGCCAAGCAATATCTGCTGCAGTTCGATGAAGGAGCAAATTTTCATACACATTATTTGCCAAGTGCTGCGCAAGGGCGGGTGTTTTACAACCAGGATATGACAGGTTTTAATTTTGCATCCAAGCAGCAAAAACTGCCTAAGTTACTGAATGATATTCTGCAAACTGCCCAGAGCAAAACGGGTGAATGCGTGTATGTCAGTGCCACCAGCCTTGCCCAAAGTTTACCAAGCTTACTCAAGCAAATTGAAACACTGCCCGATATTACCTCACCGTTGGTCAATATTTGGCTGGGTAATGCGAGTCGTATAGCAGCACACTATGATTTTGCGCAAAATTTTGCCTGTTGTGTGGTCGGCAAACGATGTTTCACTTTATTTCCCCCTGAGCAGTTAAAGAACCTCTATGTGGGCCCTCTAGACAAAGCGCCTGGCGGGCAAGAAATTAGTACGGTCGACGTTGCCAATCCTGATCTTGCCGAGCATCCAAAGTATTCTGAGGCGCTAGAAGCAGCTCAAGTTGCAGAGCTAGAACCAGGTGATGCTCTTATTCTGCCCAGTATGTGGTGGCACCATGTACAAGGATTAAGTGCTTTCAACGTGCTTATCACCCACTGGTGGCGTGATAGCCCTGCTCAGATGGGGCGTCCAATGAATGCCTTGTTACTGGCAATGATGAGTGTACGAGACTTACCAACACACCAGCGAGATGCTTGGAAAAACCTATTTGATCATTACGTGTTTGCACATCAGCCAGAAAATTTCTCACATATACCGGAAGCGGCCAAAAGTATACTGGCAAGCCCTATGGACGACATCAGCCTAAGAAAGCTGCGTGCAGAACTGCAAAACAAACTCAGACGATAACGAACGACAAAAGAACGAAGTATTTATCTTATGCAAAAAGATTCAATCAAACATATTGTTATCGCTGGTGGCGGAACCGCTGGCTGGATGACCGCGGCGGCCCTTGGTAAGCTATTTGGCGCGAACATCAAAGTAACACTCATAGAATCTGACGCGATCCCAACGGTAGGCGTTGGGGAAGCAACTATCCCCACATTGCACCTGTTTCACGACCTACTAAAAATCAAAGAGTCCGAGGTTATGGCTGCCACCAATGCCACATTCAAACTGGGCATAAAGTTCGAGGATTGGTATCAACGAAATCAGTCGTATATACACTCGTTTGGCCGTTTTGACCATGGATGCTGGGCGGCTGGCTTTCAGCATTTTTGGCTGCGAGGAAGACAGTTAGATATTGCTTCTGAGATAGGAGACTACTGCCCCGAGCATCTTGCTTGCAGAATGGGTAAGTTCGCCACGGCACCAAAACAAGAGCGCAATCACGCCTTTCACTTAGATGCAGGGTTATACGCCAAGTTTTTACGCGAGTTTGCCGAGCAATATGGGGTCAGACGCATTGAAGGTAAAATTGATAATGTAAACCTTAATCATAACAACGGCTTTATTCAATCAATCAGTTTAGAAAGTGGACAACGTGTTGAAGGGCAATTATTTATTGATTGCACTGGGTTTCGTGGTTTATTGATTGAGCAAGCTTTGCACACCGGCTATGAAGACTGGAGTCATTGGTTACCTTGCGACAGTGCTGTCGCAGTACAAACTGAATTGAACGAGTCAAATGTGCCCTACACTCGGTCAATTGCCCATGATGCAGGATGGCAATGGCAGATTCCGCTGCAAACCCGTGTGGGTAATGGCTTGGTTTTCTGCAGTAAATACATCAGCGATGATGAAGCAAAAACCCAGTTACTGAACAACATTCGGGGTAAGACCTTAAACCCCCCACGTGTACTGAAATTTAAAACAGGCGTGAGACGCAAACTTTGGAATAAAAACTGCGTCGCCATTGGGTTGGCTGGTGGCTTTATAGAGCCACTTGAGTCCACCAGCATTCACTTAATTCAACAAAGCATAATCCGTTTGATGCAGTCGTTACCGTCTGCTCATATGGAATCTCCAATCATCGATAAATTTAACGCTACCATGCGCAATGAGATAGATAATATTCGCGATTTTATTATCTTGCATTACCATGCCACCGCCCGCAAAGACTCGGCGTTTTGGCGCTACTGCAAAGACATGCCTATTCCAACTTCGTTACATGAGCGCATGGAGCAATTTGCCCACAGTGCTCACGTACACCAAGGCAACGGGGAATTATTCGGCGAAGCATCGTGGTTACAAGTGATGCTCGGGCAGGGCATAACGCCGAAGGCGTATCACCCAATCGTCGATTTAATGCCAGTGCAGGAATTAGCCAGTTTTTTGGATAACGTAAAGCAACAAACGGCACGCCGAGTCAGTAGCTTACCGAACCATTTAGCGTTTATTCGTTACTATTGTAAACGTGCCGCAGTTTAATCGTGGGGTACATTTTAGTGGTGCAAAGCAAATGACTGATTAATGCTCACTTGTGATATTAGTGACGACGCGACTCAGATAGCCGTACTGCAAGTATATTAAGAAGTTCAACGTAGTAAACACTCACTTTCTTGGAGGAGCGCTAAATATTAATGGTTAAGTTTCCAAAGCATTTCATCTAAGGTCGGCTTCCACTGAAATTCAGCTAACTTAACGCGATTACGCAACACAACCACGTTTTCCTCCTGAAGCAAACCCGCCTGGTTCAATGCTTGTTCTGAGCCCGCAGCAAAAGCTAATTGTCCTGATGATCGCAGCACTCGGAACCAGGGTAAGTTCATTTCTTTCGGAGCTACCCCTAGTGATTTTCCAACCAAGCGAGCTCGTCCCGGTAATCCAGCAAGATCCGCTATTTGACCATAACTAGCTACCTTGCCAGCAGGTATCGCACAAACAGTTTGCCAAATTTGGGTATAATGTGGGTTTCGAGCCATATGCATTTTTCTTTTCATCAAACTTTAAGTGTTCATTATGCAAAACTTACGATTAATACTCACTATTTCAAACTGCAAAGAACAATCAAATGTAAATAGTGACCTAGGACTACTCGGCTCAACGACATGAAAAGAGTGATATGTCATCATTGTGATTACCCACAATCAGTGTGTATTTGCGATCTATTGTGTACTGTTTGCAGCGAGCAAAAAGTCATTATTTTGCAGCACCCGAGTGAAGTGAATCACGCTAAAAATAGCGCCAAATTGATTCAGCTTTGTGTACCGAATAGCGAAATTTGGGTGGGCGAAAAGCCAGGGGATTTCAGTCAACTAATGAGTTGGATTAACGCACAACAAGAGTTAGCCTGCCTAGTGTATCCAAATGATAACAGTAAACCCTTAGAAACAACGACAAGCCGAGAGCGTAGCGCTCCACCCGCTCTTATATTGCTCGACGCCACGTGGCGCAAAGCCTATAAACTATGGATGATGAATCCTTGGTTGCATACTCTGCCTGCTTGGCACTTTATACAGCCACCAAAAAGCCTATATAAGATACGTAAAACATCGGTAGCAGCTGGTTTATCAACATTAGAAGCGCTTGCGCATACACTACATTTTACTCAAGGTATCGACACTACGCCGTTATTGTCTACTTTTACCCAGATGCAGGACCGTGTTTTTGCCCGCCAATTAGCAAATCAGCAAGTTAACAATCAAAAATAGGAAGAAATACGCAGAATTATCGCCTTTTTAACGGAATTTTAAGGGGAAATGTAGCAAAAAGGTAAAAACACTAACCGTATAGGCACATTGTCGGGCATAATTTACATTAGTCGTAGATTGGCGACATTAGAACGCGTATTCGCACACATGTTGCCATCACAGTTAAGCAGATCAGAGGTTAGCCTCAAGGTCTCTTTAGTATGTTGGTACTATTTTGAAAACAGCTATATTTTGTATTTTGTTGTTGTCCCTGTTCAGTTTCGATCTTAAGGCACAAGACACCTTAATTCCGCACTTTAATGCATCTGAAATTAGGCAAAATGACATTAGTCAGCAGTTAGTTTATTTAAGTATTGGTCGAGCTGAAACTCCGCATTACCGAGAACCACTACAAGAGTGGCTTGGCACTTTCGAGCAACATAATCCCAATGACCCTTTCAAAGACAGGTATGTCACTGCGTTCGAAATTTATAACGATACGCAAAATGAGCAATGGTTTATTTACCCAAGCGGCTCAGTGATCGAAACGGTTCAAGTGTCACTTTATTCTCAACATAGTCCGGTGGAGAGCTCAATATCAGGCTTAGATCATAACAATATTTACCCCTTACATTACGGTAGTAAACTCAGTATTCCTGCCGGAGAAACCGCCACCTTACTCATGGTGTTTGATAGTGATTTCTTCTTTGCCCCTATAAAAATCGTGCTTGAAACCGAAGAGCATATGCTGACATCAGTAGCGAATCACAATGTTATCCTTTTTATCTGCTTTGGCATTTATTTGGCGCTAGGCTTATATAATCTATTTATATACATAGTGATGCGCGACACCCAATATCTGTTTTACGCACTTTCCACTCTTTTTTACGCCAGCGCATGGGCAGCTATCTTTGGTGTATTTGAGTATTTGAACTTATTCAGTGCTAAAGATTGGCTCATGCCCGGATTCCTACTAGGGTGCGCATTCTCCGCCTTTTTCCAAATAGAGTTTTTCAGGCTAAATCTTACGGCAAAACGGACCATGCTCTTTCTTTTGGCGCTAGGGTGTTTGTGTTTACTCGCTTTACCAATTGCGTTTTATAACCAAGCCCTTGGCTTGATTATCGTGTCTATTTTGACCACAGCAGTGCTATTGACTGGATTATCAGTTGGTCTGGTGGCATGGAAAAGAGGCTATAAACCTGCTCGTTATTTTGTCATCGCTTCGTTATGTGTGATTATCCCAAATGTGGTTGGAAACTTACTTAACCTTCGAGTGTTGCCAAGCATAAATGTTGATATTTATTTACTAGGTTTTATCGGTATTGCCGCAGATACGCTTATTCTCGCCTTTGCTTTGGCAGAAAAAATGCGTTTGGTAAACTTGCGCAACAGCCAACTAAAATCCCAGTTAAAACAAACTGTAGAATTTCGCACCCAAGCGCTACGCGAAGCAAACCAAAAGCTTGCCCAATCTAACCAAGAACTTATTGAAGCGAATTTAGCGAAAGATCATTTCCTGGCCAATATGAGTCATGAAATTCGTACACCGCTAACTTCTATCATTGGATACGCAGATGGCATGTTACTTGGTGACATTGATAAAACCGAGCAGGAGCGCGTCACCAGTATCATTTACCAAAATGGTGCCCATTTACTACGTATCATCAACGATATACTTGATTTAAGTAAGATCGATGCGAATAAGCTGGACTTCAAATCACAGCCTTGCCACTTATTTTCTTTGCTTGGTCAAATTGAGTCGGTTGTGGGCAAACGCGCAAAAGATAAAGGGTTGGGGTTCCATGTAAATTACGACTTTCCGCTGCCAGAAAAAATCATCACTGATGCGACCAGACTAAAACAGATTCTGTTCAATCTAACTAATAACGCCCTTAAGTTTACTCACAGTGGTCATATATGCCTAGATGTAAAAGCCGCAGGCTCAACCTTGACCATCAATGTAGTGGATACTGGGGAGGGGATAAGTCAAAACGACATGCAGAAGCTATTTAATCCTTTTACCCAAGCAGATAGTGTAATCAATCGCCAAGTGGGGGGCACAGGTTTAGGTTTAAGTATTGCGAAGCGCTTAGCACAAGGACTTGGAGGCGATATTAATGCTAAAAGCCAACCGCGCAAAGGCAGCACGTTTACTATCACGATTAAGCTTGATACCCCTACGGATGTTGCTTGGTTAAACACCGCTCAAGAAATTGATTTATCGAGTATTCACCAAATAACGCACGAATCTCATGTACCTAAATTTGGTGCTTGCAAGGTGCTGCTGGCAGACGACCACCCGAATAACCGAGAGCTTGTTGCTTTGCTACTGAAGCGTATGAACATTACGGTAACCGAGGTTGCCGACGGCCACCAAGCGATAGACGCTATACGGGCTAGTCAGTTCGATTTATTGCTATTAGATATTCACATGCCAGGGTTAAACGGTGTAGATACCCTTAGAAATATTCGAAAATCGGGTAATAAAACCCCGGCTATTGCCTTAACAGCCAACACCATGCAACACGAAATAGATTACTACCTTCGCATCGGATTTACCGACCACTTAGCCAAACCTATTGAACGAGATGTATTTATTCGTAAAGTACGACAATACCTTAACCTATCAGCCAAACAAGTATCGGTTGCTGATGACAAGATGCTGCCGTTGATCCAAGGTTATATAGTCGATTTACGAGATGAGTTGGCTAATATTGAACAAGCATGGAACGTACGAGATTTACCAGCAATCGCCAAATCTATTCACCGTATTAAAGGTGCCGCTGGGTCGTTTGGGTTAGCCAATGTGGGCAAGGTCTTTGGTCGACTTGAACGAGCAGCATTGAACGACGATGAAGCCGGTTTAGAAAATTCAATTGCTCAGGTTTTACGCTTTGCACACATGTGTATAGATTTACCAGGCATAGATGTAGCGCAAGCCATCGTCAACGCTAAATACGAGCTAGACGAGTATCTCAACAGACTGCCTCAAACTATTTTGCAATGTGAGAGTGCGATAGACGAATTAAGCCAATACGCGCAAAAGGGCGATCATATCGCAACCGCTGACGCCCTAAACCAAGCAAAACAACTATTCGACAACAATGCATTCACTAGAGCAAGTAACTTACTTAGTGATTTAGCGCCTCAAAGCGCGCATGCACAGCAAAACGCCGATACTTTCAATAGTGTATTGGCTTCAGTAAGAAATACGCTACAGAGTCTTTCAGAGGCGCTAAAACATAATCATATAAAGCGATAGAAACCCTTTATACCATTCCATGTTAATAAGTGATGACTCAGCGAGAGTTTAAAAGGGCTTAAACAAGGCGCATGACTGAATGAATAGTTGTTCTCTTTCGAAGCCATGCAACGCAGTGTAAGCTCTTTTAAAACTCGCCTGCAAGGAATGCCCCAGCGGCTTTTGCTCTGCGTTCTCACTATTTGAAAGGGAACAACCATTACTAAATAGCGACGCCTTAATCAAAAACCGCTGGACGCATTCTGAGGCGGTCACTTATTAATGCGGATTGGTATTACGCAATTCTTGAACGTGCAGATACAAAAAACCCGGCTTATAGCCGGGTTTCACATGAAACATTTCTATTTCAATTATTTGCGTAGCTTCTGAATCAAACGTAACTGCGCGATGGTTTCGGCAAGCTCTGCAGCTGCTTCTGCATACTCGAAATCAGAACTAGGATTTGCAATATTGTCCTCAAGACGTTTTTTCGCCTCTAGAACTGCTTGTTCATCTAAGTCGCTGGCTCGAAGCGCAGTGTCCGCAAGTACTGATATATGACCGGGCTGTACTTCGAGTACACCACCAGCAACATAAATCAATTCTTCTTCGCCGAACTGCTTAACCACATTAACCATTCCAGCTTTTATAGTAGTCAGCAAAGGAGCATGACCGTACTGAACACCAAGTTCACCTTCACTGCCGGTTACTTGAATACTCTGTACTAATCCAGAAAAAATACTATCTTCTGCGCTTACTACATCCAGTTGAATTGTCATTGCCATGTACCCTCCTATCAAAAAAAGTTAAACGTATCCGAAGATACGCTTACATTTTTTTGGCTTTCTCAGATGCTTCTTCGATTGAACCAACCATGTAGAAAGCTTGTTCAGGAAGGTCGTCAAACTCGCCTTCAAGAATGCCTTTAAAGCCGCTGATGGTATCTTTCAATGATACGTACTTACCAGGTGAACCGGTGAATACTTCAGCAACGAAGAAAGGCTGTGACAAGAAACGCTGAATTTTACGAGCACGTGATACAGACAATTTATCTTCTTCAGATAGCTCGTCCATGCCCAAAATAGCGATGATGTCTTTAAGCTCTTTATAACGTTGAAGAACTGATTGAACGCCACGTGCAGTTTCATAGTGCTCTTGACCGATAACAAGCGGATCAAGTTGACGTGAAGTTGAATCAAGTGGATCAACAGCAGGGTAGATACCCAAAGAGGCGATGTCACGTGACAATACAACCGTCGCATCTAAGTGAGCAAACGTTGTAGCAGGTGATGGATCCGTCAAATCATCCGCAGGTACGTATACCGCTTGAATTGACGTGATTGAACCAGTCTTAGTAGATGCGATACGCTCTTGAAGCACACCCATCTCTTCAGCCAACGTAGGCTGATAACCTACCGCAGATGGCATACGACCTAACAGTGCAGATACTTCAGTACCAGCAAGTGTATAACGGTAGATGTTATCTACGAAGAAAAGCACGTCACGACCTTCGTCACGGAATTTCTCAGCCATGGTTAAACCAGTTAACGCCACGCGTAAACGGTTTCCAGGAGGCTCGTTCATTTGGCCGTAAACTAGCGATACTTTATCAAGTACGTTAGATTCGTTCATTTCATGATAGAAATCGTTACCTTCACGTGTACGCTCACCAACACCAGCGAATACAGAGTAACCACTGTGCTCGATTGCGATGTTACGGATAAGCTCCATCATGTTTACGGTTTTACCTACGCCGGCACCACCGAATAAGCCAACTTTACCACCTTTAGCAAACGGACATACCAAGTCGATAACTTTGATGCCTGTTTCAAGTAGTTCAACTGAACTTGATTGATCTTCATAAGTAGGCGCTTCACGGTGAATAGACATACGCTCTTCTTCACCAATAGGGCCTGCTTCGTCGATTGGGTTACCCAATACATCCATGATACGGCCAAGAGTAGCCTTACCAACTGGAACCTGAATAGCTTCACCAGTATTTTCTACTGCTAAACCACGGCGCAAGCCATCAGTCGTACCCAATGCGATTGTACGCACTACGCCACCACCAAGTTGTTGCTGCACTTCTAGGGTCAAACCTTGCAGATCACCTTCAGTGATACGCAATGCGTCATATATTTTTGGAACCGAATCTTGTGGAAATTCAATATCCACAACGGCGCCAATGATTTGGACGACCTTACCTTGACTCATGTTAATTCCTCTTAAATTCTAAAACCTTTGCCTACACCGCAGCCGCGCCGCTTACAATCTCACTGATCTCTTGTGTGATTGCTGCTTGACGTGCCTTGTTGTATATCAGTTGTAAGTCATCAATTAAGTCACCTGCGTTATCTGTGGCCGCTTTCATCGCGACCATACGAGCTGCTTGCTCGGACGCAGCGTTTTCAACTACGCCTTGATATACTTGAGACTCGATGTAACGAACCAATAACGTATCCAAAATAGGTTTTGGATCAGGTTCGTAGATATAGTCCCAACGGTGCTTTAATGCTTTATCTTCAGATTTAGGCAAAGGTAACAATTGATCGATCAGTGGCTCTTGAGCCATGGTGTTAACAAACTTGTTAAACACCAAATACAGGCGGTCGATTTTACCTTCGTTGAAGGCGTTGAGCATAATACGCACTAAACCAATGACGTCTTTTACACTTGGTGCATCACCAAGGCCTGATTCAGCAGCTAACATATTGCCGCCGAAACGATTAAAGAACGCACAAGATTTAGAACCTAAAGCTGCAAAATCAACTTCTACACCTTGTTCTTGCCATTTCTTCGCATCTTTAGTGACCTTTTTAAATTCGTTGGTGTTCAATCCACCACACAAACCACGGTCAGTTGAGATAACGATATAGCCGACACGCTTTACTTCACGGTCTTCTAAATAAGGATGGCGATATTCAAGGTTAGCGTTAGCCAGGTGACCGATCACGTTTCGAATATTCTCAGCGTATGGACGACTTGCAGTCATACGGTCTTGCGCCTTTTTCATTTTAGACGCAGCAACCATCTCCATTGCACTGGTGATTTTCTGAGTATTTTTAATACTCCCGATCTTACCTTTTATCTCTTTACCGCTAGCCATAAATCTATCTCCGATTATTCAACGAATGCACTGCCGTTAAGGCAGTGCCATTGATTACCAAGTTTGTGTTGCTTTAAATTTCTCTAAAGCTTCAGCTAACGTGGCTTCAATTTCACCGTTGAAGTTACCTGTATCATTGATAGTTTTAATCAGCTCAGCGTACTCGCTGTTCATGTACGAGTGCAACGCGGCTTCAAAATCTAGGATTTTGTCTAGCTCAACGTCTTTCAAGTAGCCTTTTTCAACAGCGAACAATGAAACAGACATATCAGCCACTGAAAGTGGTGCATATTGGTTCTGCTTCATTAATTCCATAACACGCTCACCATGCTCTAATTGAGCACGAGTCGCTTCGTCAAGGTCAGATGCAAATTGAGAGAAAGCTGCCAATTCACGGTACTGAGCAAGCGCTAGACGGATACCACCACCTAACTTCTTAACGATTTTAGTCTGGGCTGCACCACCAACACGAGATACTGAAATACCAGCGTTAACCGCAGGACGAATACCTGAGTTAAACAAGTCAGTTTCTAAGAAAATCTGACCATCGGTAATTGAGATTACGTTAGTAGGTACGAATGCTGATACGTCACCAGCTTGAGTTTCAATAATTGGCAATGCAGTCAAAGAGCCTGTTTTACCTTTTACTTCACCCTTGGTGAAATTCTCTACGTAGTTTTCGTTAACACGTGCCGCACGCTCTAGAAGACGCGAGTGCAAATAGAAAACGTCACCAGGATATGCTTCACGACCCGGCGGACGACGTAGTAATAGTGAAATTTGACGATAAGCAACAGCTTGCTTAGATAGGTCATCGTATACGATCAACGCATCTTCACCGCGGTCACGGAAGTATTCACCCATAGTACAACCTGAATAAGGAGCAAGGTATTGCAATGCTGCTGATTCAGAAGCTGATGCTGCAACTACAATGGTGTGAGCCATTGCGCCGTGCTCTTCAAGCTTACGTACTACGTTAGCAATTGTTGAAGCCTTTTGGCCAACCGCTACGTAAACACATTTAACGCCAGAATCTTTCTGGTTAATGATCGCATCAATGGCCAAAGCAGTTTTACCTGTTTGACGGTCACCGATAACCAATTCACGTTGTCCACGACCAACTGGGATCATGGCATCAACTGATTTATAACCAGTTTGAATAGGCTGATCAACCGACTGACGTTCAATTACGCCAGGGGCAATTTTTTCTACAGGCTCAAAACCATCAGCGTCAATTGCGCCTTTACCATCGATCGGTGCACCAAGTGTGTTAACAACACGACCTAGCAAACCACGACCAACTGGTACTTCAAGGATACGACCTGATGAAGTTACCTTTGCGCCTTCCTGAAGGTCAGCGTAAGGGCCCATAACAACCGCACCAACAGAGTCACGCTCTAGGTTCAATGCGATAGCGTAGCGATTACCAGGAAGCTCAATCATTTCACCTTGCATTACATCTGCAAGGCCATGAATACGGATAATACCGTCAGTTACACCAACGATAGTTCCTTCGTTACGAGCTTCACTTACTACTTCAAACTGTTCAATTCGCTGTTTGATCAGTTCTGCAATTTCAGTGGAATTCAGTTGCATGCTCTTTTCCCCGTTATGCTTGTAACGCGTCTGTGAGACGGTTTAATTTACTTTTAACCGAGCCATCAATCACTGTATCACCGGCTTTGATTTTAACTCCGGCGATCAGGGTAGGGTCGACGCTACAATTCAGCTTAACTTTTCGTGCAAGACGCTTTTCAAGAGCCCCACTGATTTCAGCCTGTTGTTTTTCATTAAGTTCGGTAGCAGAAATAACATCTGCTTCGATCTCTTTGTCGAATTCAGTTTTAAATTCGTTAAACAACTCTGATATTTCAGGAAGTGCTTGAAGACGTTTATTTTCAGCCAAAACCTTAATTAGGTTCTGACCATGTTGGTCAAGTTGTTCACCACAGATTTGGTTAAAAACTTCCGCTAGGGTGTCAGGCGCAACGGCCCCAGACATTAAATTTTTGATGTCTGGATTTTTTGCTACTTCACCTGCGAAAACCAGCATTTCCTGCCAGCCTGCGATAATTTTCTGCTCAACCGCATAATCGAACGCAGCTTTTGCGTAAGGGCGAGCAATCGTTGTCAATTCAGACATAGCTCAAATTCCCCTTATAGCTCGGCGACAAGTTTTTCAACTATGTCACTTTGCGCTGCAGCATCAATTTGACGCTCAAGAATTTTCTCAGCACCGGCAACAGCTAACACTGCGACTTGCTTACGCAAATCTTCTTTTGCACGGTTACGCTCAGCTTCGATTTCAGCATGACCTTGAGCAATGATATTCTCACGCTCTTGGTGGGCACGTTGCGTTTCTTCATCAACAATTTGAGAACCACGCTTCTTAGCCTGCTCGATAATTCCAGCTGCTTGAGTTTTCGCCTCTTTCAACTGCTCTGTCGCTTTCGCTTGAGCAAGTTCTAGATCTTTTTCACCGCGTTCAGACGCAGCAAGACCATCAGCAATTTTCTTTTGACGTTCTTCAATAGCGCCCATAATTGGGGGCCATACAAACTTCATGCAGAACCACACGAAGAATATAAATGCTATTAGTTCGCCAAATAGAGTGGCATTGATATTCAAAACCGCTCCTCCTATATTCGTTATTGTCTAGTTAGGTGCTTAAACAGCAAACTTCGCGCTTTCAACGAACAATAAGAAAAGAGCGATTGCAACACCGATCATTGCGATTGCATCGATAAGACCAGCAACAATGAACATTTTAACTTGTAGTTGAGGAGCTAGCTCAGGTTGACGAGCAGCTGACTCAAGAAATTTACCACCTAGAAGACCGAAACCGATCGCTGGGCCCAATGCACATAGTCCTATCAAAATACCAACCGCGATATAAAGATTTCCTAAGATTTCCATAGATTTTCACCTTTGTGTTTAAGTTAATGTTAAAAAAATAAAACGTTGTAAAACTAGTGTTCTTCACTCGCTAGGCTTAAGTACACGATGGTCAACATCATGAAAATAAACGCCTGTAATGGAATAACTAACAAGTGAAATGCAGCCCACAAGAAGTGAATTGGCAATTGCCATACACCTATCGTTCCTGCAATAAGAATAAAGATAAGCTCGCCGGCATATAAGTTACCGAACAAACGTAGTGATAATGACAACGGCTTGGCAACCAAAGACACCAACTCAAGAATAAAGTTGAACCAGTATAACCAAGGCGTATTAAAAGGATGAGCGTAAAGCTCTTTCATGAAACCGCCGAAACCTTTGATTTTTACCGAGTAAAAGATCATCAACGCAAACACACCAAGCGATAAGGCAAAGGTCATGTTTACATCAGTTGTCGGTACGACTTTCATATAAGTATGTGACTGCCCCGCAGCGATGACATCCATTGACTCACCTGCAATTAATGCAGCAGCCGTCGGTAGGAAATCGACTGGGATTAAATCCATCAAGTTCATCAGTAATACCCATACGAAAATGGTTAATGCTAAAGGAGCAATTAACGCACTCTTACCGTGATAGGTACTTTTTACTGTGTCATCAACAAATTCAACAATAAGTTCTACACAAGCTTGCCATTTGCCTGGCACGCCTGCACTTGCTTTTTTCGCGACCGCGCGAAAGCTCAATATAAATACTAATCCGAGTACCACAGACCACGCTAATGTATCGACGTGAAAGGTCCAGAAACCTTCGCCGACCGCTGCATTGGTCAAATGGTGCTGAATATAACCACTAATGGTTTGTTCGCCAGCAGATCCTGCCATTTTGCCACCCAAGTATGTAAAGTTAAAAAATCTGTATTGGTCTCGTTACTGTTTAACGCGACCTAAAAAAATTATTACTGGCCATTGACTGACTAATGTCACAACGTAACTCAACATCAACGGCAAAGGCTGTAGCCCTTTCCATTGATATGCCACGATAAATAATACGATTGTGGCGAAGAATTTGAGTTTTGAGCCTTTATTAAATTGCTGAACAACCAGTTTGTTCTTACTCGCACCGGCATATTTAAACGCAAAGTAGGCAAAAATGACGTTTGGGAGTAAACATATTACTCCACCAAACAGGGATGATATTGCCGAGTTTTGTCCATAAATTACCGCAAAAAATACACTTAGGGCGATGATAATAGTCATTTGGCAATAAAAAATATTTTTCGCCAACGCTCGACCAGGTGCGGTTAAACTCGCTATCAACTTATTCCTCTACTTGCTGATACCTTCAAAAGCGCCGAAAGTATACTTATCTGCGACGAATTTACAACTGAAAAGGGTATTTCGACTGCCTATTTGTAACATTACTTTATGTGCAACAAAATTCCGTCTAATTGATCTAAACTCGAAAAGTTAATTACGACCTTACCCTTACCTTTTGCATTGTGCGCAATCTGCACAGGAGCACCTAAGTTCTGCGATAATTTATCTTGTAAACGTACCACATCAGGATCGAGCTTTTTCTCTTCTTTAGGAGTGGCAGGTTCGAGGAATTTACGCACTAAATTCTCGGTGTCTCTAACGGTTAATCCTTTACCTGACACAATATGAGCAGCTTCTAACTGAGCATCCCCTTCTAAGCCCAGTAATGCTCTGGCGTGGCCCATTTCTATATCACCGTGTTCCAATAGGAGTTTAACATCATCATGTAAATTATTAAGACGCATTAAATTGGTCACTGTGGTACGAGATTTACCGACGGCTGTAGCCACTTCTTGATGGGTTAATTCAAACTCGCTCATCAGACGTTCTAACGCCTGAGCTTCCTCCATAGCGTTAAGATCTTCACGCTGAATGTTTTCAATCAGTGCGATAGCGACGGCAGCCTCATCGGGTACATCTTTAACCAAACAAGGTACAGTTTCTAAACCTGCTAACTGGGAAGCTCGCCAGCGACGTTCACCGGCAATAATTTCAAATTCATTATTCCCTAGGGTACGCACGATAATTGGCTGAATAACGCCTTGAGAGCGAATCGAAGATGCAAGTTCTTCTAATGCATCTGGAGACATATCTTTACGGGGTTGGTATTTTCCTGGTTTGAGGAATTCGACTGCTAACTGCTGTAGTTCACTGTCGTTTTGCTCAGGCTGGTTGTCCTGTGCATTACGCGACGCCTGACTTGTAGCCAATAATGCATCTAAACCTCTTCCTAACCCACGTTTCTTCGCTGACATGTATTTCTCTATTCGACCCGTATTAATTTCAGTTAACTAACTTTAGCAACGCTTTCTTTCTTACTGCGACGCAATATTTCACCTGCAAGAGCTAAATACGCCTTCGATCCTGTTGATGAGCGATCATAGTACATAGCTGGAGTACCAAAACTTGGCGCTTCTGCTAAGCGCACATTGCGCGGAATAACTGTACGATACACTTGTTCACCAAAATGTCGCTTTAGCTGCTCAGATACATCATTCGCAAGGCGATTACGCGGATCGTACATGGTGCGCAATACCCCTTCAATTGTTAATTCAGGATTCACCACCGACGCGAGCTTTTTGATGGTATCCATCAATGCCGTCAATCCTTCAAGGGCGTAATATTCGCACTGCATTGGTACAAGAACAGAATCAGCCGCGGCCATTGCGTTCACCGTTAACTGGTTAAGTGAAGGCGGGCAGTCGATAAAGATAAAGTCGTAATAATTACGCACAGGCGCCAATGCGTTGCGCAACCTCACCTCTCGGGCAAACACTTCCATCAGCTTAATTTCAGCCGCGGTTACGTCCGTATTGGCAGCAATTAAATCGTATTTCCCTGAGGTCTCTTTAATCACCACTTCTTGAATGGGTTTTTCTTCAATCAATAATTCATAACAGGTATTGGGGTCGTCGTATTTATCAACACCGCTACCCATGGTGGCGTTTCCTTGGGGATCTAAATCGATCAACAAGACTTTACGCTTGGTCGCTGCCATAGAAGCAGCCACATTTACCGCAGTAGTAGTTTTACCGACGCCACCTTTTTGATTGGCAATGGCAATGACTTTTCCCAAAATAATATTCCAGTGTTATTTATCGCTAATCCGTTTTATACAACTAACTAGCGTAGTAAAAAAATTATCTGCAGAAGATAATGCTTTTAAGGCGAAAAAGAAATGCTCAATTATGTCTTATACCATTCCACGTTAGTGAGGGGACACTTATTAACGGGGATTGGTATTAACAATCTTGATTAGATGCCTGTCACCCTCTAATTCAGGAACATGTAACGCAATAGTATCAATTACAACAAAGCCCTCAGGCAATTCGTCGATTTCCTGTTGGGGTAATTGCCCTTTAAGCGCAATGAATGTTCCGTTGCTATCAATAAGATGCTGACACCAAGTTAACATGTCATTTAATGAGGCAAATGCGCGACTGAGCACTCCGTTAAGTTCATGAGCACTAGCATAATCTTCGACCCGGGATTGCACAGGCAGAATATTGTCGAGTTTGAGTTCGTAAGCGACTTGTTTCATAAACCTGACGCGTTTACCTAGGCTATCAAGCAAAGTGAAGTGTGTTTGCGGCAACATGATCGCAAGGGGGATCCCCGGCAACCCTGGGCCAGTTCCCACATCGATATAGTGACTTTGCTGTAAATGGGGCGCCACCACAATAGAATCCATTATATGTTTTATCAACATAGACTCGGGATCCCGTACTGAGGTCAAATTATACGCTTTGTTCCATTTATGAATTAATTGCACGAACCCGACTAACTTACTGATTTGCTCTTCAGAAACCTGTAAATCTGTCAGGCTTATGTATTCTTGCAATTTTGCCGCTAAGGTATGGAAATTATCGGTCATTAGGCTGATTTACGCTCTGATTTTCTAAGCAATCCATGCTTTTTCAAATAAACAAGCAATAATGAAATTGCAGCTGGTGTTATACCAGATATACGAGAGGCAAGGCCTAAGGTTTCTGGCTTTGCATCAGTCAATTTTGCGACAACTTCATTAGACAAACCAGATATCTGGCTGTAATCAAAATCAACCGGGATCAAGGTATTCTCGTTCTTTCGAGATTTAGCGATCTCTTCTTGTTGACGCTCAATATATCCAGCGTATTTGATCTGTATTTCTACCTGTTCTGCCGCTTTTGGATCGGCGATCCCTGGGCCAAAGTCAGTTACTTTCATTAAGGTTTCGTAGGTCATTTCGGGACGACGAATCAAATCCTCTAAAGTATTTTCTTTACTCAGTGCATTTTTCAATAACGGGTTTAATACGTCAGCTGCGGCGTGTTTAGGATGCACCCAAGTATCGCGTAAACGTTGACGCTCAAGCTCGATGGCCTCTAGCTTACGGTTGAAGGCTTGCCAGCGTTCTTCATCAACTAAGCCAAGTTCGTGACCCTTGGTTGTCAATCTGATATCAGCGTTATCTTCACGTAACAGTAAACGATATTCAGCACGACTGGTGAACATACGATAAGGTTCTTTGGTACCCATGGTGGCTAGATCGTCGATCAATACCCCCATGTATGCTTCATCCCGACGTAAGATCAAAGGATCCTTGCCTTGGCATTGCAGCGAAGCATTCGCACCTGCAACTAAGCCTTGTGCGCCGGCTTCCTCGTAGCCCGTGGTACCGTTGATTTGGCCAGCAAAAAATAACCCTTTGATAAATTTCGTTTCTAGGGTTTGCTTTAGATCTCGTGGATCAAAGAAATCATATTCGATCGCATAACCAGGTCGAATAATATGTGCATTTTCAAACCCTTTGATCGAACGAACTAACTCAAATTGAACGTCAAACGGCAGACTCGTTGATATACCATTTGGGTAAACTTCAATGCTGTTCAAGCCTTCTGGTTCAACAAATATTTGGTGTGAATCTTTATCTGCAAAACGATTGATCTTGTCTTCTATTGATGGGCAATAACGCGGCCCGATCCCTTCAATAACCCCAGTGTACATAGGAGAACGATCTAAGCCACCACGAATGATATCGTGGGTTTTGCTGTTGGTATGAGTGATATAACACGCAATTTGTCTTGGGTGATCTTCTCTTTTTCCCATGAATGAGAATACTGGGGTAGGGCTGTCTCCCAACTGCTCTTGCATCACGCTGTAGTCAAGCGTTCTTGCATCTAAGCGGGCCGGTGTACCTGTTTTTAAACGTGAAACACGAAAAGGTAAAGCGCGTAAGCGATCGGCTAAAGCAATGGAAGGAGGATCGCCAGCACGGCCACCTTTGTAGTTTTCCATACCGATATGGATGGTACCGCCTAAAAACGTGCCTACAGTAATCACAACGCTTCTGGCGTGAAATTTAAGGCCCATCTGTGTGACTACACCTGTGACCTGGTCATTTTCAACAATGAGATCATCGCAAGACTGTTGGAAAATGGTCAGATTATCTTGATGTTCAACAATGTCACGTATCGCAGATCGATATAAAGATCTATCTGCTTGAGCGCGAGTAGCACGAACTGCGGGGCCTTTGCTTGAATTAAGCGTTCTAAACTGGATCCCAGCTTTATCGATAGCTGTGGCCATGCTGCCACCTAAAGCATCGATTTCTTTAACCAAATGGCCTTTGCCGATCCCACCAATTGCTGGGTTACATGACATCTGACCTAAGGTTTCAATGTTGTGGGTCAGTAGCAGCGTATTTGAGCCCATGCGCGCAGCCGCAAGTGCCGCTTCAGTACCCGCGTGACCACCACCGACAACGATGACATCAAATTGTTGTTGATAAAACATTTCATACCTCTTCAATCATGCATATCCCAAAAAAGGGGCGCGTATTCTATATGTTATTTTGCTGAATTTAAATGCTTAAAATTCAGTCAGAAGATCGAACCGATCTTGCTTAATCTTTATAAGATCTATTTAGATCTTTACTTAATGTTATTACTATTAGTGATCGCAAGATCTGTGTGTAAGGCTATTAATGCATTATATATCAAACAGATACGAGCAAAGTTTTGTTGTGATCATTCGTTGATCTAAATTGTATAGCTTGGGGGTAAGTAGCGATCTTATCCACAAGCCGATCTGAGACAATTATTATCAAGTGGATATGTAACGATTATACAGCAGTTATACAGGATCTTGTGCACAATAAAGGATAAGTTTTGATCTAACTGTGCATAAAATGTGATCTTATTCACTAAGATCTTCCTGCAATCGTTATTATAGCTGACTTTACCTTAGTAGATCTCGATCGTCGATCATCTTGTGTATAACTAGTAGATCTAGACCAAAAAAATAATTTCTTTTTTTTCAAATTAGTCGCTGAGCTAAGTTTTTCGGGCAGTAGAAAGGTATTAAAGGAGCTTTTTTGGTTCGAATTGACAGGGGAATTGTTTATCTAAAGAGTGAGTAAAAGATCTTTTTGGCAGATCTAACCACTAAAGATCTTAGTGAATTAAGATCTTTAGTACTCGCCATTTACACCTACTGAACCACAAGCACGTTGGATTATTTAACTTGGTTAGGTTGGTAACCGGTTGCTCTGTGAGTTTCTACTTGAGAAGGGATGATTTCTTTACGCCTGCTTGGCCCTTCAAAGCGTACTTTGTAGGTGTCGTACTCTTTAATAGACTCAAAGCAGTAGCTACCGAGGGCTTGCTCAAGCTGAGCTAAATTATGGTTGGTTATCAATATACAGTTCTTATTGTGTGCTAAACGTTGTCTGAGCAGATTACCTAACCAACTTTGCGCATTCTTTTTAAGGGATGACTCATTGACACATACTTCATCGAGTATCAGCAAATCAACATCGAGTAGTTCCTGATTAATTTCGCGAAACTTCTCACCTACTTTATCAGTTGCGCTGTAGTCGTATGAGAAAAACCGCATTTCTAATAAGGTTGAAAGCTGCCGATATAACACTGTAATTTCATATTGATTAATAAGTTCGTGAGCAATGGCACCAGCGGTATGCGATTTTCCACGGCCATAGTCTCCGTAAAATATCATCATATGTGAACCGCTTTTTCGCCACGCAGTATCTTCGTGAGCGGCAATAAACGAATGGGCGATGCTGATAGCCTCTTTTACATCTTCGCTGTCTTCGATGAGGTTATCGAATGTCCACTTTGGATTTAGATCAGAACGACCGTGCAAGGTTTGAATGCGACTGCGCTTTCCTTCCTTTTGTAACTGACGCACATCTCGGTTAGCTAATGCTTCATGTTCTAATCTTACCGTTTTGTAGTCGGTATAAGATTCAGGAATATTTTGCTTGCCAAGTGTTTTACCGAGTTGTTCGATTCTGTCTTTCAAACTTTGCATGGTAATGTTCCGTTGATGATCATGAATTAGAGGTAGACTTTAGCTTGCCACTATACTTAGCAACAAGGTTTTTGGCGTTCTCATCGGCCACGACGCCAGGTTTAGCCGTGACGACTTGATTGCCGACTTTATGAATAGCACTCATATTTTTCGCTAAACGCTTTTGTTTGACGTTAAAAACAAATTTTTGAGTCCACTGAAATTGGGTGAACTGGGTTTCAGGTCTGCCTAACCAATAAGCGACAAAATCGCCGATTTCGTGGTCGGAAAATTCGCTGTCGATAATCCCGACAAGTTTAGCCAAATCTTTATATAACGCGCTGTTTGGTGTCCAGTCAGCACTCATCTTTTGCCACTGTAAATGCAGCTGAGTGTAATTATCGGATTTTAGCATTAACAAAGGTAACAACAATATTTTACCGTTGAAGCTTTTGCTTAAATCGACATCTTCAACAAAGGCCACTAACTCAACTTGAAGCAGTTCTTTTATTAAAGCGTTTACCTGACGCCCAAGCGTGAACTTTGTTTCTTTGGCATTAAGCATAGCCAAAAGAGACTTGTAATTTAATGCCGGTGTTTTGCCCGTTGCTTGGTCGATAGAAGGTTTTAAGCCCAATAAGTAGAGCACCCGAGCATCATTACTAAGGTTTTGATTGAGCGCTTTTTGTTCGGCTTCATTTAACCAAGTATTCAAATGTTATCCTCTACTACTTAACCAGGTTTCTAACCAGTCAACAGCGGCTTGTTCTGGTATTGGGTGGTGGAGTACATCTATATTTAGGGCAGGGGCATCCATTCTAGCACCACTATTTTTAAGTACTTTTTCCATTTGAACTGCGCCAAAACAAAAGGTGTCATAACTGCTATCGCCTAATCCAATGACGATGAAAGATACATCACTTGTATCTGTTTTTGCTATCTGCTTAGCAAAAGGCTGAATATTATCTGGCAAATCTCCGGCCCCATGGGTTGAGGTGCAAATTATCCAGGTGGCGTCTCGAGATACATCATTTAAATCAGGTGTTAAATGAATATTGGACGTTAGGCCGTGCTTACTCAGTGTTTCTTGTAATGCGTCAGCAACGTATTCACTCGCACCTAACATACTGCCAACCACTATCTCAAAATCTATCATGGAGTTTCTTTCTCATTAAATTACAGTCGTTATTGTACCTTGCATAGATGTGCGCGACTACGTCTGAACTCAAGGGATAATGTGACTACGATTAAAAATAAACTTTGGGGTTAGGTATATTTAACTTAAGGTTTGTTATTAACTACCTAGTGACAAAATAAATGATTTATATGTGTGTTTTTTGAACGTTACACTAATAGCTGCTGAAAACGAGACGCGCCAAGGTGACGCATCACATTTTGCTGGGGTGTTGGGGTGATTAAAAGAATTTGCGACTATTTACCAATACAGAACGATGAAAATATCTTTCCTAACAAATCATCTGAACTAAATTCCCCAGTAATTTCGCTTAAGTAGGATTGTGCTAAGCGAAGTTCTTCAGCAAGTAACTCGCCTGCTAGGTTGTCTTCTAGCTGTTGTTTGCCCAATAATAAATGTTCTTCTGCACGTTCAATTGCGCCGATATGCCGGCGCCGCGCGATAAATTGCCCTTCATTTGAGGAATGGAAACCCATGCATTCTTTTAGGTGTTCAGCGAGAACGTCTATACCTTGCTTGTGACTGGCAGAGAGTTGAAAAACGGGATAGCCTTTATATTCGACTTTACCAATGCTTTCACCTGACAGATCCGCTTTATTGCGAATGACAGTAAGCCCCATTTTGTCAGGCAAGCGTTGCATAAAGTCAGGCCAAATCTTATATGGGTCGCTTTCTTGAGTGTCGGTGCTGTCTAGCATAAACAAAACTCGGTCTGCTTGTTCTATTTCTTGCCAAGCACGTTCAATCCCTATACGTTCTACCTCGTCAGAGCTATCCCTAAGGCCAGCTGTATCAATTATATGCAATGGCATGCCATCGATATGGATATGTTCTTTTAGTACGTCACGGGTTGTCCCTGCTATCGCAGTAACAATGGCTGCATCGCGACCGGCTAAGGCATTTAATAAACTTGATTTACCTGCATTTGGTCTACCAGCAATCACGACCCGCATGCCCTCACGTAACAAGCTGCCTTGTTGGGCTTTGTTTTTTACTGCTGATAACTGGGCAGTTATTGCAGATAAATCGTTTTGTACTTTACCGTCACTGAGAAAATCAATTTCTTCATCGGGAAAGTCTATTGCGGCTTCTACGTATATTCTCAGGTGCGTCAGTAGTTCAACGAGGTGATTAATCTGCGTTGAAAACTCGCCTTGTAATGAGCGCAAGGCTCCGCGAGCTGCTTGCTCTGAGCTGGCGTCAATTAAATCGGCAATTGCTTCAGCTTGGGCTAAATCGAGCTTGTCGTTTAAATAGGCTCGCTCACTAAATTCACCTGGTCTTGCAAGGCGTACATTAGGTATTTGCAATGTCGCTTTAATTAGCATGTCTAAAACAACTTGGCCGCCATGCCCTTGAAGTTCTAATACATCTTCGCCTGTAAAGGAGTGAGGGGCTTTGAAATACAAGGCAATACCTTGATCGAGTGCTTCCCCAGTGTTTGCCACAAACGGAACGTACTGTGCGTTTCTAACAGGTGGTACGTGGCCAATAATCTGTTCAGCTACCTTGGCTGCTAATGTGCCTGAGACACGCACTATGCCTACGCCACCACGGCCGCTAGCGGTCGCTTGCGCTACTATGGTGTCTTGGTCTGGGGTATGTTGCTCAGAAGTCACTGTGATGCCTAATCTCTAAAGTTAGTGAATTGCAGTGGTTGATCTAAATCACCGCTTTTAGCCAATGCCATGACTTGCTGTAAATCATCGCGTTTTTTGCCAGTAACACGCACTTGATCGCCTTGAATTGAAGCTTGAACTTTAATCTTTGCATCTTTTATCATTTTGATTAGCTTTTTCGCCACAGGTTGTTCAATACCTTCTTTAAAGGCAATGGCTTGTTTGTATATTTTACCTATGTGTTGTACGTCTTTTTCTTCAAAAGCGGCGGTATCAACACCGCGTTTTACACAAGTGCCGCGAAGAATATCTAGCATTTGTTTTAGTTGAAAGTCACTGTCACTAGACATGGTAACAACACTTTCTTTTAGCTCGAAGCTTGCCTCTACGCCGCGAAAGTCAAAACGAGTAGAAAGCTCTCGGTTGGCGTTATCTACCGCATTTCTAACTTCTTCTAATTTAATCTCTGACACAATATCAAATGAGGGCATGGTGATTTCCTATTGATTGAATAAATTCATTGTAATGCTAGGGCTGAATATAAAAAAGCCCGCCTATCATTGTTGTGAAGGGCGGGCTTTTGACCAATGTGTGGTTACTTAGTTTTTAGACCGCGTTTTTCCATTGACGCATAAATTATCTTCGCCTGGATAAGGGTAATGATGTTACTGATTAACCAATACAGCACTAAGCCTGCAGGGAATATGAAGAAGAACAAACTCATTGCAACAGGCATAAATTGCATTATTTTTTGCTGCATTGGGTCTGTCATCGTCATAGGCTGTAGCTTCTGAAGAAGATACATACTAAGGCCGGTTAATATAGGCAACACGAAGTATGGGTCTTTTACTGATAAATCGGTGATCCAGAAGATAAAGTCAGCGTGGCGTAATTCAACGCTTTCTAACAACACCCAATACAAGGCTAAGAAGATTGGCATTTGTAGAAGAAGAGGGAAGCAACCGCCCATAGGGTTTACTTTGTCTTTCTTGTACATTTCCATCATGGCTTGCTGCATTTTCTGCTTGTCGTCGCCATAACGTTCTTTTAATGCGTCCATCTTAGGTTTTAAGGCACGCATTTTTGCCATTGATTCATACTGTGCTTTTGTTAGAGGGTACATAGCCCCTTTAACGACGATAGTGATAAGGATAATCGAGAAACCCCAGTTACCCACTAAACTATGAATGAATTGTAAGAAGGTAAATAGCGGTTGCGATATCCACCATAGGAAGCCGTAATCAACCGTTAAATCTAAGCCGCGAGCGATTTTTTTCAGGGTATCCTGATCTTTAGGGCCAAGGTAAAGAGAGCTCTGAATATCAACACTTTGACCAGGCTCTATGTCTACAGATTGCCCGACAACGCCGATTATGGCGTTACCATTTTGGGTCATTTTGCTGTAAAGGCTGTTAGTTTGATCTTGTGGCGGTACCCAAGCAGAAACAAAATAGTGTTCAATCATTGCCGCCCAACCAGCAGGCGTTGTTTGATTTAGGTTTTTGTCTTGCATGTCATCGAAAGAATACTTTTCGTAACGTTCATCTTCAGTTGAGAATGCGCCGCCGCGATAAGTCGGCATAAACATGCTGCCGCCTTGATCTGCGGTACTTTGTTTTAACTGCCCAAACTGCTTAACACTTTTTACGTCAGAAGAGGTGTTCTCAACATGATAATTCACTTTTACGTCGTGACTATTCTTATTGAATATAAACTCTTTGGTGACAATTAAACCTGATTTTGCTGTGTAGGTAAGAGGAACCGTGAGTGTGTCACCCTGCATTATGTAGCTATCTTGGGCAACTGAGTAGGTAGGACGAGCAGTTTTGTCTATGCCGTTGGTACCGACTAAACCACTTTGAGCGACAAAGATAGTTGGGCCACTAGGGCGAAGTAGGCTATAAGTGCCTTCTGAACCTTGCTCAAGGGGGTATTTAAGTAAGTTTGCTGAAATTACGTCGCCGCCAACTGTATTAATGCTCAATTGCAGTGTGTCAGTCGTTACTGAAATCACTTTACCTGCCACGCTTTGACTAGGTAACGCATTTTGATTATTTGGGGTAGCGATTGGTACGTCACCATTCCCTGATGGGGCATCACTACCCGTTGTTTGTTGACTTTCTACAGGTTGCACTGGTTGAGGACCATAGTCCACTTGCCATTGTTGCCATAAAAGAAAGCTGACCATGGCAAGGCCAATTAATAAAAAGCTGCGTTGGGATTCCATAAAATACTCTATATTAACTACATTATTAATTTAAGCCGTATTGCCTAGGCGACGACCTTCATACGTTTGTGAATTTATCCGTTGTGTTTATATGGGCAAATTCAAATATTTCAGTGCTTGTTTTGCTTCTTCTTTTCGGGCACCAGATCTATCCCACCAGAATGCAGCGGGTGGCATTTTAGTATGCGTTTGATACTTAACCAACCACCAATTATTATTCCGTGCTGTTTTATTGCTTCAATTGCATAGTAAGAACAAGTTGGATGAAAACGACAATTTTGACCAAGCAGAGGTGAAAGCCATAGCTGGTATAGTCTAATCAAACTTATTGGGATTTTTCGCAGCGCTTGGCTAACTTTTTCCATAACTTACTTAAAACTAGGAATAGTTCCTGATTTGAGAGCTTATCAAGCCCACTTTTGCCGACAACTACTATATCAATGTTAGGTAAGCTTTGCTGATGATTGCGAAAACTTTCACGTACAATACGTTTAATACGATTGCGATCGTGTGCTTTTTTGACACGTTTTTTAGCAACAGTTATACCTAGCCTAGGATTAGCACTATTATTGTGACGGGCAAGTAAAGTTAAATTTGGGGATACAGCAGGGGTGGCATTTTTGAAAACAAATTCAAAGTGGGTGGGAGTTAAAAGTCTCAACTCCCGAGAAAATGAATTTTCACCCACTTTAAATGATTAAGCTGTTAAACGAGCACGGCCTTTAGCACGACGATTGGCAATAACCTTGCGGCCATTTTTAGTCGCCATACGGGCACGAAAACCGTGTGAACGCTTACGCTTTAAGTTACTTGGTTGAAAAGTTCTTTTCATGACCTAGTTCCGCTACATAAGGTTAAAAACAAATGAACACTTGCATGCTCAAAAAGGACGCTGAATTCTAGAGATCCGGCCAACGTTTGTCAATGAGTTATCCAGATCATTGTGTAATTAATGATCATTAGCTGTTTTTGTGCCCCTTTGGGTAACTATTGCATCATTAGGGGATTTATCCACATAATTTTAATGATTTTTCGCTATAACGCCGAAATATGGCCTGATTATTGATTGTTATCTATAAAGTTATCAAAATTGTCTCAATTCTATTAATACATAATAACTATATTAATCATATAGTTATGCTTGTATGTTGGTTTTACCCTCTTTACTGAAAACCCACCATTTACTTATGCACAGATTAAAGGGATAATCAGCCTATATTCATCGTTTTGTTGCTGAATAGTTAATCGTTAAAGCCCAGTTTTTAATTTACCTTCTTTTGTCTTTTTATCTAATTGGTCTTCATTTTTCCTTTATTTTGTTGGTTCGGAGTAAGTTTTTTAATGTCTTTATGGAATCGTTGTCTCGAAAGACTTCAGCAAGATTTGCCGACGCAGCAATTTAGTATGTGGATAAGGCCGTTGGTGGCAAATGAAGAAAGCGGCGCCATTACTCTTTTTGCACCTAATCGCTTTGTTTTGGATTGGGTACGAGATAAGTATATTGCTCAAATAGAAGCATTGTTTGTTGAGTTTTGCACCAATGATGCCGTACCCCAGTTGAGAATCGAAGTTAAATCTGCCACTAACAATGTACAACAAAGTAACCCTGCGAGTGTTGCTACCGCTTCTACTTCATCGGTTGTAGAGAACAGCATTAAATCTCTGCAGAAGCATCAAACAGCGCGCAGTAGTGCTAGTTCGCAAACGGAAACTAATAGCGCAACGCCTAACGCTAAACTTGCCGCATCGCATAAAAGTAACATCAACTTCAATTATAAGTTTGATAACTTTGTAGAAGGTAAGTCTAACCAATTAGCTAGGGCCGCTTCGAAGCAGGTATCTGATAATCCAGGTAAAGCTTACAATCCTTTATTTATTTATGGTGGGACGGGTTTAGGTAAGACTCACTTGTTGCACGCTGTGGGTAATGGAATTATTGACAATAAGAAAGATGCGACTGTGGTGTACATGCATTCTGAGCGCTTTGTGCAAGATATGGTTAAAGCGCTGCAAAATAATGCAATTGAAGAATTTAAACGATATTACAGATCTGTAGATGCATTGCTTATCGATGATATTCAATTCTTCGCCAACAAAGAGCGTTCTCAAGAAGAGTTTTTTCATACCTTTAATGCGCTCTTAGAGGGCAACCAACAAATTATTCTGACCTCTGACCGTTACCCTAAGGAAATTGATGGGGTAGAGGACCGACTTAAATCGCGTTTCGGCTGGGGCCTCACTATCGCAATTGAACCACCAGAGCTTGAAACTCGAGTGGCAATTTTGATGCGAAAAGCGTTAGAAAATAAAATCATATTACCTGATGAAGTGGCGTTTTTTATCGCCAAACGCCTGCGTTCAAATGTACGTGAGCTTGAAGGAGCTCTCAACCGTGTTATTGCTAATGCAAATTTCACTGGTCGTCCGATTACAATTGATTTCGTTCGTGAGGCGCTAAGAGATTTGTTAGCGTTGCAAGAAAAGTTGGTGACAATTGATAATATTCAAAAGACAGTGGCTGAGTACTATAAGATTAAAATGGCTGACATTTTATCTAAACGTAGAAGTCGTAGCGTAGCTAGGCCGAGGCAAATGGCTATGGCATTATCTAAAGAATTGACCAATCATAGTTTGCCGGAAATTGGTGATGCGTTCGGTGGTAGAGATCACACGACTGTGTTGCACGCATGCAGGAAAATAGTGCAGCTTAGAGAAGAGAGTCATGATATAAAAGAAGACTATCAAAATTTAATTCGCACCTTATCTTCATAAAAAGTTACGAGAATTAAGATGAAATTCAGCATAAGCAGGGAAAATTTTTTACAGCCTTTACAGTTAGTTTCTGGGGCGGTAGAACGTAGACACACATTGCCGATCCTTTCCAATGTATTAATCAAAGTAAGTGATAATGCATTGTGGTTGACGGGGACTGATTTGGAAGTGGAGTTAATTTCAAACGTAACCCTAACCGGTGAATTAGAAGAGGGCGAAATCACCGTTCCTGCTAAGAAGCTTTTAGACATTATTCGTGGCTTAGCTGAAGGTAGCGAAATTAGTTTTCACATTGACGGTAGCAAAGCCATTATACGCTGTGGTCGAAGCAAATATAGCTTGTCGACATTGTCAGCTACTGACTATCCAAATCTGGAAGATTGGCAGGGTGAGTTAGAGTTTGAAATTTCCCAGTCTAATTTAAAACGCCTGATCGACAGCGTGCATTTTTCTATGGCGCAGCAAGACGTCCGTTATTATTTAAATGGTATGTCGTTAGAAACCGAAGATAATGTTATCCGGACGGTTGCCACAGACGGCCACAGATTAGCGCTATGCCGCTTAAACTATACAGATGCAGCTTTGCCTAACCGCCAGGTTATTATCCCTCGTAAAGGGGTTATGGAGATTACACGGCTAATCGAAGACAGCGATAAGTCTTTAAAGGTGCAGGTTGGTTCAAATCACATCCGTATTTTTTCAAACGACTTTATTTTTACCAGTAAGTTAGTTGATGGGCGTTTTCCTGATTATCGTCGAGTATTACCCAAAGATGGTGATAAGAACATTATCGCTAGCAAACTTGGTTTAAAGAATGCGTTTTCTCGTGCGTCTATCTTATCTAATGAAAAATTCAAAGGTGTGCGCCTTAATTTATCTTCGGGCGAAGTCAAAATTACGGCTAATAACCCAGAGCAAGAAGAAGCTGTCGAAATCGTTGATGTAGATTATCAAGGCGATGATTTAGAGATCGGTTTCAATGTTGCTTATCTTATAGATGTTCTTAACGCATTAAACGCTGAAGAAGTTAAGTTCACACTTGCTGATTCAAATAGCAGTGCATTAATCGAAGATGGTTCTGATGATTCTGCGTTGTACGTCATTATGCCGATGAGACTATAGTTCGTTTTTTGTTGAGTTTATTATGAAGCTGGACTCAGTCCAGATCCGCAATCTGCGAAATCTGCAACAGGTTAGTCTTAACCCCAGTCATGGTGTCAATTTTATACTTGGGATTAATGGTAGTGGTAAGTCCTCAATTTTAGAGGCTATCCACTACCTAGGTTTTGGGCGCTCTTTTCGCACAACCAAACACAAACACGTTATTCAAAGTGATCAAGAATCGTTTACCGTTTTTTGTCAGTGTACTGATCAAGAATCAGTTAAGCGCTTAGGTATTTCCAGAAATATTAATGACGCGGTTAGTGTGAGTATAAATGGGGTGAGGGGAAATAAGATCTCCGAATTAGTTAGCCAGTTGCCCGTTCAAATATTTACACCACAAAGTTCAGATATCTTGTTAGGGTCTCCTAAGTTAAGACGCAAGTATATCGATTGGTGTTTGTTCCACGTGGAACATCCTTTTCTTATTTGCTCCAATAGTTATACAAAGTTACTCAAACACAACAATGCTTTGTGCCGTAAACACCAAGTTGATTACGCAGATCCTCAGAGAATATATTGGACTGAACATCTAGCAAAGTATGGCGAAACGCTCACTCAGTTCAGAAATACGATGATGGAGCGGCTCATCCCGCTAATTACTTCTAATTTGGAGCATTTTTTACCTGAGTTTTGCGTTGAAATCTCGTATTATAGGGGATGGGAAAAAGGCCTTGATTTAATTGAAGCGCTAGCGAAAGCCTCAGACCGAGATTATAGAAATGGTTACATTAGCGTTGGTCCTCATAAGGCTGACGTTAGATTCAAAATAGATGGCAAACCCGCACATGAGGTTTTGTCACGCGGACAGCTAAGAATGCTCGTAGCGGCCTTACAGTTGGCTACTACACAGTGTTTGATGTCCTACACCCAAAAGACCTGTATTTTCTTATTAGATGATGTTGGTGCGGAATTAGACGCAGCAAAAAGAGAAGTGTTTATAGACAAGCTTCTTGAATCAAACACACAGCTTTTCGTGACTGCTATAGAAGCGCATCAGCTAGAATTTATAGATAAATACCAAAATAAAAAAATGTTTCACGTGGAACATGGCCAGGTGAGAGAGGAGAGTTAATCGAATGGCAGAAGAGAATAAGTACGATTCGTCGAGTATTAAAGTATTAAAAGGATTAGACGCTGTACGTAAACGTCCTGGAATGTACATCGGAGATACTGACGATGGTACAGGCTTACATCATATGGTATTTGAAGTTGTAGATAACTCAATTGATGAAGCTCTTGCCGGTCACTGTACTAACATTAATGTCAAAATCCATACGGACGGCTCAGTGTCTGTTAAAGATGATGGCCGTGGAATTCCTACCGAGATTCATGAAGAAGAAGGTGTATCTGCAGCAGAAGTCATCATGACCGTTCTTCATGCTGGCGGTAAATTTGATGACAATTCATATAAGGTATCAGGTGGTTTACACGGTGTAGGTGTTTCGGTTGTAAATGCCTTGTCTCGTAGATTACAAATATTGATACGCAGAGCTGGTAAGGTGCATGAACAAGAGTATCAACATGGTGTTCCGCAAAAGCCACTAGAAGTAATAGGAGAGTCTGATACCTCAGGTACTAGCATCCGCTTTTGGCCAAGTGAAGAAACCTTCACTGGAATTGAATTTCACTACGATATTCTAGCAAAGCGTCTTCGTGAACTTTCATTTTTGAATTCAGGCGTAAGTATTATTCTTGAAGACGAGCGTGATGGTAAACGTGATCACTTTATGTATGAAGGTGGTATTCAAGCATTCGTAGAATATTTGAACCAAAATAAAACTCCTGTTCATCAACAAGTTTTTCATTTTAATAGCGAACGTGATGACGGAATTTCAGTTGAAGTGGCGTTGCAGTGGAATGATTCATTCCAAGAGAATGTATTCTGTTTTACGAATAATATTCCTCAGCGTGACGGGGGTAGTCATTTAGCAGGTTTCCGTGGTGCTTTAACGCGTACTCTTAATGCGTTTATGGAGAAAGAAGGCCACAATAAAAAGAATAAAACCAGCGCCAGCGGTGATGACGCGCGTGAAGGTTTAACAGCTGTTGTATCTGTAAAAGTGCCTGACCCTAAATTTTCTTCTCAAACCAAAGATAAATTAGTCTCTTCAGAAGTACGTCCTGCGGTTGAAACCGTAATGGGCGAAAAACTGAATGAGTTTCTATTAGAAAACCCTTCAGCCAGTAAAATCATTATCAATAAAATAATTGATGCAGCACGTGCTCGCGAGGCTGCGCGTAAAGCGCGTGACATGACCCGCAGAAAAGGCGCATTAGATCTTGCCGGTCTGCCAGGAAAACTAGCCGATTGCCAAGAGAAAGATCCGTCTCTTTCTGAACTTTATATAGTGGAAGGGGACTCTGCTGGCGGTTCAGCCAAGCAGGGCAGAAATAGAAAAAACCAAGCAATTTTACCGCTTAAAGGTAAGATCCTTAACGTTGAAAAAGCGCGATTCGATAAAATGTTGTCTTCGCAAGAAGTCGCAACACTGATCACCGCTTTAGGCTGTGGTATCGGACGTGATGAATACGACCCTGAAAAACTGCGCTATCACCGTATTATTATCATGACCGATGCGGACGTCGACGGTTCGCACATTCGTACGCTCTTACTGACCTTTTTCTACCGTCAAATGCCAGAGATTATTGAGCGCGGCTATATCTATATCGCTCAGCCTCCCTTGTATAAAACCAAGAAAGGCAAACAAGAGCAATATCTGAAAGACGACGACTCTTTAACTAAATATTTAACAGCCATCGCGTTAGATAATGCGTCAATTCATGTGAATGAAGAAGCCCCTGGGCTCAGCGGACCGTCGCTAGAGAAGTTGGTTAATCAATACCAAAACGCCATGAAAATGATTAAGCGTGTCAGTCGCGTTATGCCTGAAGTCATTTTAACCAGCCTTGTGTACAGTAAAGTTATTTCATTACAAGACCTACAGGACGAAGCCAGCTTAAATGTCGTTGCTAAAAGCTTCACTGATAGTCTTACAAGAAATGAAGTTGATGGTGCTACTTATAGCTACGAAGTTAGAGTTAATAGCGAACGCAATAATTACTACATAGCGCTTATTATCCGTTTGCATGGTATCGATACTGAATACAAAATCGATCAGGAGTTTATTGAATCAATCGAATACACTCGCTTACGTGAATTAAACGAAGCTATTAACGGTCTGATTGAAGAGGGTGGTTACGTTAAACGTAACGATAAGGTTAAGCCGATATTCTCGTTTGCTGAAGGTTTAGATTGGTTGATGGCTGAATCTAAGAAAGGTCAATACATTCAACGCTACAAAGGATTGGGTGAAATGAACCCAGAGCAACTATGGGAAACAACAATGGACCCTGGCTCACGTCGTATGCTACAGGTTAAAATAGAAGACGCGATTGCAGCAGATCAATTGTTTACAACGCTTATGGGAGATCACGTAGAGCCTAGGCGTGCATTTATTGAAGATAATGCATTAAGAGTTGCTAACCTAGACGTTTAGTACCTTTCTTTAAGCGTTCAACATTCGTGAAATGAAAAGCTACACCTTAGGTGTGGCTTTTTTGTTGTAGCCAAGAAAATCTGCCTGATAGAAATAATGTTAGGGGATTTGCGGATAAAAGTTCTCACTTACTACAACATATACATAGCGAAAACGAATTATGAATGTCCATAATATGTATCTTATTCGCTGTCTTCCTTGCAATATATTACGCTGTTTTTATTCAATGGGATTGGTAGAAACCCAATTATAGTGAGGTGAAAATGAAGACAATTGGTATGCTAGGTGGCATGAGCTGGGAGTCGACGGCTCAGTACTATCGACTCATTAATCAAGAAGTAAATCATCGTTTAAAGGGATTACACAGCGCAAGTCTGATCCTACGTAGCGTAGATTTTGAAAATATCGCGTTTTTGCAGCAAAAAGGCGATTGGAAAGAGGCAGGGAAAATACTCAGCGAAGAGGCGATTAATCTTGAAAAAGCCGGTGCTGACTTTTTAATAATCTGTACCAATACTATGCATAAAGTTGCTCCCGAAATAACGGCGTCTATATCAGTTCCTGTTTTGCACATTGCTGATACGACAGCAGAAGTTCTACAGAAAGGAAATATATCGCGTGTAGGCTTGTTAGGTACAGCGTTTACCATGGAGCAGAGTTTTTACACGTCACGTTTAACTAATAAATTTGGAATCGAAGTTATTACTCCGAACGCTGACGATAGGGCTGTCGTGCACAATATTATTTATCAGGAATTATGTAAGGGTAAAATCAAAGATGAATCGAGAAAGAAATATTTAAAAATCATTAGCGCTTTAGCAGCTGATGGGTGCCAAGGCGTCATCCTAGGTTGCACCGAAATATCTTTACTCGTTAAGCAAATAGATACCGACGTACCGTTATTTGATACTACCGAGTTGCACGCGCTAGCAGCGGTTAACTCTGCATTGTCGTAATCTACTTCTAATACCATTCCACGTTAATAAGTGATGACTCAGCGAGAGTTTAAAAGGGCTTAAACAAGGCGCATGACTGAATGAATAGTTGTTCTCTTTCGAAGTCATGCAACGCAGTGTAAGCCCTCTTA